>JADHED010000047.1_pt1 | contig 160699 bp, 149 predicted proteins | sample 8952041 | NCBI WGS metagenome assembly JADHED01 (sample SAMN16124423, study PRJNA663239) | bioreactor sludge metagenome | isolation source: sludge (control) | place: India:Bengaluru | collected 2018-09-08 | reverse complement strand
TTGCGCGAGATCAGCGCCAGCACCACGATGGTGGCCAGGTAGGGCAGCATGGTCAGGAACTGGCTCGGCACCTCCACCCCCTGGCCCTGCAGGTGGAACTGCAGCATGGTCACACCGCCGAACAGGTAGGCGCCCAGCAGCACGCGCGCCGGGCGCCAGGTGGCGAAGGTGGTCAGCGCCAGCGCGATCCAGCCTTTGCCGGCCACCATGCCTTCCACCCACAGCGGGGTGTAGATGACCGAGATGTACGCGCCCGCCAGGCCGCAGAGCGCGCCACCGGCCATCACCGCCGCGAGCCGGATCCGGCGCACCGGGTAGCCGATCGCATGGGCCGACTCGGGCGACTCGCCCACCGCGCGCAGCACCAGCCCGGCGCGTGAGCGGTACAGGAACCAGATCAGCCCCGCCGCCAGCGCGATCGCCCCGTAGACCAGCGGGTGGTGGCGAAACAGCGCCGGCCCGAGCAGGGGCACGTCGCCGAGCACCGGCAACGAGAACTGCGGACGCTCCGGCAGCTTCTCCTGTACGTACTTGATGCCGGCAAAAGCCGAAAAACCGAGACCGAACAGGCTCAGCGCCAGGCCGGTGGCGTACTGGTTGGTGTTGAGCCAGATCACCAGCACGCCGAACGCGGCAGCCAGTACCGCGCCCGCCGCGATGCCGGCGGCGAAACCGGCCCAGTCGTTGCCGGTGTGGACCACCGCGGCGAATCCGGCGATCGCGGCGCACAGCATCATGCCCTCGGCGCCCAGGTTGACGATGCCGGCTTTCTCATTGATCAGCAGGCCGAGCGCGGCGATGGCCAGAACGGTGCCCGCGTTCAGCGTGGCGGCCACCAGCAGTGCATAGGATTCCATCAGCGGCCCCCTTTCTGCCACCGCACGCGGTAGGCGATCAGCGTGTCACAGGCCAGCAGCGCGAACAGCAGCAGGCCCTGGAACACCCCGGTGATCGATTTGGGCAGGCCCAGGCGTGACTGCGCCAGTTCGCCGCCGATGTAGAACATGCTCATCAGGATGGCCGAAAACACCATGCCCACCGGGTGCAGGCGGCCCACGAACGCCACGATGATGGCCGCGAAGCCGTAGCCCGCGGGCACGTAGGGCGTGAGCTGGCCGATCGGGCCGGCCACCTCCAGCGCGCCGGCCAGGCCGGCGGCGCCGCCGGACACCAGCAGCGCGAGCCACAGGGCCTTGCGCGATGAAAACCCCGCGTAGCGCGCCGCCGCCGGTGCCAGGCCGCCGACCTGCTGCGCAAACCCCGCCCGGGTGCGAAACAGGTAGATCCACAGCGCCGCCGAGCCCATCAAGGCCAGCACCAGCCCCCAGTTCACCCGGGAGCCCTGCATGAGCCGGGGAATCTGCGTGACCGACTCGAAGGTCCTGGACTGCGGGAAGTTGTAGCCGCCGGGGTCCTTCCAGGGTCCGTAGACCAGGTAGTTGAGCAGCTGGATGGCGACGTAGACCAGCATCAGGCTCACCAGGATTTCATTGGCGTTGAAACGGTCGCGCAACAGCGCGGTGATGGCCGCCCAGGCCATGCCGCCCAGCACACCGGCCAGCAGGATGGCCGGAACGATCCAGGCGCCGGTGCCCTTGTCGGCCAGCAGGGCCACGCCGCCACCGGCCAACGCGCCCAGCACGAACTGGCCCTCGGCGCCGATGTTCCACACGTTGGAGCGGAAACACACCGCCAGGCCCAGCGCGATCACGAGCAAAGGCGTCGCCTTGACCATCAGCTCGCCCAGCGCGTACGGCGTCCTGACCGGCTCCCAGAAGAACACGAGCAGGCCCTTGAGCGGGTCCTTGCCGAGCAGCGTGAACAGGGCCAGCCCGATCAGCACCGTGATCAGCAGCGCGAGCACGGGCGAGCCGTAGCTCCAGAAGGCCGAGGCCTGCGGCCGGGGTTCAAGCCGGATCATGGGCGGCCTCCCTGCGGTTCTGTTCGACAGCGGCCAGGTGTGCCTGCACCTCGGCGCTCCACAAGCCGCTCATCCACTCGCCGATCCGGCTCACGGTGGCGTCGGCGCGGTCGAGCGAGGGCGACAGCCGTCCGTGCGCCATCACGTGCAGGCGGTCGCTGATCTCGAACAGCTCGTCGAGCTCCTCGCTGAACACCAGCACGGCGCAGCCCGCGTCGCGCAGGGCCAGGATGGCACCACGAATCTGCGCCGCCGCACCGACGTCCACGCCCCAGGTCGGCTGCGAGACGATCAGCAGCCTGGGGTTGGCGTCGATCTCGCGCCCGACGATGAATTTCTGCAGATTGCCGCCCGAGAGCGAGCGCGCCGAGGCATCCGGTCCGTTGGCCTTGACGTTGAAGCGCCCGATCAACGCCTGCGCGTGGCGCCTGAGCTCGGCCTGGCGGATCCAGCCCCCCGCGCCGACCGCGTTGTCGCGGGTCAGCAGCAGGTTGTGGGCCAGGCTGAGCGAGGGCACCGCGCCGCGCCCCAGCCGCTCTTCGGGGACGAAGTGCAGGCCCAGCGCCCGGCGCGGGCGCGGGCCCAGCCGGCCCACCGCGCGCCCGGCCAGGTTCACCATCGCCGGCTCGGCGCGGGTGTCTTCCCCCGACAGCGCGTAAAGCATCTCCTTCTGCCCGTTGCCGGAAACGCCCGCGATGCCGACCACCTCGCCGGCGCGGACGTTCAGGTCGATGTGGTGCAGGTCGACACCAAAGTGGTCGTCGCGCGGCAGCGACAGGTTGCGCACCTCCAGCACCACGTCGCCGGTGCGCGGCGCGTGGCGCTCCAGCGCCGGTGGCTCGGCACCGATCATCAGGCGGCTCAGGCTGGCGTTGGACTCCTGGCGTGGATCGGTCACCCCCGTAACCTTGCCACCGCGCAGCACGGTGCAGGCGGTGCAGAGCTCGCGGATTTCGTGCAGCTTGTGGCTGATGTAGAGGATGCTGCAGCCCTCGGCGGCCAGCTGCTTCAGCACCACGAACAGCTTGTCGACCGCCTGCGGCGTGAGCACCGAGGTGGGTTCGTCCAGGATCAACAGGCGCGGGTCGGTGAGCAGCGCGCGGATGATCTCCACCCGCTGCATCTCGCCCACGCTGAGGGTGTGCACCGGGCGCACCGGATCGAGATCGAGCCCGTATTCGGCCGCCTTGGTGCTGATGCGGCGACTCACCTCGGCCAGGCTCAGGTGCTTGTCCAGCCCCAGCCAGACGTTCTCGGCCACGGTCAACGTGTCGAACAGGCTGAAGTGCTGGAACACCATGCTGATGCCCAGCGCGCGCGCTTCCTGCGGGTTGCGGATCTGCACCTCGCGGCTGTCGAAACGCACCTGCCCCTCGTCGGGCTTGACGCTGCCGTAGATGATCTTCATCAGCGTGGACTTGCCGGCGCCGTTCTCGCCCAGTACCGCATGGGTTTCGCCGGCGCGCACGGTCAGGCTCACGTCGCTGTTGGCCACGACGCCCGGGTAGCGTTTGGTGATGCCGCTGAGCTGCAGGCGAAGCTCATCCATGGGCGAATTCCCCGATTTTTCCGGTCATAGGATCAGTTTCCCAGCGTGAAACGGTCATTAAATGCTATTCTTTTTGAAGTGACGCGGCCACCGACTTGACCCGCTCTCGCAACCAGCGCCCGGCGCTGGAGTGGTGGGTGCGTTCATGCCACAGCTGGTAGTACAGCAGCCGCGGAAACGGGACCGGGCACGGCAGGATTTTCACCGGCAACCGGTCCGTGAAACGCTCGCAGTACTGGCGGCCCGTGGTCAGCACCAGCAAGCTTGATGCCACCATGCTCGGGATCAGCCCGAAATGCGGGCAGCGCGCCGTGATGTTGCGCTGCAGGCCCAGCGAATCGAGGTGTTCGTCGATCACACCGCGCGCACCGGGGTGGGTGGGCGTGGGCGCGATGTGCTCGGCCGCCAGCCAGCTCGCCGCGTCCCAGCCACCCTGGCTGGCGCGACGCACCGCGGGGTGGTCATGGGCCACCAAGCAGACCACCTCGTCGCCGAACAGGCGGCCCAGGTGCAGGTCTTCGGGCGGCTTGAGCCAGTTTCCGATCACCACGTCCATGTCGCCCTGGGCCAGGCGGGTTCGGTAGTCGCTCTCGGCCGACAGCGGGAGGATCTCGATGACGCAGTGCGGCGCCTGCTGCTTGATCTGCGCCACCAGCCGCGGCAGGAACAGCGGATCGAGGAAGTCGCTGGCCGCGATGCGGAAGGTCTGGCGCGTGCTGCCGGGCTCGAAGCTGCGCGCGTCGGAGAACATCGACTCGGCGGCACGGAGAATGCTTGCGCTGGGCGCGAGCATGCGCAACCCGGCATCGGTAGGCACCATGCCGGCGCCTGAACGCACCAGAAGGGGGTCCCCGGCCAATTCCCGCAATTTCTTGAGCGATGCGCTCACCGCCGGCTGGTACATGCCCAGTCGGATGGCGGCTTTCGACACGCTGCGTTCGGTCAACACGGTATGCAGGACCCTGATGAGATGAAGGTCTATCTTGTCGAAAAGGGCCTGGTCTCTCATACCGTTGCGAACATTCGTCTCATATGCGGAAGCTTATGGCGCGTGTCCGGAGATCGCTCTACCCTCGCGCACAAGGAACTTAGACACCATGACCTACCCGACCATCCGGTTCATCCGCCGCGGCCAGATCGTGACGCTGGCCAATGTACCACCCAGCCGCACCCTGCTGGAAGTCCTGCGCGAGGACCTCGGCAGCACCGGCACCAAGGAGGGCTGCGGCGAAGGCGATTGCGGGGCCTGCACCGTGGTGCTGGGCGAGGCCGTGGACGGCCGCATCGTCTACCGCGCGATCAACGCCTGCATCCGGCTGGCGCATTCGATCGACGGGCTGGCCCTGTGGACCGCCGAGGACCTGGCCGCCGACCCGCTGATCCGCACCGCCGCCGGCTCCGAGACAGCAGGTTTGCACCCGGTGCAGGAGGCGCTGGTGCAGTGCCACGGCTCCCAGTGCGGCTTCTGCACGCCCGGCTTCGCGATGAGCCTGTTCGGTCTGTATCAAAACCGCAAGCCCGGCACCCCGGTCACCCGCGACGACGCGGCAACGGCCCTGTCCGGCAACCTGTGTCGCTGCACCGGCTACCGGCCGATCCTGGACGCCGCCGAAGCCATGGCGGACTACCCCGCCCGGGCGGTAAACGAGGCCGAACTGCTCCTGAAACTGAAGCAGCTTGTGGCCATTCAACGCTGGGATTCGGCCCATTCGACCCGGAAAAAGGCCTACCTGACGCCCCAGGACCTGCCGGAATTGCTGGCGCTGCGCCGCAAACACCCTGACGCGCAGATCGTGGCCGGCTGCACCGATGTAGGGCTCTGGGTCACCAAGCAGCACCGCGACTTTTCGCAGGTGCTTGACCTCACGCGCGTGGCGGAACTGCGCCGCGTGGAGCGTTACCCGCACCACATCGCCATTGGCGCCGCCGTGCCGCTGACCGACGCCTTTGCCGCGCTGGTGGCGGACCGCCCGCAGTTGCTGGGCTTCACCCGGCGCTTTGCCGGTCTGCCGGTGCGCAACTCGGGCACGCTGGGCGGCAACGTGGCCAACGGCTCGCCGATCGGCGATTCGATGCCGCTGCTGATTGCCCTGGGCGCCAACGTGGTGCTGATGAGCCAGCGCCGGGGCAAGACCGTCTCGCGCGAATTGCGGCTCGAAGACCTGTACACCGGCTACCGCCAGAACGTGATGGCGAAGGATGAGGTGCTGGCCTGGATCAAGGTGCCATTGCCGCAGGACGGCGAGTTCCTGCGCGCCTACAAGATCTCCAAGCGATTCGAGGACGACATCTCGGCCGTCTGCCTGTCCATCTGCCTGCAGCTCGACGACGGGCGCATCCGCCGGGCCTCGATTGGCGCGGGCGGGGTGGCGGCCACCCCGGCACGGGCGCGCCGGACCGAGGCCGCCCTGATCGGCCACGCCCCTGACGGCGCCACTTTCGAAGGCGCCGCGCGGGCGCTGCAAGCCGAGTTCGAACCCATCTCGGACATGCGCGCCTCGGCCGCTTACCGCCGCGAGCTGCTGGGCAGCCTGGTGCGGCGCTTCGCGCTGGAGCTCCGCGGCGAGGCCAACGTCTCGATCGAGACGCTGACGCTGGAGGATCTGGCATGAGCACCGCGCGACCGACCCCCCCTGCAACGGAACCCGCCTGCGGCGTCTCGCACCCGCACGAGAGCGCTGCCGCGCAGGTGGCCGGCGCCGCCACCTACGTGGACGACATTCCCGAAGTGCGCGGCACCCTGCACGCCGCGCCCATCCTCTCACCCGTCGCGCACGGGCGCCTCCAGGGCGTCGATGCGGCCCCCGCGTTGGCCATGCCCGGCGTGCGCGGCGTGGTTCTGGCGCAGGACATCCCCGGCGACCCCGTCCTGGCCGCCTTCGCCCACGACGAGCCGATCTTCGCCATCGACACGGTCGAGCACGTCGGCCGCGTGATCGGCCTGGTGGTGGCCGAGACGGTGATGCAGGCGCGCAAGGCCGCGCGCGCGGTGCGCCTGGGCATCGAACCCCTGCCCGCGGTGCTGGACGTGCGCGAGGCGCTGGCCGCGCAAAGTTTTGTGCTGCCGACAGTGCGCGTGCGACGCGGCGACGCCCAGGCCGGGCTGGCGCGCGCCGCGCACCGGCTCAGCGGCCAGTTCGAGGTGGGCGGCCAGGAGCACTTCTACCTGGAGGGCCAGATCGCCTACGTGCTGCCGCAGGAGCAGAACCAGTGGGTGGTCTATTCGAGCACCCAGCACCCGGGCGAGGCGCAGCACTGGGTGGCGCATGCGCTGGGCATCGACAACCACCGTGTGCGGGTGGAGTGCCGGCGCATGGGCGGCGGCTTCGGCGGCAAGGAGACGCAGTCCGGCCACCTCGCCGTTTGGGCGGCCGTGGCGGCGAACAAGTTCGGCTGCCCGGTCAAGCTGCGGCTGGACCGCGACGACGATTTCATGGTCACCGGCAAGCGCCACCCGTTCGCCTACGACTACACCGTGGGCTTCGATGACAGCGGCCTGATCACCGGCCTGCAGCTCACCATGCTGGCCAACTGCGGCTTCAGCGCCGACCTCTCCGGCCCGGTGGCCGACCGGGCGGTGTTCCACGCCGACAACGCCTACTTCCTGAGCGACGTGGACATCACCTCGTATCGCTGCAAGACCAACACCCAGAGCCACACCGCGTTTCGCGGCTTCGGCGGGCCGCAAGGCGTCATCGCGATCGAGACCCTCCTCGGCGACATCGCGCGCCACCTGGGCCTGGACCCGCTGGCGGTGCGCCGGCACAACCTGTATGGCGTCACCGAACGCAACGTGACGCATTACCAGATGCCGGTGGAGGACAACATCCTGCAGCCGCTGCTGGCCCAGCTCGAAGCGAGCTCGAACTACCAGACGCGGCGCGCGCAGATCGCCGCCTGGAACGCGAAGAGTCCGGTGCTCAAGCGCGGCCTGGCGATCACGCCGGTGAAGTTCGGCATCAGTTTTACCGCGACCCTGTTCAACCAGGCCGGCGCGCTGGTGCACGTGTACACCGACGGCAGCGTGATGGTGAACCATGGCGGCACCGAAATGGGCCAGGGCCTGCACACCAAGGTGGCGCAGATCGTGGCCGACGAACTGGGCGTGCCCTTCGAGCGCGTTCAGGTCACGGCCAGCGACACCGCGCGCGTGCCCAACGCCAGCGCCACGGCCGCCTCCAGCGGCACCGACCTCAACGGTCGCGCCGCGCAGTTCGCAGCCCGCAACGTGCGCGACAACCTGGCCGCCTTCGCCGCGGGGCTCGACGGCTGCGGCGCCGGCGCCATCCGCTTTGCCGGCGGGCTGGTGATCTCGCCCAAGGCCACCCGCTCGTTCGACGCACTGGTGCAGGCGGCCTATGCCAACCGCATCCAGCTCTGGAGCGACGGCTTCTACCGCACGCCCAAGATCCACTACGACAAGACCACGCTGACCGGCCGGCCGTTCTACTACTTCGCGTACGGCGCGGCCTGCACCGAGGTGGTGATCGACACGCTGACCGGCGAGAGCCGCGTGCTGGCCGCCGACATCCTGCACGACGTGGGCACCAGCCTGAACCCGGCGCTGGACATCGGCCAGATCGAAGGCGCCTTCGTGCAGGGCATGGGCTGGCTGACCACCGAGGAACTGGTGTGGGACGCCAAGGGCCGGCTGGCCACCCACGCACCCAGCACCTACAAGATCCCGACCGCCGGCGACGTGCCGGCAAGGCTTAGCGTGGCCCTGTGGCCCGAGCCCAACCGCGAGGAGAACGTCTTCGGCAGCAAGGCCGTGGGCGAGCCACCGTTCATGCTGGGCATCAGCGTCTGGGAGGCGATCCGCGACGCGGTCAGCGCCGCGCGCGGTGGCGGCCCGGTGCGCCTGGACGCGCCGGCCACGGCCGAGCGGGTGCTGAGGGCGGTCAACGCGATCTGAGCAGCGCCCTCACCGCCCTGCGGTGCCGTGGGGTGCCGCGCGATGTTCCACGCCGCCGGGTCGCGGCGTCATCAAGGCGCAGCCGGCCCCTGCAGCTCCAGCACGATGTCGCGTGTGTCCTCCTCGGGTTGCGCCAGCGCGTCGCGGAACCCCAGCGAATAGGCGAGTTCCAGCATGCGCTGGTTCTCCCGCAGCACGGTGGCCACCAGTTGCTGCGTGCCGTTGGTGCGCTGGTAGTCGATCAGTTTTTGCAGCAGGATGCGCCCCAGGCCCGTGCCCTTGAGCGTTGAGCGCACGATGATGCCGAATTCGGCGCTGACGTTGTCCGGGTCCGCCAACGCGCGCGCCACGCCCAGCGTCTGCGGTGCGCCGTCGGGGCCGGGCGCCACGGCGATGAAGGCCATCTCGCGGGTGTAGTCGATCTGCGTCAGTCGCGCCAGTTCGCTGCGTTCCATCCGCCTTCGGCTGTAGAACAGGCGCATGCGGATGTCCTCGGGATCGAGGCTGGCCAGGAACTCGACGTGGCGCAACTCGTCCTCCGGCCGGATCGGGCGCAGCTCCAGCTGAACGCCCTGCCAGGTTCGGACTTCGGCCAGTTCGGTCGGATACGGCCGGATCGCGAAGTTCGCTGCACCGGCGGGCCGGTCGGCTGACAGGCGGATGCGCGCGTCCAGCGCCAGCACGCCTTCGTGGTTGACGATCAACGGGTTGATGTCGAGCTCGGCCAGCTCGGGCACATCGGCCAGCAACTGCGCGACGGCCAGCAGGGTGGAGACCACGGCGTCCAGGTCCGCCGCCGGCGTGTCGCGCCAGCCCTTGAGCAGACGCGCCACCCGGGTGCGCTCGACCATGGCCCGCGCCAGGGGCGCGTTCAGCGGCGGCAGGGCCACGGCTCGATCGGCCAGCAACTCGACGGCGGTGCCACCCTGGCCGAACAGCAGGATGGGGCCGAAGACGCGGTCGACCGTCGCACCGACGATCAGCTCCTGCGAATGGTCGCGCCGCGCCATCGCCTGCACCGTGAAGCCTTCGATGCGGGCCGCGGGCTGATGCCGCCGAACGCGCGCCAGCATCGCCCGGGCCGCTTCGCGAACCTCGTCGGCGGTGTCCAGGCCCAGCGCGACGCCGCCGACATCGGTCTTGTGCGTCAGGTCGGGTGAGAGAATCTTCAGGGCCACCGGATAGCCGATCGCGCCCGCCACCTTGGCCGCGGCGGCCGCTTCGGCTGGCACCACCCGCGTGGCCACCACCGGGATGCCATACGCCGCGAGCACCGCCTTGGCCTCGGCCTCGTTCAGCATCTCGCGGCCATCCGACAGGGCCTCGCGCACGATCGCCTGCACCGCCGGCAGGTCGGGCGCGGTCGGTGCCTGGCCACCGACGCCGAGCATCGGCGGCGCCTCGATGAGTTCGGCCTGGTTGCGGTGGTAGCTGACCAGCATCGAGAACGCACGCACGGCCTCTTCCGGGGTCGGGTAATCGGCGATGCCTGATTTCTTGAAGATCTGGCGCGCCTGCTCCACGTCGTGCCCCCCCCATCCAGCAGCCCATGAGGCGCCCCTGCGCGGCCTGCGGCAGCGTGGCCAGCGCCTGCGCGATCTCGGCGCTGGGCACGATCGCGGTCGGGGCGTGAATCAGCAGCACGGCGCCGGCGGCGGGGTCGCGAAACAGGATCTGCACGGCGTCGACATAGCGCTGCACCGGCGCGTCGCCGATGATGTCCACCGGGTTGCCGCGCGACCAGTTGGCCGGCAACACCGCATCGAGCTGGGCCACGGTGCTGGTGCCGAGCCGGGCCAGGGGTACGTGCACCTGCGCGGCGGCGTCAGCGGCCATGACGCCGGCACCGCCGCCGTTGGTCAGCACGGTGAGCGCCGTGCTCTGGTTGGTGCGAAAACGTGCCAGCGTCTCCGCGGCGAGAAACAGTTCCTGCAGGCTGTTCACCCGCAGCATGCCGGCGCGCGCGATGGCGGCCTCAAACACCGCGTCGGAACCCGCCAGCGCACCGGTGTGCGAGGCGGCCGCCCGCTGGCCCTGCGCCGATCGACCGCTCTTGATGACGATGACCGGCTTGTTGCGCGCCGCAGCCCGCGCGGCCGACATGAACTTGCGTGGCGACTCGATCGATTCGATGTAGAGCAGGATCGCGCGCGTCGCGGGGTCGGTGGCCAGGTAATCGAGCATGTCGCCGAAGTCCACGTCGGCATGCTCGCCCAGCGAGACGAAATGCGAGAACCCGATGCCCTGGGCGTCGGCCCAGTCCAGCATCGCGGTCACCAGGGCGCCCGACTGCGACACAAAGGCCAGCTCACCCGGCCGGGCGTCGATGTGCGCAAAGCTTGCATTCAACCCGGCGTGCGGCGCGAGCAGGCCGATGCAGTTGGGGCCCAGCACGCGCAGCAGATGCGGGCGCGCGGCCGCCAGCATGGCCTGCTTGTGCTCGGTCGTCAGGCCGGCACTGAGCACCACGGCGGCGCGGGTGCCACGCGCCGCCAGCTCGGCCACCAGGCCCGCGACGGTGTGGGGTGGCGTGCAGATCACCGCCAGTTCGGGAATCCCCGGCAGATCGGCCACGCGGGCGTAGCAGGGCCTGCCATCGAGCGCGGCATGTTTCGGATTGACCGCGACCAGCGGTCCCCTGAACCCGCCCCGCGTCAGGTTGCGCCACACCGTGGCGCCCACGCTGGCAGGCCGGTCGGACGCGCCGATCACCGCCACCGAGGCGGGGTCGAACAGGGAATCGAGGTTGCGGACGCTCATCGGTAGGGAACCAGTCTGAAAAAGGGCTGAACCTGAGCATATACCCGCTTCATGACACGCCCGTCCGGCCGGCTTGCACCATGGGAGAATGGCCGCCATGCACGACGTGGACATCGCCATCATCGGCGGCGGCATTGCCGGCGCCTCCCTGGCCTGGCGGCTCGGCGCCCAGCAGCGCGTGGTTCTGATCGAGCGCGAAAGCCAATGCGGCTACCACACCACCGGGCGCTCGGCCGCGCTGTACATGGAAAGCTACGGTCCGCCGGGCGTGCGCGCCCTCACCCGCGCCAGCCGCGCCTTCTTCGAATCCCCGCCCGACGGCTTTTCGGACCTGCCCTTGCTGGGCCCACGCGGTGTGCTGCACCTGGCATTCGAAGGGCAGCAAGCCGAGCTGGAACAGGCCCGCACCGAGCTCGCACCCGGCTGCCCACGCCTGCAGGTGCTCGATGCAGCCGGCGCCGTGGCGCTGGCGCCCTGCCTGCGCGCCGACCGCGTGATCGGCGCCCTGCTCGACCCCGACGCGCAGGACATGGACGTGGACGCGATCCACCAGGGCTTTCTGCGCGGGTTCCGCCGCGCCGGCGGCAAGCTGCGCACCGGCGGTGGTGTGGCCGGCGCCGAACGCCTGGCTGACGGCTGGCGGCTGACGCTGGACGACGGCAGCACGCTGACCGCCGCCACCGTGGTCAACGCGGCCGGAGCCTGGGCCGATGTCGTGGCGCAAGTTTTTGGTGTCGCGCCCATTGGCATCGTGCCGAAACGCCGCAGCGCTTTCACCTTCGACGCCGGCGCGGGCGACGACAGCAGCGCCTGGCCCGCCCTGGTGGCCATCGACGAGAGCTGGTACATCAAGCCCGGCCACGGGCAGCTGCTGGGCTCGCCCGCCAATGCCGACCCGACCACGCCGCACGACGTGGCGCCCGAAGAGCTGGACATCGCCACCGGCATCTGGCGCATCGAGGAAGCAACCACGCTCACCATCCGCCGGCCCACCAGCACCTGGGCGGGCTTGCGCTCTTTCGTGCCCGACGGCGAACTGGTGATCGGATTCGACGGCGCGGTGCCAGGCTTCTTCTGGCTCGCGGGCCAGGGCGGCTACGGCATCCAGAGCGCCGCGGGCGCGAGCGAACTGGCGGCCTCACTGCTGCAGGGAACGCCACTGCCGGATGCGCTGCTGCACCACGGCGTGGACCCACGGGCGTCAGCCCCGACACGTCTGCGCTGAGCATCTGCATCCGCCCTCAACGGGCGAAGCGGCGTTCAGACGCCCGCGAGCGAGCGCAAGGCGCTGGGATCGACCAGGTTGACCACCCGGCCCGACCCGCTGATCAGGCTTTGTTCACGCAGGTGGCGCAGCACCCGGGACAAGGTTTCGGGCGCAATGCCAAGCTGCGCGGCAATCAGGCGCTTACGCTGGCGAAGCATCACCGACATCGAACCGGCTTCACCGGCAGGTTCGGCATGGCGCAACAGCCATTCGGCGCACCGCGCCTCGGCATCCTTGGCCAACCGGCTCACCGCCAACTCGGTCTGCTGCCGGTGGGCCTTGGCCACGTCGTGCAGCACCGCCAGCGCCGACGCCGGCAGGGTGTTCAGGCTGGCCTGGAAGGCCGACAAGGGTACGCGGCGCAAGGTGACGGCCGTCTCGGCCACGCCGTCCACCGCACTGGGCAGGCCCAGCACCGCCGCCGTGGCTTCAAGCCAGAACGGGCCTTCGACCACACCAAGCTGATGGACCAGCACATCGCCCTCCATCAGACCCAGCGCCACACGACCCGTGTCCACATGCAGCACTTCGCCGATGGCCACCGCGCGTCTCAGCACGGGTGTTCCTGCGGCGAGCGTCTGGACCTCGGCAGAGCGTTCCAATGAGTCAATCGGCAACATAGTGAGCCGACTGTGCCGCGCAAAGCCGGGGCCAGCTTTGACCAAAATCAAACCGGGCACAGATCAAGAGAGTCATTTCTGTCAACAGGGGCATTCCTTGATCTGGGTTCAAAACCGCAGCCCGGGCGCACCGGCCCGTTCGGGCCGATTGCGGGCACCCGGGGCGGCCCATCGGCTATTCTGCTGAATCTCTCCGCCCCGATTGCCGCCGATGCCCACCCTGCTGATCCGCAACGCCGCCTGCGTGGCCACCTTCGACGACGCGCGCCGCGAGCTCGCCGACGCTTCGGTCTTTGTCCGCGACCACCGCATCGAAGCCATCGGCGCGGCGGCCGAGCTTCCGCAGACCGCCGACGAAGTGATCGACGCGCGCGCTCACCTCGTGATGCCGGGGTTGGTGAACACGCACCACCACATGGTCCAGTCCCTGACGCGCGCCATTCCGGGCGTGCAGGACGCCGAGCTGTTTGCCTGGCTGCGCGGCCTGTACCCGATCTGGGCCGGGCTGACACCCGAGATGGTGCGCGTGAGCACGCAGGTGGCGATGGCCGAGCTGCTGCTGTCGGGCTGCACCACCAGCAGCGACCACCTCTACATCTACCCCAACGGTGTGCGGCTGGACGACAGCATCGAGGCCGCGCAGGCGATCGGCATGCGTTTTGTGGCCACCCGCGGCAGCATGAGCGTGGGCCAGAGCCAGGGCGGCCTGCCGCCCGACCGCGTGGTGGAGAACGAAGCCTTCATCCTCAAAGACACCCAGCGCCTGATCGAGACGTACCACGACACCAGCCACGGCGCCATGGTCAACGTGGCGGTGGCGCCGTGCTCGCCGTTCTCGGTCAGCCGCGCGCTGATGCGCGAGTCGGCCGCGCTGGCGCGTGCGCATGGCGTTCGCTTGCATACGCACCTCGCCGAAAACGACCACGACCTCGCCTACAGCCGCGAGAAATTCAACTGCACCCCCACCGAGTACGCGCAGGACCTCGGCTGGCTGGGCGACGACGTCTGGCATGCGCACTGCGTCAAGCTCGACGACGCCGGCATCAGCCTGTTTGCCGCCACGCGCACCGGCGTTGCGCACTGCCCGTGCAGCAACATGCGCCTGGCCAGCGGCATCGCCCCGGTGCGCCGCATGCTGGACGCCGGTGTGCCGGTGGGCCTGGGTGTGGACGGCAGTGCCAGCAACGACGCCGCGCACCTGGTGAACGAGGCGCGCCAGGCCCTGCTGCTGGCCCGCGTGGGCCGCGCGCTCGCACCGCCCGAAACGCGCACCGCGCCCGATGGCGGCCGCCGCACTTTCTTCGGCTGCGACCTGGGCCCGGCCGAGATGACCGCGCGCGACGCGCTGGCGCTGGCCACGCGCGGTGGCGCGCAGGTGCTGGGGCGGCCGGACATCGGCCACCTCGCGCCGGGCCTGTGCGCCGATCTGGCCTTGTTCGACTTGCGCACGCTGGCCTTCGCCGGCGGCGCGGTGCACGACCCGGTGGGCGCGCTGCTGCTGTGCGCCAGCCCGCAGGCCGCGTACACCATCGTCAACGGGCGGGTGGTGGTGCGCGAAGGCCGGCTGACGACCGTGGACCTGGGCCCGCTGGTGGAGCGGCACAACCGGCTGGCCGTGGCGCTGGCGCGTGCTGCAGCCGGCGCGACCTGAGACCCTCGATGCTGCCGCGCCGGGAAGCGGGCTGCCCCGGCACGGGCGTGCGTGCGGCGAACTTGATGATCCACATCAAGCTTCATGCCATGAAATACTGCACCGCAATACAACAAGGTCTACGATGACGCCGTTGGCCCAACCAGGCCAGCCCGTTCCATCCAGACGCCCACAAGGCGTTGCATTCAAAGGAGCTTGATCATGGACATCCTCTTGCAGATCACCATCATCCTGGTCTGCCTGTTCTACGGCGCGCGCAAAGGCGGTGTCGCCCTCGGCCTGCTGGGCGGCTTCGGCCTCATCATCATGGCCTTCGCATTCGGTCTCCCACCGGGCAAGCCGCCGGTGGACGTGATGCTCACCATCATCGCGGTGGTGGCCGCCAGCGCCACGCTGCAGGCCTCCGGCGGGCTCGAAGTGCTGCTGCTGGGCGCCGAGCGCCTGCTGCGGCGCAACCCGAAATACGTGTCGATCCTGGCGCCGTTCGTGACCTGCCTGCTCACCATGCTGTGCGGCACCGGCCACGTGGTCTACACCATGCTGCCCATCATCTACGACATCGCCATCAAGAACAACATCCGGCCCGAACGCCCGATGGCGGCCGCCTCGGTGGCCAGCCAGATGGGCATTCTGGCCAGCCCGGTCTCGGTGGCCGTGGTGTCGCTGGTCGCGTTCCTGGCCAAGGCGCCGGTGGACGGCCATGTCATCGACTTCATCGCCCTGCTGTCCATCACGATTCCGGCCACCTTGGCCGGCGTACTGGCCATCGGCATCTTCAGCTGGTTCCGCGGCAAGGACCTGGACCAGGACGAGGCCTTCCAGGCCCGCATCGCCGATCCGGAGCAACGCAAGATCGTCTACGGCGAAACCGGTCCGTCCGCCACGCTGCTGGGCAAGACGCTGACCGCCAGCCAGTGGACCGCGATGTGGATCTTCATCGGTGCGATCGTGGTGGTGGCGGTGCTCGGTGCCTTCCCCGCCCTGCGCCCGGTGATGGCCGGCAAACCGATGTCGATGGTGCTCACCATCCAGATGTTCATGCTGATGGCTGGCGCGTTCATCGTCATGTTCACCAAGACCGACCCCGGCACCATCGGCAAGACCGAGGTGTTCCGCGCCGGCATGGTGGCGGTGGTGGCCGTTTTCGGCATCGCCTGGATGGCCGACACGGTGTTCGACGCGCACCTGCCCGAGCTGAAGGCCGCGCTGACCGACCTGGTCAAGACCCAACCCTGGACCTACGCGATCGCGCTGCTGCTGGTGTCCAAGCTGGTCAATTCGCAAGCCGCCGCCATCAGCGCGATGGTGCCGGTGGGGCTGGCCATCGGCGTGCCACCGGGCTACATCGTGGCCTTCGCCGCGGCCTCCTACGGCTACTACATCCTGCCGACCTACCCGAGCGACCTGGCCGCCATCCAGTTCGACCGCTCGGGCACCACGCGCATCGGCAAGTACGTGATCAACCACAGCTTCATCATCCCTGGCCTGATCGGCGTGGGAACCTCGTGCCTGATCGGCTACCTGCTGGTTTCGGCGCGCGGCATGATCTGAACCCGGACGGCTCAGGCGCCGGCCCGCGCCCTTCGGCGGGCACGGTCATGGCCCTAGGGTTTGCCCTCGTTTAAGGTGCCCGCTCAACCACGGCGGGCGCGAAGCCACTATGCTAGCGGCTTTTCCCCCAGCCTTGGAGAGTTCCTTGATTTCCGACCTGATGAGCGATTCGATGCGCGCCACGGGCCTGAGCGCCCTGATGAAAGGCGCCGGCCTGGTAACCCGCTTCATTCCCATTCCGCAGCCGACATTGCTCGTCGGCCCCGGCTCCAGCGGTCGCCTGGGGCAGGCCATTGCGGGCTTCGGCCACAGCAAGATCCTGATCGTCACCGACGCGATCATCTCCAAACTCGGCCTGCTCAAGAACCTGACCGACGCGCTGACCGAAGGCGGCGCCCGCTACGTGGTGTTCGACGAGATCACGCCCGACGCACCCATTCCCCTGATCGAAAAGGCGATCGACTTCTACAAGGAGCACGACTGCGACGCCATCGTGGCCTTCGGCGGTGGCTCGTCGATGGACGCGTCCAAGGCCATCGCGGTGTCGATCGCCAACCCGGGCAAGCCGCTGCGCCAGCTCGCCGGCTACCTCAAGGGCCTGCGCTCGCCGGTCAAGATCTACGCCGTGCCCACCACGGCGGGAACCGGCTCCGAAGTGACCGTGGCCGCGGTGATCTCCGACCCCGAGAAGCACCGCAAGATGGTCATCGTCGACCCGCGCATGGTGCCCAAGATGGCCGCGCTCGACCCGGCGCTGATGACGGGCCTGCCCCCAAGCATCACCGCCGCCACCGGCATCGACGCGCTGACCCACGCGGTCGAGGCCTTCGTCGGCAACTGGAAGACCCCCTACTCCGACGGCATGGCGCTGTCGGCCGTCGGCCTGATCTTCGAGAACCTGCGCACCGCCTACAACGACGGCCAGAACCTGGCCGCCCGCGAGAAGATGGCGCTGGCCTCCACCTACGCCGGCTTCGCCTTCACCCGCGCCAACGTGGGCTACGTGCATGCCATCGCGCACCAGTTCGGCGGCCTGTACCACACGCCGCACGGCCTGGCCAACGCGATCATGCTGCCCTACGTGCTGCGGTATTCGCGCCCGGCCATCACGTCCAAGCTGGCCGAGCTGGCGGTGCGTGCCCGGGTGGGCCGCGCGGACGAGCCCGAAGACGAACTGGCCGAAAAGTTCCTGGAAGCCGTGGAGCAACTGAACCGCGACCTCGGCATTCCCACCTTCCTGCAGGCGCTGAAGGAAGCCGACATCCCCGAACTGGCCAAGGCCGCCTGCCACGAAGCGCACACCGGCTACCCGGTGCCGCGCTACATGACGCAGGAGGTCTGCGAGGGCATCATCCGCCAGGCGCTGCCGCCCCAGGCCGCCCCCGCGAAGAAGGCCGCTCCGGTCAAGGCCGCCCCGCGCAAGCGCAAAGCCGCCGCCTGAGGCGCGCCCGGGCCGCAATCGCCCGCACCGACACCCCGACCGGCCCGCCGGTCGGTTTTGATTTCAAAGGAACAACAAGAGGAGCAATGTGATGAAAAAAGTGGTGACCGTCACGCTGGGTTCGTCCAAGCAGGATTTCGAGTTCAAGACCGAGTTTCTCGGCCAGTCGTTCCAGGTCAAGCGCATGGGCGCCGACGACGACACCAACAAGGCCTGGGAGCTGATGCGGCGCCAGCAGGCCACGGCCGACGCGATCGGCCTGGGCGAGATCGGCGACCACTACCACGTGGGCCTTCGCACCGTGGTCAACAAAGAAACGCAACGCCTGCTGCACGTGGTGACCCGGGTGCCGGTGACCACCGGCGCGCGCCTGCGCCGCCTGCTACAGGTGCGCGCGGTGCGCCATGTGCAGCACGAGCTGGGCAACTACTTCAACAACAACCTGGTGCTGTTCCTGTCCGGCATGCGCAACTACGACATGGCGGTGGCGCTGTCGGACTACACCCGCAACCTGAGCTTTGCCGACGCGCTGTTCCAGACCGGCGCGCCGACCATGCTGAGCTCGCTGGAGCAGCTGGAGCTGTTCGCCAAGGGCAGCGACTGGATCCTGTCCGGCAAACCCGCCGAAGTGCTGGAATCGTCGCTCTCAGGTTTCAAGGAAAAACGCATCGCTTCGGCCGCGGCCAAATCGCACGTGATCGTGGGTACCTTCGCGGAGCTCAAGGCCATCGGCAGTGTGAAAAACCTCGAAGGCAAGACGTTGATCACCTCGGCCGTCGACGAGGAACGCCTGGCCTTCTTCACCAAGTGCAAGGTCAACCTGGTGGTGGACGTCTCGCCCAAGCTGTTCGACAAGGTGGTCGGCATCAACGTGATCGAGGCCATGATCCTGGCCAAGCTGGAAAAGCCGCAGGAGGAGGTCTCCGACGACGACTTCGAGGAAATCCTGAACGAGCTGGACATCAAGCCGCGCCTGTTGCATCCCACGGGCCACTTCCGCAACATCCGGCGCTTTGCGTTCGTGATCCATCCGCTGAGCCAGAACTACATCCGCAACGCCTTCCCGATCCCGAAATCCACACCCAAGTTCGTGATGGACAAGGTCGAGACGCTGGCCGCGCACATGCCGCCGATGGTGTATTGCAAGATGGAAAACATCATCTCGCCCACCGGCGCCGAGGCCGAAGGCTGGCTGATCTCGGTGGGCGGCACCCCCAAGGAAATGCTCTCGCGCAGCCCCGAGTTCACCTACCGCCGCCTGCTGCACGCGGCCAAGATCGCCGAGAAGATGGGCGCGCAGATCATGGGCCTGGGTGCCTTCACCAAGGTGGTGGGTGACGCCGGCGTCACGGTGGCCAAACGCGCCAGCATCCCGGTGACCACCGGCAACAGCTACTCGGCCTCCGGCGCGCTGTGGGCCGCCGCCGACGCGATGCGCCGCATGGGCCTGGTCAAGATCGACCCGGTGACCAAGAAGGTGGCCGCCAAAACCATGGTGATCGGCGCCTCGGGCTCGATCGGCTCGGTCAGCGCGCGCCTGCTGGCCATGGCCTTCGACGAGGTGGTGATCGCCAGCCGCACCATGTCCAAGCTGGAGGCGCTGCGCGATTCGATCCTGGAGGAAACGCCGGACGCCAAGGTCATCGCCACCACCGACTACAACGAGCTGCTCGGCGACATGGACATGATCGTCACCTCCACCTCGGGCGCGGGCAAGGAGATTCTGGACATCATGCGCGTCAAGCCCGGCTGCGTGATCACCGACGTGGCCCGCCCGCTGGACCTGCCGGCCTCCGACGTGGCCAAGCGCCCCGACGTGCTGGTGATCGAATCGGGCGAGATCGAACTGCCGACCAAGGTCAAGGGCCTCAAGAACATCGGCCTGCCACCGAACGTGATCTACGCCTGCCTGGCCGAGACCATCGTGCTCGCGCTCGAAGGCCGGTTCGAGGTGTTCACCGTGGGCCGCGACACCGAATGGGAGAAGGTCAAGGAGATCTACAAGCTCGGCCTCAAGCACGGCATGAAGCTGGCCGCGATCTCCGGCGTCAACGGCGTTTTCAGCGACGAGGCCATCGCCAAGGTGGTCACGCTGGCCAAGAAGGCGCGCCTGACCTGGAAGGGCGGCAGCGCCGCGAAAGCCGCCAAGGCCCCGGCCAAGCCCAAGGCCGCGAAGAAAGCCGCCGCACCGAAGCCAGCCGCCGCCAGGAAGGCCGCGCCCAAGAAATCACCCGCAAAGAAAGCCGTGCCAGCCAAGGCCACCAAGGCCGCAGCCCCGGCCGCGCCTGCCGCCACCAAACCGGCGCGCAAGGCGCCCGCCCGCACGGCCGCCGCCAAGAAGCCGGCCTGACCGCCTGCGCTGCGCAACCCCCAGGCCGCCTTGCGCGGCCTATTTCTTGTCCATCCAGCCCAGGCCCCTGGCGTGCAGGCTCTGCACATACAGGCGGTCGGCCGTCTCGGTGATGGCGGTGGTTTCGGGGTAGGCGCCGCTCGGGTCCTGCAGGTCGGCCACGACCTTGCCGTCCTCGGTGAACGCGATCACATGGCCATAGGCCTTGGGCACCGGCCACAGCGCGCGCGGCAGGCGCAGCGTCACCGCGCGCAGGAAAGGCTTCTCGGCCATGTTGTCGATGGTCGGGTTGCGCGGTTTGGCAAAGCCCAGCCAGATCCTGCCGTCCAGCCCGCGCATCAGGTTGTCGGGGTAGCCGGGCAGGTTGTCCAGCAGCACGCGCGCCTGCGGCCCGCCCTGGGCCACGTCCAGATCGCGCGCATCCGTGGCGATCTTCCAGACGCGGTACTTGCCGGTCTCGTTGACGAACAGGTCTTTCTCGTCGGCGCTCAGCGCCACGCCGTTGGCAAAGCTCAGGCCCCGGGCCACCACGCGCGTGGCGCGGGTGGCGGGGTCGTATTCGAGGATGCGGCCGGTGGCCGACTGCTCGATGATGTCGAGCACGCTGGCCTCGAAGGTGCCGCCCCACTGCGCCGGCGCGAAGCGGGTGGAGGCATCGCTGAGGTAGATCTTGCCGTTGCGCGCCACCACCACCGCGTCGGCATAACGGATCGGGTCGCCGCCGACACGGTCGGTGAGCACGGTGATCTTGCGGTCCGGGCTGATGGACAACAGGCCCTTGACCGCATCGGCCGCGATCAGGTTGCCCGCTGCGTCGAAGTCAAAGCCCAGCACCCGCCCGCCGGTGTTGGCAAACACCTCGCGGCCGCTGCCGTCGGGGTTCATGCGCAGGATGTTGCCACTGAGCACCGTGGTGTAAAGCGTGCCGTCGCGCGCCAGCACGATGTGCTCAGGCCCCTCCTCGCCGCCGAGGTCGATCATCTTCAGGCCGGCCAGCTTCTGGTTCACCGCGTGCGGCCCCACGTAGCCCGGTGCTGCGGGCGCCTTCCAGTTGACCGGCGCGATCGGCACCGGCCACAGAGCCAGGTACGCAACCACCGCGAGCAACACAACCCCCAGGCCCAGCGCAAACTTCTTCATGGTGTCTCCTCGTATAAGCGCGCAAGCATACGCCCCGCACCCGCCCGCCTTCGCCATCGGGCTGTCGCCAAGGTTCAGATTGCTATCATATCAGTAGCTGCCCGTGGCCATCCGACGCTGGAAAGAGGCCATTCTGATGCCGAAAAAGGGCCTCAAACGCCCTGCGGAGCCGCCCAGGCGGCCGCCAGACGGTCCACCTGGGCCTCCAGGGCCGGCAGCGGGCCGTCGTTGACCACCTGCACGGCGTGGCGCCGCTCATCCGGGGTCAGCGGCTCCTGCACGCGCTGTTGCAGCGCCAGCACCTCGACGGTGGCGTCCGAGGGGTCGTCGCCCTGGGCCTGGCGCGCCTCGATGCGCTCGCGCAGCCGTTCAGGCGGGGCGCTGCACACCACCAGGGAAAAGTCCACCGCCTGGCGCGCCGCCAGCATTTGCAGGGCCTGGCGCTCGTCGCGGCGCAGGCTGGCGGCATCGACCACCACCGGCAGGCCGGCGGCGAGCAGGGTTTCGGCCAGCGCGCCCAGGCGGGCGTAGGTGCGCTGGGTGGCCTGCGGGCTGTACAGCGGCGAGCCCGCCGGCGGGCGCTCGGCCAGCGCCAGCCCGTGCAGGCGTTTGCGCTCCACATCCGAGCGCAGCCACACCGCGCCCAGTTCGTCGGCCAGCCGCCGCGCCACGGTGGACTTGCCCGAGCCGCTGAGCCCCATGGTCACCACCAGCCGGGCGCGCGCGGGCCCGCGCGTCAGCTGCCTGGCCAACGCCCAGTAGGTGCCAAAGGCCTGCGCGTCGCCGCCGCGCAGCAGCGCCACCTTGGCGCGCACCAAGGCCCGGTAGGCGGCGTACAGCCGCAGCAGCGTCAGCCCCTCGTGGTCGCCGGTGTGGGTGGCCCAGGTGTTGATGAAGCGCCAGGCCAGCGGCCGCAGGCCATGGGCCAGCAGGTCCATGAAGGTGAAGGCCGCGTCGCTCACGATGTCGATCACGCGCAGGCGGGCGTCGAACTCGATCGCGTCGAAGGCCAGCACCTCGCCGCGCCAGTTCACGATGTTGGCCAGGTGCAGGTCGCCGTGGCCTTCGCGCACGAAGCCCTGCGCGCGGCGCCGGTCGATCAGGCCCTGCGCAGCGTCGAAGGCACGCGCCAGGTCGCCGCGCAGGGCGGCCACGTCGGCGGCCTCGCAGCCGGCGGGCCGCAGGGGATGGGCCGCGATCTCGTCGAGGTTCTCCAGCGCCCACTGGCGGGCGTCCTTGGGCGGCAGGGTGCCGGGTGGCGCCGAGGTCAACGGGGCCAGGCCGACGTGAAAGGTGGCGACGTGCCGCGCCAGGGCCTCCACGTGCGCCGGGCGCAGCAGGCCGGCGCGGGCCATCGCGGCGAATTCACCGTCGGCGTCGAAGCGGCGCATGCGCAGCATCCACTCAATGGGCTCGCCCGTGCCACCGATGGCCGGCCGGTCCGCCGTTCCGGTCAGGGGCAACACGTCGCGATACAGACCGGGCGCGGTGCGCCGGTTGATCCGCAGTTCTTCTTCGAGGAAGAAGCGCCGCTGCGAGAGCAGGGAGAAGTCCAGAAACGGCAGCCGCACCGGCCGCTTGAGCTTGCACGCCGTCTCGCCGGCCAGGATCACGGTGGAGATGTGGGTGCGCACCACCACCGGGGTTTGCCCGGGCGTGCCGGGCGCGAGCCGCCCGACCAGCCCCGCCACCAGGCGCTCGTGCCGCGCCAGGGCCTCGGCGGCTTCTGCGGGGTGTTCCTGCGCGGGCACGCGACGACCCCGCGTGCCGGTTTACGGCGCCTCGATGCCCAGGAAACTCGCCAGCGCCTGCGTGGACATGGCGCCGTCGCGGCTCACCGTCTGGCCCGACTTGAGATCGCGCGCGACGATGAAGGGCACAGCCTCCGCGCCGAAGCTGCCCAGCAACTGGGTGTTGGCCTTGATCGCCTGCTCGATCTCCGGCGGGATGCTGCTGGGCGCCGAGATGCCGCCCTTCTTGGCCAGCAGCGAGGCCTCGTGCTCGCTCATCAAGGCCCCGGGGTTGGCGGCCGTCAACAGCGCGGCGCCCTGCGCGACGCTGCTCGCGTTGATCCAGCCCACGGGGATCCAGACGAATTTCAGCTTTTTCTGCAGGGGCAGCGCGGACTCCCACAGGTGGCCGCAGTGCGGGCACTGGGCGTCGAAGAAGACGTAGACCGTGTTGGTGCTCATCATCGAACCGACCGTGAAGCCTTTGGCCTGGGCCGCGATCGTCTCCAGAGAGATCGCCTGTTTGGCGGCCTTGGCGGTCGCTGGCTCGGACTTGGACGAATCCTGCTGGGAGCAAGCGGAAACCAACAGCGTGGCAATCACCAGCAGAGACGCGAGGAGGGTTCGAAACATCATCAACACCTTTCAGCCCCGGCAATGGGGCAATCGAAAACTGAATTGTCGCAAGCTTTCAGGCCGCCGTCGTGGCGACCCTGCGCAAGGCGGCTGAAGCGCCGGTCACCGGGGCATCCAGCGCCCGCACCGCCAGCATTGCTCGAAACCGCCTTCCACCCGTTCTCCACATTCGCAAACCCAGCGTTGCTGCGGCACATGCTGGAGGTCGTGCAGCACCTGGCGGGCACGTCCTTCCTGTTCAGGGTGGTCGATCCAGACTTCGGGCAGGCACTCATGCGGCGGAAGCTGGCCGGCCACGCCGGCCAGGAACTCCCGCTGCACGCTGGCGACGATGCCCTCCTGCGACAGCGCGTGCACCCACAGGTGGGCCAGGGCCAGGTTGGGAGCTCGGGTCAGGCGCAGCATGAAGGCAAGCATACGCCTGCAGGTCTTGCTCCGCTGCGCCCCGCGCCACAGCCGGCCATACACTCGGAGAACTTGCATCGTGTCGACTCCCCGGCCGACACGCACGCCTTCCAAGCTCCCGGATCATCCAGACCGACCACCTGACCATGCAACACCCGCCCTCCACGCCCTCCACGCCCGCCCCGCGCTGCCACGCCGCCCGCTGGCGCGCCGCCACCATCGCCTGCCTGCTGGTCATCGGCCTGGGGCTGACCGCCGGCACCAGCATGTACGAGCAGTTCAAGGCGCAGGTGGCCCACCTGCAAGGGCAGATCAAACAGACAGCGCGCATCAAGTACATCGCGGTGCTGCTTGACGCGGCGCAGGCGCCCGCGATGCTCGCCACCTTCGATCCGGGCGAGGGCAAGCTGCAGTTGCAGCGCCTGAACAGTGTGAAGGAAGGCCGCGAGGACACGATGCAACTCTGGGCCGTCACGCCGGGCCAGGCGGCCCGTTCGCTGGGGGTTCTCACGGCTTCCGGAAAAACCCACCAGGTGCCCGTGGAGGAGTCGATGTTGGCCCAGGCCAGCCAGTTGGCGATCAGCGTGGAAGACAAGGGCGGCGTGCCCGAAAGCCGCGGGCCGAGACTGCCCTACCTGTTCACCGGCGCCCTGGTGCAGAAAGCGCTGTGAACGGCAACGGGCCCCGGCAAGCCGGACATCGGGAAAGCCCGGCCCGTGACAACCCCTGCGGTTGACCTAGCGCAAGAAACCATCTGCCAAGCTGACTAGGATCGCCCGACGGAGGATGTCCCTATGTTCGATCGGTCCATCAAGAGCATCATGGAGCTGGAGCGGGAGCACTTTCTCACCGCGCCGCCCCACACCACGGTCAGCGACGCGGCGCGCCTGATGGCCACGCGCAACGCCGGCGCCGTGCTGGTGGTGCAGGGCGAGCGGCTGGTCGGCATCTTCACCGAGCGCGACGTGGTGTTTCGGGTGATCGCCAGGGACCTGGATCCGGCCGCCACGCCGCTGGAGGCGGTGATGACGCCCTCGCCGCGCACCCTGGAGCCCAACCGGACCTACGGCCACGCGCTGCTGCTGATGCAGGAGAATGGCTTCCGCCGCGTGCCGGTGGTGCAGGAGGGCCGGCTGCTGGGCATCGTGTCGTCGCGCAATGCGATGGACCCCGAACTCGAAGAATTCGTCTCCGAACAGCGCCGGCGCGAGCACCACCGCTGAGCCCATCGCCCGATCCGGCCTGAAGCGCCCGAACCATCGGGGCTGTACCATCGCCCGACCGCGCTCGCGCGCACCCGACCCAAGCCGCCACCATGCTGGACAACCTGCACCCCTTCTTCCTGCACTGGGCCATCACCTCGCTGTCACTTTGGGTGGCCAGTCACATCTTCAAGGGCATACGCTTCGAGAGCACCTCTGCGCTGATCGTCTCGGCGCTGTTGCTGGGCTTTGCCAACGCGGTGGTCAAACCGCTTCTGATCGTGCTGACCCTGCCGCTGACGCTGATCACCTTCGGCGGCTTCCTGCTGGTGATCAACGCACTGATGATCATGCTGGTGGCTGCGCTGGTGAAGGGCTTCAGGCTCTCGGGTTTCTGGACCGCGATGTTCGCCAGCCTGTTCATCTGGCTGCTGAGCCTGGTGATAGGCTCGCTGGTGACCGGCGGCGACCCCGCCCAGACCATCCAGATGCCCAAGGGTGGGGTCTGGTTGTAGCTGCGGCTTCCGCGCGGCGAGCGTCTCGCCTGCGGGCGCGTTTTCACCCCTTGAGCACGGGGCTCGCCGCGATCACCAGCCCCAACCGGGCCCCCAGGCGCCCCAGCCGCCCCACATGCCCCAGTTCATCGAGCTCATCTGGTTCATCTGGGCGGCGGCCAGGTTGTTGTTGCTGATCTGCTTGGCCAGGCGCATCTGCTGGTAGGTCTGGTACTCGTTGGGGCCGCCGACGAGCGCCTGGTTGTTCGCTGCGTCGGGCAATACAAAATAAATCTTGCCGTCATGGGTGATCTGCGAGATCTGGTTGACCGGCAGCGACTTGAGCAAGGCTTCCTGTTCGGCGTTCACCGGTTTGATGATTCTGAATCCGGCGGCGATGGCCAGGTCGTGGGTGCCGTTGCCGGTGGATGCGCAACCGGCGGCCACGCTGACCATCACACAGGCCAGCAAACATTTGAAAGTATTGATCAGGTTTTTCATGGCGGTTCAGAGCTGAGAGGGAATCGGTGCAATCGTAACGGCAACCGGGCCGACAACAGCCGGGCCAACGCGCGACCGGGCGGCTGGTCGGGATCAGTTCTCGTCGTTGATGAACTTGACCTTGTACGCGCTTTCAACATAGTCCCCGCGTTTCTGCCGCGGTGGCAGCACGATTTTTTCCGTCTTCAGCTTTTGGTACGGAATGCTGTCCAGGATGTGCTGCAGGATCGCCAGACGTGCCTTTTTCTTGTCGTTCGAGTGCACCGCATGCCAAGGCGCCCAGCCGGAGTCGGTAGCCTCGAACATCGCGTCACGGGCACGGGAGTAGTCGTACCAGCGGCTGTAGGATTTGAGATCCATGGGCGAGAGCTTCCAGAGCTTGCGACCGTCCTCGAAGCGGTCGCGCAGGCGCCGCGTCTGCTCTTCGGGGCTGACTTCGAGCCAGTACTTGAGCAGGATGATGCCGGAGTTGACCAGCGCCTTTTCGACCATCGGCACCGCCTTCAGGAAATCCTCGGTCTGCTGCTCGGTGCAAAAGCCCATCACCCGCTCCACGCCGGCGCGGTTGTACCAGCTGCGGTCGAAGATCACCACCTCACCGGCGGCCGGCAGGTGCGGGATGTAGCGCTGGATGTACATCTGGCTTTTTTCGCGTTCCGTCGGCGCGGGCAGCGCCACCACGCGAAAGACGCGCGGACTGACCCGCTCGGTGAGTGCCTTGATGGTGCCGCCTTTGCCTGCTCCATCGCGGCCCTCGAACACGATGCAGACCTTCAACCCGCTGTGAACCACCCACTGTTGCAATTGCACGAGTTCGACGTGCAGGTTCTTCAGCGCCTTCTCGTATGCCTTGCGCGAAAGGGGAACCGCCGCGCCCGCGCCCGACGCCGGGTCGCCGCCAGCGCGCGGTGTGCTCGGGTCCGGGGCCGGATCGTGCCGTTTTTTGCCGTGGCGTTTGCGGTCGCTCATCGGGTGTCTCCTTCTCGGTCAGGCGGATTGCACGGGTCTGCAGGGGGTTGGCACGAGGGCACTCAAGCCGCCGGCCGATTGCCCAGTCGCGATCCGATGCGCTCGCGCAGCCGCTCCACGACACCGCGCACCAGCTCGTCGGCCTCCAGGGCGCCCAGAGCGCCGATGGCCTTGACCTCGTCAGCCGCGTGCATCATCAGCATGGCGCGCAACTCGGCGAACGCTTTCGGCTTTTCCTTGCCGCAGACGCTGGCATCGTTGCCCAGGATGCGGTCGATGACGCCGGGGTTGAGGATGGGAATGTCCATCATCACGGCCAGACGCGCGATTTCCAGGTCGATCTCTTCGAAATGTTGGGTCCAGCGTCGGGTCTGGTAGCTGTCGTCTTCGCTCATGGCGGTTCTCCATTGGATTTGAATCGGTGACCGACAGTTCCGGCAACTTGGCCGCCACCGGTGCTTGTTCGGGCTACCCTAATTCTGCACTCTACGCGGCCTGCCGAAAGGCGGCAAGCAAAAACGCTCGCCTGATGTCCCAGATCAGGATTTGCGCCAGGGGCCTGCCGATGCTTTGCAGACACGATCACACGCCAGTGTCGCCGCCCCGACGCCGCCGGTACCAGAGAAATGCCGACACCACCAGGGCCACACCCACCGTGTAGCCCAGAATCACCGCGCTCACCGCGGGTGGGGCGCGGTTGGCTTCGGCCATGGCCAGCGCCAGGCCGGGATTGCGCATCGCGATGGCGATGGCGGCGGCGGGCCGGACCTCTGGGTCGCGTAGCGCCACCAACGAGCCGGTCCCCAGCGCCAGGAGCGCCATGGCGGCGCCCGCAACGGTGGGCACCCATCCGATGCTGGCGACGATGGGCACGATGTCGATCAGCACCACCACGGTGAACACAATCAGCAGGGCGTTGCCGATGCGCGCCGCGCGCGGTTCGAGCCAGGTGGCCAGCGCCGGCTTCACGGCCCGGACCAGCGCGCCCAGCAGCAGCGGCAGCAGCTGCGCGAAGAACACCTGCCTCGCGATCTGTCGGTAGGTCACCTGGAAGTTGGCGGCGAAGACCACATCGAGTATGGCCACGGACAGCGGCACCGTCACCACCGCCAGGGCCACGATCGCGATGTGCAGGGCCGGTGCGAACGCGCGGTTCGCACCCGCGCCGATGGCCTTGCGCAATGCAAACGGCGCGCCGGGCGAAATGGCCATCAGCATCAGCCCGATGCCGATCGGGCCGCGCAGGTTGAACAGCTCGATCGCCACCGCCGTCACCACCGGCAGCGGCACCACGGCCGCAAACAGCACCGCCAGCAGGATGTTCCGCCGTGTCAGGGCCGCGGCCACCTGTGCGGGCCCCAGCATCAGCCCGATGGCGAACATGACCGAAAACAGGGTCGGGAGGGCGATCAGTCCAACCCACTGAAGGGCGATCGGAGGGTTCATGGTGCGCGAGCGTCGGATACGGGCGGACCGCAAAACGCCAAGGGTAGCAGCGAACGGCCCGTGTGACCAACGGGCACGCGAGGTCGATCGTCGCGGCGCCGCGCGGCCTGCCCGGCGCTGCGACAATCCAGCCTGCCTTTTTTCCAAACCGAGGAGTCACACATGAACCCGTTGTTTCGCATCACCGCACTGGCGGCCGCCCTGACCGTTTCCACGCTGGCCGCTGCCCAGGGCAACGCGGCCGCCGAGGCCGCCAAGGAGCCCGGCGCCGTCGTCACGCCCAGCGGGCTGGTGTTCCGGTCGCTGAAAGACGGCACCGGCCCGAGCCCGACGGCCACGGACACGGTCAAGGTGCATTACCGCGGCACCTTTCCCGACGGGCGCGAGTTTGACAGCTCGTACAAGCGCAACGAAGCGATCGAGTTTCCGCTCAGCGGCGTCATCAAGTGCTGGACCGAAGGGGTTCAGAAAATGAAGGTCGGCGGCAAGGCCAAACTGACCTGCCCGCCATCGATTGCCTACGGCGAGCGCGGTGCCGGCACAGCCGTGCCACCCAACGCCACGCTGCATTTCGAGGTCGAGCTGCTGGGCATCAAGGGCAAGTGATGCCCGCGGGGGCATGGCGCGCCACCGGTGCGTCGCGCCCCGCCTTGCTCACAAAGGCAGTCGAAAGGCCTTGCTGACCAGGCGCACCGCGTCCGCGCTGTCCCACTCGCGGGCGCCGACGATCTTGTCGACCACCCGCCCCTCGGCGTCGACCAGCACGGTGAGCGGCAGGCGGTTGGCGCCGAGCATGCTTTCCAGCACGAGGCGCTGGTCGATGAAATGCGCAAAGCTGGTGCGGGTCTTCTGCACGAAGGCCAAGGCCGCTTCAGGGTAGTCATCGGTCGAGATGCCGATCACCGTGAAGGCCTGCCCCCCCTTGAGCCTTGATAACCGCTCCAGTGAGCCCATTTCGGCCCGGCAGGGGCCGCACCAGCTGGCCCAGACATTGATGATCAGGGGCTTGCCGCGAAAGTCGGACAGTCTGCGGTACGGCACGGTCAGACCGGTCATCGTCACGTCGCGCAACAGCGCGCCGACGGGCACCTCCCCGGGCGTCGCACCGCTCGCACCGCCGCCCAGGCACGCCGACGCGAGCCCGGTCAGGACGGCCAGAAACCGCCGTCTGGGTTTGCGGGCCGCCGGACTGGGCGTATCCGGGCCTTCGCGCGCTTTCAGGTCGCCATTTTTCATGCGAAAAGTGTCTGTATCCAGCGTATGGCGGCCACAGCGCGCTACCGTTTTTTTCACTTCTTCGGTGCCATCGAATCGGCCAGGCTCTGCAGATTCTGGGGCGCGACGCGGATGACCCCGCTGCGGGGACTGTCGATGTCGGCAATCGAAAAAAACGAGATCGCCACGATGAAGGGCACGGCCAGCATCAGCCATCGCTCGCGCCGGGCGTCCCGCGACCCGTAACCGACCGAGACACAGCACCCCATCGCGATCACCAGCATCAACAGCCAGGCCGCCGGCGGGATGCGGTTCCACCACGCCGCCTGGGCGTAGCCTTGTGAATTCAACACGTCGTTCATGCCGTTCAGCACCAGCGCCATCAACGGGGTCGGCTGAGCGGTCGCGGCGGGCACGATGGCAGCCCACAACTCGTTCTGCAACTGCGCGGTGCGCGCATTGATGACGGCCTCCTCGTTCCGCCCTCGCACGGTGTAGAACCGGATGCGCTCCTCGGTGTAAGCCCTCAGGAGCGCGCGGACCTTGGCGCCTTCGGCCGCAGGCAACAGGTCGGCACGGACGTACTCGGTGCCGATGGCATTGGCTTCGCCTTCCTCCAGGTTCTTGCGCTGGTCAAAACGGCTGATGGCCATCGAGAACGTGAATCCGATGATCAGGCCGAGCAGCGTCAACATCGCGCCCTGCACCACCCGGAAATCATCGACGACGTCGCTGTCGAGCGGGCGCCACCGCCGCAGGGGTCCGGCCCCGAACCTGGTTGACAGGGCGAGCAGCAACGCTGCCATGGCAAATACGAGCAAGGGGTAATCGGTGAGGCGGATCATGGTGCGTGGATGGCTGCGGATCGCCCGAATCGGCCGACCGGGGTCGCCACCATTCTAGGGGCAGGCCGCTGGCGGGCACCGTGGTCAGACAACGGGCGCGCCACGGTTAGGATACGTGCCGGACCCGCGGCAATCCGCTGCGACCGCACAACCTGACGAGCCGGAAGACCCGCCATGATGGAACTCCTGAGCAACCCCCAGACCTGGATCGCCTTCGTCACGCTCACCCTTCTGGAGCTGGTGCTGGGCATCGACAACATCATCTTCATCTCGATCCTGGTCGACAAGCTGCCCGAAGCCCGGCGCGAGACGGCCCGCCGTCTGGGCCTGTTCATGGCCATGTTCATGCGCATCGGCCTGCTGCTGGTGCTGGCCTGGATCATCGGGCTGGTCACGCCGCTGTTCAGCGCCTTCGGCAAGGACATTTCCGGGCGCGACCTGATCCTGATCCTGGGCGGCCTGTTCCTGGTCTGGAAAAGCACCACTGAAATCCATCACGCCATCGAAGGCGTGGAGGAACAACACGCATCTGCCAGCCGCGCCTCGTTCTCGGCCGTCATCCTGCAGATCATGCTGGTCGACCTGGTGTTCTCGCTCGATTCGATCATCACCGCCGTGGGCATGGTGGACGATGTGCGGGTGATGATCGCCGCGGTGATCGCGTCGGTGGGCATGATGATGGTGTTCGCCGGGCCGATCGGTCGCTTCGTTTCGGCCCACCCGACCATCAAGATGCTGGCACTGTCGTTCCTGGTCGTGGTCGGCGTGGTGCTGGTGTCCGAAGGCTTCGGCACCCACGTGCCCAAAGGCTACGTCTATTTCGCCATGGCCTTCTCGTTGTGCGTGGAAATGCTCAACATCCGCATGCGCAAGCGCTCGGCACGGCCGGTGCGGCTGCGTTCGCCGCACATCCCCGGCGAATGAGCGCCCACATGCACCCCGGACTGGGGCGGGTGACCGGGGCTATTGCGTCCTCGCGCCGGCCTTGAACCACTCGCCAATCAGCGCGCGCTCGGCCTCGGTGATGCCGGTGGCGTTGTTCATCGGCATCTGGCGCAGCACCACGACCTGCTGGTAGAGCATCTGGGCGTTGGTCTTGACGGCCTCGGGGCTGTCCAAGCGCACGTTCTTCATCTGCACCTGGGCGCCGTGGCACATCAGGCAGCGCTGCTCCAGCACCTGGTTCACCGTTTTGAAGTTGTTTGGGCCCGATTCCATCGCCGGCTGGCCACTGGCTGCTACTGAATTGGTAGTTGAAGCCGTGGCGACCGGCGCCGGCGCGGGCTCCATCGCCTTCAGCCCGGCGATGACGATCACGATGATGGCCACCCCGATCGCCGCATAGGGCCACGGATTGGCCGCGCGGCCATGGTGCCAGCCATGGCGCTGCACGAAGAACTGGCGGATCAGCGCGCCGGCCAGCATCATCAGGATCAGGACGGCCCAATTGTGCTTGTGGGTGTAGAGAAAACCATAGTGGTTGCTCAGCATCGCAAAGATCACCGGCAACGTGAAGTAGGTGTTGTGCACGCTGCGCTGCTTGCCACGCTTGCCGTGGATGGCCAGGGCTTTCGGGTCCACCGGCTCGCCGGAGGTCATGGCGGCCACCACCTTGCGCTGGCCTGGAATGATCCAGAAGAACACATTAGCGCTCATGGCGGTGGCGATCATCGCGCCCACCAGCAGGAAGGCTGCGCGCCCCGCGAACAACTGGCACGCCGCCCAGGAAGCCACGCAGATGACGATGAACACCATTGCCCCGACGATTGCGTCACCCTTCTCGCGGAAACCGAACCACTGGCAGATGCGGTCGTAGATCAGCCAGAACGCCACCAGAAAGCCCAGCGCCGCAGAAATGGCCGCCGCCGGCGACCAGTCCATCAGCGATTTGTCGATCAGGAAGGTTCCGGCGTTCCAGAGGTAGAGCACCGTGAACAGCGCAAACCCCGACAGCCAGGTGGAATAGCTCTCCCAGTAGAACCAGTGCAGCTCGGTGTGGATCTTCTTGGGCGCAACCATGTACTTCTGCGGGTTGTAGAAACCGCCGCCGTGTACCGCCCACATCGCGCCGTCCACGCCTTTTTCGAGCAGGTCGGGCGACTTGGGCTTGAGCAGGTTGTTGTCGAGAAAGACGAAGTAGAACGAGGAACCGATCCAGGCGATCGCGGTGATCACGTGCAGCCACCGGAGCAGCAGGTTGGCCCAGTCCAGCAAATAAGCTTCCATCGGGAGACTCCAGGCGGCTCACCACTGCGGGCACTGTGAGCAGCCATTCGGTCGCGAACTCGGGCTTACTCACAGAATGCCCGGCGCCGCTGCGACCTGTAGACCAAAGTGTATACAGTTTTAAGGCCACGATCCAGCAGTCCTGCGGTCTGCCGGCACCGTGTTAACCCTGACGGACGCCCTGCAATAACTGTGCCGCCACCGCCACCGCGATGACTTCCGGCTCCTTGCCGGTGATGCCGGGCACGCCGATCGGGCAGGTGACGCGCGCCAGATCGGCGTCGCCGAACCCGCGCGCCTCCAGCCGATGGCGAAACGCCGCCCATTTGCTCTTGCTGCCGATCAGGCCGATGGTAGACAGGTCACCCCGTTCGCGCTGCCGCTTGAGGCAGGCCGCGACCACGTCCAGATCCTCGGCATGGCTGAAGCTCATGATCATCACCTGGCTACCGGGGGCAAGGTCCGACACGGCCGCCTGCACCGGGTCCGAATGTTCGCAGCGCACCGAGGGCGGCACGTCGGCGGGAAAAATCTCGTCGCGGCTGTCGATCCAGTGCACGGCAAACGGCAAGCTGCCCAGCAGCCGCACCAGCGCCTTGCCCACGTGCCCGCCGCCGAAAAGTGCGACCGGGCTGGCCGCCGGGTTGAGCCGTTCGTGCAGGGCCGGCGCATCCACCGCGGTCACCCGTTCAAAGCGCAACGTCACCATGCCGCCGCAACACTGCCCCAGACTGGGACCCAGCGGGTAGCGCCGCAGATGTACCCCACCAACGACACCCGACGCCGCGGCGAACTGGCGCGCCTGCGCGATGGCGTCGAACTCAAGGTGCCCGCCGCCGACGGTGCCGATGACGCCGTCGGGAAAGACCGCCATCCAGGCTCCCGCTTCGCGGGGTGCCGAGCCCTGCGTTTCATCAACCGTCACCAACACCGCCGGCGCAACGGCCAGACGTGTGAAAAAATCCGTTCTGTCGCTCACGAAATTGACCCGATGCCGATGCCGATCACGCGCCACCAAGGGGCGCGCCCGATTCGACACAGTATGCCCCGAGATGAGCGCCGATCGCCTGGCTCCGAATCCTTGCCCCTTTGCAAATGCTCACGCTTTTCAAGAACTTGCCCTCGCCCGCCACCCCGGTCGGTCGAAAACGCCGCTTGCGCGCCGCACCGGCCATGCTTTCCGTCATCATGGCTGCCGCGGCCGTCTGGCTGTCCGGTTGCGGTTCCGCGCCCTCGCCCACCCCGTCGCCAGTCGCCCCCGGTGTGCCTGCCGCACCCGGCGCAGCCGCCACCGCACCCAGGACGCCGCCCCCGCCCTCGGTCGCCCGCACGCCCAAGGAATACCGCCAGGACGCCGCGCGCCACCTTTACCAGCTCAACGCCAACCGGATCTACAAGGGCCGTTTGCCGCCGATGCTTTACGCCATCGGCACGCTGGAGGTGCAAGTGGATCGCCAGGGCAACGTCGTCGCCCTAAACTGGATGCGCGCGCCCCGGCACGCGCCGGAGGTGGTGGCCGAAATCGAACGCACGGCGCGCGCCGCCGCGCCCTACCCGCTGCCCGAGCGGCTGGGCCGTGTGACCTACACCGACACCTGGCTATGGGACAAGAGCGGGCGTTTCCAGCTCGACACCCTGACCGAAGGCCAGGACTAGTTCAGGCCCTGGCGAGCGAGGCCCGAACCTTTTCGCAGGCCAGCAGGATGCGCTCGGGCGTGGCCGGCGCCACCAGGTCCACCGGCACCCGGTGGCCGGCTGACGCGCTGACCGCGTCCTTCACCGCAAAAAAGGCCGAGAGCGCCAGCATCAACGGCGGCTCGCCCACGGCCTTGCTGCGGTAGGGCGTGGGCTTGACGTTTTCGCCGTCGAACAGGCTGACCTTGAAGTGCTCAGGCACGTCGCCGGCCACCGGAATCTTGTAGGTACTGGGGCCGTGCGTGAGCAACTTGCCGTTGCGATCCCAGATGCACTCCTCCATGGTGAGCCAGCCCATGCCCTGGATGTAGGCGCCTTCGATCTGGCCCTTGTCGATGGCCGGGTTGATCGAGCGGCCGACGTCGTGCACGATGTCCACGGCGTTCAGCCACCACTCGCCGGTGCGGGTGTCGATTTCGACCTCGGTCACCGCAGCGCCGTAGCAGAAGTAGTAGAAAGCCCGCCCTTGCAGCGACTGGAAGTCGTAGGCGATGTCGGGCGTCATGTAGAAGCCGGTCACGCTCAGGCCGACGCGGTCCAGCCAGGCATGCTTCACGACTTGCGGCCAGGGCACGCGGGTGTCAATGCCGGCGGCCGGATCGGCCCCCTTGGCGTGCGCGTAGCCGGCGATGAACTCCACCTCCTCCGGCTCGCACTTCAACAGGCGCGCGGCCACGGGTTTGAGGCGATCACGCAGCTGGTCGCAGGCATTGTTGATGGCGGCGCCGTTGATGTCGGCGCCGCTGGAGGCCGCGGTGGCGCTGGCGTTGGGTACCTTCTGCGTGTCGGTGCCGGTGACGCGCACGTACTCGACCGGGATGCCCAAGGCGTCGGCCGCCACCTGCGCCATCTTGGTGTTCAGGCCCTGCCCCATTTCGGTGCCGCCATGGTTGACACTCACCGAACCGTCCTGGTAGATGTTTACCAGCGCGCCACCCTGGTTCAGCATGGTGGCAGTGAAGCTGATGCCGAATTTCAGCGGCACCAGGGCCAGGCCCTTCTTGCGGTGCCGGCTGCCCTGGTTGAAGGCATTGACTTGCTCGCGACGGGTGCGGTAGCCGGATTCGGCCTCCAGCTGCGCGATCACGCGGTCACCGATCCAGTCTTCGATCGGCTGGTTGTACTGCGTCGTCAGGCTGCCCGGGTCGCCGCTGACGGCAGGGTCCTGGTACAGGTTGATGCGGCGCACGTCCAGCGGGTCCTTGCCAAGCTGGCGGGCGATGTCGTCGATCACCGTCTCGATGCCGAACATGCCCTGCGGCCCGCCGAAGCCACGGAATGCGGTGGCGCTCTGCATGTTCGTCTTGCAGCGGTGCCCGACGATGTGCAGGTTGGGCAGGTAGTAGCAGTTGTCGATGTGCAGGATGGCGCGGTCGTTCACCGGGCCGGAGTAGTCGGTGCTGTAGCCGCAACGCGAGGCCAGCACCACGTCCAGGCCGAGAATGCGGCCTTCGTCGTCAAAGCCCGCTTCATAGTCGATCCGGAAGTCGTGGCGCTTGCCGGTGATGGTCATGTCGTCGTCGCGGTTGGCGCGCAGCTTGACCGGCCGGTTCAGCTTGAACGCGGCGAGCGCGGCGCTCTGGCTGAAGATGCTGGAATTGCCCTCCTTGCCGCCGAAGCCACCGCCCATGCGCCGGCAGATCACTTCGACGTCATGCGTGTGCAGGTTCAGCGCGGCGGCCGCCTCACGCTGGTTGCCGTCGGGATGCTGGGTCGAGACATAGATCGTCATCTGTCCGTCCTCGCGCGGCACGGCAAAGGCGATTTGCCCTTCCAGATAGAACTGCTCCTGCTGGCCGCAGGTGGTGCGGCCTTTCACGCGATGGGGTGCGGCGGCGATCGCCTCGGCGGGTTTGCCCCGCGTGATCGACTTGGCCGGCATCACGAAGCTTTGGTGCGCCATGGCCTCGTCGATACTCAGGATGGCGGGCAACTCCTGCACCGCCACATGCGCCTTGCGCGCGGCCTCGCGGGCATAGAGCATCTCGCGCGCCACCACCAGGGCCACCGGCTGGCCCAGGAACTCGACCTTGCCATCGGCCAGGAAAGGGTCGTCGTGAACGATAGGGCCGCAGTTGTTTTCGCCGGGAATATCGGCCGCGGTGAACACCGCCACCACGCCGTGCTCGCGCAGGATTGCCTCTCGGTCGATGCCTTCACCGAGCAATTCACCGTGCGCAACCGGCGACAGCACCAAAGCCGCATACAAGGTGCCGCGAACCTCGGGAATGTCGTCGATGTACACCGCCTCGCCGGTCACATGCAGGCGGGCCGACTCATGGGGCAGTTCCCGGCCTTGCTGGCGCTCGACGGGGTGCAGGACGTGCAGCGGATGCGGGGCGTTCATCAGACGGTCTCCTCGGCGGCGGACTCCAGGAACTGGAGCACCAGGTTGCGGGCGATCAGGGCGCGGTAGGTCCAGGTGGCGCGCAGGCCGTCACGGGGCGTGAAGCTCGCCGCGATGGCAGCGTCCAACGCCTGGGCCGTCACATCGGCGGGCGCGCGGCCTTCGAGGACGGCTTCGATCTTCGGCGCACGCGCCGGCCAGGGGGTCAGGCCGTTGTAGGCCAGGCGCACATCCTTGAGAACGCCTTTGGCCAAGCGGTAATGCAGGGCACAGCAGGTGGCGGAGATGTCCTGCTCGAAACGCTTGCTCACCTTGTGGGCGTGGAAACGGTGGCCACGCACGGGTTTCGGAAGCTCGACGGCTTCGATGAACTCGCCGGGCTTGAGCACGTTATGTTTCTGGCCGGTGTAGAACCCGTCCAAGCCAATGTGGCGCGTCTTTTCGCCTCGGCGCAGGTGCAGCGTGGCACCCAGCGCCAGCAGGCAAGGCATCGAGTCACCGATCGGCGAGCCATTGGCGATGTTGCCAGCGAGTGTGGCGGTCGAGCGGATCGGTGGTGATCCGAAGCGCCGCAACACCTCCGCAAAATCGGGGTAGGCGTCCGTTACCAATCGTTCAAGCTCCGTGAGGGAAACCTGTGCGCCGATTCGCCAGGCGTGAGCCTTGTCTTCGACCTTCCGCAGCTCGGCAACGTTGCCGAGGTAGCAGATGTGGTCGGGCCGCGAGAACTGTTTGTTCACCTGCAGGCCCACTTCGGTGCTGCCCGCCAGCAACGTGGCCTCCGGGTGCTTGATCAGGTAATCGGCCACTTCGGCCAGGGTGGAAGGCGAGACAAATTCGTTTCCCTTGCGCGTGCGCACCACGGGCTGAACGACGATGTCGCCGTCAAGGTTGAAGGTGGGTGTGCGTGGTCGGCGAATTTCGCGCAACAGCGGCACATCGCGCGCATCATCGATCTTCAGCGCCACGGCGCCGGCTGCGCTGGCCTTGTGGGCGGCGTCGATGATGGGCTTGTAACCGGTGCAGCGGCACAGGTTGCCAGACAGCGAGTCGGTGATCTGGGCACGGCTCGGCTGCGGCAAGGTGTTCATGAGCCCGGCCAGGCTCATGACGACGCCCGGCGTGCAGAAGCCGCACTGGCTGCCGTGGCAGTCCACCATGGCCTGCTGCACCGGGTGCAGCGAACCGTCGGCCTTTTTCAGGCTTTCAATGGTCTTGACCGATTTGCCGTCCAGCATGGGCAGCAGCTGCAGGCAACTGTTGACGGGCAGGTAGTCCACGCCCGTACCGGCTGCATTGAGCTCCCCGACCAGAATCACGCAGGCGCCGCAGTCGCCCTCGGCACAGCCCTCTTTGGTCCCACTGCGCCGCAACTGTTCGCGCAGGTAGTTCAGAACGGTCGTGGTCCGGCGTTCGCCGGAAGCCTCGACGATCGCGCCGTCAAGCACGAAACGCACGGTGTTGGTGGCCTGGGTCATTGGATAGGGGATGAATGGGGTGAATCCGCCATTTTATTTCTGCGGTCGGCCTTGATGACCCAGCTCGCCCGGCCAACCCGGCGCGCTGCTCAGGAACCGCGGTACGTGGCGTAGCTCCAGGGACTGACCAGCAGGGGCACGTGGTAATGCTCGTCGGTGCGGGCCACCCCGAAATCGAGGCTGACCCGGTCCAGGAAATTCGGCTCGGGCAGCACAACTCCGCGGGCCTTGAAATACGCTGCCACGTCAAAGACGAGTCGATAGGTCCCGACCCTCAGGCTGGCGTTGTCATACAGGGGCCCGTCCGGGTTGCGCCCGTCGGCGTTCAGCTGAAACCGTTTCACCAGCGTGGCCGTGTCACCGCTGGTGACATACAGGGCCACACCCATCCCCGCCGCTGGCGTGCCATGCATCGTGTCAAGAACGTGCGTGCTCAAACCCATGTTTTGCCCCCGTGTTCGATCGGTTGAAGACTTCTGTCGACCGAAGTGTATACACTTTTTCCGTTTACCACTATGATGCACCCATGGAGCACTCGTCCACCACCGCCACCATCGTCGAAGCGCTGACCCGCGCCATTGTCGAACACCGCCTGTTGCCGGGCACCAAGCTGGCCGAACAGAAGCTGGCCGATCACTTCGGCGTGTCGCGCACCTTGGTGCGGCAAGCCCTGTTTCAGCTCGCGCAGAACCGGCTGATCCGTTTGGAAGCGGCCCGGGGCGCGTTTGTGGCTTCGCCCTCGGTCGACGAGGCGCGCCAGGTCTTCGCGGTGCGTCGCATGCTGGAGGCTGAAATGACCCGCGCCTTCGTGCGCGCAGCGTCGTCCCAGAACATTCAGGCACTGCGCGAGCACGTGCATGCCGAGCAGATGGCCGTCGCGCGCGAAGACGTTCCGGGTCGAACCGCGCTGCTGGGTGACTTCCATGTCCGCATGGCCGAACTCATGGGCAACCAGGTGCTGGCGCAGATGCTGGGTGACCTGCTGTCGCGCTGCGCGTTGATCACGCTGATGTACCAGACCCATGCAGCAGCAGCCCACTCCAGCGAAGAACACGTGGCCATCGTCGACGCCATCGCGGCAGGTGACGAGGCGCGCGCGGTTGAACTGATGGACGAGCACTTGAACCATGTCGAAACCAGCCTGGCGTTCGACCGAAAACTACCCACCCACGACATCTCGATGGCGCTTTCATGATGCAAGGCATTTACAACACCACGCAACCCTACCCCCGCGACCTGGTCGGGTACGGTCGCAATCCACCGCAGGCCAACTGGCCGGGCGGCGCCCGCATCGCGGTTCAGTTCGTGCTGAACTACGAGGAGGGTGGCGAAAACGCGGTGCTGCACGGCGATGCGGGCTCCGAGCAATTTCTTTCCGAGATGTCCAACCCGCCCGCGTTTGCGGACCGGCATCTCACGATGGAAGGCATCTACGAATACGGTTCGCGCGTGGGCGTCTGGCGCCTGCTGCGCGAATTCGAACGGCGCAAGCTGCCGCTGACGGTCTTCGGCGTGGGCATGGCGCTGCAGCGGCATCCCGAAGTGACCGCCGCCTTTGCCGAACTCGGGCATGAGATCGCCTGCCATGGCTGGCGCTGGATCAGTTACCAGAACGTCGACGAGGTCACCGAGCGCGAACACATGCGCCTGGGCATACAGGCCATCGAGCGCCTCACCGGCAGCCGACCGCTGGGCTGGTACACCGGACGGGACAGCCCGCAGACCCGTCGCCTGGTGGTGGACGACGGCGGTTTCGAATACGACAGCGACTACTACGGCGACGACCTGCCATTCTGGATGCGGGTGCGGCGCACCGACGGCGCGGTGGTGCCTCATCTGGTGGTGCCGTACACACTGGATGCCAACGACATGCGCTTTGCGTTGCCGCAAGGGTTTTCGCACGCCGACCCCTTCTACCAATACCTGCGCGACAGCTTCGATGCGCTCTATGCCGAAGGTGCCGAGACGCCCCGGATGATGAGCATCGGCATGCACTGCCGCCTGCTCGGCCGCCCGGGCCGGATCGTGGCGTTGCAGCGTTTCCTGGATCACATCGCCGCACACGACCGGGTCTGGGTGTGCCGTCGAATAGACATCGCCCGCCACTGGAAACAAACCCACCCCTACCAAGCCTGACCATGCCCCTGACCCTCGAACAGCTCAACCGATCACCCACGGCCGAAGCGGCTGCCCTGCTGGACGGCCTGTACGAACATTCACCCTGGATTGCCCAGGCCGCGCTCGCCTATCGGCCTTTTTACTCACTGGCGCACTTGAAGCAGATCATGGCGAAGATCGTGCGAGAGGCCGGGCGCGAGCCCCAACTGGCACTGATTCGCGCCCACCCTGAACTCGCCGGCAAGGCCATGGTCGACAACACGCTGACCGCCGAATCCACCCACGAACAAGGCAAGGCAGGATTGACGAACTGCACGCCAGACGAGTTTGCGCGCATCCAGCGCCTGAACGCCGACTACAACGCCAAGTTCGGATTTCCCTTCATCCTGGCGGTGCGGGGCCCACGCGGCACCGGCCTGTCCAAAGGTGAAATCATCGATACCTTCGCACGCCGATTGGACAACCATCCGGATTTCGAGCTCGCCGAATGTCTGCGCAACATCCACCGGATCGTGGAAATCAGGCTCAATGACAAGTTCGGCGTCGAGCCGACCCTCGGCAACCTGGTATGGGACTGGCACGAGGCCCTGGCCCAGCACAGCGATCCCGGTTTCGCCGAGAAGGGCCAGTTGACGGTAACCTACCTGACCGAAGCACACCGTGCGTGCGCGCAGCGGCTGAGCCGCAACATGCGCGATGCGGGCTTCGACGAGGTACACGTGGATGCCGTGGGCAACGTGATCGGACGCTACAAGGCGGGCACGGCCGGTGCCCGCACCCTGATGACCGGCAGCCACTACGACACAGTACGCAACGGCGGCAAATACGACGGACGGCTCGGCATCTTCACACCCATGGCCTGCGTGAAGGAACTGGCCCGCCAGGGCCGTCGACTGCCTTTCGACATCGAGGTGATCGGATTCGCCGAGGAGGAAGGACAGCGTTACAAAGCGACCTTCCTGGGTTCGGGTGCGCTCACCGGTGCGTTCGACACCGCTTGGCTGAACCAGAAGGATGCCGACGGCGTCACGATGCGCCAGGCCATGCAGCACGCGGGCCTGTGCGTGGACGACATACCGCGCCTGCGGCGAAATCCGGCCGACTACCTCGGTTTCATCGAGGTCCACATCGAACAGGGTCCGGTGTTGGCCGAAATCGACTTGCCGCTCGGCGTTGTCACCTCCATCAACGGGGGCGTGCGTTTCCAGTGCGAGGTGATCGGCATGGCCAGCCATGCGGGCACAACGCCGATGAACCGGCGTCGCGACGCCGCGGTGGCCGTGGCCGAACTGGCCCTCTACGTGGAACGGCGCGCGTCCGAAGACGGGGACAGCGTGGGCACCATCGGCATCCTGCAGGTGCCCAACGGCTCGACCAATGTGGTGCCGGGCCGCTGCCAGTTCACGCTGGATCTGCGTGCGCCGACCGACGCACAACGTGATGCCCTGGTTGCCGATGTGCTGGCCGAACTGTCGCGCATCTGCGAACGCCGGCAGCTGCACCACACGCTGGAAGAGACCATGCGCGCCGCTGCGGCGCCCAGCGCGCCCCAATGGCAGGCGCGCTGGGAACGCGCGGTGGGCGCCTTGGGTATCGCCGTGCACCGCATGCCCAGTGGCGCCGGCCACGACGCGATGAAGCTGCACGAGATCATGCCGCAGGCCATGCTGTTTGTGCGCGGCCTGAACGCCGGCATCAGCCACAACCCGCTGGAAAGCACCACCAGCGACGACATGCAACTGGCGGTCGAAGCCTTTTCCACCCTGATCGATCAACTCGCCGCCGAACTCTAACCACCCCCTGACCAATCGCCATGAACACCTACGAACAACTCGACGGCTGGGTGGACGCGCACTTTGACGAGCAGGTGCGCTTTCTGCAAGAACTGATCCGCGTGCCCACCGACACGCCACCGGGCAACAATGCGCCACACGCCGACCGTGCCGCCGACCTGCTGCGCGCCATGGGCCTGGATGCCGAAAAACACCCGGTGCCGCAAGCCGACGTGCGAGCTGCGGGGCTGGAGAGCATCACCAACCTCGTGGTGCGCCGCGCCTACGGGCCCGGTCGCACCGTGCTGCTCAATGCGCACGGCGATGTGGTCCCGCCTGGCGAGGGCTGGACCCACGACCCCTATGGCGGCGAAATCGAAGACGGAAAGATCTACGGCCGCGCGGCTGCGGTCAGCAAGTGTGACTTTTCGACCTACGCGTTTGCGGTGCGGGCGCTGGAAGCCGTGGCCCGACCGAAGGCTGGGAAGGTCGAACTGCTGTTCACCTACGACGAAGAGTTTGGTGGCGAGGTCGGCCCGGGCTGGCTGCTCAGGCACAAAGTGATTCACCCGGACCTGATGATTGCCGCCGGCTTCAGCTACCAGGTCATCACCGCGCACAACGGCTGCCTGCAGATGGAGGTCACGGTCCACGGCAAGATGGCGCACGCGGCCATCCCCGACTCGGGTGTGGATGCCTTGCAGGCCGCCGTGCACATCCTCAACGCCTTGTACGCACAGAACACGCTGTACAAGCAGGTGCGCTCGTCGGTCGAAGGTATCACGCACCCCTATCTGAACGTCGGGCTCATCGAAGGCGGCACCAACACCAACGTGATTCCGGGCCGCGTCAGCTTCAAGCTCGATCGCCGCATGATCCCCGAGGAAGACCCGGCCGAAGTCGAGGCCACGCTGCGCAGGATCATTTCGGAAGCGGCCGCGCAGAAGCCCGGCGTGACGGTCGATGTCAAACGCATCCTGTTGGCCAATGCGATGAAACCGCTGCCTGGCAACCAGCCCCTGGTCGACGCCATCCAGAAACATGGGCAGCAGGTCTTCGGTGAACCGATTCCGGCGCTGGGGACACCGCTGTACACCGACGTGCGTCTGTTCTGCGAAGCCGGCATCCCTGGCGTGATCTACGGCGCGGGACCGCGCACGGTGCTGGAGTCGCACGCCAAGCGAGCCGACGAGCGCCTGGAGCTCGACGACCTGCGCCGCGCGACCAAGGTGGTGGCCCGCGCGTTGCACGACCTTCTCGCCTGAGCCGGGGGCTGCCAAGGCGCCCGGGCGCGCCCGTCGCCAGTGGTTTCGCTCCCAGGCCGGATTACCGGCATCGAGGTCAAAACAGATCAAACCACCCTGCGAGCAACGGTCAGGGTCATTGTGTATACAAATAATACGTTTTATTGTATACAGTTGTGTCTTCGCCTTTGAAGACAACCGGAGTTCCCGATGACCCAATCCGTTCACCCCGTCGACGAACGTCTGCCCACCGGCAAACTGGCCGCCCTGGGCTTGCAGCATGTGCTGGTCATGTATGCCGGCGCGGTGGCGGTGCCTTTGATCGTTGGACGCGCGCTCAAGCTCAGCCCCGAGCAGGTCGCGATGTTGATCTCCGCCGACCTGTTTTGCTGCGGATTGGTCACCCTGATCCAGTCGCTGGGCGCGACCCAATGGTTCGGCATCAAGTTGCCGGTGATGATGGGCGTCACGTTTGCCTCTGTGGCGCCGATGGTCGCCATGGCCAACAGCAACCCCGGGGTGGCCGGTGCCGGCCTGATCTTCGGCGCGATCATCGGCGCGGGCGTGATTTCCATCTTGATAGCGCCCATTGTGAGCCGCATGCTGCGGTACTTTCCCCCGGTGGTCACCGGCACCATCATCGCCGTGATCGGCATCAGTCTGATGCGCATCGGCATCAACTGGATCTTCGGCAACCCCTTCGGTCCGACTGCGCCCAGCGTCGTGAGTCCGGAACACGCCAAATGGCTCGCCGATATCGGCAGCCTGGCCAACGCCACCGTGACGCCGGCCGCGCCATCGGTGGCAGCTTCTGCACCTGCCGCAGCCGCTTCGGCCCTGACGGCCGTCCCGCCCATCCCCAAGGGCCTGGCGCTGGTGGGGACCGTTCCCAACCCGAAGTATGCGCAGTTGCCGCACATCGCCATTGCCAGCCTGGTCCTGGCGTCCATCCTGCTGATCGCCAAGTACGCGAAAGGCTTCGTGTCGAACATCTCGGTGCTGCTGGGCATCATCATTGGCGGCGTGGTCGCCACGGCCATGGGCCTGATGAGCTTCGAGAAAGTGGCCAAGGCCGGCTGGTTCGACCTGGTGCTTCCCTTCGAGATCGCCACGCCGGTCTTCGATCCGATCCTGATCCTGACCATGACCCTGGTGATGATCGTGGTGATGATCGAGTCCACCGGGATGTTCCTCGCGCTGGGCGAAATGACCGGCAAGAAGGTGGACCAGAAGATGTTGGCCGCCGGCCTGCGCACCGATGGCCTGGGCACGCTGATCGGCGGCATCTTCAACACCTTCCCCTACACCAGCTTCTCGCAGAACGTGGGACTGGTGGGCGTCACCGGCGTACGCAGCCGCTTCGTCTGCGTGGCCGGTGGCCTGATTTTGATCGTGCTGGGCCTGCTGCCCAAGATGGCCGCGCTCGTGGAATCATTGCCGACCTTCGTGCTGGGTGGCGCCGGCCTGGTCATGTTCGGCATGGTGGCGGCCACGGGCATCCGCATCCTGTCCAACGTGGACTACAAGAACAACCGCAACAACCTGTTCATCGTGGCGATCTCCATCGGCATCGGCATGATCCCGCTGATCGCCCCCAATTTCAAGCAATGGATGCCGCATGCCGTGCACCCGCTGATCGAATCGGGCATTCTGCTGTCGTCCATCTGCGCGGTGGCCCTGAACCTGTATTTCAACGGCGCCAGCGGCGACGGCTCCGACGCCATCGAGGCCGCCAAGCAGGCTGACGCGCACTGACGCGCCAGCGGTGGCGCCCGAGCAACGCCACCGACTGGCCAGGCGTCGCCGATTTGACCCAGATCGCGATTGCGGCAAATACGGAGGCGTGCACTGCCCGGATTGCAGTAGGCTCACGGACCATGGCTGCCAAACCAGCCCCACCCGAGGAGATTCGATGAACCCAGCACTTTCCCCCGCCGAAACAGCCCTGCGCGACGCCGCGCGTGAGTACCACCGCACGCCGGTGCGTGGCAAGATTTCGGTCAATCCGACCAAGCCACTGTCGAACCAGCGCGACCTGTCGCTCGCCTACTCTCCCGGCGTCGCCTACCCCTGCCTGGATATCCAGGCCGACCCGTCGCTGGCCCACGAATACACCTCTCGCGGCAACCTGGTCGGCGTGATCACCAACGGCACGGCCGTGCTCGGACTCGGTGACATCGGACCGCTTGCCGGCAAGCCGGTGATGGAAGGCAAGGGCTGCCTGTTCAAGAAATTCGCCGGCATCGACGTGTTCGACATCGAACTGGCGGAAAACGACCCCGACCGCCTGATCGACATCATCGCCTCGATGGAACCCACCCTGGGCGGGATCAACCTGGAGGACATCAAGGCGCCCGAGTGCTTCTACATCGAGCAGAAGCTGCGGGATCGAATGAACATCCCGGTGTTCCACGACGACCAGCACGGCACCGCGATCATTTCCGCGGCCGCCATGCTCAATGGGCTCGAACTCGTCGGCAAGTCCATCGGCAACGTCAAGGTGGCCGTTTCCGGCGCTGGCGCCGCCGCCATCGCCTGCCTGGACGTGATGGTCGGCCTGGGTGTGCGCCGGGAGAACATCTTCATCTGCGACTCCAAGGGTGTGGTGTACGACGGCCGCCCTGGCGGCTTCGACGCATCGAAAGCACGCTACGCCCAGGCGACGGACGCCCGCACGCTGGCCGACGTGGTGGTCGGCGCCGATGTCTTCCTCGGCTGTTCCGCTGCCGGTGTGCTGACGGCGGACATGGTGAAAACCATGGGGCCGAGCCCGATCATCCTCGCACTGGCCAATCCCGAGCCCGAGATTCGCCCGGAACTGGCCAAAGCCGTGCGCCCGGACTGCATCGTTGCCACCGGCCGATCGGACTACCCGAACCAGGTCAACAACGTGCTGTGCTTCCCGTACATCTTCCGCGGCGCACTGGACTGTGGCGCGACCAAGATAACCGAGGCGATGAAGCTCGCCTGTGTGCGCGAGATTGCCGATCTGGCCAAGGCGGATATCAGTGAAGAGGTCGCGAACGCCTATGCGGGCCAGGACCTGGCGTTCGGCACCGACTACATCATTCCCAAGCCCTTCGATTCACGTCTCATCCTGCGCATCGCGCCTGCCGTGGCCAAGGCAGCGGAAGCCTCGGGCGTGGCCACGCGACCGATCACGGACATGGACGCCTACCGGCGCAACCTGTCGCGCTTTGTCTACTCGACCGGCATGGTCATGAGTCCGGTGTTCGCCGCGGCGCGTGCCGCGCCGGCCGCCACCAAGCGCGTTGCCTATGCGGAAGGCGAGGACGAGCGGGTGCTGCGCGCCGTGCAGATGGTGCTGGAAGACGGCCTGGCCCGCCCGATCCTGATCGGTCGACCGGCCGTGATCGAGGCGCGCATCGCCAAGGCCGGACTTCGCTTGCGACTGGGCAAGGACTTCGAATGTGTCAACCCGGAGGATGACCCCCGCTTCCGCCAGTACTGGGAGACCTACCACCGCCTGATGGGCCGCCAAGGCGTGACGCCCGACGCCGCGAAGGCCGCAGTCCGGCGCTCCACCACCACGATCGGCTCGCTGATGGTGAAGCTTGGCGATGCCGACGCCCTGCTGTGCGGGCTGGTGGGCCGGTTCGATGTGCACCTGGACCACATCCGCGACATCATCGGCTCGAAGGCTGGCGGCCCCGGCTTCGCGACCCTGAACGCGCTGATGCTGGAAAAACACACGCTCTTCGTCGCCGACACCTTTGTCAACGATGACCCGAGCGCCGAACAGCTGGCCAGCATCGCATTGGCGGCTGCCGAAGAGGTGCGCCGTTTCGGCCTGCCGCCCAAGGTGGCCTTCCTTTCGCACTCGAACTACGGCTCATCCAACCGACCCTCTGCACGCAAGATGCGTCAGGCACGTGACCTGTTTGTCGCGATGGCGCCGGATATCGAATGCGACGGCGAAATCCAGGGCGATGCGGCCCTCTCCAGCGACATCCGCGCCACCGCGCTGATCGGATCCAGCCTGACCGGTGAGGCCAACATCCTGATCTGCCCGAACCTGGACGCCGCGAACATCCTGTTCAACGTGTTGAAGATGACCGGCGGCCATGGTGTGACCATCGGGCCCATGTTGCTGGGCGCCGCGGGCACCGCGCATGTCCTGACCCACTCGGCCACGGTGCGGCGTGTGGTGAACATGACGGCGCTGGCCGTTGCAGACGTGAACGCGGCGCGCTGAAGGGCCGCGCCACAACCGTCCAAAGGGTGCGGGCGCGCACCATTCTGGGGTTTATCGGGACATGATCGCGCCCCGTTTCGGGGACAATCGGGCCGGAAGGAGGGTGCTCGCGCTCTGCGCTGGCACCCTTTTTGCTATTTCATCTACATCTCATCCAATCAAGGAGTCCCCATGAAAAAACGCGTCTTTGTCAAGACCCTGGCCGCTCTGGCTGCTGCCGCCGCGTTGGGCAGCGCGCAGGCCCAGACCACCCCGATCAAATTCCAGCTCGACTGGCGCTTCGAGGGACCGTCCGCCCTGTTCCTCACCCCCATGGCCAAGGGCTATTTCAAGGATGCCAAGCTCGATGTGACCATCGACGCGGGCAACGGTTCCGGCGGCACCGTCACCCGCGTGGCCTCCGGCGCCTACGACATGGGATTCGCGGACCTGGCCGCGCTGATGGAGTTCCACGCCAACAACCCCGACGCCCCGAACAAGCCGGTCGCGATCATGATGGTCTACAACGACACGCCGGCTTCGGTGATGGCGCTCAAGAAATCGGGCATCAAGACGCCAGCCGACCTGAACAACAAAAAGCTCGGCGCACCGGTGTTCGACGCCGGTCGCCGCGCCTTCCCGATCTTTGCCAAGGCCAACAATGTCAGCGGCGTGCAATGGACGTCGATGGATCCGCCGCTGCGTGAGACCATGCTGATGCGCGGTGATGTGGACGCGATCACCGGCTTCACCTTCACCTCGCTGCTGAACCTGGAGGCCCGAGGCGCCAAGGCCGACGACGTGGTGGTGCTGCCGTATCCACAATATGGTGTGAAGCTCTATGGCAACGCAATCATCGCCTCGCCGAAGATCCTGAAGGAGAACCCGGCTGCGGTGAAGGCATTCCTGGCAGCCTTCGCCAAAGGCACCAAGGACGTGATCGCCGATCCCGCCGCGTCGATCGCTTACGTCAAGGCACGTGACGGCATCATCAACGCCGAGCTGGAAACCCGTCGCCTCAAACTCGCAATCGACACCGTGATCAACAGCCCCAACGCCCGCGCCGAAGGCTTCGGCCAGGTCAACGGCCCGCGCCTGTCGCTGATGGCCTCGCAGGTGTCCGACGCATTCAACACCAAGACGCGCGTGAATCCCGAAGTGGTCTGGAACGCTTCCTTCCTGCCGTCCAAGGCCGAACTCGACGTGCTGCCCAAGAAATAAACATGACCGAAGCTGCCCATCCCCGGTTTGTCGACTTCTCGGACGTCTGGCTGGCGTACAACGACGAACTGCTCCAAAAGGGGCAGTTCGCGGTGGAGGCCATCGATCTGAAAGTGAGCAAGGGCGAGTTCATCGCCATCGTCGGGCCGTCCGGGTGCGGCAAGTCCACCTTCATGAAGCTCGCCACCGGCTTGCGCATGCCGTCGAAGGGCCAGATCCGCATCGACGGTCAACCCGTGACGGGGCCCCTGAAGATATCGGGCATGGCCTTCCAGGCGCCGTCGTTGCTGCCATGGCGCACCACCGTGGACAACGTGCTGCTACCGCTGGAAATCGTTGAACCCTACCGCAGCAGCTTCAAAGCCAAGCGCAAGGAATACGAGGCCCGCGCGCGGGCGTTGTTGCAGAAAGTCGGCCTCGGCGGCTACGAGGACAAATTCCCGTGGCAACTGTCGGGCGGCATGCAGCAGCGTGCCAGCATCTGCCGCGCGCTGATCCACGAACCCAAGATGCTGCTGCTCGACGAGCCCTTTGGCGCGCTGGATGCCTTCACGCGCGAGGAGCTGTGGTGCATCCTGCGCGACCTCTGGACCGAGCAGCGGTTCAATGTGATCCTGGTCACGCACGACCTGCGCGAATCGGTGTTCCTGGCCGACACGGTGTATGTGATGACCAAGAGTCCGGGACGCTTCGAGGTGCGCCGCGAGATCAACCTGCCGCGCCCCCGCGATCTCGAAATCACCTACACGCCCGAATTCACCGACATCGTGCACGACCTGCGTGGTCACATCGGCGCCCTGCGAAAAGCAGGTGCCGTCATCAATCAATAAAGTCCAGGGGCCCACCATGAACATGAAACAGGTTGAACGTTGGGCGCCCTGGGTGCTGCTGGCCTCGCTGATTGCGGTCTGGCAGCTGATCTGCTGGGCCTTCGACGTCTCGGAGTTCATCTTCCCGAGCCCAGCGCGAATCTGGAACCAGTTCATTGAGTACCGCGGCCTGATCGCCGGTCATGCCTGGCGGACCTTCTGGGTCACCATGGTCGGCTTCGGCATCGCCATCGTGGTCGGGGTGCTGCTGGGCTTTGTCATCGGCAGCTCGCGCATCGCCTATGCCGCGATCTATCCGGCGATGACGGCCTTCAACGCACTGCCCAAGGCGGCCTTCGTGCCCATTCTGGTCGTGTGGTTCGGCATCGGCATCGGCCCCGCCATCCTGACCGCCTTCCTGATCAGTTTTTTCCCGATCATGGTCAACATCGCCACCGGCCTGGCCACGCTGGAGCCCGAACTCGAAGATGTGTTGCGCGTGTTGGGCGCCAAGCGCTGGGACGTGCTGGTGAAGGTCGGACTTCCCCGATCGATGCCGTACTTCTACGGCTCGCTCAAGGTGGCCATCACGCTGGCCTTCGTGGGCACCACGGTGTCGGAGATGACCGCTTCGAACGAGGGCATCGGCTACCTGCTGATCTCGGCCGGTTCGGCGATGCAGATGGGGCTGGCCTTTGCGGGCCTGCTGGTGGTCGGGGCGATGGCGATGGCCATGTACGAGCTGTTCAGCTACATCGAGAAGCACACGACCGCCTGGGCCCATCGCGGCTCCCAGAACCACTGATCACCCTGAAATGACCCCGGATCTGGTCGCCCGCCACCTGCGCCGCGCCAACGACGTCGCGCGCCGGGCGATCGCGCTGGGTCGCCACCCGTTCGGCGCCATACTGGTGGCGCCGGATGGCGAGACGGTGCTCGCCGAGCAAGGCAACGTGGACACCGTGAACCATGCCGAATCGGTCCTGGCACGTGCGGCGGCCACCAATTTCACGCCCGAGTACCTCGCGCAATGCACCCTGGTCACCACCGTTGAGCCCTGTGCCATGTGCGCCGGCACGCAGTACTGGGCCAACATCGGCCGTCTGGTCTACGGCATGAGCGAACGGCGCCTGCTGGAACTCACCGGCAACCACGGTGAAAACCCCACCATGGACCTGCCCTGCCGCGCCGTGCTGGCTGCCGGGCAGAAAGCCATTGACGTCATCGGCCCGGTTCCCGAGGTGGAGGCCGAGATCGCCGCCTTGCACCTGGATTTCTGGAAATCCTGATCAAACGGCCGCCATCCCGGCGTGGGGCGGCCATGGCGTGCTATGGATTCAGGACCGACTTCCGGTCGCTCGGATCACGGGGCCGGCGGCTCGAAGCTGTCCCAGGCCTTGAGTGCCTCGGCGGCGTACATCAGGGCCGGCCCGCCACCCATGTAGACGCAGACCGCCAGCATTTCCTCCAGCTCGGCTCGGCTCGCTCCGAGACGGCGCAAGGCCTTGACGTGGAAGCCAATGCATCCCGAGCACCGCTGTGTGATGCCGATGGCGAGCGCGATCAGTTCCTTGTTCCGGGCACTGATGGCCCCCTCGGCCATCGAAGCCTGGGCCAATTGGCCGAACCCTTTCATCGCATCCGACTGGGACTTTCGGAACGGTCCGAGGGCCTGGTTGATGTCGTGCACCAAACCGACATGATCAAATGTGCTCATCAGGATCTCCAAGACATGCCGGGCCGCCAGCCGGACCCGACAGCCGAGACCCGATGGCAACCCACCGGTCCGGACTATAGCGTTTACCCAATGGGGTATGCCTGACCAACGTCAATCACCGTCGCCAGGAACTTCAATCCATGAACACCCCCGTCCGCCTGAACATGCCGTCGCCCACCGGTCCCGAACTCAAAGCCGCACGCCTTGCCGCGGGATTGAGCCAGGTGCAGGCCGCCGACCTGATGGGCTACCCGGTCCAACCGGGCAGCCGCGGCGGCGTGCAATCGCGCACCTGGCAGGCCATGGAGAGCCCCGGCGGCGACCGAAACATGCAGGGACCGGCGTTCGCCATGTTCCTGCTGCTGACCGGCGCCCACCCCGACTTCGAACTGGTCAGGCGATCCGCAGCAGCTGCGGATCCGTCGCCCCCTCAGCCGTGAAGCCGGTTCAATTGGCGCGCAATGATGTCGTGATTGAGCCAGAGCACCGGACCGGCCGGCGCCGCCGACTCGCGGAACATCAGCGGGCCGGTGGCTTCGATCACCAGCGCGCTGAGCAGATCGGTGATCAGGGCCTTGGAGTCCTTGTGCATCTTCTGCACCTCGTCGGAGGTACCGATGGTCAGGTCGGCCTGCGCCGGGGCGTTGGACATGGGCCAGGCTTCGAAATTGCGGAACGGGCGCATCACGTCACTCGCGTGGAACGCGTCCACCTTGCCCATCAGGTCGTCCATGCTGACGCCAACGGCCAGCAGATCGGCACTGGCCTGCCATTGGGCCTTCGCCCAGGCCCCACCGCCTTCCTGGTCCAACGCCTTGAGCAGCGGCACCAGCGGCAGTTCCACGCCGGCAAAGATGTCGGACGAATTGGTGCGAATTTCCGGACAGTTGTAGACCGTCGCCTTCACGCCCTTCGTCCACGCGGCCTGTGCGATGCGCTCCAGGCGCATCTTGGCAAACCCTTGCGTGTAATTGGTGTAGGTCTGCCAGGTGTAGGCACCCTCGATCAGGATCTCGGTGCCGTGGTAGCCGTAGGCGGTGTAGCGCACCTGCCCGCCTGCTCCCTCGACCCTTGAACGGATCGCCGCGCTGGCCTCGATCAGGTGCCCGAAGGTGTTGGCCGACACCTCGTCGAAGTTCATCAGGATCAGCTTGCCGAGGTCGCTGTCGAGCAGCGTCTGCGAGGACATGAAGCGTTCGCCGCGCCCCTTGTAGACCCGGTTCGCGATGGCCAGGAACACCTTCGCCTTCGGAATGCCGCCGGCCATGGTGTGCGCGAACAGCACGTTGGCGCCAGCCGGGATCATGCCGTCCAGGCGCGCCATTACCTGCGCCAGCGAATCGGTGAAGCGCTTGACGCCCACCGCGCGGCACTGCTCGATCTGGCCCCAGTCGAGCTTGTCCTCGGTCCAGGTCTTGAGCGTCAGGCGCCCGAGCTGCTCGGTGGGCGTGGGCACGCCGGCCGGCGCGTCGAGGTCGAAGCCCGCCATCAGCGGCACGTTGATGATGGTGCCACCCAGCGAGGCTTCGGCCTGGGCCAGTTCCTCGTCGTTCAGCGGGCGTAGCGCATTGGCTTCGTCGCGCCGCCCCACGGTAATGCCGACGATCGTCATGCCGGCCTTGCGGGCTTCGTTCACCAGGCCGTTGGCATAACCCCGGCCAAACAGTTCACCAAACAGGACGAACACGTCGCCCGCACGAAAGAGGTTGTGTTGCGGCAGATCCCGCAGAGAAATCGGTGTGCTCATGCGCCTATTATTGCCGTGGCGAGCGGCAGGCTCCACCGTGCACCCGATGACCTACATTTCAGGATGACCGCCGCGCACCCCACGCTTCCCCATGACCTGGCACGCCCACCTGCAGCTTGACTACACCCTCGAGGCCGGCCGCTGCGTGCTGCGCCACCGACACAGCGGCCCGTTGCGCATCCTGCAAAGCCTGTACCCCGAGGGCGACGCCGTCTGCCACAACGTGCTGGTGCACCCGCCGGGTGGGCTGGTGGGCGGCGACACGCTGGACATCACCGCCACCGTGGGACCTGGCGCGCACGGCCTGCTCACCACACCGGGCGCCACACGCTTCTACCGCTCCGCCGGCGAGCTGGCGCTGCAGCGCACCGAGCTGACCCTGATGGAAGGCGCACGGCTGGAGTGGTTGCCGCTGGAAGCCCTGTGCTACGACGCCTGCCAGGCCGAGAACCGCCTCACGATGCACCTGGCCCCCGGCGCCGCGCTGCTGGGCTGGGACGTCACCGCGCTGGGCCTGCCCGGCGCCAACCTGCCGTTTGCCAGCGGGCGGTTCCAGCAGCACCTCGAAGTGCCTGGCCTGTGGCTGGAGCGCGGCCACATCGATGCCACCGACGAGCGCCTGCTGAACAGCCCGCTGGGCCTGGCGGGTCACCGCTGCCTGGCTTCGGCGTTCTTCATCACTGGCAGCCCGCTGGGGCGCAACACCCGCCAGGACGCGCTGGACGCCGCCCGCACGGTGATCGACACCCATTCGCTGGCCGCCTCTGCCGGTGCCACCAGTCCCAACGGCCAGGTGGTGATCGTGCGCACGCTGGCACCCCTGGTCGAGCCGGCAATGGACCTCATGCGCCGGGTGCGCGCGGCCTGGCGCGGACTGTTCTGGGAGCTGCCGGCCGCCAACCCGCGTATCTGGGCGCTGTAGCACCGATGGGGCGGCCGCCAGGCCGTGCTCTGTGTCATTTCGGTCTCGGAAAATTCCGGTTCTTTGGCCCATTGCGGGAAATCAGTCCGGCTTCCGACACACTCTGGCAAACTGGGACCGGTGCGAAACATCTTGCAACAATTCAACGCGCCGCAACGCCCCGAGTCGAACCGATGCCAACCGCTACCTGGATCCTGATTGTCATCGCGGCAATGCTCGCCGGCGTGGCCGCGGGTGCCCTGCTGGCGACGTGGCGGGCCCGGCGTGCCGCGTTGGCCCAGCGACGCATTCCCGACCGCTGGCCGCTGAGCCCGCGCGCGATCGTCAATTCCGAAGAGCGCCGGGTCTGGCGCTGGTTGAGCAGGGCCTTCTTCGACCACCAGATCATGATCAAGATGCCGGTGACGCGGTTCACCATGCCACGCAGCCCGGACAACAGCGTGCACTGGTTCAAGCTGCTCAACGGCGCCTACTGCACCTTTACCGTCTCCACCGCCGAAGGCCGCGTGGTGGGCTGCGTGGACGTGCCCGGTCCGGCGGGACTCTCGCGGCGCAACCAGCATCTCAAGCACAGCCTGCTCACCCAATGCGGCATCGCCTACTGGCTGGTGCGCTCCGCCAACCTGCCCACGATGGCCGAGATCCGTCTGGAATTCCTCGGCGAGGACGCCGCCTTCGCCGATGACCACGCCCACGACCAGGCCGCCATCGCCGCCGCGCAACAACACCTGCGCAGTGCCATCGATCGCCAGCGCCACAGCCGACACAGCGATCTGGCCCCGCTGGCACCGGCGCAAGGGCCCGCGCCCACCCCCCGCCGTGCCGCTTTCGCCCCCGATCTGGGGTTTGCGGGCGAGAGCGGCGGCAGCGAGTTTGGCAGCAGCTTCCACGGCGAAAACTCCTTCATCGCCCCGCTGGACAGCCGCAGCGGCGAGCTGCGCTGAGGCTGCAACCAGCCGTCGCCACCCGCCGGACTACCCGGTTACCTGCAGATGCTCGGGCGCCAGCCCGCGTCGGTGGCGATCCATCATCGCGACCCAGGCGGCCTCGATGTGCCGCGTCGAAAGCGCGGTGTCGAACAGAGGCATGGTCAGGCGCTTGTCCGCCAGTCGGCGCCGGATCACACCCAGTCGATCCGGCGCGGTGGCTAGGTCCACCGCCAGCCGTTCATAGGCGCTGCGGTCCGGTGCGATCAGGTCGGCCAGCCCGACCGCCGTGAGCAGGCTGGCCGCAACCCGGCTCGCGAACGCGTCCCCCATGCAGGTCAGAACCGGCAGACCGGCCCAGAGCGCATCGCTGGCCGTGGTGTGGGCGTTGTACGGGAGCGTGTCCAGGAACAGGTCGGCCAGCCGGTGGCGCGCCAGATGCTCGGCCACCGGCACACGTGGCGCGAACACCAGCCGTTCGGCCGCCACGCCACGTCTTGCGGCCTCCTGCACCAGATGACGCGCCGCCGCCGGGGTGTCTTCCAGCAACCACAGCACGCTGTCTTCGACCTGCGACAGGATGCGCATCCAAGCGTCCAACACCTCGGGGTTGATTTTGAAGCTGTTGTTGAAGCAGCAAAAGACAAAGCCTGCTTCGGGCAGACCCGCATCGGCGCGCCGCCAGGGCGTGTCGGCGATCGGCCGTTCGGCGTCGTTCACCTGGTAGCTGTGGGGCAGCTGAACGATCTTTTCGGCGTAGAAGCCGTAACTCGCCGGCGGAACCACCACCGGGTCCGCGATGAGGTAATCCATCCAGCCGCAACCCAGAGTTCCGGGGTACCCGAGGTAACTGACCTGAATCGGTGCCGCGCGTCGGGCGAAGATGCCCGGCCGGCTGTCCTGCGTGAAACCTTTCAGATCGACGGCGATATCGACACCGAGTCGTCGCGACAGATCGGCGATGTCACCATCGGCCATGGCGCGCACATCCATGAAGCGGTCAAACGCGACCGCGAGGCGCCTGGCCATTTCATCGTCGCGCCGGGGCCCGAAATCGAACGCGATGGTCTCAAAAGCCGACCGATCGTGCCGCTCGAAGAACCCGATCATCAATTGCGCGGTCGCGTGATCGTGAAAATCCGCTGAGAAATACCCGACCGTGATCTTGTCCTTGGCCTGTTTCGTGCCGAGCGCCAACGCCGGGGCCGGCTGTGGCCAGCGATCCTGGCTCCAGGTTTCCGCGGCTGCGCGTTGAACACCAGGATCGGCGCTCAGGCTCAGAACATCGAACGGTTTTGCGGCTTTGCGCCCGGCTGCAATGGCGCGGGCCAGGTCGGCGGTATCGGATGCGAAGGACGTCCAGTCGCAAATCCTCATGCGCGTGGCCAGCAGCGTGCCTTGCACATAGTCCAGGGTCGGCTTGAGCACCCTGGCGCGTTCGAGGCTCTCGATCGCGGCTTCGAAACGCTTCTGCTCGCGTTGGGCGTTGCCCAGGTTGCTCCAGGTCTCCGCCGAGCGCGGATCGAGATCGAGTGCCTTGCGGTAGGCCGCCTCGGCCTCTTCAAGCCGCAAGGCCTCGGTCAGCAGGTTGCCGAGGTTGCTCCAGGCTTCCGGCGAGGCTGGCTCCAGTTCGATCGCGGTGCGGTAGGCGGCCTCGGCCTCCGGAAAGCGCTTCAGCTCCCCCAGGGCAATGCCCAGATTGCGCCAGCCGTCCGGCAACGCGGGGGCCAGTTCGACCGCCCGTTGGCAGGCTGCCTGAGCCCCCGTGAAATCGTTCCGGGCGATCAGCACGCCGCCCAGGTTGGCGTGCAACGGAGCCAGATCGGGCTGAAGCTCGATGGCCTTGCGAAAACAGGCTTCAGCCTCTTCCAGGCGTCCCTGACGGTCCCGCAGGCGCCCCAGGTTGGAATGGGCAAACGCGTAGGTCGGGGCCAGCTCGATCGAGCGGTTCAGGCATTTCTCCGCGTCCGCGTCGGCCCCGAGTTCAAGCAGCTGCACACCGATGCTGTTCTGCGCTTCGGCCGATCGCTGCGTCAGCGTTCCGGCCTTCACAAAGGCCTTCACCGCCTCGGTGGCGTGGTTCAGTCCACGCAGGGCAAGTCCGAGGCTGAACCACGCCTCGGGCATATCCGGCGCCATTCGAAGCGCATGACCGCACCACTCTTTTGCGGCGCCGTGGTCGCCCCGGGCATGGGCAGCGCCAGCGGACTGGATGTAATGGGCAAGAAGCTGTTGGAGCATTGGGACGGCGGTCGACGGCGGCATCGCGTCCGCGTCGATTGATGATATCAGCCGACCCAGGCAACGGCACCGCCGCGCGGCCGTGCCACCGGCTGCAGGAAACTATCAACTTTGTAGCTGCCCATGGCCATCCGACGCCGGGATGGGGCAGAAATGGCTCAATAATTGGGGCAAACGCTCCTTGGGAAGGACCTCTCCGGCATGAAAGCCCTGCTCCGCCGTCTTCTGCTCGCCTGCTGCCTGCTGGGCGCACTGGTCTCGGGTGCCTGCGCCAGCGGGCCGGTGGTGGTCGATCACGCGTTTGGGTTTGATGCGCCGCAGGACAGTCCCGGCATTGAAATCGTCTACTACCGATACGGCAATACCAAAGGGCCGTTCATTTCCGCCGATTTGGCCATTCGGCAGTTCGGGAAAAGCATGCAGGGTACCAACATCAACGGCCCGATGCCCCTGGGCGACACCCTCACCGTCCGATGGCGCATCAAGGCCACCGGGCAGGAACAGGAAGACACCGTGGATCTCAAATCGCGGTTGCCATCCGACATGGTCAATCAGCGCATCCACTTTTCGGTCAAGGGGTCACAGCTTTTTGTCTACGTGATCGACCCCGTGCCCCGCCCTGCGGATTGGCCCGTCGTCGGACCGCGCAAATTTCAGTACGAAAAGGTCACGCAAATCTACCCCGACGCCCCCGAAACCCCTTCCAAGGGACTCCAGAAACCATAGCGCCTGATGGCCAATTGGCGCTGGGAAGGCGTCAATTGGATTCGAAAATCAGGCCCGAAAGGCCGTCGAACGCCTCGGCGGGCCGCCGAGGTCGCGCGCCGCCCGCTCAGGCCGGCGCGCCGACCCGCCGATGCACCCGGATGTCGTCCAACTCGATCCAGACCAGCGTGGGCCCCGGCAGCACGACGTGGTCGCCGAAGCGGGGCGTGACGAGGCGGCGGGTGTAGAAGCGCAGGCCGTCCACCACGGCCGAGGCCAGGCAGCGGTTGGCCGCGGTGGCCCAGCCGCCGATCACGTCGGCGGTGTAGTCGTGGCGCAGCAGCAGCCCGGCGGCATCGATGTGGAAGGTCTGCAATGCGCTGTGAGTGGGCACCTGGGGCCCGAAGGTGGCGCGCAGCATCTGCACGCCCTCGGGCCGCCCGGGCTCCACGCCGGTGACGCGCACACCGGGCAGGGCCAGCAGGTGCGGAAAGCTCAGGTAGTTCCACAGCGCGTAGCCCGCGAAGTAGAGGATGTCGAGCCGGTCCCAGCCCAGGCGCTTGGGCCAGGTGAACAGGGCCGCGCGCGGCTGGCTGCGCTGGGCGACCACCGTGCCGGCGGCATTGAGCAGCTGCACCGCGTCGGGCGTCCAGACGCCGCGCCCGCCCGGCTGGCCGAAGGCGTCCAGTTGCACGCGCGGCGCATGCGGCCAGACCGTGGCCGTCAGGCCTTTCAGGGCCGAGGCCTGGAACTTGGACGCGAAGGCCAGCCCGCCGGAGGACAGCCGGGCCTCGATGCGCTCCACCGCCTGCCAGCGCGCGGTGCCGCCGTGGGCGTCGATCACGGCCTGCAGGCGCTCGGCAATGGCGTCAGGTAGCCCGTTCACGGCAGGCGTTGGCATGGGTGCGTTCACGGTCGGTCCCCCCAAGGGTGCTGTGGAGCGTTCATTCTGCGCCGGCCGAGCCCTCGGCCACCCACTGCAGGTAGTCCGGCGCGCCGTTGCTGATCGGCAGCATCACGATCTGCGGCAACGCGTAGGGGTGGCGGGCGCGGATGAAGGCTTCGAGCCGCGCATAGCCCGCCACGGTGGTCTTGATGGCCAGGCGCCATTCAGGCTCGGCGCAGGTCTCGCCCTGCCAGCGGTAGACGCTGCGGATGGCCTGCAGCTGCACGCACGCGCCCAGGCCGGCGTCCACGATCTGGCGCGCCAGGGCTTCGGCGCTGGTTTCGTCGGGCAGGGTGGTCAATACCATGCCACACGGCGGCACGGCTGGGGAGGGATCGTTCATGGCGCGGCTCCGCAAGTTCGTTGGCTGGGCTTGAGCGCGGGAGCTTAAACTGGCCCATGCCTTTTGTTGAACTCGGACTCTCCCCGGCCCTGGCGCGCGCCGCCGCCGCACTGGGCCTGCACACGCCCACCCCCGTCCAGTCGGCCGCCATCCCCGAGATCCTGCGTGGCCGCGACCTGCTCGCCACCGCGCGCACCGGCTCCGGCAAGACAGCGGCGTTCCTGCTGCCGCTGCTGCACCAGCTGGGCGACGAGCCGACCCGGACACCCCGGCGCACCCGCGTGCTGGTGCTGGTGCCCACGCGCGAGCTGGCCACGCAGGTCGGCGAGACGGTGCGCGCGCTGCTGCCGGCGCTGCCGCAGCGGCTGAAGGCGGCGATCGTGTTCGGCGGGGTGTCGATCAACCCGCAGATGCTGCGCCTGCGCGGCGGCGCGGAGATCGTGGTGGCCACGCCGGGGCGCCTGCTGGACCTGATCGACCAGCACGCCATTCGCCTGGATGCGGTGGCCACGCTGGTGCTCGACGAGGCCGACCGCCTGCTCGACCTGGGCTTTTCCGAGGAGCTGGCGCGCATCCTGGCGCTGCTGCCGGCACGGCGCCGGAACCTGCTGTTCTCGGCCACCTTTCCCGAGGCGGTGCAGGCGCTGGCCGAGCCGCTGCTGCGCGAGCCGGCGCGCATCGCCATTGCCGACGACGCGCACCCTCAGCCGGACATCACCCAGCGCGCCATCGTGGTGGACCCGCCCCGGCGCACCCAGCTGCTGCGCCACCTGCTCGCCACCCACGGCTGGGAGCGCGCGCTGGTGTTCGTGGCCACCAAGTACGCCGCCGAGCAGGTGGCCGACAAGCTGCGCCGCGCGGGTCTGCGTGCCGAGCCCTTTCACGGCCAGCTGAGCCAGGGCAAGCGCGACCAGGTGCTGGCCGACCTCAAGGCCAGCCGGGTGCAGGTGGTGGTGTCCACCGACCTGGCCGGGCGCGGCATTGACATCGCCCAGCTGCCCGTGGTGGTGAACTTCGACCTGCCGCGCTCGCCCGTCGACCACGTGCACCGCATCGGCCGCACCGGGCGCGCGGGCGAGGCCGGCCTGGCGATCAGCTTCGTCAGCCCGGCGCAGGAGACGCACTTTCGCCTGATCGAAAAGCGCCAGGGCCAGGCGGTGCCGCGCGAGGTGATCGCCGGTTTCGAGCCCCGCCCCGCCGAGCCCGGCGCCATGCCGGCCGCCGTGCCCACCGGCGGCATCAAGGGCCGGCGCCCGAGCAAGAAGGACAAGCTGCGGGCCGCCGCCGCCAATCTGGAGAAAGCCCCATGAACGCCCACCCCCTGATGGAGGCCGTGCAGGTGCTGGCCTTCGACATCTTCGGCACCGTCGTGGACTGGCACGGCAGCATCGTGCGGGAGATGGCCGCGCTGCACCCCGGCGTGGACGGCGACGCCTTTGCCCGCGCCTGGCGCGACGGCTACCAGCCCGCGATGGCGCCAATCCGCGAAGGCCGGCGCGGCTGGACGCTCATCGACACCCTGCACCGCGAGATCCTCGACGCCATCCTGCCGCGCTTCGGCCTGGGCCACCTGGACGAGGCCGCGCGCGCACACCTGAACCGGGTCTGGCACCGCCTGGATGCCTGGCCCGACAGCGTCGAAGGCCTCACGCGGCTGAAGCGCCGCTACACGATCACCACGCTGTCCAACGGCAACATTGGCCTGCTGACCGACATGGCCAAACGCGCCGGCCTGCCCTGGGATTGCATCCTGAGCGCCGAGGTGTTTCGCGCCTACAAGCCCGATCCGGCCGTGTACCGGGGCGCCGCAAAGGTGTTCGACCGGCAGCCCGAGCAGGTGATGCTGGTGGCCGCGCACCACGACGACTTGGCCAGCGCGCGCGCCTGCGGCCTGCACACCGCCTACATCGAACGACCGCTGGAGTTCGGCGCGGCACACGTCAAGGAAGTCTCGCCCCGGCCCGGCAATTCGCTGCACGCGGCCAGCCTGATGGCACTGGCGGACCAGCTGGGTTGCTGAAAACGGTCGGGGCGACCCCAGGCCGCCTCCTGAGCGTTGTTTCCGCCCTTTTTCGACATCAAAACATGCTGACAACGTCATGGAATGGCCACCAGCAGCTATCATTTTTGAATACTGCCGCTGCTGGTCGCCAGCACCGTCTGCGCGGGTGGCGCGATCGGATCAGGCCGAGGCGGCGCAACCACCCGGCTTGACGACCCGTTCGGTGGAGGCCGGGTTCGCGGCGAGTTTGGACGCCGGCCGGCGCGGGCGCGGCAGCAGTTCGCCGCCGCAGTTGGGGCAGGTGCCGTTCAGCGTGACCGCGGCGCAGGTGGCGCAGAAGGTGCACTCGAACGAACAGATGCGGGCTTCGGTGGAATCGGGCGGCAAGGGCTTGTCGCAGCATTCGCAGCTGGGGCGCAGTTGGAGCATGGAAGGGTCCGTGGAAACGAGTTTCGCCGGTTTTTACCGCGCAGGGCCTCATACGGGTTTGCATTCAAGCGTAGATCAAGGCGCGAAGCCGAAGACAGTGCTGCAGCACGGCGAGGCGAAGCAACGAAGTTAGACGTTTGAAGGCGAATCCGTATCAGGGCGCCTCCATGCCCCGCTGTGCCAGCACCGCGCGCGCCCGCTCGCCGGCCAGCCAGGCCAGCAGCGCCTGCGCGGCCGCCGCGTCCGGGGCCGATGCGGACACGCCGCCCGCGTACACCGTGTAGTTCTGCAGGGACGTCGGCAGCGGCCCCACCAGCGCCGCGCCGGGGACGGCGAGGATTTCGCTGATCTGGTGCAGGGCCAGATCGGCCTCGCCGCTGACCACGCGTTGCGCGACCAGCCCGCCCGGCACCCGCACCGCCTTGGCGGCGATCTGCGGCGCGATGCCCATGTGCTCGAACAGCTGCGCCAGGTAGATGCCGCTGGAGCCGCCGGCGGCGGGATCGATGAACGCCACCGCCCTGGCTGCCAGCAGCGTCTCCCGAAAGGCGGCTTCGGTGCCGACGTCGGGCAGCGTCGCACCCTGTTTCACCGCGACACCGATGCCCACGCGTGCCAGCGGCGTGGGCTTGGCGCCCGACAGTTTGCCGGCACGTGCCAGGGATTCCAGTGCCGCGGGCGGAAGCACCACCAGGTCGAAGCGCTCCCCCTGGGCAATGCGGCGCTGCAAGGCGCCGGCCGTGTCGTTTTCCACCCGCACCGTGTGGCCGGTCTGCGCCTCGAACGTCGGAACGAGCGCGGAGACCACCGGTTTGAATGCGCCGGCTGTGAGCACGGTGAGCTCGGCGGCGATCCCGGGACCGGCCCAGATCAGCGCGAGCCCTGCAAGGACGCTCAGGATGCTTCGCTGGAACATGTTCACCTTGCCCGAGCTTTGCCAACGGATGCCGCGCTGCCGATCAGACGTAGGCCAGCCGGGCCTGCTTCACGTCGATCTTTCCCTGCACGAGCTTTTCGAGCGCGTCGTGGCGCAGGCTGCGCATGCCGGAGGCAATCGCCGCGTCGAACAATTCCGTTGGTCGGGCGTGGCGCTGGATCAGCTCCCGGATGGCCGGGTTGTTTTCAAGGATTTCATAAATGCCCATGCGGCCCTTGTAGCCCTTGCCGCCGCAGTGCTCGCACCCGGTTGCGGTGTGCACCAGGATCTGTTCGACCGACGCGACGCCCGCAGCCTCCAGCAGGCGCCGACGCCCTTCGTCCGCCGTGAGGCTGGAGCGCTCGATGTACTCGGCCAGCAGGCGCTCGAACTGCCCAGGCGCCAGCCGGTGCGGTGCCGCGCAGCGGCTGCACAGCGCGCGCACCAGCCGCTGCGCGACGATACCGACCAGCGAGTCGGCGAAATTCATCGGATCCATGCCCAGGTCCAGCAGCCGCACCACGCTTTCCGCGGCGCTGTTGGTGTGCAGCGTGGACAGCACCAGGTGGCCGGTGAGCGACGCCTCGATGGCGATCTTGGCGGTCTCCTGGTCGCGGATCTCGCCGATCATGATGATGTCGGGGTCGGCGCGCAGGAAGCCGCGCATCGCCGCGGCGAAGGTCACGCCGATCTTGGGGTTCACCTGCACCTGGCGCAGGCCGGGCTGGGTGATCTCGATCGGGTCTTCGGCGGTCCAAATCTTGCGCTCGCCGGTGTTGACCTCGGCCAGCATCGAATGCAGCGTGGTGGTCTTGCCCGAGCCGGTGGGGCCGGCCGCCAGGATCAGCCCGAAGCTGTGGCCGGACAGCCGCTTGAAGGTGTCCTCGTCGCGCCCCTGCAGGCCCAGCCTGGCCAGCGGAATCGGCTTGGTGGTGGCCAGCAGCCGCAGCACCACGTCCTCCAGGCCGTCATGCGTGGGCATCACGGCCACGCGCAACTCGAGCTTGGGGCCGCCGAAATCGGCGTAGTTGATCTTGCCGTCCTGTGGGCGGCGCCGCTCGGCGATGTCCAGGCGCGCCATGATCTTGATGCGCGACACCAGCGACGAGCGCAACCGCGAAGGCAGGCTCAGGTAGGGTTCCAGGTCGCCGTCGCGCCGGAACCGGATCAGCGTGATCTGCTCGCCGGGGTTGGTCTCGATGTGGATGTCGGAGGCCTCCTGGGCCAGCGCGTCGTCGATCATCTTCTTGACCATGCGCACCATGCCCGAGGACTCGGCGGCCGAGGCCGACTCCTCGTGTTCCTGACCGGCGGCGATCTCGATCATCGCCTGCGACACCAGCAGTTCGATGTCGGACTCGCCCGTGCCGCCCGGCATGGCCGCGCCACGCCCGTAGGCCGGCATGTTCAAGGGCGGCAGGTCGCGGGCCGAAGAAGCGGCGCTGGCGCCCGCCCGCTCCTGCAGCTCCAGCCGGGTACGGATGGCCGAGCGCGGCGCCCAGACCAGGCTCACGCTGCGCCCGGTCAGTTCGCAAAGGCGTCGGCGCAGGACTTCGTCGGTGGGGGTGTACGAGGCGACAAAAAAGCGACCCTCGGCCGCGCCCAGCGGCACCACCTCGTTCAGTCGCGCCTCGCGCACACGCAGCACCTGAAAAGCCTCGGGTGGCACGGAGAATCGCACGGTGTCCACCTCGGGGATGCCGCCCATGCGGGCCAACGCGTGTTCAAGGTCATCGGCGGTCAGCAACATGCGCCGCACCAGTTCGCCCGACTGGTTGCGAAGCTGTTCCGGGGTTTCGGCCTGGATCCGGTCCAGGGTCGCGGCATCGATGTAGTCCAGTTGCTCCAGCGCCTGGCGCAGGGAGATGACCGGTTGGTGGCGCTGCAGTTCCAGCACCGCCACCAATTGCGCCAGGGACTGCACCGGCAAAGGCTCGGCAGAGGCATTGGCCGGAAAACCCGAGAGCGTGACTTCTGACGGTTGCATGACAGATCCCTTCTGATGCATGGGTCGCAGGGCTGGAGTTGTTTTCGCTATCCCGGCGATACCCCCTGAAACATCATGTTACGTGCGATGTCATGAATTCAACTGATATGTGTCAATTCCCGGGGTTTTGGGGAGGCCTCTCCAGAAAGGTAAAAAGGCTGCCCGCCGCAGCGCGGCGGGCAGCCCTTGCCAGGGTTCTCTCGGTCAGAGCAGCGACACGCCGGTCTTGCTCTGCAGTTCGGCGTCGGTGACGCCAGGGGCCATCTCGACCACCTTCAGGCCGTGCGGCGTGATGTCCATCACGGCCAGGTCGGTGATGATGCGGTCGACCACGGCCACGCCGGTCAGGGGCAGGGTGCACTTGGGCAGGATCTTGAGGTCGAAGGTGCCGTCCTTCTTCTTGGCCACGTGTTCCATCAGGACCACCACGCTTTTCACGCCACCCACCAGGTCCATGGCACCGCCCATGCCCTTGACCATCTTGCCGGGGATCATCCAGTTGGCCAGGTCGCCTTTTTCGCTGACCTGCATGGCGCCCAGGATGGACAGGTTGACCTTGCCGCCGCGGATCATCGCGAAGCTGTCGTGGCTGCCGAAGATCGACGAGCCGGGGATGGTGGTGACGGTCTGCTTGCCGGCGTTGATGAGGTCTGCATCGACGTTCTCCTCGGTCGGGAACGGGCCGATGCCCAGCATGCCGTTCTCGCTCTGCAGCCAGACTTCGATGTTGGCCGGCACGTGGTTGGCCACCAGGGTGGGGATACCGATGCCGAGGTTGACGTAGAAGCCGTCGTGCAGTTCCTTGGCGGCGCGCGCCGCCATCTGGTCTTGGGTCCAGGCCATGATTACACCCCCGCCTTTTCAGTGATGGTCCGTTTTTCGATGCGTTTCTCGGGATTCGGGTTGTGCACGATGCGGTGCACGTAGATGCCGGGCAGGTGCACTTCGTCGGGCACCATGGCACCGGTCTCGACGATCTCCTCGACCTCGACCACGCAGATGCGCCCGGCCATCGCCACCGCCGGGTTGAAGTTGCGCGCGGTCAGGCGAAACTGCAGGTTGCCCGACTTGTCGGCGCGGTGCGCCTTGACCAGCGAGACCGCCGGCACCAGCGAGCGCTCCATGACGTAGGTCTTGCCGTCGAATTCGCGCAGTTCCTTGCCTTCGGCCACCAGCGTGCCCACGCCGGTGCGGGTGAAGAAGGCGGGGATGCCGGCGCCGCCGGCGCGCAGCTTCTCGGCCAAAGTGCCCTGGGGCGTGAATTCGAGCTCCAGTTCGCCGGCCAGGTACTGGCGCTCGAACTCCTTGTTCTCGCCCACATAAGACGAGATCATCTTCTTGATCTGGCGCGTTTCCAGCAGCTTGCCGAGGCCGAAGCCGTCGACGCCCGCGTTGTTGGAGATCACGGTCAGGTTCTTGACGCCGGAGTCGCGCAGCGCGTCGATCAGTGCCTCCGGGATGCCGCACAGGCCGAAGCCGCCGACGGCCATCAGTTGTCCGTCGGCGACGATGCCCTTGAGGGCTTCGGCCGCGGAGGGATAGAGCTTGTTCACACAGGTCTCCTGAAATGGGGAAAGCTGAACGATACTACGTAATTCGCTACGTAGTATTTCGTAATGGCCAACCCCCGATCCGACGCCCTCACGATGACCCGAACCATCGACTACCAACTCGCATTCGACCTCGCGCCGATCGGCCTGGTGCTGTCGCGCAACCGCACCATGGTGGACTGCAACCAGCGCGTGTGCGAGATGTTCGGCGCCACGCGCGACCAGCTGATCGGCCAGAGTTTCCAGATCCTGTACCCGAGCGCGGACGAATACGAACGCACCGGCGCGCGCATCGCCCCGATCCTGAACGCGCGCGGTTTTTACGCCGACGACCGCATCATGCGGCGCGTGGACGGCCGCCTCAAGGGCGAGACCTTCTGGTGCCACGTGACCGGACGCGCGCTCAACCGCGACGCGCCACACGAAGCCGGCATCTGGAGTTTCGAGGATCTGTCTTCACGCCGGCCGGTCAAGGCCGAACTCACGCCGCGCGAGCGCGAAGTGGCGGCCGGCCTGATGGACGGCCGCACCAGCAAGGAGATCGGCAAGCTGTTGTCCATCAGCCACCGCACCGTCGAGATCTACCGCGCGCGGCTGATGCGCAAGTACAAGGCCAGCACCGCGGCCGACCTCGTGCACCGGTTGATGGCCGGCTGATGAACGCCCGCATGCATCGCTGGCGATGACCGGTCGAAGCGCGGCTGCGGCCTGAAAAGCCTGGAGCAGGCGACAGTGACAAGGCTGCCGACCCGGCTCAGACCGCAGGGGGCGCGTCCACCACCTCGGCGGCGGTGCGGAAGGCCTCGACCGCCGTGGGAACGCCGCAATAGATGCTCGCGTGCAACAGCACCTCCTGGATCTCCTGCGGCGTCGCGCCATTGTTGAGCGCGCCGCGCACATGACCCTTGAGTTCGTGCTGCTTGCCCAGCGCCGTGAGCATGGCCACCGTGATCAGGCTGCGGGTTTTCAGGTCCAGCCCCGGTCGCTGCCACACGTCGCCCCAGGCGTTGCGGGTGATGTACTGTTGGATCGGCGCGGTGAATTCGGTGACGCCGCCAAATGCACGCGCCACAAAATCCTCGCCCATGACTTGCTTGCGGGTGGCGAGACCTTGCTCGAACTGGGTGTCCATGATGGAAAGCTCCTGCAAAATCCCGACAGCATAATCCCGCGCAACCCACAGGAGACCTCATGAGCCGTTACCCCGCCCCCGACCTCAACGACCTGCCCGACGACATCAAGGCCAAAGTGCTGGAGGTGCAGGAAAAAGCCGGCTTCGTGCCCAACGTCTTCCTGGCCTTCGCTCGCCGTCCGGCCGAATGGCGCGCCTTCTTCGCCTACCACGACGCGCTGATGGTGCCCGAGTCGGTGGGTCGCACCAGCGGCCTGAGCAAGGGCGAGCGCGAGATGATCGTGACCACCACCAGCGCCGCCAACAACTGCCTGTACTGCGTGGTGGCGCACGGTGCAATCCTGCGCATCTACGAGAAGAAGCCACTGGTGGCCGACCAGGTGGCGGTGAACTACCGCAAGGCCGACATCCCGCCGCGCCAGCGCGCCATGCTCGACTTCGCGATGAAGGTCTGCCTGCGCTCGGATGAGATCGTCGATGCCGACTTCGAGGCCCTGCACGCGCACGGCTTCGATGACGAGGACATCTGGGACATCGCGGCCATCACCGCCTTCTTCGGTCTGTCCAACCGCATGGCCAGCTTCAGCGGCATGATGCCCAACCCCGAGTTCTACCTCATGGGTCGGGCGCCGAAGCAGAAATAGCCGCTCTGTTTTCCATAGCTGCTCGCGGCCATCCGACGCTGGGAACAGGCCGTTTCGACCCTTGTTTTGTGCCCCGGAGGGCCGTGAAAGGCCGGTTTCAACCCAGCAGGCTGGCCGGGGCCACGTAGTCGTAGCCCAGGTCGCGTGCGACGGCTTCGTAGGTCACCTGGCCCTGGCAGACGTTCAGGCCGTTCAGCAGGTGCGGGTTTTCGCCCAAGGCGCGCTTCCAGCCCTTCTCCGCCAGCGCCAGCGCGTGGCCGATGGTGGCGTTGTTGAGCGCGAAGGTCGAGGTGCGCGCCACCGCGCCGGGCATGTTGGCCACGCAGTAGTGCACCACGCCATCGACCATGTAGACCGGGTCGGCGTGCGTCGTGGCGTGCGAGGTCTCGAAACAGCCGCCCTGGTCGATGGCCACGTCCACCAGCACCGCGCCCTTCTTCATGCGGGCCACGTGCGCGCGGGTCACCAGCTTGGGCGCCGCGGCGCCCGGCACCAGCACGCCGCCGACCACCAGGTCGGCGTCCAGCACGGCCTCCTCGATGGCCGAGGCGGTGGAATAGATGGTGCTGATGCGATTGCCGAACACCAGGTCGAGTTGTCGCAGGCGGTCGACGTTCTTGTCCAGCACCGTCACACGCGCACCCAGGCCCACTGCCATCTGCAAGGCGTTGGTACCCACCACGCCGGCACCGATGATGGCCACGTGGCCAGGCTGCACGCCAGGCACGCCGCCGAGCAGCAGGCCGCGCCCGCCGTGGGCCTTCTCCAGGTAGAGCGCGCCGGCCTGCACCGCCATGCGGCCCGCCACCTCGCTCATCGGCGCCAGCAGCGGCAGGCCGCCGCCCGCGCCGGTGATGGTTTCGTAGGCGATGCAGACCGCGCCGGACTTCACCAGCGCCTTCGTCTGCTCAGGGTCCGGGGCCAGGTGCAGGTAGGTGTAGAGGATCTGGCCGGGGCGCAGCATCGCGCATTCCACCGGCTGGGGCTCCTTGACCTTCACGATCATCTCGGCGCGGGCAAAGATCTCGGCGGCCGTGGCCACCATCTCGGCGCCCGCCGCCACGTACTGCGCATCCGTCAGGTCGATGGCGGTGCCGGCATCCTGCTGCACCAGCACCTGGTGGCCGTGCGCCGTGAGTTCGCGCACGCTGGCCGGGGTCAGGCCGACCCGGTATTCGTGGTTCTTGATTTCCTTGGGGACGCCGATGAGCATGAAAAGTCTCCTGTTGATGGGTTGACGCGCATTGTGCGCAGTCAAGATCGATTTGAGAAGTAGTGTTAATTTATTTGACTATATAGAAGTTGTTCTAATTAAATAGACCACAAACTGCCCTTCGCCCTGGCCGATGGAAGCCCGGTCGACTGGTCATGGCATTGCACCGGGAGAGCCACGCCACTTGCGCGGTCCCGATCGCCGGCACGTCTGCACCCGCCCAATCGGCGGACTCGGACGCCGGCCGTGCCGAATCGGGTGTTCCACCGTGATGAGACAACAGAGGTCCGCAGCGTCTGGGCAGACCCCCACACCGTCCGAGCTTGTCGGATCTAGGGTTTTCCCGGATTATTTTTGTTTGAATATTCGTTAACGTATTCATTAATGAATCCGCAATCACCGCTGCCGCCCCTGACCGAATCGGTCGCCGCCCTGCCCAGCATCGGCACGTCGCTCAAACGCCCCGAATGCGTGCTGGCCACTCGTAGCGGCCACTTCTACACCGCCGACTGGCGCGGCGGCGTCGCCCAGATAAGGCCCGACGGAACCGAAACCCTGTTCACCGGCACCATGCCTGACGGCTTGACCGCGCGCCCCAACGGCATCGCTTTGCTCGCTGACGGCAGTTTTCTGATGGCACAGCTCGGTGAAACCGACGGCGGCGTGTACCACCTCACCCGCGAGGGTCAGATCACACCGTGGCTGCGCCAGGTCGACGGTGTGGACCTGCCACCGAGCAACTTCGTGGTGCAAGACGCTGCGGGTCGAACCTGGATCACGGTCAGCACCCGTCTGGCGCCCCGCGCCGTGGCCTACCGTGCCGATGTGGCCGACGGATTCATCGTCTGCGTCACGTCCGACGGCAAAGCCTCCATCGTCGCCGACGGGCTGGGTTACACCAACGAAGTGGCGCTGCATCCCAGTGGTCAGTGGCTGTATGTCAACGAAACCTTCGGTCGCCGCCTGTCGCGCTTCCCGTTGGACGCCAATGGCAGGCTCGGAGCGCGCCAAACCGTGACCGAATTTGGCGCCGGCACCTTCCCGGACGGTCTGGCGTTCGACGAGGACGGCTGCGCCTGGATCGTGAGCATCGTGAGCAACCGGCTCATCCGCGTCACGCCGGACGGCGAGCAGCAGATCTACCTCGAGGACAACGAGCCCGAACACCTGGCACGGGTCGAAGCCGCGTTCCAGGACAAGACCATGGGCCGACCCCATCTGGACGGCATCCGCAGCCAGAGCCTGCGCAACATCTCCAGCATCGCCTTCGCCGGCACCGACCGTCGAACCGGCGTGCTGGGTTGTCTGCTCGGCGCCAGCCTGCGCACGGTGCCGATGCCGAACGCCGGCGTCGCGCCGTTTCACTGGGACTTCCCGTGAGCGCGCCGGCCCCCGCCGTTTCATTGGTGGATACCGCCTATGAGTGGATCCGCCGCCGCATTCTGGACAACGTGTGGCCGCCGGGGCACCGCGCGCTGGAGCAGGAGGTGGCGCTGGAACTCGGCATGAGCCGCACCCCAGTGCGCGAAGCGCTGGTGCGATTGCAGAACGACGGCCTGGTGGAGGTGGTTCCTCGGCACGGCATGCGCGTGCTGCCGGTCTCGCCCGAGGACATGCGCGAGATCTACGAAGTGTTGACCGCCCTCGAATGCATGGCCGCCGAGATCGTCGCGCGCCGAAAGCCCGGCGACGCCGAACTGCAAACCCTGACCCAGGCGACAGCGGACATGGACAAGGCCCTGGCGCGGGACGACCTCGAGGCTTGGGCCGCCGCCGACGAGCGCTTTCATGTCTCTCTGGTGGAGCTGTCGGGCAACCGCGCGCTGGCCAATACGGTGTGGAACTACTGGGACCGCGCCCACCGCGCGCGCATGCTCAGCCTGCGCCTGCGTCCGAAACCGGTCAACTCCACGCACGAGCACATGCAGATGGTCGAACGGTTGCGCGCCGGCGACGTGGCCGGCGCCGCCGCGGTCACCCGTGCCCACCGCGAGCGCGCCAACCAGGAGCTGGTAGCGATTTTCGAGCGTTTCAAGCTGAAACAGATGTGAAGGTATTCCGTGAGCACAACCTCTTATTCCATCGCGGTTCTGCCGGGCGACGGCATTGGCCCAGAAGTGGTTGCCGCCGCGCTCAGCGTCCTGCACGCCGTGGCGCCCAAGATCGGGCGGCGATTCAATACCGTGGAGCACCCCGCAGGGGCGCAACATTTTCTGGACACAGGCGTGGCCCTGCCCGACGCGACGCTCGGGGCTTGCCGCTCGGCCGATGCCATCCTGTTCGGCGCGATGGGCTTGCCGCACGTGCGAGGTCGCGACGGCACCGAGATCATTCCCCAGCTCGACCTGCGCTTCGCGCTAGACCTCTATGCGGGTGTGCGGCCCATTCGCACCTTTGCCGGCTTGCCCGGACCCTTGTCCAGCCCACACGCCGCCGACATCGATCTGGTGCTGGTGCGCGAGAGCACCGAAGGCCTTTTTTTCGCGCGCGGTCGCGGCCACATCGAGGGTGAAGGCGACGCTCGCGCCGCTTACGACACCATGAAGATCACGCACGCCGGCACCGCACGCGTGTGCGACTTCGCCTTGCGCCTGGCGCGCCAACGCAAGGCGCAAGGCAAGCCCGGCCGGGTCACCAGCGTCGACAAGGCAAACGTCTTCACGTCAATGGCTTTCTGGCGCGAGACGTTTGAGGAACGCGCCAAGGCTTGGCCAGATGTGGCGACCGACAGCGCCTATGTCGACGCGATGGCGCTGAATCTGGTGATGAAACCCTGGGCTTACGACGTTCTGGTCACCGAAAACATGTTCGGCGACATCCTGTCGGATCTGATCGCCGCGCTGGCCGGTGGCATGGGCATGGCGCCGTCGGCCGACATCGGCGACCAATATGCACTCTTCCAGCCCGCCCACGGCACCGCGCCTGACATCGCTGGCCAGGGCATCGCCAACCCGACTGCGACCCTCTTGTCGGCCACGATGATGCTCGATTGGCTGGCCCATCGGCACGACGACGCCGCGCTGGCGGACGCGGCGCGGGCCATCGAGGCCTCGCTGGCCAAGTCCTTCGCCAGCGGCGCGGTTCGTCCACGCGAATTCGGCGGCGCGAGCGACACAGCAGCCATCGTGAACGCCGTCGTCGAAGGATTGTGAAATGAGCGAACGCATCGTCATGGTCGGCGCCGGTTACTGGTCTCAATTCCAGGTGGAAGGCTGGCGCGACATCGGCACGCCGCTGGCCGCCATCGCCAACCGCCACGTGGAGAACGCGCAGCCCCTGGCGGCGCGCTACGGCGTACCCAAGTGCTATGGAGACCTCACCGCCATGTTCGACGCCGAAAGGCCCACTGTGGTCGACGTCTGCCTGCCGCCCGTGGCGCAGGAGCCTGCGGTTCGCGCCGCCATCGAGCGCGGCATTCCCACCATCTGCCAGAAGCCCTTCGGCGTCGACCTGAAACAAGCCGAAGCCATGACCGCCATGGCCGAGGCTGCCGGGGTACCGCTGGTGATCCACGAAAACTTCCGCTTCGCACCCTGGTTCCGCGAGATGCGCCGCTGCATCGACACCGGCTTCTTCGGGCGGGTGCACAGCGTCGCGTTTCGCCTGCGCCCGGGTGACGGGCAAGGCGTCGAGGCCTACCTGGACCGCCAGCCCTATTTCCAAAAGATGCCGGAATTCTTGGTGCGCGAGACCGCGGTGCATTTCATCGATACCTATCGCTTCCTGATGGGCGAAGTGCGCGCCGTGACCGCGCGCCTGCGCCGCCTGAACCCGGTGATCGCCGGCGAGGATGCCGGCGTGCTGATCTTCGAATACGACGACGACCGCACCGGCCTGTTCGACGGCAACCGGCTCAACGGACATCCGGCCAGCAACCTGCGCCGAACCATGGGCGAGATGTGGCTCGAAGGCGAGCGCGGCGTGATGCGCCTCGACGGTGAGGCGCGCCTGTGGTGGCAACCCCATGGCGGTGCGGAGGCGCGCCATGCCTATGACGACGGAGCCGGTCGCGGCGCTTTTGGCGGCGCCAGCACGGCGCTGCAAGCCCATGTTCTGGCGCATCTGCGCCACGGCGCGCCGCTGGAAAACGGCGCGCGCGACTACCTGGCCAACCTGCATGTGCAAGCGGCCGCCTATCACTCGCATGCCACCGGTCGAAGGGTATCGATGGCTGGCTTCAATCCTCACAACCCTTGATGGAGATAGCAATGAAGACGACATGGAACCTCAGCGCCATCGCGCTCGCCACCGCGTTTGCCCTGCCGGCCGCATCGCAGACGGTTCTCAAGTTCAGCCACACCGACCAGCAGGCCGGCGCGCGCCAAGCCGCCGCGGTCGTTTTCGCCAAGAAGGTGGAGGAGCTCACCGCGGGCCGCTACAAGGTGCAGATCTACTGCTGCAGCCAGCTCAGCAATGACCCGAAGAACATCGAGCAGCTCGCGCTTGGCGGCATCGACTTCACGGTGTCAGCGACCGGTTCGTATGCGCCTCATGTGCCGACGCTGAACCTCACGATGCTGCCCTTCATCGTGGAGAACTACAAGCAAGGCTGGCGCTTCTACGACGAGAGCAAGTGGCTGCAGGAGCAGTTCGACAAGGCGCCGGCCAAGGGTTTCCGCTTCCTTTCGACCTGGGAAGCGGGTTTCCGCAACATGACCACGAAGACGCCGCTGAACTCGCCGTCCGACGCCAAGGGCATGAAGCTGCGCACCTTCCCGAACGAGATGATGCGCTGGTCGCTCGAATCGATGGGTTTCACGATCCAGATCATGCCGCTGCCGGAAGTTTTCCTGGCGATCCAGCAGGGCGCTGTGCAGGGCCAGGAGAACCCCATCGACACCATCTACTCGAACAAGTTCTACGAGGTCGCGCCGAATATCACGCTGACCAACCACGTGTACAGCCCGATCCCGCTGGCCATCAGCGAGAAGACCTGGCAAAAGCTGTCGCAGGCCGACCAGAAAGCGGTGATGGAGGCCGCGCGGATCGCCGGCAAATTCAGCCGCGACATGATCTCCAGCAACGACGACAACCAGCTGAAGGAAATGTCGTCTCGGGGCGCGAAGGTCAACGCAAAGCCCGACATGGCGGCCTTCCGCCAATCGGTCAAGCCGGCGTACGACAAGGCGCGCGAAAAGTACGGTGCTGATGTGGACAAGGTGCTCGCCGAGGCGGAAAACATCCGCAAGACCACGAAGTAAGCCATGCCCGCGACGCCGATGCTCAAGCCGGTGGCCCCGGCGCCGATGCCCATCCGTCTGCTCGGTCGGACCGTGGACTGGGCCGTGATCACCATCGGCGCGGTCATGGCGACGCTGGTGTTTGTCAACGTCTGCCTGCACCTGTTCCACAAAGATCTGGCCTGGGTCACCGAGCTCGGCGAGTTGCTGATGGTCTGGGTGACTTTCCTGGGCGGCGCCTGCGCCGCCCAGCGTGGCGCGCACATGACAATCACGGAATTCATCGACAAGCTCAGGCCACCGAGCCGCCGGTGGGCCGATCTGGCGGTCCAGTCCGCCAGCCTGGCGATGCTGCTGGTGCTGGTGCGCTATGGCTGGTCGTTGGTGAACGCCAACTGGGGCAACCAGCTCACGGTGCTCGAGTGGCCCATGGCCTTGCAGTACATGGGCACGGCGGTGGGCTGCACCCTGATGGCGCTGTTCGTCGCCTGGGACGTGTGGCAAATCGCGCGCGGCGTGCCCCGCGACCAACGCTATCCGAAAACGGAGTGAGACCATGCTGGCCCTGACCCTGTTCGGGATTTTCTTCGTCATCGCACTGGCGGGTGTGCCGCTTCTGTATTCGATCCTCATCACCACAACCGGCGTCATCGCGCTTCAGAAGCTCGGCCATCCGCTGGAGACGATCTTCCTGTCGTTCATCGGCGGGGTCGAACCCTTCATCCTGCTCGCGGTGCCGCTGTTCATCTTCGCCGGCGAGCTTCTCGCCCAGGGAGGTGTCGGCAAGCGCATCGTCGAGTTCGCGCGCGTGCTGTTCGGCTGGCTGCCGGGCGGCCTGGGCGTCGTGACCGTCATCAGCTGCACGATGTTTGGCGGCGTCTCCGGATCGGCTATCGCCGACACGGCGGCGATCGGCTCACTGGTCATCCCCGCGATGGTGGCGCGTGGCTACTCACGCGGCTTCGCCGCGGCGCTGCTGGCCGTCGCGGGAACGGTCGCATTGCTGATGCCGCTGTCGATTCCGTTCCTGGTCTACGCCTTCATCTCGGGCGTGTCCATGCGCACACTTTCCATGGCGGGCCTGCTGCCGGCCATCGCCACCGCGGTGGCGTTGATCGTCGTTTGCATGTGGTACGGGCGCAGGTCGGGCGTAGACAATGGCGAGGACCGCTCGACGCCGGCGCAGATCTGGACCGCCACCAAGGACGCCGGCCCCGCGTTGCTGATGCCACTGATCATTGTCGGCGGGATCTGGAGCGGCCAGTTCACGCCCAGTGAATCCGCGGCGGTCGCGGTTTTCTACGGCCTCGGGGTGTCCCTGTTCTATTACAAGGACTTGACCTGGCGCCACGTCCCCCAGTTGCTGCTTAACGCCTTTTCGACCAGCGCCACGGTGATGCTGGTCATCGGTGCCACCGGCGCGATGGCGTGGTTGATCACCGTGGAGCAGGTGGCCGTGCAGATGGCCGAATGGATTCAGCTCGTGGCCACCGAACAGTGGATGTTCCTGATACTCTTCAACCTGTGCCTGTTGCTCCTGGGCGTGTTCATCGAGCCGCTGCCGGCCATGCTGCTCTCCGCTCCATTGTTCCTGCCGTTGGCCAAGCATTTCAACATGGACATGGTGCACATTGGCGTGGTGATGACCGCCAACCTGGCCATCGCGCTGTACACGCCTCCGGTCGGCGGCACGCTGTTCGTCGCCGCCAAGCTGGCGCACGCCGGTATCGGCGAGATCACGCGTTACCTGTGGCCGCTGATGGCCGCCACGTTCACGGTCGTGCTGCTGATCACCTACCTGCCCCAGCTGTCCCTGTGGCTGCCCCGCCTCATTCAGTCGATGTGACCGCCATGCTCGCCCTCGTCGTCGAGTTCCGCATCAAGCCGCCATTTGTCGACGCCTTCGACGCCGCCATCCGTGCCAATGCGGCGGCTTCCCTGGAGCGCGAACCCGGTTGCAGGCAGTTCGACGTGTGCCGCGATCCGCACGACCCGTCGCTGTTCTTCCTCTATGAACTCTACGACGACGAGGCGGCGATCGACGCACACCTGCGCGCGGCCCATTTCCTGCAAATGAATGCCGCCACCGCGGCCTGGGTCGATGCCAAGTCGGTGCGCACGCTCGCGCGCACCCATCCGGTCGCCCCCGCACACCGGTAGACCTCAACGCACGCGCCAGACAACCGTCCTCAACCCTTTGTCCAAGTGACCATCATGAGCCTCATTCTTGGCTGCATCGCCGACGATTTCACAGGTGCCACCGACCTGGCCAACAACCTGGTCCAGGCCGGCATGCGCGTCGTCCAGAGCATCGGCGTCCCAGACGAGCCCATCGATGGCGTCGACGCGGTCGTGATTGCGCTCAAGTCGCGCACATCACCGGTGGCCCAGGCGATCTCGGACTCGCTGGATTCGGCGAAGTGGCTGCGGGCACAAGGCGCGAGACGCCTCTACTTCAAGATCTGTTCGACCTTCGACTCGACACCGGCGGGCAACATCGGGCCGGTCGCCGAGGCCCTCGCCAACTGGCTGGGCGCGGCGTTCGTGCCCGTCACACCCGCGTTTCCCGCCAACGGACGCACCGTGTACCAGGGCCATCTCTTCGTCGGCGACACACTGCTCGGCGAAAGCTCCATGCGGCACCATCCGCTGACGCCGATGACCGAGTCCAACCTGGTCCAGGTGCTGCAAGCCCAGCTCCGCGATCGCAAGGTGGGCCTGGTACCGCACGACACCGTGTGTGCCGGTCCCGAGGCCTTGCGGCAATGCGCCTGGCGCCTGGTCGCGCAAGGCCGTTCGATGGGCATCGTCGACACGGTGAACCAGTCCGCCCTGGACGTGCTCGCCGCCGCCATCGCTTCGGAGGACTGGCCCTTGATGGTGGCCGGCTCGGGCCTGGCCCTGTCGCTGCCTGCCGCGCTGGGGTGCGAGGCGAACGCGCATGAGCAGGACCTTCCCGAGGTTGGGGGCGCATCGGCCATCGTATCCGGCAGTTGTTCGGCGGCGACGAACGCGCAAGTGGCCGCCTTCATCGCGGCGGGCGGCCCGGCCTTCGCGATCGATGCGATGCGCCTGGACGCGAGCCAGTCCCTGGTGAACGAGGCCCTGGCATGGGCCGCGCCACGCCTGGGCCAAGCCCCGGTTCTGATCTACTCGACCGCCATGCCCGAAACCGTTCGCGCGGTGCAGATGGCCATGGGCGAAGCAACCGCCGGCGACCAGGTGGAGCAGGCGCTGAGCCAGATCGCGAGCGGTCTGGTGGCGCTGGGTGTGCGTCGTTTGATTGTCGCGGGCGGGGAGACCTCGGGGGCCTGCGTCAAGGCGCTGGGCATCCGCACGCTACGCATCGGTCCGCAGATCGATCCGGGCGTTCCCTGGTGCCACGCCGAGCCTGCCAACCTGCGGATCGCGCTGAAGTCGGGCAACTTCGGAACGGTCGATTTCTTCCACAAGGCATTCCTGACGCCATGAACGACGAAGCGCGACTCCGACAGGCCATCTGCGACACCGGGCGCAGTCTGCATGCGCGAGGCTATGTACACTCCAGCGCCGGCAACATCAGCGCCCGATGCGAGGATGGCTTCCTCATCACGCCCACCGACGCCTGCCTCGGCGATCTGAACCCCGACGAACTCGCACAAGTCGACCTGGAGGGTAGCCAGAAGGGCGGACTGCCCGCGAGCAAGACCCTGCGCTTGCACCGCGCCATCTACGAGGCCCAACCCGATGCGCACTGCGTCCTGCACACCCACAGCACCCATTGCGTCGCGCTGACGCTCAAAGGCGTCTGGCACCCCGACTGCGTCGTGCCACCGTTGACGCCCTACATGGTGATGAAGGTCGGCGAGATACCGCTGATTCCGTACCACCTTCCGGGTGCACCCGAAGTGGCAGGGCTCATCCAGGCGCGCGTGCGCACGCGCCCCGCCCTGCGCGGCGTACTTCTGGAAAGGCTGGGGCCCGTGGTGTGGGCGCGCACCCCCCAGAGCGCCAGCCATGTGCTGGAAGAACTGGAGGAAACGGCCCGCCTGTGGCTGATGGCGGGACCCGTCACGCCGTGCCTGGACGCCATGCAAATCACGGCCCTGTGCGAGCGCTTCGGCGTCGCCCCGATGCGGACCCAGCCAAGCTGAACCGATCCCGCTGACTTGGACGGTCCGGCGCGGAGGAATCCAGACGGCCCTTGCATGCAGGCGCGGGCAATCGCAGTGCCTCGCGGGCATGCGGTCGACTGGACGACGACGGCCGCGCCCGAGCGTTCAAACCGAATCGTCGATGATGCTGCGGACCCAGTCCGGCAGCGGCACCGCCTTCTGGTTGGGAAAGTCGACCCAGATGGTGGTGGCGCCGCCCGCCGCGCAGACCGTGCCCGGTGCGTCGGCGCGTTCGATCGTGGCCCAGGTCTCGAAAGTCGTGCGCGCCGGATCGCTGGCGTACATGCGCACCAGCAGGTCGCCCGGAAACTCCAGCTGGCGGTAGAAATTGCAGAAGGCATTGACGATCACCGGCCCCTCGCCACGCGGATCGACCATGCACCCGATCGACCGGAACCATTCGATGCGCGCGATCTCGAGGTATCGGAAATAGGTCGTGTTGTTCACATGGTTCATCGCGTCCATGTCGCCCCATCGAATGGGAATGGTCATTTCGAAGACCTGTTTCTTGATGGCTGGGATCTCGTATCTCATCGGTGGGCCCTGATAGAAAAAAGAATGCCGAAGGTGAACAGCACGGCGGCCGACAGCGGGGCCAAGCCCGGCCAGCGGCCATCGAGCACGAAAGCGTAAACCAAGGCGAACACCGTCTCGCTGACGATCAGCTGGCCGCACAAGCTGGCCGACAGGCGCTGGCTGGCGATGTTCCACAGGATGGTGGCCAGCCAGGCCGAGCCGACACCCGTGGCCACGCACACCATCGCCGACTGCGCAAACCCGGGTTGGCGCACCAGCTCGGCAGCCGGTGTGCCCAGCGCCGACCACAGCACCAGCGCCCCCACACCGGTGGCCACGCCGAGCCAGTTGGCCCATTCGGTCGCCGACACATCGGGGTGGCGCTTCAGCCAGGCCGCATTCAGCAGCGCGAACACCGTCCAGCAGGCCATGGCGAGCATCGCCCAGCCCACGCCGCGCGCAAAGGCGGGCGCAGCGGCACTGGCGCCTGCGGGCGCCGTGGCGTTCACCATCAACGCCAATCCGGTGGCGGTCAGCACCAAGCCCGGCAACAGCGCTGCCCAGCGCAGGCCGGCCGGCTTGCCCAGCGCCATGACCCACAGGGGGATGGTCCCGATGATGAGCGTGGGCACCTCCGTGCCGGCATCGCGTATCGCCAGCACCAGAAACCAGTAGTAGCCGGTGAAGCCGAGCACACTCAGCCCCAGGGCCCAGACCATCTGGCTCGCGGTCGGCACGCGGCGCCGCGGCAGCGCGGCCAGGATCACGATCGAGACCAGGCCGTAGGCCAGAAAACGCCCGGCCGCCAGGTCCAGCGAAGACAAACCCGGCGTCATGCGCGGCGCCACGAAGACCAGGCCCCACAGCGCGCCAGCGAGCAGGCCCGCGACGACGCCCCCGCTCACGCGCGAACGCGCACCCACCGGCGCTCAGACCCCGAAGCCGTCATCGGCTGCAATCACGGCGCCGTTGATGAAATGGCTCTGGTCGCTGGCCAGCATCAGCAGCAGGCCGTCCAGGTCTTTCGGCTCGCCGACGCGCTTGCGCGGCAGCATCTGGATCAGCTTCTGGCCTTGTTCGGTCTGCCAGTGGTGGTGGTTGATCTCGGTGTCGATGTAGCCGGGGCAGATCGCGTTGACGTTGATGCCGAAGCGACCCCATTCGAGCGCCATCGCCTTGGTCATCTGCACCACGGCGGCCTTGCTCATGCAGTAGACGCCGATCTGCGGCAGCACCTTCAGGCCTGCCATCGAGGCGATGTTGATGATGCGCCCGCCGGTGAAGCTGCCCGGGGCCGCGCCGCGCGAACGCGCCAGCATGCGTTTGCCCACCTCCTGGGCCACGAAAAAAGCGCCCCGCACATTGGTGTCGAAGATGAAGTCGTAGTCCGCTTCGCCCACGTCCTGGATGCGCTGCGTGGTGCTGACGCCGGAGTTGTTGACCAGGATGTCGATCGAGCCCATCTCGGTCTCGGCGTGCGCCACCGCGGACTTGATGGAGTCGTTGTCGGTCACGTCAAGCTCCACCACATGGGCGTCGCCGCCGGCGCCTTCGATCTCGGCGCGCAGCGCCTTGAGCTTGTCGAGCCGGCGGCTGGCCAGCACGACACCGGCGCCGGCCGCCGCCAGGGTGCGCGCAAACTGCGCGCCGAGCCCGCCCGAGGCCCCGGTGATGAAGGCCACGCGGCCCGAAAGATCGATGCTGAACGTCATGAGGGAACCTCCACTAAACAAAGAGAACGACCGTTCGATTGTGCCTGTGAACGGCATAAAATCAGTCGCCGGACCGACAGATCGAAGGCGCCGGTCCCGGCAAAATCAAGGCTCCCGTTCAACCGAGACATCCCATGACAAACCAGGAAATTCTGGCCCAGTTCGGCCCCCGCGAAGCAATGGAATACGACGTGGTCGTGGTCGGCGGAGGCCCCGGCGGACTGTCCACCGCGATCCGGCTCAAGCAGCTGGCCGCCGCGGAAGGCAAGGAGATCTCCGTGGTCGTCCTGGAAAAGGGTTCCGAGCCGGGCGCGCACACGCTCTCGGGTGCCATCCTCGATCCGATTTCGCTCAACGAGTTGTTCCCGAACTGGAAGGAACTCGGCGCGCCGCTGAACCAGCCGGTCACCGGTGACATCTTCCTGATGACCACCGAGACCGGCGCAAGCCGCACGCCCAACATGTTCCTGCCGGCGTGCTTCCACAACCATGGCAACTACATCGTCAGCCTCGGCGCGGTGGTGCGCTGGCTGGCGCAGCAGGCCGAGAACCTGGGCGTCGAAATCTTCCCGGGTTTTGCCGCAGCCGAGGTGCTGTACAACGACGACGGTTCGGTCAAAGGCGTGGCCACGGGCAACCTGGGCGTTGGCAAGGATGGCGAGCCCACCGAGAACTTTCAGCTCGGCATGGAGCTGCACGCCAAGTACACCATCTTTGCCGAGGGCTCGCGCGGGCACCTGGGCAAGCAGGTGATCGCCAACTACAAGCTGGACGCGCAGAGCGACCCGCAGAGTTACGGCATCGGCATCAAGGAGCTCTGGGAGATCGACCCCGCGCGCCACACGCCGGGCCTGGTGGTGCACACGGCCGGCTGGCCGCTCGAAGAAGACACCTACGGCGGCTCTTTCATGTACCACATGGAGAACAACCAGGTGGTCGTGGGCTTTGTGGTCGGTCTCGACTACAAGAACCCGTGGCTCAGCCCGTTCGAGGAGTTCCAGCGCTGGAAGACCCACCCGAACATCCGCTGGTATTTCGAGGGAGCGCCCGGCGCCAAGCCAGCCAAGCGCATCTCCTACGGCGCGCGGGCGATCACCGCCGGCGGCCTGCTCTCGCTGCCCAAGACGGTGTTCCCGGGCGGCGCGCTGATCGGCTGCGACGCAGGCTACCTGAACGCCAGCCGCATCAAGGGTGCACACGCGGCCATCAAGACCGGCATGCTGGCGGCCGAAGCGGCCTTCGACGCGATCGTGGCCGGACGCCAACACGATGAACTCACCGCCTACCCCGAGGCGTTCGAGAACTCCTGGCTGTTCACCGAGCTCAACAAGGCGCGCAACTTCAAGCAATGGTTCAAGAAGGGTCGCACGGTCGGCACGATCATGACCGGCATCGAGCAGTTCGTGCTCAAGGGCAACATTCCCTGGACCATCCACCGCGAGAAGCCCGATCACGTCTACCTCAAACCGGCGGCCGAGTGCAAGCCGATCGACTATCCCAAACCCGACGGCGTGCTGACCTTCGACCGGCTCTCCAGCGTGTTCATCAGCAACACCAACCACGAAGAGAACCAGCCGGCGCACCTGACGCTGAAAGATCCGACCGTGCCGGTCAACGTCAATCTGGCCAAGTTTGCCGGCCCCGAGGGCCGCTACTGTCCCGCCGGCGTGTACGAGTTCGTGCCCGACGAAACCCAGGGCGGCGGGGCCCAGCGCCTGCAGATCAACGCGCAGAACTGCGTGCACTGCAAGACCTGCGACATCAAGGACCCGACGCAGAACATCGTCTGGGTGGCGCCCGAAGGCGGCGGCGGCCCGAACTACGCCGGCATGTGAGCGTGCCTCACGCGCTGCCATCCAAAGGGGCCCCAGGGCCCCTTTTTTCGTGGGCTCGGGGACTGTCAGCACCGCGACGGCGCCGCACGGCTGCACGCGGTAGAGTTCCCGCATCCTGAGGAGACACCCGTCATGAATATCGTGATCACCGGCGGCGCCGGTTTTCTGGGCGTGCGCCTGGCGCGAGCGCTGCTGGCCCAGGGCACTCTGTCGCTCGCGGGTCAGGCACCCGAGGCCATCGACCGGCTGACCTTGGTGGACCGCGCGAGCCCGCCCACCGACCTGCTGGCGGATGCCCGGGTCAAGTCCGAGGAGGGCGACCTCAACGCCTTGCTGCAACCGGGCCCGGTCGGCACCGCCGCGATCCCGGCCGGCACTGACCTGGTGTTCCACCTGGCGGCGGCCGTCAGCGGTGAATGTGAAGCCGACTTCGATCTGGGCATGCGCAGCAACCTCGACGCCACGCGCGCGCTGCTGGAGGCCTGCCGCGCCCTGAAGACCCGCCCCGTGGTGGTCTTCGCGAGTTCGCTCGCGGTGTTCGGCAAGGTGCCCGGGCAGGACCTGCCGGCGGTGATCGAAGACGACACGCTGCCCACCCCGCAAAGCAGCTACGGCATCCAGAAATTCATCGGCGAGCAGCTGGTGGCCGACTACGCGCGCAAGGGCTTCGTGCGCGGGCGCAACGTGCGGCTGATGACGGTCAGCGTGCGTCCAGGCCGGCCCAATGGCGCGGCATCCAGTTTTCTCAGCGGCATGATCCGAGAGCCGCTGGCCGGTCAGCGGGCCGCCTGCCCGGTGCCGGCCGACGTTACGGTCGCGCTGTCGTCACCGGGCCGTACGATCGACGGTCTGTTGCGCACGGCCCAGACAAGCGACGCTGAATGGGGACCGCTGACCGCCATGAACCACCTGCCGGCCCTACACACCCGGGTCGGCGACATGGCGGCGGCACTGGCGCGCGTCGCCGGACCCGCTGCGACCGACCTGCTGGACTGGACGCCCGATCCCGCCATCATCCGCGTTGTCAGCACCTGGCCCGGCACCATCGCCGCGACGCGCGCCCGCGCACTCGGCTTGCAACCCGACGCCTGTTTTGAAGACATCATTCGCGACTACATGCGCGAAAACCCGGATGCGATCCGTCTGCCGGCCCAAACATAATGAAAGTTGTATGACGACTTTGCGCGCGGCCGACTTCGGGCCCGGACGCGCCCCTTACCACCTGAGGAGACTTGCATGAAATTGAACACACTGCTGGCGGGCGTGAGCCTGGCGTTGGGCTTCGTAGCAGCGGCGTCGGCGCAGACCACGATGAAGATCAGCATTTCCACCGCGCAGAACTCGCACCAGGGCATTGCCATCGACACCTTTGCCAAGGAGGTCGAAAAGCGCACCGGCGGACGCTACAAGATCCAGACCTTCTACAACGGCGCGCTCGGCGGGGAGCGCGAGTCCATCGAAGCGGTGCAGTTGGGCACGCAGGAACTGGCCTTCAGCTCCACCGGACCGGTGCCCAACTTCGTGCCGGACGCCAAGATCCTCGACGTGCCCTTCCTGTTCCGTGACAAGGCGCACGCCCGCGCCGTGCTGGACGGTCCGATCGGCCAGGAGATGCTGGTCAAGTTTGACGCGAAGGGTTTCAAGGCCCTTGCTTGGGCCGAGAACGGCTTCCGTCACATGACCAACAGCAAGCGCGACGTCAAGGTGCCCGAAGACCTCAAGGGCCTGAAGATGCGCACCATGGAGAACCCGGTGCACATCGCGGCCTACAAGGGCTTCGGCATCGTGACCACGCCGATGGCCTTCCCCGAGGTGTTTACCGCCCTGCAACAAGGCACCGTGGACGGCCAGGAAAACCCGCTTTCGGTCATCATCTCGGCCAAGTTCGACCAAGTGCAGAAACACCTCACGCTGACCGGCCACGTCTACTCGCCGGCCATTTTCCTGATGAACAAGGCGGCCTTCGACAAGCTGAGTGCCGCCGACAAGCAGGCGTTCATCGAGGCTGCCAAGGAAGGGACCAAGGCTAACCGCGCCCGCGTGGACGAGGACGACGCCAAGGGCGTGGCCGACCTGCGCGCCAAGGGCATGACGGTGATCGACAACGTGGACAAGGCCAAGTTCGTGGCCGCGCTGGCACCAGTCAACGCGGAATTCGAGAAGCAGTTCGGCAAGGCCAATCTCGACAAGATCCGCGCCGTCAAGTAAGGCCGCATCCGGCTCCGAAAGCGCCCGAAAGTCCATGACTTCGGGCGTTTTCTTTCGTGACCCGCAGATGCGGAGGCTCCCATCTTGAAAAGCGCATTTCTTAAGCTTGAACAGTTCACCAGCCGGCTGTCCATGATGGCCGCCTGCGCCATGCTCACGCTAGCCGCCAGTCTTGGCGTATTCCAGATCGTGACCCGCTTCGTGCTCGAAACACCGGCTGAATGGACCGAGGTGATCATCCGGTTCAGCCTGATCTGGATGGTGTTCCTGGGCATCCCCAGTGCCTTCCGGCAAGGCGCCATGGTCAGCGTGGACGTGCTGTACCGCTGGAGCCCACCGTGCTTTCGGCGCGTGCTCGACGCTGTCGTGTGCGTGGCCGCGCTGGCGCTGATTGCCGTGATCATCTGGTGGGGCTGGGACTACGCCAATCGCGGCAAGGTGCAGACCATGATCGGGCTCGAGGACGTGTCGATGTTCTGGGCCTATCTGGCGCTGCCGGTAGGCGGCGTGTTCAGCATCCTGGGCATCATCGGCAACCTGCTGGATCCGCAGCGCCTCGAACTGGAGACCGCGCAATGAGCACCGCTGGACCGCTCCAAGGCGCGAAGGCCCCCTGGGGGGGCAGTGCAGGCGCGCAGCGCCAAACGTGGGGGCCGGAATCTGGCACCGCTGGACCGCTCCAAGGCGCGAAGGCCTCCTCGGGGGGCCGTGCGGGTTTGCAGCGCCAGCCGTGGGGGCGCCAATGACCGCCGCCATGCTGACCACCATGCTGGTGTGCTTCGCGCTCACCGTGTCGGTGGCCGTCTCGATCGGCCTGGCATCCATCCTGGGCATCCAGGTCGGCAACGCAAACATGCTGATCTCCGTGAAGGAGATGTTCAATTCGATCAACAAGTTTCCGCTGGCGGCCATTCCCTTCTTCATCCTGGCCGGCAACATCATGGAAACCGGCGGCATTTCGCGCCGCCTGGTGGAGTTCGCAAAGAGCCTGGTCGGCGGCGTGCAGGGCGGCCTGCCCATGACCTGCGTGCTGACCTGCATGATCTTCGCGGCGGTGTCGGGTTCGTCGGTGGCCACCACCTTCGCGATCGGCACCATCCTGATCCCGGCGCTGATCAAGCACGGCTACCCCACCACCTGGGCCGCCGCGTTGCAGGCCACCAGCGCCGAACTCGGGGTGATCATCCCGCCGTCGATCCCGATGATCCTGTACGGCGTCAGCGCCGAGGTGTCGATCGGTGAACTGTTCATCGCCGGCTTCGGCCCAGGCATCCTGATCGGCATCGCGCTGATGCTGTTTGTGTGGATCTTCTGCCGCGCCAAGGGCTGGGGCAAGAATGACGGCGATGGCCGCCTAGGCGTGGGCAAGGCCACCTGGCAGGCCGGCTGGGCGCTGATGATGCCGGTGATCATCCTGGGCGGCATCTACGGCGGCGTGTTCACGCCCACCGAGGCCTCGGCGGTGGCCGTGTTCTACGCCTTGGTCGTCGGCCTGGTGATCTACCGCGAGATCAAGCTGCCCGACCTCGCCGTCATCCTGCGCAAGTCTGTGCTGTCCAGTGCGGTCATCATGTTCATCATCGCCAACGCGGGCTTGTTTGCTTTTCTGATCACCCGCGCGGGCGTTCCCGACGCCATCGGCCACTGGTTGCAGGAGGTGCTCAAGTCGCCGGGGTGGTTCCTGTTCGGTGTCAACGCCGCGCTGTTTGTGATCGGCATGTTTATCGAGACCAGCGCCGCGATCATCGTGCTGGCGCCGATCCTGGCGCCGGTGGCGCAGCATTTCGGCATCGACCCGGTGCACTTTGGTCTGATCATGGTGGTGAACCTGGCCCTGGGCATGATCACGCCGCCCTTCGGCGTGAACCTGTTTGCCGCCTGCACCGTGGCACGCATCTCTCTGGACCGCATGATCAAGGACCTGATTCCCTTCGTGCTGGTGGTGCTGGCCTGCCTGATGGTCATCACCTACGTGCCCGGACTGTCCCTGAGTTTGCGCGATCTGGTTTACGCCAAATAAAGGCCCGCGTTAGAATCGCGGCTTGTCAGGAGAGAGCCGGTCCGCCGACCGGCCGCCGAAGGCGCAGGAGGCACCGCAAGGAGCCCTGAACGCTCAGGCAAAAGGACTGACAGGCGCCCGCAAGGGCGTCTCCTCACTGGAGAGAGGCTTCACCGGTGCAGGCTGGCGGGGTCCACCGAAGGAGCAACCCGCAGCCCGCCGCCGTGCCCTGGCACCGCGACGCAGGCCCGGCGAATCTCTCAGGTAAAGCGGACAGCGAGGGCAGCCCATGGCACGCGTGCCATGGTTCCAGTTTGCCCCTCAGGAGAACCGCTTGTCCGCAACCGAAGCCACCGGCCTGCTCACCACCCCGCTGAACGCCCTGCACCTGGAACTCGGTGCGCGCATGGTGCCGTTCGCCGGCTATTCGATGCCGGTCCAATACCCCACCGGCCTGATGGCCGAGCACCTGCATACCCGCAGCGCCGCCGGCCTGTTCGACGTCTCGCACATGGGCCAGCTCCGCCTGGTGGGCGACGATGCCGCGGCGGCCTTCGAAACGCTGATGCCGGTGGACGTGGTCGGCCTGCCCGTGGGCAAGCAGCGCTACGGCCTGCTGCTGACCGACGAGGGCACCATCATCGACGACCTGATGTTCTTCAATCGGGGCGAAGACCTTTTCGTCATTGTCAACGGTGCGTGCAAGGCCGGCGACATCGCCCACATCCAGGCGCGCATCGGCGCACGCTGCGACGTCATCCCGATGCCCGAGCGCGCCCTGCTGGCGCTGCAAGGCCCGCAGGCCGTGGCGGCCCTCTCACGGCTGGTGCCAGGCGTCGAGAAGCTGGTCTTCATGACCGGCGCCGGGTTCACCTGGAACGGCGCCGACCTGTTCATCACGCGAAGCGGCTACACCGGCGAGGATGGCTTCGAGATCTCGGTGCCCAACGAATCGGCCGAGGCGCTGGCGCGCGCCCTGCTCGCGATGACTGAGGTCAAACCCGTGGGCCTGGGTGCGCGCAACTCGCTGCGCCTCGAGGCCGGCCTGTGCCTGTACGGCAATGACATCGACACCACCACCACGCCGGTCGAGGCCTCGCTGAACTGGGCGATCCAGAAAGTGCGCCGCCTCGGCGGTGCGCGTGCGGGCGGCTTTCCCGGCGCCGGAACGGTGCTGGCCCAGCTCGATGGCGCCATGCGCCTGGAACGCCAGCGCGTCGGCCTGGTCGCAACCGAGCGCGTGCCGGTTCGCGAGCACGTGAAGCTGGAGAACCTGGACGGCCAGACCGTCGGCGAGGTCACCAGCGGCCTGCTCTCGCCCACGCTGAACCAGCCGGTCGCGCTGGCCTATGTGCAGCCGGACTACGCCGCCGCCGGCACCGAGCTGTTTGCGATGGTGCGTGGAAAACCGGTGCCCATGGTGGTGACGCCGACCCCGTTTGTCCCGACCCGCTACCACCGGGGTTGAGCGCCGTTCAGCGCCGTCGCATCCCTGCCCACCGCAACCCCTGCCCTTATATTGACCCCCCCTGTTCATTTTTCCGGAGAACCCATGAGCCTCAAGTACACCGAAGACCACGAATGGATCCGCGTCGAGGGCGACACCGCCACCGTCGGCATCACCCACCACGCGCAGGACGCCCTGGGCGACGTGGTGTTCGTCGACCTGCCCGAGGTCGGCAAGACGCTGGCCCAGAAGGAGGTAGCCGGCGTGGTCGAGTCCGTGAAGGCCGCCGCAGACGTCTACATGCCGGTCAGCGGCGAGATCACCGAGGTCAACGAAGACCTGCGCAACGACCCCTCGTTGGCCAACAGCGACCCGCTCGGCGCCGGCTGGTTTTTCAAGGTCAAGCTGTCCAACGCCGGCGAGGTGGCCGCGCTGCTCGACGAAACGGCCTACACCGCGTTCGCCGCCAACGCCTGATCGAGCAGAACCCTGCGTGCGGAGCACTGCCGTCAGCGCTCCGTGCCCAGTGTTTTGACCGGAGCCCCCCATGCTGATGCAAGCCGCCAAGCCCCTCGGCGATCTCGAAAACCCGTCTGAATTCATCGCCCGCCACATTGGCGTCAGTGATGCCGACGAGGCCCACATGCTGTCCGTCATCGGCGAGGCCACGCGCCGGGCGCTGATCGACTCCATCGTGCCGCGCAGCATCGCGCGCAGCACCGCCATGGCCCTGCCCGCGGCCACCACCGAGGCTGCGGCGCTGGCCGAGCTCAAGGCCATCGCGGGCAAGAACAAGCTGTTCAGGAGCTTCATCGGCCAGGGCTACCACGGCACGCACACGCCGGGCGTCATCCTGCGCAACATCCTGGAGAACCCCGCCTGGTACACCGCGTACACGCCCTACCAGGCCGAGATCTCGCAGGGCCGCATGGAAGCATTGGTGAATTTCCAGACCATGGTGACCGACCTGACCGGCATGGACATCGCCAATGCCTCCATGCTCGACGAGGCCACGGCCGCCGCCGAAGCAATGACGCTGGCCAAACGCTCGGTCAAGGCCAAGGGCGCGGCGATCGTGCTGTCGGGCGACACGCACCCACAGATCATCGAGGTGATCCAGACCCGCGCCAGGCCGCTCGGGATCGAGGTGCGCATCGCGATGTCGGGCGACGAATGGCGGACGATGCTCGCCGCGGACGATTATTTTGCCGCCTTCGCCCAGTACCCCGCATCCAGCGGCTGGTTGCACGACTGGAGCGCCGACGCCGCCACCGTGCATGGCAAGCAGGCCGCGTTCATCATGGCGGCCGACCTGCTCGCGTTGACGCTGCTGAAAGCCCCCGGCGAGATGGGGGCCGACATCGTGATCGGCACCACACAGCGCTTCGGCATGCCCATGGGCGCCGGCGGCCCGCACGCCGCCTACATGGCCTGCCGCGACGACTACAAGCGCTCGCTGCCGGGCCGGCTGGTTGGCGTGAGCGTCGACGCCCACGGCAACCCGGCCTACCGGCTGGCGCTGCAGACGCGCGAGCAGCACATCCGCCGCGAGAAAGCCACCTCCAACATCTGCACCGCGCAGGTGCTGCCCGCCGTGGTGGCGAGCATGTATGCGGTGTACCACGGGCCGCAAGGCCTCACGCGCATCGCGCAACGCGTGGCCGCCTACACCGCCATCCTGGCCCAGGGGCTGGCGGCGCTGGGTTACCGTGACACCCACCACGGCGAACTGGGCGTGTTCGATACCGTGTGCCTGCACACCACGCCGGCACAGACCGACGCGCTGCTGGCCCGCGCCCTGGCGCGCGGCATCAACCTGCGCAAGGCCTGGGACGAATACGTGATCATCACGCTCGACGAGACCACCACGCGCGACGACCTCAGCCTGCTGTGGTCGGTGTTCGCGGCCGACGGCCAGACCCTGCCCTGCTTCGACACGTTCGACAAGGGCGTGGAGCCGCTGATCCCCGCCGCGCTGCGCCGCACCAGCGCCTTCCTCACGCACCCGGTGTTCAACCGCCACCATTCCGAGACCGGCATGCTGCGCTACATCCGCAGCCTGTCCGACAAGGACCTGGCACTGGACCGCAGCATGATCCCGCTGGGCAGCTGCACCATGAAGCTCAACGCCACCAGCGAGATGATCCCCATCACCTGGCCGGAATTCGCCAACGTCCATCCCTTCGCGCCGGCCGAGCAACTCGCGGGCTACCGGGCGCTGGACGAACAGCTGCGCGCCTGGCTGTGCCAGGCCACGGGCTATGCCGGCATCAGCCTGCAGCCCAACGCGGGCAGCCAGGGTGAATACGCCGGCCTGCTCGCCATCCAGGCGTGGCATGCCTCACGCGGCGAAAGCCACCGCACCATCTGCCTGATCCCGTCGTCGGCCCACGGCACGAATCCGGCCAGCGCCCAGATGGCGGGCCTGCAGGTGGTGGTCACCAAATGCGACGAGAACGGCAACGTGGACCTGGCCGACCTGCAGGCCAAGTGTGAGCAGCACGCCGCCAACCTGTCGTGCGTCATGATCACCTACCCCAGCACGCACGGCGTGTTCGAAACCACGGTCAAGGAACTGTGCGCCCTGGTGCACCGGCACGGCGGGCGCGTGTACGTGGACGGCGCCAACATGAACGCGCTGGTCGGCGTGGCCGCGCCGGGCGAGTTCGGCGGCGACGTGAGCCACCTGAACCTGCACAAGACCTTCTGCATCCCGCACGGGGGCGGCGGCCCTGGCGTGGGCCCGGTGTGTGTGGTCGAAGACCTGGTGCCTTTTCTGCCCGGACATGCGACTGCGTTGCAACAAGGCGCCTACGCCGCAGCGCCGGGCCGCCCCAAGCAAGGCGCGGCCCCCTCGGGGCTGAGCGCTGCGGCTCCAGGCCTGCCTGCGCAGGACTGGACAGCGCGAAGGGACGCTGACTCTGGCAGCGTCTCGTCCAGCGAACCACACGCAGTGGGGAGCGTGGGGGCAGTCAGTTCGGCTCCGCTCGGCAACGCGGCCGTGCTACCCATCAGCTGGATGTACATCCGCATGATGGGGGCCGACGGCCTGCGGCACGCCACCGAGGCGGCCATCCTCAGCGCCAACTACATCAGCAAACGCCTGAAGGACCACTACCCCACGCTCTACGCCTCGGCCAACGGCCATGTGGCGCACGAGTGCATCCTGGACCTGCGCGGCCTCAAGGACACCAGCGGTGTGATGGCCGAAGACGTGGCCAAGCGGCTGATGGACTACGGCTTCCACGCGCCCACGCTGAGCTTCCCGGTGGCCAACACGCTGATGGTTGAGCCCACCGAGAGCGAGACGCTGGAAGAACTGGACCGCTTCATCGACGCGATGATCGCGATCCGCGAGGAGATCCGCCAGATTGAGGTTGGCACCTGGCCGCGCGACGACAACCCGCTCAAGAACGCCCCGCACACCGCGGCCAGCGTGCTCAAGTCCGACTGGCCCCACCCCTACCCGCGCGAGGTGGCCGCCGCGGCCGGCGCGCAGGCGGTCAACACCAAGTACTGGCCCTCGGTGGGCCGGGTGGACAACGTGTACGGCGACCGCAACCTGTTTTGCAGCTGCGTGCCGGTCTCGGACGCCGACTGAAACGCTACAACATTGATAGCTGCCAGCGGCCATCCGGCGCTGGCTGCTGGCCGATTCGACTCATTTTTCTGGCCCAAAACCCGTGTATTCGGGCCCAGCAGGCCCTCACGGCCCCGCCAGCGCGGCCTTCAAGGCCGCCACCAGGTCATCCGGCAGGGTCTGCACGCCCTTGACCACGCCCGGCCCGCCGTTGGCCCAGCGGATCGAAAACTGGCGCTGCGGCGCGCGTTGGCCGGGCCGGTATTCGGCGATGTCCAGCACCACCTCGGTGCCGCCATCCACCAGCGCGGCGGACGACAGCAGCTTGACCACCGGGCCCAGCTCACGCACCGTCAGCACCAGCAGCCGGTCGGCGCCGGCCGGCACGTCAAAGGCCGGGCCGTTGTCCATGGTGCGGGCCACGGTGACCGTGGCGAAGCAACCGCCACCGGCAAAGAAGCGCTGGATGCCCTGTGCCGCGGCGGCTTCGCGCTCGGGCACGTCCTTCTGGTCCGCCCGCCATTTCGCACGCCAGAACACCGCCACCGTGCCGTTCGCGGCCGGCGCACAGACCGGCGCCTGGTCCGGCGGGGTGACGGTCACCTGGGTGGTGGCGGCGCAGGCGGCCAGCAGCACGCCGGCCACGAGCATGGGCATGCGGCAAGAAAAAGTCAGTGATCGGTTCATGGTGTTGATGATGCCTCGATTCAGGTTGGTCTTCAGCCGCCGGGCCCCGCATGGGCCCGGATGAACGCCTGAACCTCGGCGCGAACGCGCGGCTGCTCGACCGCGATCAGCAGGTGCCCGCCGCGCTCGAAGCGCAGCAGGCGCGCGTTCGGGATGGTCGAAGCCGCGAACGCCGCGTTGCGGTAGAGCTGCAGCGTGTCATCCGTCGCGTGCACGACCAGCGTGGGCGCCCGCACCGCGGCGATGCGCCCGTCGGGCATGGCCGCGCGGTTGTCCAGCTCCACCCCGGCGAAGCGCGGTGCGGCGGGATTCATGAAGTCGATGACCTGGTCCACGAGTTGCCGCTGCCCGGGCGCGAGCCCCGCGATGACCTCGTCGCTGGCCCCCATGAGCTTCATGAGCGGCTTGCGCAGCACGGTGCTGACGCCCCAGTAGGCGAAGTCGTGCTGGAACATCATCTTCAGCCGGTCGCCCGAACGGTTGGCCTCGGCTTGCTGCGGATCGGTGGACGAGGCCACCCCGCACGAAAGCAGCACCAGCGACTGCACCCGATCGGGATGCTTCAGCGCGAAGAACAAGGCCGACGGCCCGCCCTGCGACAGGGCCACCACCGCCACACGCGCCAGACCCAGATGGTCCAGCAGCCGGGCATAGGCGTCGGCCTGGGACTCGAACGAGGCGTGCGCCGGCATCGTCGAGCCAAGGTAGCCGAAACGCGACGGCGCGACCCAGTGAAAGCCGTCACCGAGCACCGCGCCGGCGATCAGTGCACCCTGATCAAAGCCGCCGCCGCTGCCGTGGATCACCAGCACGGGAACGCCGACGCCGCCCTGCACGAACTCGACGCGCTGATCCCCCACGGCCAGGAACTCGCTGCGGCCCTCGATGCGCCTGTAGGCCTGCCCGATCTGATGACGGTACAGGAGCACCCCGCCGATGGCCAGCACCAGCGTTGTCAAGGCAATCCAGCGCAATGTGGTCATGTGGTCAGCGGCTTCAGCCGCGCGTTGGGCGCGCACGCCACGGGGGCGCGCGAACGCGGTCGATCCGATCGACAAGAACGTGATGCAAACCCTCGTTCCAGCCGCTTGGCCGCACCTTCTGTTCGATGACCGCTCAATGGCGTCTCCATACCCACGCGGCCATCAGCAGCATCAGGCCGGCCAGCGCAACCGCCACCGCCTGGGCCTGGCGACCCGCGGCAAGGCTCACGACCGTCTGCGTGCCGGCCAACACCTCGTGGGCACGCCGACCATCATGTGCCACCGTCACCGACTGGCCCAGCAGCGGCTGGAACCGCTCGATCGGACAACGCGCGGGCCCGAGCAGCGGCCAGCCGTACCGGCCACGGCAGGTGAGGCGCTGCCCGCTCTCGGTGGTGATATCGACCTCGTACCAGGTGTTGGGCTGGGCGGCGATGCGTGTGACACGGGACGCCTCGACCTGCAGACTGCCGCGCGCGGGCACCCAGGTGTAAACCACCAGAAAGGCGGCCATGCCCGAAAAAACAATCGAGACGACGAGGCGGACGGCGAAAGTCATGGCAAGGCTGGTGTTCGATTCCGTAACAGGATTCCCCGGCACGTCGCCGCACTGTCACAGGTTCCCCACCGTACGAACTTGATCCAGCGCAGGTTGGACCCGTTTTTCGGCTCCAAGGGCGGGCGTCGAACGCACGCATCGCCCCGATGGGCCGTCGCCTGTGGCGGGTCCGGCGGACAGGCTCCGACGCGACAGCGCCGCCCGGCCCGATCCCGGACAATCACCGCTTCCCGCCTCGACCGCTTGTCCCCGAAGGAGCCCGCCTTGCCCCTGCCGCCGCCCGCCCCCCGCGCACCCCAGCACACCCGCACCACCGTGTTCAACGGCTACCGCCGCGACGACGGCCTGTGGGACATCGAGGGTGAGCTGCGCGACACCAAGAGCGTGCCGTTCGAGATCGCAGGGGATGGCGTCTGGCAGCCCGGCGAGGCCATCCACGGCCTGAAGATCCGCGTCACCATCGACACGGCGTTCACCGTGCACGACATCGCGGTGGCCATGGACGACGTGCCGCACCCCGAATGCCCGCAGGCGCAGGCACCCATGCACCGCATGATCGGCGCCACCATGGGCCCGGGCTGGCGCAAGGCGATCGAAACCCACCTCGGCGGCATCCAGGGCTGCGCCCACCTGCGCGAGCTGCTGTTCGCCATGGCCACCGCCGCCTACCAGACCCTGCCCGACGAGGCCGAGCCCGCCGACCCCGCCCGTCCGCCGCACCACCTGGGCAAGTGCCTGGCCTGGGACTTCGCCGGCCCCGTGGTGGCGCGGCACCACCCGATGTTCTTCCGCCCGCCGGCGCCCGCCGCCGAATAGCCGCGCGGCATGACCCGACCGCGCCGCCCGGCGCCGCCCTGGCAGCAGGCCCGCGACGCCCTGCACCGCCGCACCGCGCACCTGCCGCCCACGGTGCGCGGGCTGTTGTGGTCGGCCGCCGCCGGGCTGACCTTCAGCGTGCTCAACGCGCTGATGCGCGCGCTGGCACTGCACCTGGACCCGTTTCAGGCGCAGTTCCTGCGCTACGTGTTCGGCCTGCTGGTGCTGCTGCCACTGGTGGCGCACAGCCGCAGCCTGCGAGCCTGGTGGCCCAGGTCGGTGCGCGGGCAGTTCATCCGCGGCGCGCTGCACACCGCCGGCCTGGTGCTGTGGTTCTGGGCCTTGCCGCGCATCCCGCTGGCCGACATGACCGCGATCGGATTCACCGGGCCGCTGTTCATCATGGTCGGCGCCTGGCTGTTCTTCAAGGAGCCGATGCACTGGGAGCGCTGGGTGGCCGTGGGCCTGGGATTTGCCGGCGTGCTGATCGTGGTGGGCCCGAAGCTGTCGATCGGCCATGGCGGCGGTGGCCTGTGGCACCTGGTGATGCTGGGCTCGGCGCCGCTGTTCGCGGCGTCGTTTCTGGTCACCAAGGCGCTCACGCGCTACGAGACCGCCGGCACCATCCTGCTGTGGCAGGCCATCACCGTGACGCTGCTGAGTCTGCCGCTGGCCGTGCCGGGCTGGCAGGCGCCCACGCCCTGGCAATGGGCGGGTTTCCTGGCCTGCGGGGTGCTTGGCAGCGCCGGCCACTACTGCCTGACGCGCTCGTACCAGGTGGCCGACATTTCGAGCACGCAGTCGGCCAAGTTTCTCGACCTGCTGTGGTCGGCCCTGATGGGCTGGTTGCTGTTCAGTGACCTGCCCACCGCCAGCACGCTGCTGGGCGGCGTGGTGATCGCCACCGCCACGCTGTGGGTGGCCCGGCGCGAGGCCCGGCGGCGCCCGACGAAATGAAAAAAACATAGCGCCTCGTGGCCGTCCGGCGCCGGGAGCAGCCGGTTCTGACCATGAAAAGACGCCCCTGAACGCGCCGCAGCGCTCTTTCAGGCCGGCCCGGCCGCCGCGGGTGCCAGGCTGTGGTCGTGCGCGGCCAGCAGTTCCATGAAGCGCGCCGCCACCGGCGACAGCGTGCGCGCTTTCAGCCACGCGCAGCCAAAGCGCACCCGCAGGTCCAGTTCGATGCCGGGCAGGCACGCCAGCTGGCCGGACGCCACCTCGGCCGCCACCATGAACGCCGGCATCAGCGAGATGGCATCGCTGTGGCGCAACACGTCCTTGAGCATGCCCGAGAGGTCGCATTCGACCGCCATCAGGCTGCGCCGGGGCTGCCGGCCGACTGCGCTGGCAGGCAGGAGCGACTGCAGCATCGCCGCCTGCGCGGGGGTGACGCTGGGGCCGGCCAGCGGGTAGCTGAACACCTCGGCCGGTGTGGGCGCAGCCAGCCGCGTCAACGGGTGCCGCGGCTGGCACACCACCACCATGCCGTGCTCGCGCAAGGCCAGCACCGCGAAGTCGTCCATCTGCTGCACCTGGCTGAGCTCGAGCACGATCAGGTCCACGTCGCGCGCACGGGCCCGGTCCGGCAGCTCCTGCCAAGGCGCCAGCACGGTCTTCAGGCGCAGGCCAGGGTGGGCGCGGTTGAGCTGGCCGATCGCCGGCCCGACCAGCGCCGAGCCGCCATACGGCCCGACTCCGATGCGCAGCTCGCCCAGCTCCAGGCCCTGGGTCAGGGCGATGTCGCGCTCCAGGTCGCGCGTGGCGCTGTCGAGCTGGCGCGCGTGGGTGAGCAACAGGCGCCCGACGTCGGTGGGCTCGATCGCGCCGCGGTTGCGCTCCAGCACCGCCGCGCCCACCTCGGCCTCCAGGGCCTGGATGCTGCGCGACAAAGCCGGCTGGGTCAGGTGCACGGCTTCGGCCGCGCGGCTGAAGCTGCCATGCTCGACCACGGCGATGAGGTGGCGCAGCTGGCGCAGTTCCATGAATGACTTTCAGTTATCGAATCAATGTTTCGAATGCATTGGACAAATAGTAACGCAGCGCCGATCATCCGGCAATGCGCCCCACAGAGGGTGTCCTTCAACCGGAGACATTCATGCCCCCCCAGACTTTCGATTACGTCATCGTCGGCGCCGGCTCGGCCGGCTGCGTGCTGGCCGCGCGCCTGAGCGAGGACCCGGCTGTGACGGTCTGCCTGCTCGAAGCCGGTGGCCCGGACAAGAGCGTGCTGATCCACGCACCCGCCGGCGTGGTGGCGATGGTGCCCACCAAGATCAACAACTACGCCTACGAGACCGTGCCCCAGCCGGGCCTGAACGGCCGCAAGGGCTACCAGCCGCGGGGCAAGACCCTGGGCGGCTCCAGCTCGATCAACGCCATGCTCTACGTGCGCGGCAACCGGTGGGACTACGACCATTGGGCCTCGCTCGGCAACCCCGGCTGGTCGTACGACGAGGTGCTGCCGTTGTTCAAGCGCTCGGAGCACAACGAGCAGTTCCAGAATGAATTCCACGGCCAGGGCGGGCCGCTGAACGTGACCTACCAGGCGCACCAGAGCCCGGTCAACGAGCTGTTCCTGCAGGCCGCCGCGGCCAACGGCATCGCGCTCAATCCGGACTACAACGGCACGGAGCAGGCCGGCGCGTTCCAGTACCAGGTCACGCACAAGAACGGCGAGCGCTGCAGCGCGGCCAAGGCCTTCCTCACGCCCAACCTGTCGCGGCCCAACCTCAAGGTCATCACCCACGCGGTGTCGGCCAAGGTGACGCTGGAGGGCCGGCGCGCCACCGGCGTGGCCTACCACCAGGGCGGCGCCTTGCAGACGGTGCAGGCGCGGCGCGAGGTGATCCTGTCGGCAGGCGCCTTTGGCTCACCCCAGTTGCTGCTGCTCTCGGGCATCGGCCCGGCCGGCGAACTGCAGAAGGTGGGTGTGCCGGTGATGCACGACCTGCCCGGCGTGGGCAAGAACCTGCAGGACCACATTGACTACGTGCAGACCTGGCGCGTGCCCAGCCACACCGACACCTTCGGCGTTTCGCTGCGGGGTTCGGCCCGGCTCACCGGCGCGATGCTGGAGTGGAAGAACCAGCGCACCGGCATGGTCACCAGTTCCATCGCCACCTGCGGCGCCTTCCTGCGCTCCGCGCCCGACGTGGCGGTGCCGGATTTGCAGCTCGTCTTCGTGCTGGGCATCGTCGACGACCACGCGCGCAAGCTGCACATGGGCCACGGCATCTCCTGCCACGTCGACCTGCTGCGCCCGCACAGCCGCGGCACCGTGAGCCTGAGCAGCACCGACCCGCACGACGCGCCGTTGATCGACCCGAACTTCCTGGCGGACGAGCGCGACCTGTCGCTGCTGGTCAAGGGCGGGCAGATCCAGCAGCGCATCCTGGAGTCCAAGCCCTTCAACCCCATCCGCGGCAAGATGCTCTACCCGGTGCGCGCCGACGACGAGGCCGCCATGGCGCAGGACATCCGCAACCGCGCCGACACCCAATACCACCCGGTGGGCACCTGCAAGATGGGCCCCGACAGCGACCCGATGGCGGTGGTCGATGCGCAGCTGCGCGTGCGCGGCGTCCAGGGCCTGCGTGTCGCCGACGCGTCCATCATGCCCACCCTCATCGGTGGAAACACCAATGCCCCCAGCATCATGATCGGCGAAAAGCTCGCTGACCTGCTCCGTTCCAACGCCTGATACGGGTTTGCATTCAAGCGTAGAACAAGGCGCGAAGCCGAAGACAGTGCTGAAGCACGGCGAGGCGAAGCAACGAAGTTATACGTTTGAAGGCGAATCCGTATGAACCATCCATTCCAACGACAGGAGACTCCCATGAACAAGACCCTTGGCAGCGCGCTGCTGATCACCCTGCTGGCCCTCGGCGGCTGCGGCAAGAACACCGGTGTCGGCGGCACGGCCGGCGACGCCGAGACAGCCACGCAGAAAGCCAACGAACTGATCGCCCAGGAACTCAACCTGGCCGACCCGCTGGACTTCGAAGACGCCAAACGCGGCTTCATCGCCGCGCCCGAAGGCAAGATCATGGCGGCCGACGGCACCACGGTGCTGATCGACTTCGACGCCTACAAGTTCATCGACGGCAAGGCCCCGGCCACCGTCAACCCCAGCCTGTGGCGCCACGCCACGCTGAACAAGGGCGTCGGCCTGTACAAGGTGCGCGACGGTGTGCACCAGCTGCGCGGCTTCGACATCTCAAACATAACGCTGATCGACGGCAAGACCGGCTGGATCGTCGTGGACGCCCTCACCTCGCGCGAGAGCTCGGCCGCTGCGATGGCCTTTGCGCGCAAGCACCTGGGCAACAAGCCGGTCACGGCGCTGGTCTTCACGCACAGCCATGCCGACCACTTCGGCGGCGCGCTCGGGGTGGTGACGCCGCAGGAAGTGGCCGAACGCAAGATCCCCGTGATCGCGTCCGAAGGCTTCATGGAGGAAGCCACCAGCGAGAACATCCTGGTCGGCACCGCGATGGCGCGCCGCTCGATGTACCAGTTCGGCAAGAACCTGCCGCCCGGCCCGAAGGGCGCGGTCGACACCGGCCTGGGCAAGAACGTGTCCTACGGCGCCATCGGCATCCTGGAGCCCACCCAGCTCATCACCAAGCCGACCCAGGAGCTGGTGCTGGACGGGGTGCGCGTGGTGTTCCACAACGTGCCCGGTGCCGAGGCCCCGGCCGAGATGACTTTCTCGGTGCCCGAGTACAAGGTCTACGGCGGCGCCGAGAACCTGGCCCAGACCATGCACAACCTGCTGCCGGTGCGCGGCGCCAAGGCGCGCGACTCCCTGCGCTGGGCCACCTACATGCAGGAGGCACTCGACCAGCTCGGCGACGCCGAGGTCTACGTCGGCCAGCACAACTGGCCGATCTGGGGCCAGGAGCGCATCCGCGAATTCATCACCAAGACGCGCGATGTCTACAAGTACACCCACGACCAGACCGTGCGCCTGGCCAACGCCGGCCACACCCCGCGCGAGATCGCCGACCTGGTCAAGCTGCCGAAGTCGCTCGCGAGTTACCCCAACACGCGCGGCTACTACGGCGACCTGCGCCACAACGTCAAGGCCGTGTACCAGCTCTACCTGGGCGCCTACGACGGCAACCCGGCCAACCTGAACCCGCTGCCGCCGCAGGAGTCTGCCAAGCGCTACCTCGAGGTGATCGGCGGCGCCGACAAGGCCGTGGCCGCGGCCCAGGCTGCCTACGACAAGGGCGACTTCCGCTGGGCGGCCGAGCTGCTGAACCACGCGGTGTTCGGCGCGCCCGACAACAAGGCCGCCAAGGACCTGCTGGCCCGCACCTACGAGCAGATGGGCTTCATGTCCGAAGCGGCGACCTGGCGCAACAGCTACCTCACCGCCGCCCAGGAACTGCGCGAAGGCCCGCCCAAGAAGGGCGTGGACCGCTCGGCACTGATCGAGATGCTGTACCACACGCCGATCGATCGCTTCCTGGAAGCCATGGCCGCCGGCCTGAACGGCCCCGATGCCGAAGGCAAGGACCTGAAAGTCAACCTGGTGCTGACCGACCTGAAAACCTCCTACGTGCTGTGGATCGAGAACGCGGTGCTGCACTTCAAGAAGGCGCCGCCGGACGCCAGCGCCAACGCGACGCTCACGCTGACCAAGCCCATCTTCATCAAGATGATGGCTGGCACCGCGGGCGTGAAGGACACCCTGCTCAGCGACGACCTCAAGATCGACGGCAGCAAGATCGACCTGGTGCGCTTCTTCAGCCTGATCGACAAGGCGCCGGGCACCTTCCAGATCGTGACCAAGTAAAGTGGCGGGCCCATCCCCAGGAGACCACGCACCATGACCCTAAAACCCTGGCTCGCCACCTACCGCGACAACGGCATTCCCGAAACCGTCAACGCCGACGCCTGGCCGTCGGTGGTGCACCTGCTCGAAGACGCGATGCGCCGCTACGCCGACAAGCCCGCCTTCCGGGCTTTCGGCCAGACCCTGAGCTTTGCCGATGTGGACCGGCAGTCGGCCGCCTTCGCCGCCTGGCTGCAGCAGCGCCTGGGCGTGAAGAAAGGCGACCGCGTCGCCGTGATGCTGCCCAACCTCCTGGCCTTCCCCATCGTCTGCATCGGCATCCTGCGCGCCGGCGCGGTGCAGGTGAACGTGAACCCGCTGTACACCCCGCGCGAGCTGGAGCACCAGCTCAAGGACTCGGGCAGCGAGACCATCGTGATCTTCAACGGCTCCACGCGCACGCTGGCCGAGGTGGCGGCACAAGCCGGCATCAAGACCGTGATCACCGTGGCCCCGGGTGACGGCACCGCCGCGCCGCTGCCCGCGCCGCCGGTCGATCCGCGGCTGGCCGGCAGCAGCATCGCGCTGGCCGACGCGTTGCGCGAAGGCGCGTCGATGACGCGCGCGCCGGTGGCGCTGACCGGCGACGACCTCATCTTCCTGCAGTACACCGGCGGCACCACCGGGCTGTCCAAGGGCGCGGCGCTGTCGCACCGCAACCTGGTGGCCAACGTCGAGCAGTTCAAGGCCACCATGCCGTCGGCGGTGCGCCCGGGACAGGAGGTGATCGTCACCGCCATCCCGCTGTACCACATCTTCGCGCTGATGGTGAACTTCCTGACCTATTTCTCGGCCGGCGCCGAGAGCTGGCTGGTGGCCAACCCGCGCGACATGGACGGTTTCGTGGAAACGCTCAAGCAATCGAAGCTCACCGTGTTCATGGGCGTCAACACGCTGTACGCCGGCCTGGTGATGCACCCGAAGATCGGCGAGGTCGATTTCTCGCGCCTGCACCTGGCCGGCGGCGGCGGCGCGGCGGTGGTGGGCGCTGTCTCCGACAAATGGAAAGCCATCACCGGCCAGTTCATCCGCGAAGGCTACGGCCTGTCGGAGACCAGCCCGGTGCTGACCTTCAACCCGGCCTCCATCCAGGCGTTCTCCGGCACCACAGGTCTGCCCCTGCCCGGCACGGATATCAAGCTGCTCGACGACGCGGGCGTCGAAGTGCCGCTGGGCCAGTCGGGCGAGGTCTGCGCCAAAGGCCCGCAGGTGATGCGCGGCTACTGGAACCAGCCCGAGGCCAATGGCGCCGCCTTCACGCCCGACGGCTACTTCAAGACCGGCGACATTGGCCAGTTCGACGACAAGGGCTTCCTGAAGATCGTCGACCGCAAGAAGGACATGGTGCTCGTCTCGGGCTTCAACGTCTACCCGAACGAAGTCGAGGCCGTGGCCACCGCCTGCCCCGGCGTGGCCGAATGCGCCTGCATCGGCGTGCCCGACGACAAGACCGGTGAGGCCGTCAAGCTGTTTGTGGTCAAGGCGCCCGGCGCCAGCTTGACGGCCGACGAGGTCATCGCCCATTGCCGCAAGGAAATGACGGCCTACAAGGTGCCCAAGACGGTGGTCTTTCTCGACGCCCTGCCCAAGTCCACCGTGGGCAAGATCCTGCGGCGCGATCTGCGCGGCGTGGGCTGACGCTCGACCCCTTGGCGCGGGCGTTCGCCGCGGCCGGCCGGCAGCGGACCACCAGCGCCAACCGCGCCCTCAGGACGTCGTCGCCTGCAGCAGGCGCTGCACGAGCGGATGCCGGACCTTGGGTTCGGTGCCGATGGCGTAGAAGTGCTCGAGCACGCCGTCGCATGCCCCAAGGCGCTGCACCGCGTAATGGGTCAGCAGGTGCTCGTGAACCCATTCGGCGGCCGGGAACAGGCCCATGCCGCCGGCACCGAAGGTCTTGAGCAGCGCGCTGTCCTCGAACTCGCCGACGACGCGGGGACGGATGTCGTGCGATTCGAACCAGTGGTCGAGGCGCGCTCGCAAAGAGTTGTGCGCGGTCGGCAGCAAGACCGGCACATCGCCGAGGTTGTGCGGAAATTTCCTGCGCGCCGCCTTCACCTGTTCGGGTGTTCCGTACCAGGCGATGGGCGACGTTGCCAGGGCATGGCTGTACAGCTTGATGTTGGGATTCGAGGGCGCGGGCCGGTCGGCCAGCACCACGTCCAGGCGGTGCAGCGCGAGATCGCCCAACAGATCGTCCATTTCCCCCTCGTGGCAGAGCAGGCGCAGGTTCGGCTCACCGAGCACGGGTTGCAGGAGATGGTGCACCACCAGCTTGGGCAGCCCGTCCGAGATGCCGGTGGCCAGGCGCACCGACGGTGCGCTCACCGCGTCGCGCACCCGGGCCGGCAGTTCCTCGCCCAGCTGAAAGATCTGATCGGCCTGTCGCATGGCCGCCTGGCCCGCTTCGGTCAACACCACGCCGCGCCCGGCGGGTTTGAGCAGTGCATAGCCCAGGCTGCGCTCGAGTTCACGCACCTGTGCGCTCACGGTCTGCACCGCCATGTCGAGCTTGTCGGCGGCCCGTGACATGCCACCCTCCTTGGCCACGACCCAGAAATAGTGCAGGTGCCGGTAGTTGAAGGGGGCGGTCATATTCAGGTTTTTCAGGAATTTATCTGCGTGATTATCTGCTTTCACCGGATATCCGCCGTGGCTATCGTGGGCACTCCTTCAAACCACCGGACACGAAACCATGCAGATCCTTGTTGAATCCCGTGATGCCTCCGCCATGCCGTTGCACGAAACGGCCGTTTCGCGGTTGCGCTTCGCGTTGCGCCGCCTGAAAAACCAGGTTCCGCGCGCGAAGGTGATGTTTTCCGACGCCAACGGACCGCGTGGCGGCATCGACAAATGCTGCCAGGTCGAGATCCAAACGGCCAACGCCGGGACCGTTGTGATCGTTTCACGGGCCGGCGACTGGCGCACCGCGCTGGAGCGTTCGCTCGGCCGCGCCACCCGCGCGCTGACGCGCACGCTGCAGCGCCGCCAGAAGCCGGACCGCGGACGCGCCGAAGGACACTGGCTCGGGGGCGTTCATTGTTGATGTCACCGAACCCCTTGCACCTGAGTTGCCCGAGAACACCGTGAAATGCCCCGCCTGCCCCTCCCGACCCCGGCATCGCGCCGTCGCACGGACTTTGCCGAATCGGGCCTTCGCCACGGCACACACGGCGGGCCACGGCGCAAGCCGTCGTGGCTCGACGAATACCTTGATTGACAGGAAATGAAGACATGACGGAAATGACGACCATGCGCCGATACGACCGAAACAGCCCACAGGCAGCCGCCCGCATCGTGGCCCTGACCGTGCTGGCGGACGGCGACTTCGGCGCGGCCGAGCTGGGCCTGCTCGACGAGATCGCCGCGCATCGGACCTTGGGGCTCGAACGTGAAGCCTTGCATGCAGTCATCGACGAGTTCTGCGAGGACCTTCTGTCCAGCAAACAACTGGCCTGGGCTGATGCGTGCCCGGTCGACGAATACACCCTCGCCAGCCTGATGGATGACATCGACGAGCCGGAACTGCGCCGCAAGGTTCTGGGACTGTGCCTGCGGCTGGCTGGCGTGGACGACCTGGTCGCTGAAGGCGAATCGGTGGTGCTGATGGCCGCGATGGCGCACTGGCGCCTGAACCTTCACGGCCTTCATTCGCTGGAATCCCGATCGATGCGTCAGTCGGTTTGAGCCAGCGACCGCCGCGGAACCTCTGGGACCGCCAGCGACGCCAGCCACTGCATCGCCGCCTGCAGCTCGGCAAGGCGGATCTCGTGCGCGCCGGGAAACTCCTCGTAGCGCAGCATCAGCGGCTGCGCGGCGGCCCAGTCGCGGATGGCGTGGCCGCTGGCCGGCGGGATCACGCCGTCCTGCTGGCCGTGGCTGACCCACAGCACCTTGCCCGCCAGCGCCTCGGGCGCCGCCTCCAGTGCATTCACCTCGGGCAGCAGGCGGCTGTGCATCACCATCGCGCCGTGCAGCAGCTCGGGCCGGGTGCGCAGCAGACTCAGCGCCATGATGCCGCCTTGGCTGAAGCCGCCGAGCACCATGCGATCGGGGGGCACGCCGAGCTGCGCAAGTGCCGCCTGCACCGTGCGCACCACCGCCGCGCGGCTGCGGGTTTCCTGGTCGGCGTCGATGCGGCGCGAGCCGTCGGCTTCGATGCTGAACTCGAACCAGGCGTAGCTGCCCGGCCCCAGCACAAAGGGCGCGCGCAGGCTGAGCACATGAAACGGGCCCGGCACGAAATCGGCCAGGGCAAACAGGTCGTCCTCGTTGCTGCCCACGCCGTGCATGAGCACCAGCAGCCAGGGCTCAGTGGTTTCGAGCGTCGGCGGACGGTGCAATAACGATAGCAGCTTGTGGCCGTCCGACGCTGGGAAAGCGGCATTCTGATGCATATTTTGGCTCACTGAAGGGCTTCCGTGCCGCCCACGGCGAACGCATCCATCGCCAGCATGCTGTACATCACCTCGCGGCTGATGGTGTCGACCGGAACCGGCGTGTCGCCACCCCAGCCGGCCGCGCCGAGCGCGAAGAAGACGGGCAGGAAGTGGTCTTCGGTCGGGTGCGCGCGGTGCGCGTGCGGCGCCAGTTCGCGGTAGTTGAGCAAGGCCATGCGGTCGCCACGCGCGATGGCCGACTCCACCCAGCGGCTGAACTCCAGCACATAGGGCGCGGGTTCGCGTGCACCGCCGAAAAACTCGCCCAGGTTGTGCGTCATGCTGCCGGTGCCCACCACCAGCACGCCTTGCGTGCGCAGCCCCGCCAGCGCCCGCCCCAGCGCCAGCACTTCCTTCGGCCCGGCCCCGATGGGCAGGGCCACCTGCACCACGGGCACGTCGGCCTGCGGGTACAGGTGCATCAGCGGCACCCAGGTGCCATGGTCCAGCGGGCGCTGCGGATCCGCCTGCGCGGCGATGCCGGCCTGGCCCAGCAGAGCGATCACCTCGCGGCCCAGATTGGCCGAGCCCGGCGCCGGGTATTGCAACTGGTACAGCTCGGCCGGGAAGCCGCCGAAGTCGTGCCAGGTGGCCGGGGCCGGGTTGGTCATGACGGCGGCGCCGCGCGCCATCCAGTGCGGCGACATCACCACGATGCCGCGCAGGCCCTCGGCGGGTGCGTGGGCCTGGGCCCAGGCGCGCAGGGCGGGGCCGGTGGTGCCGGGTTCGGTGGCGAACAAGGGGGCCCCGTGCGACACGAACAGGGCAGGCAAGGCGGTGGCGGACATGAAACTCTCCTTCAAACGTGCTGGAGAGAACTGTATTGAATTCGATCGACGAGATAAACAAGCAAAATGGAAATTGATTGTCTCCAATGAAAAGACAATCAGCCGCCTCCTCCGCGGTGGGGGCGCGGCGGGGGCAGCTGTTCCACCACGTGCGCGAGCAAGCCCTCGCAGGCGTCCTCGATCAGGTCGAGCACGTGCTCGAAGCCGGCCGCACCGCCGGCGTACGGGTCGGGCACCACCGGGCTGCGGTGGTGCCGACAGAACTCGGTGAGGCGACGCAGCTTGTGCCGGTGCCCATCGGGGCAGCGCGAGCGGGCCACGGCCTCGTTGTCGTCGTCCATCACGAGCAGCAGGTCGGCGCGCAGGAAGTCGTCGTGCTTCAGCGGGCGCGAGCGCAGGTCCGACAGGTCGTAACCGCGCCGCGCCGCATGTTGCTGGCTGCGCGCGTCCGGTGGTGCGCCTTCGTGCCAGCCGTGCGTGCCGGCCGAATCCACCCGCACCCGGTGCGCCAGGCCGGCGCGCTCGACCTGCTGGCGGAACACACCGTGCGCCGTCGGACTGCGGCAGATGTTGCCCATGCAGACAAACGTGACGGTGTACACCGACGGAGCGGCCCCGGCGGTGTCTTGCGCTTGGTGATTCATGCGCCGGCCTGCGTGGCGATCTGGCGCAGCGCCTGCTCGAACACCGCCGCCGGCTGGCCGCCGGAAATCAGGTGCCGGTCGTTGATGATGACCGCTGGCACCGAGTGGATGCCGGCGCGCTGGTAGAACTGCTCCAGCTCGCGCACCTCGGCCGCGTACTCGTCGCCGGCGAGGATCGCGCGGGCACGGGCCTCGTCCAGCCCGGCCTCGGCGACGGCCGCCAGCAGCACCTCGGGTGACTCGGGGCTCTCGCCGCGGCCCTGGTAAGCGGCCAGCAGCGCTTTCTTGAGCGCCACCTGCTTCGCCGCGCCCTCCAGCCCGGCCCAGTGCAGCAGGCGGTGTGCGTTGAAGGTGTTCCAGATCCGGCCACGCCCGGCCGGGTTGAAGGTGAAGCCCACCTCGGCGCCGCGTTGGCGGATGGTCTGGCGGATCTGCGCCTGCTGCTCGGGCGTGGAGCCGTATTTCTGCGTGAGGTGCTCGGTGATGTCCTGCCCGCCCGGCGGCATCTGCGGGTTCAGCTCGAAAGGCTGGAAGTGCAGCTCGGCGCTCACCTCGCCCTTCAGCGCACCAAGGGCCTGTTCCAGTGCGCCCAGGCCGATGGCGCACCAGGGGCAGGAGATGTCGGAGACGAAGTCGATCTTGAGGGCGGTGGTCATGGCAAAGTCTCCGCAGGGGCGGCCGGCAAGGCGTGCCGGCGGTGTGATTGAATCAAGGCCCGCATTGTCTTCCCAAGCCCGAATCCTTGCAGCCATGGACACCTTGCGCCAGATCGAAGCCTTCGTCGCGGTGGTGCGCGCGGGCAGTTACGTCGGCGCCTCGCAGCGCCAGGGCGACTCCAAGGCCGCGCTGTCGCGCCTGGTGCTGGAGCTCGAAGCGCGCCTGGGCACCCGGCTGCTGAACCGCACCACGCGGCGCCTGTCGCTGACCGAGACCGGCGCCGCCTACTACGAGCGCTGCGTGCAGATCCTGGACGACCTGCGCGAGGCCGACGCCGAAGCCGGCGCCACCACCGCCATGCCGCGCGGACGCCTGCGCATCAACGCGCCGCTGACCTTCGGCAACCTGCACCTCGCGCCGCTGTGGGGCGAGTTCCTGAAGCTGCACCCGGCGGTGGAACTCGACATCACGCTGACCGACCGCGTGGTGGACTTGGTGGAGGAAGGGTTCGACCTGGCCGTGCGCATCGCGCCCGTCGGGCGCCTGGCCAGCAGCACGCTGGTGGCGCGCTGCATCGCGACCGACCGCATGCTGCTGTGCGCCTCGCCGGGCTACCTGCGCGGCGCGCCGCCGCTGAACCAGCCGGCCGACCTGGTTGGTCACGCGGTAATGGCCTACGCCTGGTGGTCGGGCGGCGACACCTGGACGTTCACGGCGCCGGACGGCGCATCGACCGAGGTCACCGTGCGCCCGCGCCTGCGCACCAACAGCGGCGACACCTGCCGCGCCGCCGCGTTGGCCGACCAGGGCGTGATCTGGCAGCCGGCTTTCCTGGTCGGCCCCGACGTGCGGGCCGGCCGGCTGGTGGAGCTGCTGCCGCAATGGCGCGGCCCGGAACTCGAGGTTCATGCGGTCTACCCCAGTCGCGCGCACCTCGCGGGCAAGGTGCGTGCGATGGTCGATTTTCTGGCGTCGGCGTTCGAGCAGCCGGGATGGCGGTGAACGGGAGGCCTTGCACCGCGCCGGTCAGCGGCATCGGCAGCCCGATCCGCCCTAATCGACCACGTCGGCCGGCCTGGCGCGCTGCGACTTGATCGCGCCGCGCTGGCTCTTGGCCTGCAGCCGGCGCTCCTTGGACGCCCGCGTGGGCCGGGTCGGACGGCGCAGCCGGGGCACGCGGGCCGCACGTTCCACCAGGGCCTGCAGGCGCAGCAACGCGTCCTGGCGGTTCTGCTCGCGGGTGCGAAAACGCTGCGCCTTCAGCACCAGCACGCCTTGGTCGGTGATGCGCGAGTCGCGCAGGGCCAGCAGGCGTTCCTTCACGTCCTCGGGCAGCGAGGATGCACGGATGTCGTAGCGCAGGTGCACCGCGCTCGACACCTTGTTGACGTTCTGCCCGCCCGCGCCTTGGGCCCGGACGGCCGTGATCTCGACCTCGGATTCGGGAATGACGATGCAGGCGGCGGTTGACATGCGGGTGTTCGGGCAATGGCGGAAAGGGTGAACTCTACACTTTCGATAGCAGGTGATGCCCGCTCTGCGCCGGGGCGAGGCCTGTTTTTCCCTGTCTGGTCGGCTCCGGCGGTGTTGCGGCCAGCCTGATCGCTCCTATACTGTCGAAATGAACAAACCAGTACAAAACGCCACGCCGACGCGGCGTGGGCGTCCGCCGGGCAAGACGGCGCCCACCGAGACCGGTCGCACCAACGACCCGGCCCGCACCATGGCCGAGATCCTGGCGGTGGCCACGCAGGAGTTCGCGAACAAGGGCCTGAGCGGCGCGCGCATCGACGAGATCGCGGCGGCCACGCGCACCAGCAAGCGCATGATCTACTACTACTTCGGCAGCAAAGAGGGGCTGTACATCGCGGTGCTCGAAGACGCCTACCGGCGCATGCGCAGCATCGAATCGCAACTGCACCTCGAAGACCTGCCGCCTGAAGACGCGCTGCGCCGCCTGGTGGAGTTCACCTTCGACCACCACGCGGGCAACGAATTTTTCATCCGCCTTGTGATGGCCGAAAACATGGAGCGTGGCACCTACCTGGCCCAGAGCCCGACCATCCAGCAGCTCAACGTGCCGGCCATCCAGGCCATCCGACACCTCTACGAGCGCGGCGTGGCCCAAGGCGTGTTCCGCCCCGGGCTGGACCCGGTGGACATCCATGCATCGATCTCGGCACTGACCTTCTTCAACGTGTCCAACCGCCACACCTTCGGCCTGATCTTCAAGGACCAGGCGCTGTCGCCCCATGCGCTGTCCGCACGGCGCGACAACATCGTCGACATGATCGTGCGCTTCGTGCGCAAATAACCGCACAACCCTGCTCACCTGCCGTCGGCCTAGGGTTTTCACGGATTTTTGTAAAACTAACCAGTTCGTACATTACAGGCTTCGCATTCGAACCGGAGACGAAGCCCATGCTCGAAACCTTGATCGACGGCTACTGCCGTCTCATCAGCTACCTGATCGCCGCGCTGCTGGCGGTGATGGTGGTGCTGGTGTTCGGCAACGTCGTGATGCGGTATGTCTTCAATTCGGGATTCAGCATTTCGGAAGAACTGTCGCGCTGGCTGTTCGTCTGGCTGACCTTCCTCGGCGCAGTGGTGGCCGTGCGCAGCAACCAGCACCTGGGCACCGACATGCTCGTGGGCAGGCTCGGGCCCGCCGGCAAGAAGGTCTGCATGGGCCTGTCCCTGCTGCTGATGCTGTACTGCCTGTGGCTGCTATTCAAGGGTTCGTACGACCAGTCGGTCATCAACTGGGACACCACCAGCGCGGTGATGGAAGTGTCGATGAGCTGGTTCTATGCCTCGGGCATGGTGTTTGCCGTGCTGAGCGCGCCCATCCTGCTGGGTGACCTGTGGCGGCTGCTCACTGGGCAGATCGACGACGAGCACCTGCTGCTGATGCAGGAATCCGAAGACGTGCCGCATGGCGGCGACACCGAAGCCCGCTGAACCCGGAGCCCCGCCATGACCATTCTCATCTTCCTGGGCTCGATGCTGGGCGCGATGGCGCTGGGCGTGCCCATCGCCTTTTCGCTGCTGTTGTGCGGCGCCGCGCTGATGTGGCACCTGAACATGTTCGATGCGCAGATCCTGGCGCAGAACGTGATCAACGGCGCCGACAGTTTTCCGCTGCTGGCCGTGCCCTTCTTCATGCTGGCCGGCGAGATCATGAACGCGGGCGGGCTCTCCCGGCGCATCGTGAACTTCGCGATGGCGCTGGTGGGCCACGTCAAGGGCGGCCTGGGCTACGTGACCATCGTGGCCGCGGTGATCATGGCCTCGCTGTCCGGTTCGGCGGTGGCCGATGCCGCCGCGCTCACCGCCTTGCTGCTGCCGATGATGGTGGCCGCCGGGCACGACAAGGCGCGCTCGGCCGGCCTGATCGCCTCGGCCGGCATCATCGCGCCCATCATCCCGCCGAGCATCGGATTCGTGATCTTTGGCGTGGCGGCCAACGTGTCGATCTCCAAGCTGTTCATGGCGGGCATCTTTCCGGGCATCTGGCTGGCGCTGTCGCTCTGGGTCACGTGGTGGTGGCTGGTGCGAAAGGAGACCATCGCGCCGCCCCCGCGCAAGAGCCTGGCCGAGGTTCTGGACGCGATGCGCCAGGCCACCTGGGCCCTGGTGCTGCCCTTCATCATCGTGTTCGGCCTGAAGTTCGGCGTGTTCACGCCCACCGAGGCGGCCGTGGTGGCGGCGGTGTACTCGCTGTTCGTCTCCACCGTCATCTACCGCGAACTGAACCTGAAGCAGCTGGTGCCGCTGTTCGTCTCCGCGGCCACCACCTGCGCGATCGTGATGTTCCTGGTGGCCGCGGCCATGGTGTCGGCCTGGCTGATCACGGTGGCCAACCTGCCGGCGCAGGTGGTGGCGCTGCTGCAGCCGCTGCTGGACAGCCCGCGCCTGCTGATGCTGGCCATCATGGTGCTGACCATGGTGGTGGGCACGGCGCTGGACATGACGCCCACCATCCTGCTGCTGACACCGGTGCTGATGCCGGTGGTGAAGGCCGCGGGCATCGACCCGGTGTACTTTGGCGTGCTGTTCATCATCAACAACGCCATCGGCCTGATCACGCCACCGGTCGGCACGGTGTTCAACGCCGTGGCCGGCGTCGGCAAGCTCGGCATGGACGAGGTGACCAAGGGTGTGGTGCCGTTCATGATCGCGCAGTTCGCCATCATGTTCCTGATGGTCGCCTTCCCGCAGCTGGTGATGGTGCCGGCGCGCTGGTTCTACTGACGCCCTGAAAACAGGTCGCCCGGCGTGTTTGGGTACGCCGCGCCGGGCAGCCACCGTGCAACAGCGTGCATCCGCCCTTCCCTCTTCCCTTCAGGAGACAACCCATGAAACGACTGATGCTCAAGACCCTCGCCGCCGCCGTGGCGATTTCCGCCTTCGGCGTGGCCTTTGCGCAGGAAAAAACCATCAAATTCACCACGCAGAACCCCAAGGGCCATCCGCTGGTGATGGGGATGGAGAAGTTCGCCGAGATCGTTCAGGCCAAGTCCGGCGGCAAGATCAAGGTCAACCTGTTCCCTGGCGGCGTGCTCGGCGGCGACGCGGCCGTGGTGTCGGCGATGCAGGGGGGCACGATCGAGATGGCCTCGATGAACTCCGGCATCCTGGCCAGCCAGGTCAAGGATTTCGAGGTCTACGACTTCCCCTTCATGTTCGCCAACAGCAAGGAAGCCGACGCGGTGGTCGACGGCCCCTTCGGCAAGAAGATGCACGCGAAGCTGGAGCCGAAAGGCCTCGTCGGTCTGACCTACTGGGAACTGGGATTCCGCCAGATCACCAACAGCCGGCGCGCGATCAACAAGGTCGAAGACCTCGAAGGGCTGAAGCTGCGCGTGATCCCCAACGCGATCAACATCGACTGGGTCAAGGCCCTGGGCGCCAACCCGACGCCGCTGGCCTTCCCCGAGGTCTATGCCGCCCTGGAGCAGAAGGCCATCGACGGCCAGGAGAACCCGCTGACGGTGATCGCCGCCAACAAGTTCTTCGAAGTGCAGAAGTACGCGACGCTGACCAACCACCAGTACAACCCGCAGTCGGTGCTGATCAGCAAGAAGTTCTGGGACACCCTCTCGGCCGACGAGAAGAAGATCGTCGCCGACGCCGCGGTCGAATCGACCGCCTACCAGCGGCAGCAGGCGCGGGCGCAGGCCGGCACGGCGCTGGATGCGGTGAAGAAGGGCGGCATGCAGGTCAACGAACTGGCGCCGGCCGAACTGGCCAAGTTCCGCGAAAAGATGAAACCGGTGGTCGACAAGCACGGCGCCGCCATCGCCGAGACGGTCAAGGAACTGCAGGCCGAACTGGCCAAGGCGCGCCAGTAAACCGGCGCCGCAGGCCGGCGTCCGTGCGGGCGACGGCTGGCAAGAACGCCCCGGCCGCCGGTGCAGGCGCCGGCAGCCGGGCTGGCCTCGCCTTGGGCGAGCCCGATGCATCGCCGGCCCACCGCGCGCCGGCCCCTCAAGGCCCCCCACCATGATCAACGGCCACACCGAACTCATCGCGCACATCGGCTACCCCACCCATGCCTTCAAGGCGCCGATGATCTACAACCCCTACTTTGAGCACATCGGCGTCAACGCCTGCGTCGTCCCCATGGGCTGCCGCGGCACGGACTACCCGGCCTTCCTGCGCGCCGTGTTCACGCTCACCAACATCCGGGGCGCCCTGATCACGATGCCGCACAAGGTGGCCACCGTGGGCCTCCTGGACCGGGTATCGCCCACCGTGGCCGTGGCCGGCGCCTGCAACGCGGTGCGCCGCACGGCCGACGGCGCGCTGGAAGGCGATCTGTTCGACGGCGAGGGCTTTGTGCGCGGCGTGCGGCGCAAGGGCCTGCGGCTGCAGGGTGCGCAAGCGCTGGTGGTGGGCACGGGCGGCGTGGGGTGTGCGATCGCCGCCTCACTGGCCGCGGCCGGCGTGGGCAAGATGGCGCTGCACGACCGCCAGGCGGATGCCGCCGAAGGTCTGGCCGCCCGGTTGCGCGTGCACTACCCCGGCATCGAGGTCTGCACCGGATCGAGTGACCCGGCCGGCTTCGACCTCGTGGTGAACGCCACGCCCATGGGCATGAACCCCGGCGATCCGCTGCCGCTGGACGTGACGCGGCTTGACCCGTCCACATTCGTCGGCGAGGTCGTCATGCGCACCGAGATGACCGCCTTCCTGCAGGCCGCGCAGGCGCGCGGCTGCGCGATCCAGGTCGGCTCGGACATGCTGTTCGAGCAGATCCCGGCCTACCTGGAGTTTTTCGGCTACCCCACCACCACCGCCGAGCTGTTGCGCACGGTGGCCCGGCTCGACGGCTGAGGCGGGCCGCGCCCCGACATCGACTCCTGAATTGATAGCTGCTGGTGGCCGATTGGCGATGGAAAACGGCCGATTCAGCCTCTGAAAACGCCGATTCAGGCCGTCAATGCCGCCAACCTGGCCGCGCCACGAGCGGACGACCGGGATTTACGCAGCCATCGCCGCCAGCCCGGCGATGGCCAGCGGGTAGCCCTGCACGCCGAAGCCGCACATCACGGCCTTGGCCGCCGGCGACAGGTAGCTGTGGTGGCGGAAGGCTTCGCGCGCGTGCACGTTGCTGATGTGCAGTTCGATCAAGGTGATGCCGGTGCCCTTGATCGCATCGTGCAGCGCGATGCTGGTGTGGGTGTACGCGCCGGCATTGAACACCACGCCTGAAAGCGTGCCGGCCGCCTGCAGCCGGCCGGCCTCGTGGATCCAGTCCACCAACACACCTTCGTGGTTGCTCTGGCGGAAGTCCAGTTTCAGGCCGTGCGCGGCGCAGGCCTGCTCGCACAGCAACTCGACGTCGGCCAGCGTGGCCGAGCCGTAGACCGCCGGCTCGCGCGTGCCGAGCAGGTTGAGGTTGGGGCCGTTGAGGACGAAGACGGTTTTCATCGGATTTCCTTGGGAATTCGGGTCGAAGGTGCCGATGGTAGGCGATGGCCCGGCTTCACCGGCTGGACAAGCGGCGCAGACGCATTTGGTTCGGCAGCGGCACCGAACGGCGCAGCACGTCCTCGCCGAGCCACAACGCCGAGCGCCGCGCGCGTTCGGCCACCACCGGCAGTGGTATCTGCTGGTAGTCGTCGTTGAAGACCTCGAAACTGTAGTCGCCGCGGTAACCCAGCGCGTGCAGGCGGCGCACCAGGTCGGCCAACGCCTCGCTGTGCACACCCTCGCCGGGGAACACGCGGAAGTGGCGCGCGGTGGTGATGCGTTCCTCCACCGAGCGGATCTCTTGCCACATGAAATCGGCCAGCTGCACCAGAAAGATCTTCTCGGGGTCGAGCAGCTCCAGGTCGTCCAGCGGCGTCTGGGTGGCGAACAGGTGGAACGAGTCCAGCCCCAGCCCCAGGTTGGGCATGTCGGCGCGGCTCACCACGTCCCAGGCGGTGGTGAATTCGCTGATGGTGCGGCCCCAGGACAGGCCCTCGTAGGCCACCTGGATGCCCAGCGGAATCGCCAGCATGGCGAGCTTGCGCAGGTCCTTGGCCAGCACGTCCGGATCCTGCGAGGCATGAACCGAGGTGGACGAGCAGACCAGCAGGATCTTCGAGCCCAAGGCGGCGCACATCTCCAGCATGGACTTGGCGATGTCGACCTTGTAGCCGTGCAGGTGACCCGAGAGCCCCTCGAAGTCGCGCAGCACCTGGAAGCCGGTGACGCGCAGGCCGCTGGCACGCACCGCCTGCACCGCCGCGTCCAGGCCGTCGGGATGGCCCACGACGTCACGCGCCGACAGCATGATCTGACCGAAGCCGGCGTCGCGCACCGCCTTGAGTTTGGCCTCCAGCGGGCCGGCCAGCGAGATGGTGTCCATCCCGAAGTCGTCGAAGTTGCCTTGGCGGGTGCTCATCGCCTCATCCCCGCGGGTGGTGGACCAGCTCGAACGGCACGCCCCCGGGCTGGGTCTGCGTGAGCGCGCCCCGGTCTTCGGAATGCACCCGACCGGACTCGACGAAGGTCACGCCGCGGCTGCGCAGCGCGGTCACGGTGGCCAGCACGTCGGCGGTGCCGAAGGCCACGCGCTGCAGGCACTCGGTGTCGTCCAGCTCCAGGATGCCGGGCTCGGGTTCGATCAGCTGCAGGTAGAAGGCCGAGGCCTCGGGGCAGGGGCTGCGCAGGATGCGGCCCTTGGGCAGGATGCCGAAGGCTGCATCCGACGGCAGGGGCTCGATGCCGAACAGCTCGCGGTAGAAATCGGTCCAGTCCTCGGTGCGACCGTTGCCGATGTACTGCACGATGCCGAAGAAGTGCAGGCCGGCCAGCGCCGGCGGGTGCGGGTCGACGCCCGGAATCGGCACGAAGTCGACGTCGTAGATCGAGAACTCGCGGTGCCGGTCCACGAAGTAGATGCGGCTGCCGCCCGGCCCGTGCACCGCGGGAATGTTGAGTTCCATCACCGCCACGCGGATCGGCACGGCCCAGGCACCGCGCTCCAGCGCCCGTCCGTAGGCGGCGGCCGCATCGCGCACGCGCAGCGCCACCGCGGCGATCACCGGGCGTTGTGGCGCGCCGCCCTCGCCCGGGCCGGCGTCGTGGGCATTGACGATGACGTTGATGCCGCCCTGGCGGTACAGCAGCACTTCGCGCGAGCGGTGGCGGGCGACGGGGCGAAACCCCATCGTCTCCAGCGCCTGGCCGAGGGCCTGTGGCCGGGCGGTGGCGTATTCAATGAACTCGATCCCTTCCATCCCCAGCGGGTTGGCCGGTTCGGCGATGGCTTCGCGGTCGTCTGTGTCCGTCATGGATTGTCCTTCGCGGTCGAAACAGTGCCGTTGGCGCGGCGGAGAGCGCATCCGGGACTGCGGAGACGCGCACGGACTGTAGCGAATCACCAAAATAAAACGAACCAGTTATTTACTTTTCGTTCGATAATCGATCATTTACCGGGTTACCCCCAAATCCGACACCCCAGCGCAAGAACCCAGTGACCGCCGCCGATCCTTTCACGCCCGGTGCGCCGCCTTTGCAGCGGCGAGACTGGATTGCCGGGCTGGAAAAAGGCCTGACGCTGTTGTTAGCCTTCGACGCAGACCATCCGCGTCTGACCGCCAGCCAGGCCGGTCAGCGCTGCGGGATGACCCGCACGGTGGCGCGCCGCCTGCTGCTGACCCTGTTGCATCTGGGCTTTGTGCGCACCGACGGCAAGCTGTACTGGCTGACGCCGCGCGTGTTGCGCCTGGGCCAGGCTTACCTGGCGTCGTCGAGGCTCGCGCGCGCGGTTCAGCCCTTTCTGCAGCGTGTCACCTCCGCCACCGGCGAAGCCGCCTACCTGTGCGTGCTCGATGGCGACGAGGCGGTGGCGATCGCGCGCAACGGGCCGTGGCCGGCGCTCGGTGTGGGCTACCTGCCCGGAGCCCGCCTTCCGGCACACCTGACCGCCGCCGGTCTGGTGCTGCTGGCCGCGCAACCGGAGCCCCGCCTGGCGGCCTGGCTGGACGGCTGCGAACTGGCCGCGTGGACGCCCTTCACACAGACCAACCCCGCGCGGCTGCTACAGAACCTGGGCACGGTGCGCGAGCAAGGCTGGGCGCTGGTCGACCAGCAGGCCCATGCCGGCCAGCGCGGCGTGGCCGTGCCTTTGACCGACCTTCAGGGCCAGGTGGTGGGCGCCATCGAGGTGGGCCTGGTCCCGTCAGGCGAGAGCCCGACCGCGGCGCTGGGCCGTGTTCTGCCGTCCCTGCTGGCGACGGCGCGGTCCGCGCGACCGGTGCTCTGAACGCCCGCAGGCGCTATCGGCCAGGATCGGATAACTATCAATTTCCATAGCGCCTTGTGGCCATCTGGCGCTGGATACAAGCCTGATTGATTGTGAAATGAGGGCATTTTCGGGCCCCGCCGACGCTGGCGGCCCCTCGGGTGCCGACGCGGGACGATCCGGGCGATCTGCGTCGGCGGCCCGTCGGGGCCGCGGTGCGCGGCCCTGTGCGGCAAACCGGACTCAGTCCGGAATCGTGCCCAGCAGGTAATTGACCTCGAGCACCACGCTGGGGCGCCCGAGCTGGCCGAACCAGGTCTTGAACAGATCGCCAATCTCGCCGCTGCCGAACACCTGCGACAGCCCGGTGTTCACCGCCAGCCGCAGCGCGGCGTCGCCGCGCGGCAGGGCGATGCCATAGGGCTCCATCGACAGTTCGTCACCGAGAATCGCCATCGCCTTGGGGTCCTTGGCTTTCACAAACGATCCCAGCAGCAGCAGCCGATCGCTGGCAAACGCGTCGGCGGCGCCCGACTCGAGGGCCTCGAAGGCTTGCTCGCGCGTTTTCATCGGCAGCACGGTCGCGTTAATCTGGCGCCGCTTGAGTTGCGCCTGCACCGCGCGCTCGTTGGTGGTGCCCGCAACCACCGCGATCTTCTTGCCAGCCACATCGGCGAACGACTGCAGGCCGCTGGCGCTCTTGACCAGCAACGAGGTGGTTTCGATGAAGATGAAACTCGAAAAATCGACCTGCCGCAGGCGCGACAGGGTCACCGTGCTGGCACCACATTCCAGGTCGGCCTGCCCGCTGGCCACCACGTCGAAGCGGTTCTGCGAGGTCACCGGGACCCACTTGATCTGAAGACCCGGCACATTGATCTGGCGCTCGATCGAGGTCACGACGCGCTTGCACAGGTCGACGGTGAAGCCCGTGACCTGCCCGTTTTCGGTGAAGGAAAACGGCATCGCGTCGGTGCGGTGCGCGATGGCGATGGTCTTGGTCTCGGCGATGCGCTTCAGGCGGCCGTCGAGCGGCTGCGCCTGCACGGCGCTGGCCAGAAGGAGAGCCGCCAGAGCGGCGAACGCGGTACGTAGCATGGGTTGATGTCCTTTTCAGCGGGGGTTGGAAATGGGGGTGTGAACGGCTGCATTTTGCACATCGGACGCCGGCGTCCGGATGCCATTCGCTGTGGGCGGGCGGGCCAGCATCGCCGCGACCAGCGCGGTCCAGCCGGTCTGGTGCGATGCACCCAGCCCGGTGCCATCGTCACCGTGGAAATACTCGAAAAACTGGATACCATCGCGCCAGGCCGGCTCATCCTGCAGTGCACCGAACGACCGGTGCGCCGGCCGCCGGCGCTGCGCGTCGCACAGAAACAGGCCGACCAGACGGTCCTGCAGGGCAGCGGCCACCTCTCCCAGTGTGGCCTGATGCCCGGAGCCCGAGGGAAACTCGACCCTGAAGGCATCGCCCAGGAAGGCGCCCAGGTTGCGCAGCGACTCGACGGCCAGGTAGTTGAGCGGGAACCACACCGGACCGCGCCAGTTCGAATTGCCACCGAACAGGCCCGAGCGCGATTCGGCCGGCTCGTAGTCGAGGTACCCACGCTGGCCATCGAGGCTGAATTCGAGCGGGTGCTCCAGGTGCCAGCGCGACAGCGAACGCAACCCGTAGGGCGACAGGAATTCGTCCTCGTCAAGCATGCGTTGCAACACCCGGCGCAGGCGCTGCGGATCGACGAGACCGATCAGTCCGTTGCCATCGTCGTGCGGATGGTGGTCCATGAAACCGCACAGTTCGGGCTTGTGGTCGATGAACCAGCGCGCGCCGTCGCGAAAACCGGGCAGTTGCTGCCACAGCGTGGCGTCCAGCCGAACCGCGGCGAACACCGGGAGCAGGCCGACCATCGAGCGTTCACGCACCGGCAACACCGAACCGTCGGCCTTGAGCACGCGACTGTAGAAAAAGCCGTCCTCATCGTTCCACAGCGTCTGCAGCGCGCTGCTCACGCGGGCAAAGTGTTCGAAAAACTTCAGCGCCACGTCTTCGTAGGCCCGGCTCCGGTTGGCCAGGCGCAGCGCCATTTCCAGCATGTTGAGGCAGTACTTGGCCATCCAGGCCGTGCCGTCCACCTGCTGCAGGATGGCGCCGCCGGCCAGTGCGGCCGAGCGGTCGAAAGGCCCGATGTTGTCCAGCCCCAGGAAGCCGCCCGAGAAGATGTTGTTGCCCATCGCGTCCTTGCGGTTGATCCACCAGGTGAAGTTGATGAGCAATTTGTGAAAGGCGCGCGCCAGAAAATCGAAGTCGCGCGAGCCGTCGATCGCGAAGACCTTCAGCACGGCCCAGGCGTGGACCGGTGGATTGACATCGCCGAAGTTCCACTCGTAGGCCGGCAACTGGCCGTTGGGATGCATGTACCACTCGCGCAGCATCAGCAGCAACTGGTGTTTGGCCGCGGCCGGGTCCAGACAGGCCAGCGTGACGCAGTGAAAGCCCAGGTCCCAGGCCGCGAACCACGGGTACTCCCATTTGTCCGGCATGGCGATGACGTCGTGCGAATCCAGGGTGTGCCACTGTGCGTTTCGCGCGCCCTTGCGGGCTTCGGGCGGGGCCGGTTGTCCCGGATCGCCCTGGAGCCAGCGCGAGACATCGAAGTGATAGAACTGCTGGCTCCAGACCATGCCGGCGAAGGCCTGGCGCATCACCGCGCGCGCATCCTCGTTGGCATCGGGCCGGGACAGCGCCGCGAAAAAAGCGTCGGCGTCCCGTTTGCGATCCGCCATCACGCGCTCGAAGCCGGCGCCCAGATCGCCGCCGGGGGCGCCGCTGTCGCGCGCCAGGCGCAGCCGCAACTCGACCGTCTCGCCGGGCGCAACCTGCAGCCGGTACCAGCAGGCGGCCTTGGTGCCCACCCGATCCGGATTGACGGTGGCTGCGCCCGAGACCACATGGTCGTTGATGCCATCCTTGGGATAGGGCGTACCGGCTGGCGCACCGAACAACAGGGGCACATTGGTTTCGTTCTCGCAGAACAGCCACCCGGGCATCCGTCCGAGCGGGTCCGGGCCCGCCGACAGGCGCCAGGTGCCCAGGCGCTCCTCCTGCGCGAGCACATCTGCCGACCCCGGCCCGCCGGGCGCCGCGCGAACCGACGGCCGGGCACGGTGCGGGTCCCCCCAGGACCACCGGTTGCGAAACCACAGGGTCGGCAGAACGTGCAGCGTCTCGGCCTCGGGGCCGGCGTTGCGAACGCGAATGCGCACGCAGACGTCCTCCGGCGAAGCCTTGGCGTACTCGACGCGGATGTCCCAGTAGCGCCCACCATCAAACACGCCCGTGTCGCCGAGTTCAAATTCGCCAACCTCCTTGCCGCGGCGCGCGTTTTCCGTCCGCAGCAAGTCGTAGGGAAAGGCCGCGTGCGGGTACACGTAACGCCAGGCCAGCCAGGATGCGGTGGGCGTGGCATCGGCATACCACCAGTATTCCTTCACGTCCTCGCCGTGGTTGCCTTCGGGGCCGGTGAGGCCGAACAGCCGCTCCTTCAGGAACGGATCCCGACCGTTCCACAGGGCCAACGCGAAGCACATGCGCTGCTCGATGTCGCACACGCCGGCGAGGCCGTCCTCGTTCCAGCGGTAGGCGCGCGAGCGCCCGTGCTCATAGGGAAAGTAGCGCCACGCGTCGCCGTCGGCGCTGTAGTCCTCACGCACCGAGCCCCATGCCCGTTCGCTGAGGTAGGGGCCGATCGCCTTCCACGGCCCGGCCGCGTCCAGGCTGGACTGGGCGACGCGGCGGTGTTCTTCGGTCGGGTGGTCGGTCATGGCGGCTCCCGTTGCGCAGGTTTCGGGTTCACGAACAGGCCGGCCCGGGCCGCCCACCACGGGTGCTCGCGGCCAGCACCGCCAGCGACCGCGGCTGCACCCGGTAGCGGGGCGTGTTCAACACGTCGGCGTCGGCCCAGCTCCGGATGTCGAACGGCGACGGGCGGTGGGTATCGACGCAGACGCGCCAGGCATGGGCGCCGTCAGGCAAGGGCGCCACCGCGAAGTCGAGCGGCTCCCAATAGGCATTGACCATCAGGTGCAGCAACAGGCCATCGTCGTCGAAGCGCAGCGTCGCGGCCAGGCTGTGTGAACAGTCGCCCCAGTCCGGCGCGCCGAGCTCGACGCCATGCCATTCGATGCGGTGTTGGGCAAGCAGTTCGTTCAGGGTCAGGGCGTTTCGGCCCGGCGGCAGGCTGCGCGCGCCGCGCAGCGCGATGAGGTGCTGAACGAAGCGGTGCACGTCGGCATGGCGCTCCAGTGCGCTCCAGTCGAACCAGACAGTCTCGTCGTCGACGCAATAGGCGTTGTTGTTGCCGCCCTGGGACCGGCGCACTTCGTCGCCCATCAGGAGCATTGGCGTGCCGGTCGACAGCAGCGTGAGGGCCAGGAAGTTCTTGACCTGCCGGTTGCGCAGGGCCTCCACGGCCGGGTCATCGCTGGGGCCTTCGACGCCACAGTTCCACGACAGGTTCTGGTCCGAGCCATCGCGGTTGTCTTCACCGTTGGCTTCGTTGTGCTTGCGTTCGTAGGAAACGAGATCGTTGAGCGTGAAGCCGTCGTGGCAGGTCACGAAGTTGATGCTTTGCTCGGGCTCGCGGTTTTCCCCCGCGTACAGGTCCGGGCTGCCGCACAGGCGGCTCGCAAGCGGGCGCACCGTGCGGGCATCGCCTTTGAGGAAGGCGCGCACATCATCGCGGAAGCGGCCGTTCCATTCCTTCCAGCTGTCACCGGAAAAACGGCCGACCTGGTACAGCCCGGCCGCGTCCCAGGCTTCGGCGATCAACTTCACATTGGCCAGCACCGGATCGGATTCGATGTCCCAGAGAATCGGCGGCCTCGGCAGGGGCCGACCGTCGGCGTCGCGCGACAGCACGGAAGCCAGATCGAAGCGGAAGCCGTCAACGTGCATCTCGGTCACCCAGTAACGCAGGCTGTCCAGAATGAGGCGCCGCACGACCGATTCGTTGGCGTTGAGAGAATTGCCGCAGCCGCTGTAATCGGCGTAGGTGCCGGGCTCCGCGCCCCGCAGGTAGTAGGTGTCGTTGGCCAGGCCGCGCAGGCTCAGCGTCGGGCCGTCGGCGCCGTTTTCCGCCGTGTGGTTGTAGACCACGTCGAGAATCACCTCGATGCCGGCGCGATGCAGGGCTTTCACCAGATCACGGAACTCATCCAGCACCGCCAGGGGACCGGGACGCGAGCTGTAGCCGGGATGCGGCGCGAAAAAAGACACCGGTTGGTAACCCCAGGCATTGCGGCGCCCCGCAGGCGCGGCCTCGTCATCGAAGGCGAACACCGGCAGCAGCTCCACGGCCGTCACGCCGAGCGCACGCAGGTAGGGAATCTTCTCCATCAGACCCGCGAAGGTGCCACGCCGTCCGTCCGCGACGCCGGCATTGGGATGGCGGGTGAAATGCCCGACGTGCAGTTCGTAGATCACGGTCCGCGTGAACGGGTGCCGCGGCGGCGTGTCGCCCACCCAGTCGTAGCCGCCGGTATCGGCCACGACACTGCGCCAGGCGCTCGCGGCGTTGTCGCCCGGCAATTGGGCGGCACGGCGGCTTCGCGCTGCGGGGCGGGCGACGCAACGGCCGTACGGATCGAGCAGCACCTTCTGGCGATCGAAACGCCATCCTTTCTCGGGGGCGAACGGACCGTCGACCCGGTACCCGTAGAGCTGACCCGCCCGCAAACCCGGCACGAACGCGTGCCAATAGTGGTAGGTGCGCTGGGTGCAGGGGTCGAGATCGATCACCCGGGCCGGTGTCGCATCGTCCACCTCGTCGAACAGCACCAGCTGCACCGCGGTGGCGTGGCGTGCGAACACGCTGAAGTTCACCCCGTCATCGAGTGGGGTCGCGCCGAGAGGAAAACTGCGCCCGATGCCCATCGCGTGATCCGTCTGTGCGCCCGTGCGTGGCGGTGGCTAAGGGCTTGGGGCCGCGGCCCGGTCCGCAAAGAGCACCGCGTCCGCGTGGCGCACGCGTCCACCGGGAATTGACGGATCCGCGGCTCGCAATCGCCGCAGCATGGCGGCCTTTTCGGCGCCGGTCACCACCCACAGGATCTGCCGGGCGCGATTGATCACCGGGTAGGTGAGCGTCATGCGCCGGTGGCCCTGGTACGGCCCGGCCAGCGCCACGTCGGCAGCGACAACGTCAAGCACCGCGTCACCGGGCACCAGCGATGCGGTGTGCCCGTCCGGCCCCAGGCCCAGGTGAACCAGATCCAGAACCGGTGGCTCCCCGGCCAGCGCACACAAGGTGGTGGCATAGGTGGACGCGGCGAACGCGGCGTCGGACTGCTCCACGGGCATCGGGTGGATCTGTTGCGGTGGCATGGGCGCGTGGGCCAGCAGGCTGTCCCGCAGGTGCGTGAGGTTGCGATCCGGGTCACCGGCCGGTGCGATGCGTTCGTCCACCTGCACCACGTGGACGTTGCGCCAGGGCACGTCCTCCACGGCCAACCGCGTCAACATCTGCCAGGGCGTGCGCCCCCCGCTGACCGCCATCACAAACCGGCCCCGTGCGGCCACGGCAGCCCGGGCGGCGGCGGCAATGTGGGCTGCCGCGGCGGCCGCCACGGCCGGCTCGTCGGCGAAGACCTCAACCTTCACGGTGCCGGCCTGGCCATGACCGGGTTGTACCAGCCGTCCGGGGGGGCCACGCGGTCCGCTTCCGGCGGTCCCCAGGTGCCCGGCGCGTAGGCGTGCACGGGCGTGCCGGCCTTCAGCACGGGATCGACGATGCGCCAGGCCTCCTCCACGTAATCCTCGCGCGCAAACAAGGTCCGGTCACCGGCCATGGCATCGGTCAGGACGCGCTCGTAGGCGTCCATCTCGGTCGGACCGGGTCGGTGGCTCGCCAGCAGTTCGCAGGCCTGTCCGATTCCTTGCTCGGCTTCGTCCATCACGGTCAGGCCCATCGCCATTTCATGGGTGGGACTGATCCGGAAGCGCACGTGGTTGCGTGCCGGCTTGCAACCGGGAAACACCCGCGGCGGTCGCTTGAGCTGCATGACGACCTCGGTGCAGGTGACCGGCAGCGACTTGCCGGCCCGGATGAAAAATGGAACCCCTTGCCAGCGCCAGCTGTCGATCTCCAGTTTCATCGCGGCGAAGGTCTCCATCGCGGAATCGGGTGCGACGCCCGGCTCCTTGCGGTAGCCGTCAAACTGCCCGCGCACCAGGTTGGCCGGCTCGATCGGTGCCATGGCCTTGAGCACCTTGACTTTTTCGTCGCGCATCGACTCGCTGTCGGTGCGCGCCGGCGGCTCCATGGCCAGGTTGGCCAGCACCTGGAACAGGTGGTTCTGCACCACATCGCGGATGGTGCCGGTCTGGTCGTAGAACGCGCCGCGCCCCTGGATGCCGAAATCCTCGGCCATGGTGATCTGCACACTTTTCACGTGGTCCCGGTTCCAGAACGACTCGAGCAGCGCGTTCGCGAAACGGAAGAACACCATGTTGTGCACCGGTCGCTTGCCCAGGTAGTGGTCAATGCGGAAGATGTGTTCCTCATCGAAGGTGCCCAGCAACACGCGGTTCAGCGCCTGCGCCGACGCCAGATCGTGGCCAAAGGGTTTCTCGACCACCACCCGCGTTCCGCCCTGCGTGCAGCCGGCCTTTGAAAGCTGCTCCACCACCGCGCCGAACAGCGCCGGCGGGATCGCCAGGTAGTGGGCGGGCCGCTTGGCATCGCCCAGCGCCGCGCGCAGGTTGCGAAAGGTGGCGGCATCCGCGTAATCGCCGTCCACATACTGCAGCAAGCTGGCCAGCCGGGGCCAGGCGTCGGGGTCGGCGCCGCCGCCGTGTTCATTCAGGCTTGCGAGGGCACGTGCCTTCAGTTGATCCAGGCCCCATCCGGCCTTGGCCACGCCGATGACCGGGACGTGCAGTACGCCGCGCTGGACCATTGCTTGAAGCGAGGGAAAGATTTTCTTGTAGGCGAGATCCCCGGTGGCACCGAAAAAGACCAGCGCATCGGCGTGTTGCGAATCGACCATGGTGTGCATCCCCTCGCTTACTTGCCCTGCTTCTCCAGATGGCCACCAAACTGGTAGCGCATCGCCGACAGCAGCTTGTCCTGGAATTCGGCATTGCCCCGCGAGCTGAAACGCTCATAGAGCGCGGTGGTCAGCACCGGCGTGGGCACGCCCTCGTCGATGCCGGCCTTGATGGTCCAGCGGCCTTCCCCGGAGTCGGACACCCGCCCGGCGAACTTGCCCAGCTGGGGGTCCTCGATCAGCGCGCTGGCGGTCAGGTCCAGCAGCCACGACGCAATCACGCTGCCGCGCCGCCACACTTCGGCGATGTCGGCGAGGTTCAGGTCGTACTGGTAGTGCTCGGGGTCGCGCAAGGGCGTGGTTTCGGCGTCGATGTCGTGTGTCTGCTTGCCGATGTTGGCCGCGCGCAGCACGTTCATGCCCTCGGCATATGCGGCCATGAGGCCGTACTCGATGCCGTTGTGCACCATCTTCACGAAATGGCCAGCGCCGTTGGGCCCGCAATGCAGATAGCCCTGCTCCGAGGTGCCACCCGCCCGCTCCCGACCCGGCGTGCGGTCGATGGTGCCGATGCCCGGTGCCAGGGTCGCGAAGATCGGATCGAGGTGCTGCACCACGGGCGCTTCGCCGCCGATCATCATGCAATAGCCACGCTCCAGACCCCACACGCCACCGCTGGTGCCCACATCCACATAATGAATGCCCTTGGGTGCCAGCTCGGCCGCGCGGCGGATGTCGTCGACGTAATAGGAGTTGCCGCCATCGATGAGGATGTCGCCCTTGTCCAGCAGCGGCAGCAGGTCCGCCAGCGTTGTGTCCACCACCGCGGCCGGCACCATCAGCCAGATCGCACGCGGACGCGTGAGTCTGCCGACGAAATCGGCGAGCGAGCTCGCCCCTTGAGCCGCCTCCTTCTCCATCATCGCCACCGCCTGGGGCGACATGTCGAACACCACGCAATCGTGGCCGTTCCTGATCAGGCGACGCACCATGTTGGCGCCCATCCGGCCGAGGCCGATCATTCCCAGTTGCATGTTCCTTCTCCGTTGTTGGTCATTTGATTCAGACAGGGTGGCCGTTCGTTGGCGGGCGGGCCTTGCCTCGCGTCAGCGGGCCAGGAGCCCGTCGCTTACGCATTCCTCAGCTCGCGATACCGTCGGATCAGCGCGTTGGTGGAGCTGTCGTGGCCCAACACCGGTTCCGCCGCATCCAGTTCGGGTTCGATGCGTTGGGCCAGAACCTTGCCGAGCTCGACGCCCCACTGGTCGAAGCAGTTCACGCCCCAGATCACGCCCTGGGTGAACACGCTGTGTTCGTACAGCGCCACCAGCTTGCCCAGCGCGGCGGGCGTGAGTGCTGGCAGCAGCAAGGTGTTCGACGGGCGGTTGCCTTCGAACGTACGGTGCGGCACCAGCCAGTCGGGCACGCCTTCGGCCTTCAGCGCCTCAGCTGTCTTGCCAAAGGCCAGCGCTTCACCTTGTGCAAACACGTTGGCCATCAGCAGGTCGTGGTGCCGGCCGAGCGGATTGAGCGAGCGGCCGAAGCCGATGAAGTCGCAGGGAACGAGCCGTGTGCCCTGGTGGATGAGCTGGTAGAAGGAGTGCTGCCCGTTGGTGCCGGGCTCGCCCCAGTAGATCGGCCCGGTGTCCGCGCCCACCGGCGTGCCGTCCAGCGTGACCTGCTTGCCGTTGCTTTCCATCGTGAGCTGCTGCAGGTAGGCCGGAAAGCGCTTCAGGTACTGGTCGTACGGCAGCACCGCCACCGTCTGGGCACCGAAAAAATTGTTGTACCAGACCGTCAGCAGCCCCATCAACACCGGCAGGTTGCGCTCGAAGGACGCGGTGCGGAAATGTTCGTCCATTTCATGGAAGCCGGCCAGCAGCTCGCGGAAAGCATCCGGCCCGATCGCCAGCATGGTTGACAGGCCGATGGCGGAGTCCATGGAGTAGCGTCCGCCCACCCAGTCCCAGAACCCGAACATGTTGGCCGTGTCGATGCCGAACTTCGAAACGGCCTCGGCGTTGGTCGATACCGCGGCGAAATGCTTCGACACGGCCGTTTCGTCGCCACCGAGGCCGGCCAGCGCCCACGCCCGCGCCGTGTGCGCGTTGGTCATCGTCTCCAGCGTGGTGAAGGTCTTGGACGAGACGATGAACAGCGTCTCGGCGGCATCCAGCCCGTGCACCGCTTCTGCGAAGTCGCTGCCATCGACGTTGGAAACGAAGCGGAACGACAGGTCCCGCGTGCTGTAGTGGCGCAATGCCTCGTAAGCCATAACCGGCCCGAGGTCGGAGCCGCCGATGCCGATGTTGATGATGTGCCGGATGCGCTTGCCGGTGTGGCCCGTCCAACCGCCGCTGCGCACCCGGCTCGCAAAGGCGCTCATGCGGTCGAGTACTACATGTACGTCGGGTACCACGTCGTGGCCATCAAGCAGGATGGATGCCGTACGCGGTGCGCGCAAGGCCACGTGCAGCACCGCGCGCCGTTCCGTGACGTTGATCCTGTCGCCGCGGAACATGGCGTCGATCCGTTCGCGCAGGCCGGACTGCTCGGCCAGTTGCACCAGCAGGCGCAGCGTTTCATCGGTGATGCGGTTCTTGGAATAGTCCAGGTAGATGCCTGCGGCCTCCAGCGCAAGGCGCTGGCCGCGCTGCGGATCCTGCGCGAACAGGTCACGCAGATGAACCGATGCGATCGACGCGTGGTGCGCCAGCAGCGCGGCCCAGGCCGGGCGCCGGGCAAGCGGCGGGGTGTGGGTCAATTGGTTTCTCCCTTGGTTGGGTCGGTCCCGCGCGGGGCCGCGCGTCGGGCCTGACGGGCGCCGTTGGCTCGGGCCCGCCCACCCTCCCAGGCCCGAAACCCGCCCGTGAAGGCGTTGGCGTTGTCCCCGAGCCGGCAATGCGGCGGCAGTTCCTTGATCAGCCGGGCATTGCCGCCACCCAGAACGATCTCGTCAGGCTCCAGCGCCGCCGAAAGTTGCTGGATCACCTCGGCAACACGCTCGCGCCATTTGCGCTTGCCCAGCCGCTCCAGGCCTCGCAGTCCGACGTAGTCTTCATAGGTCGCCTTGCGGAACGGCAGATGGCCCAGTTCGAGCGGCTCGACGATGCCATCGACGATCAGCGTGGTGCCGAGCCCGGTCCCGAATCCCAGAAACAGCATCTTGCCGCCCTGGTAGCCGCCCAAGGCTTGCATCGCAGCGTCGTTCATGACGCGGGTGGGCCGGCCGAACGCCTTGGCGAAGTCGAAGCCCATCCAACCGGGGCCGAGGTTGTGCGGTTCGGCCACCGGCCGGTTGTGCAGCACCGGGCCCGGGTAGCCCACGGTGACGTGGTCGTAAGCCCAGCCCTTGGCCATGGCCTTCGCCTGTTTCACCATGTCCTGAGCGGTCAGGGCCGGCCCCGACGCAAACTCGCGTCGCTGCGTCGCACCACTCACCAGAAGCTTAACGTGGGTCCCGCCCACATCGACCGCCAACACCTTCATGGTTCACCCCCTGTCTTGCGACACCCTTCATCATCCGGCACGGACCGCCATGCTCTTGTCTGCCAGTTGACCCAGCAGTTCATGCCATGACTTGACGAACGAAGCCGCGCCGTCATTCTGCAATTTTGAGGCCAGCGCCTCCAGGTCGATGCCGGCCGCCTGAAACTGGTGGAGCACCGCGTCGGCGTCCCCGCCATCGATGGGCGCCATGGCGCCCAATTCCCCGTGGTCGGCAAAAGCCCTGAGTGTCGCCTCGGGCAGGGTGTTGACGGTCAGCGGCGCCGCCAGTCCCTTCACGTACAGGATATCCGAAGCTTTGGGGTCTTTGGTGCCGGTGCTGGCGAACAGCAGTCGCTGTGGGCGTGCCCCGGCATTGAAGGCGCGCTGCCAACGCGCGGACGCAACCATGGCCCTGTAATCGCGGTAGGCTTTGCGCCCGATCGCGAGCCCCAGTGTGTTGTTGAACGCATCGGGCACCTTGCCCGCGACCGCCACGTCCCACCGGCTGATGAAAATCGACGCGACCGAAGCGACGCACGGATTCAAGCCGGCTTCGATCCGGCGCTCGACACCCCGCAGCCAGGCGGTGGCAGCCGCGACATACTGTTCCGGCGAAAACAGCAGCGTCACGTTGACGGGCACCCCGGCGAAGATCGCCTCTTCGATCGCCGGCAGGCCTTCGCGGGTGCCCGGTATTTTGATGAACAGGTTGGGTCGCCCGGCGCGCGCATGCAAGGCCTTCGCCACCTCCAGCGTTGTCCGGGTGTCGTGCGCGAGCAGCGGCGACACCTCGAGCGAAACCCAGCCGTCAACGCCGTCGGTTTGGTCGTGCACCGACCGGAACAGATCGGCGGCGGCCGTGATGTCTTGCAGGGCGATCTCGAAAAACAGATCCTCGCCGGATTGGCCGGCTTGCAACCGCTCACGGATGGAACCATCGTAGGCGCTGCTGTTGCGCAGTGCCTGTTCGAAAATGGTGGGGTTGGACGTGAGCCCGGTGATGCCGAGTTCGTCGATGTAGCGCTTGAGCGTGCCGGTGGTGATGAGGTCGCGGGTGATGTTGTCGAGCCACAGGCTCTGGCCGGCGTCGCGCAGCTGTCGGGTGGGGTTCATGTGAGGCTCCAGCGGGTTGAATTGGAGTGTCGCTGATGGGCGTCGCGCTGTCGAGGTTCGGACGGTCCGTGATCGACGCCGCGCAAAGCCCACCAGCACAAAAAAAAGCGGGCGCCGACGCAACCGAGACCCCGGTCACGCAGCGCCCGCCGGTGCGGCTCTTTTCTTACTTGCGCATCTTGTCCAGCGCGGTCTTGGTCTCGTTCCACAGGTCCATGCCGACGTTGGCGGCGATGGTCGCGTTGACCTTGGTCAGCTTGTCGCGCATGCGGGCGGACTCGGCGGGCGACAGCTCGTTGATCTGCATGCCCTTGCCTTTGAGGTCGGTCAGGGCGCGGCCCGCTTCGGCGCGGGTGTCCTTGCGCTCGAACTCGCGGCTGACCTTGGCGGCATCCAGCAGCACTTTCTGCTCGGCCTTGGAGAGCTGGTCCCACCATTTCTTGCTGACCAGCACGATCCACGGGCTGTACACGTGGTTGGTCACGCTGAGGTATTTCTGCACCTCATAGAACTTGCTCGACAGGATGGTGTTGAACGGGTTCTCCTGGCCATCGACCGTCTTGGTTTCCAGCGCGCTGAACAACTCGGAGAACGGCAGCGGAATGGCGTTGGCGCCCAGCGTCTTGAACGCCTCGAGGTAGACCGGGTTCTGCATGACGCGCAGCTTGATGCCGCCGAGGTCTTCCATCTTGCCAACCGGGCGCTGGCTGTTGGTCAGGTTGCGGAAGCCGTTCTCCCAGTACACCAGGCCGACCAGGCCTTTTTCCTGCAGCTTGTCCATCACCTTCTGGCCGATCGGGCCGTCGAGGATGGCGTCGGCCTCCTTGACGTTGTTGAACAGGAACGGCGTGTCCCACAGGGCCATTTCCTTGGTGATGCCGACCAGCGTGGCCGTGGAGCCCACCATCATTTCCTGCGCGCCGCCGATCAGCGCCTGCTGCATCTGGGTGTCAGGGCCCAGCGCGGCGGCGCCCACGGCACGCAGTTTCATCTTGCCGCCAGAGAGCTTTTCCACCTCGTCGGCAAAGACCTTGACGGCGCGGCCCTGGTTGCTTTGTTCGTTGAGGCCATAGCCGAAGCGGATCAGGCGGGGCTTGATGTCCTGGGCCGCAGCCCCCATCGATGCCACCAGTGCGGCAGCGGACAAAGTGGTGAGAACGGTGCGACGAAGCATTTTCATGAGAGTCTCCGGTTGAAGGGGTTGATGAAAGGGAAATCAGCGCATCCACTGCACGGGCAGGGTCACGATCTGGGGAAAGACGACCAACAACGACAGCAGCGCCACGTAAGTCATCAGGAACGGGTTCACGCCCTTGATCACATGGTGCATGGGCAGGTGCCCGACACCGGCCACGACATTGAGGACCGTGCCGACTGGCGGCGTGATCAGGCCGATCGCACCATTGAGCACGAACATCAGGCCGAAGTAGACCGGGTCGATGCCGGCCTTGACCGCGATCGGCAGCATGACCGGCGCAAAGATCAGGATCGTAGGTGTGAGGTCCAGCGCGGTGCCGATCAGTACCAGCGCCACCATCATCACGGCCATCAGCAGGCGCGGGTTGTCGACCAGCGGGCCCAGCCACTGCGTCAGAACGCTGGGCAGATCCGCCAGCGTGATCATGTAGCTGGCCACCTGGGCGCCCGCGCACAGAAACATGACCACCGATGTGGTCTTGGCGGCGCGCAGCAGCACGTCGTAGAGCTGGGACAGCTTCATCTCGCGGTGCACGAACAACGCGATGACCAAGGCGTAGAACGCAGCCACCACGGCCGCCTCGGTGGGCGTGAACACCCCGGACTTCATGCCGCCGATGATGATGACAGGCATCAGCAGGGCCCAGAACGCCTTTCGGCTGGCTGTCAGGCGCGCGCCCATCGGCAAGGGTTGGCCCCGGGGCAAATCGATCTTGCGCAGCACATACCGCCAGGTGACGATCAGACCCGCACCCATCAGCAGACCGGGTACCAGGCCCGAGACGAACAGCGCCGAAATGGACGTGTTGGTGGTGACGCCATAGATCACGAACGGCATCGACGGCGGGATGATCGGCGCGATGATGCCGCCCGAGGCGATCAGTCCGCCCGACGTGGCCATCGGATAGCCCTGCTGGCGCATCATCGGCAGCAGGATGGTGGCCAAGGCTGCGGTATCGGCCAGAGCCGAACCGCTCATGCTGGCCATCAACACGGCCGCGCCGATGGCCACATAGCCCAGGCCGCCACGCACGTGTCCGACCCAGGCCTGCGCCATGTCGATGATGCGCCGGCTGATGCCACCGGCGTTCATCAACTCGCCCGCCAGCACGAAAAACGGCACTGCCAGCAGCGCGAAGCTGTCCACACCGGCCACCAGGTTCTGAGCCAGCAGCTGGGTGTCCCAGAAATTGAGCACCCAGGCCATGCCGGCGCCGGTGAGCACCAGGGCCAGGCCCATGTTCATGCCTAGGCCCATCAGAACCAGCATGCCCACCGAAAAAACAACGAATGCTTGGCCTTCAGGATTCACTGGGTAACCTCCATGCTTCGCATTGCGGTGCGAGCTTGCTGGGAGCGGTCCGGCGCGGCGCTCATGATCACTCCATTTCAGCGCTGTGACCCAGGTCCAGCGGCGAGCGCCGTACCAGTTCAACCAAGGCCATGACACCCATGGCCGCGGCGCAGATCAAGGCGGGAAGCGGCAAGAGGGCCGTCGGATAACCGAGCACGACCGACTGGCTGTCCAGTCCGACCAGCACCTGTTGCCACGCACCCCAGCCCAGCATGGCGCACGCCGCGATCACCAGCAGCCGGATCACCACCGTCAGCGTTGAAAACACGGGAGGCCACTTTTTCAACAACCCGGCCAGGCTCGTGAAGGCCATGTGCTCGCCGGCCGGGTAGGCCACCGTGGCGCCCAGAAACACCATCCAGACGAACAGCAGGCGCGAGAGTTCTTCGCTGGCGGCCACGCCGCTGCCAAAGCCGTAGCGCAGCACCACGTTGATGAACACCGCCAGCGCCATGACACCGAGCGCGAGCGCCATCAGCGCGTGGATGGCGGCCTGTGAATGGCGCGCCAGAGCGGATTGCTTCATACAAAAACCTCCTTGTGCAGCCAGGCGGACACCTGCGGCTGCAGCCGTTGCACCGGCTCGCGCGCATCGACCGCCAGCACGCCCGGCTCGCCAACCGGCGACTCGAGCGTGGCGAACTGGCTGTCCACCAGGCTGGTCGGATAAAAGTGGGTCGCCGCCCGCGCCGCCACACGTTTCAAGGCCTCGTCGCGGTCGATCTGCAAGAACACGAACAGCAGGCCGGGCCTGGCACTGCGCAAACGCTCCCGGTAGCTGCGCTTGAGCGCGGAACAGGTCAGCACCAGGCCCGATGGGCGGGCCTGGATCTGCTGCACCAGAACGCCGAGCCAGCCGTCGCGGTCGGCGTCGGTCAGGGCAATGCCCTGACTCATTTTGGTCCGATTGGCCGCACTGTGGAAATCATCGCCTTCGACGAGCGGCAACCCCTCGGCCTCGGCAACGGCGGCCGCCAAGGTCGATTTGCCGCAACCGGCCACACCCATGACGACGATCGAAAAGTTCATTTCTGGACAGCGCTATCCCAAGGAGGATAAAAAAAAGAGGACGCCCATTTCATGATCTGGCGCAACAAAACGCATGAATTTGATGCTTTGTGGCACGCTTGCCAAGAATTTTGGATAGCGCTATCCTACAGGCACTTGACCGACCCGCTCTTGGTGTAAACCCTAGCCCATGCCATCCTCGTCCAACCGCCAACGCGCCACCGGACGTGTCACCTTGGCCGATGTCGCACGGGCGGCCGACGTCAGTCCGATCACCGTATCGCGCGCGTTGCGGGGTGCCCGCGCCGTTGCGCCCGAACTGGTGGAGCGGGTGCGCGCCGCCGCCGACAAACTCGGCTACGTGCCCGACCCCGCCGCGCGCGCCCTGGCGTCGCAACGCAGCACGCATGTCGCCGTGCTGATTCCGATGCTCACCAACGAACTCTTTGTGGGACTGATCGAAGCCGTGCAGTCGAGCCTGCGTCGCGAGGGCTTTCAGACGCTGATCGGCGTGACCCACTACGACCCCGGCGAAGAAGAGCAACTGCTGCGAGAGCAACTGCTGCACCGCCCCGCCGGACTGCTGGTCACCGGCTTCGACCACACCGAAGCAACGCGCCAACTCATGGCCCGCAGCGGCGTGCCCTGCGTGCACCTGATGGAAACCAGTGCCGACGAAGGGATTTACAGCGTCGGGTTTTCGCAGCAGGACGCGGCACGTGACCTGACCCGCCACCTGATCGAACGCGGCCACCGGCGCATCGCCTTTGCGGCGGCGCAGCTCGATCCCCGCACGTTGCAACGCCAGGCTGGCTGGCGGGCGGTCATGCAGTCGCAGGGGCTGTTCGAGCCGACGCTGCAGTGGGCAAACCCCGCGCCTTCATCGATGGCGCTCGGCGGCTTGATGTTCGAGCAGATCATGGGCCAGACGCCGCCCATCGACGCGATCTTCTTCTGCAACGACGACCTGGCCCAGGGCGCGCTGCTGGCCGCCAACCGGATGCGCATCGCGGTTCCCCAACGTGTGGCCGTCGTCGGGTTCAACGACCTGCGGGGGAGCGATCTCATGCTGCCGCCGCTGACCACGGTGCATACCCCGCTGAGGCGCATCGGCGAGGAGAGCGCGGCCATGTTGCTCAAGCTGATGCGCCAGGAGGCCGTGGCCGAGCGCTGCATCGACGTGGGGTACACCGTGGTGGTTCGGGAAAGCACCTGATGGGCCGGTTGGTCCAGAATCACGACGGCGATCGTTCCAACCCGCCACGCGCACCACGTCATCCACCAGGAGGTCTTCATGCCTTTGCGAATCGTCCGCCTCGGTTCTGCCCGCGCCCCCGACGAGGGCACCCGCATTGGCACGGTGCGCCGGCCCCCACGCGGCGTCCCGAAGAGCGAGTTTGCCTCGGGCAACTGGTACGACGTCTGGTACCCGGATCTCGCACCCAGTGTGGAAACGATGAAACTGGGGCAGGCCGCTGAAACGTCAGCCCAGTGGAGTGCGTTCGAAAAGGCCTATCGCCGAGAGATGAAGGAAAGCACGGCTGGGCGGACGATCGCGTTGCTGGCAGCACTGTCGGCGCACGCGAATTTTTCGGTCGGTTGCTACTGCGAGAACGAAGCCCGCTGCCACCGCTCGATCCTCCGGCATCTGCTGGTGGACGCCGGGGCCAACCTGGTCGACGATTGACCACATGGCGATGTCCGTTCAGGCCCATTGCGACCTATCATGGCGCGCTGACTTGGCTCCGGCCAAGTCCGTCAGTGATTCGTGACCGTTCGCCCGCATCCTTTCCAACTTTTCGCGCCCGCCTCTCGCCCATGAGCCTTGTCAAGTCCAAACAACGCGTCGCCGACCACGGCGAGGTCTTCACCCCCGCCTGGATGGTCGAAGCCATGCTTGACCTCGTGAAAGACGAGACCGAGCGCATCGACGCGCGTTTTCTGGAACCGGCCTGCGGCAGCGGCAATTTCATCGTGCAAATCCTGCGGCGCAAGCTCGCGGCGGTGGAACTCAAATACGGCCGGTCCGAGTTCGAGCGTCGGCATTACGCGTTGCTGGCGCTGATGTGCATCTACGGCATCGAACTGCTGGCCGACAACATCGCCGAATGCCACGCCAACGTGATGGAAATTCTTGCGGACTACCTCGACATCGACGAAACAAGCGATCTGTACCAGGCCGCCACCCATGTGCTGTCGCAAAACATCGTGCATGGCGACGCATTGACCATGCGCACCCAAGGTGGCCAACCCATCGCCTTTGCCGAATGGGGCTACCTGGGCAAAGGCAAGTTCCAGCGCCGCGATTTCCGCTTTGACGTGCTCACCGGCTCGTCCGCCTTCAGCGCCGAAGGGTCGCTGTTTGCCGATCTGGGCAAGCACGAGATCTTTGCGCCCGTCCAGACGCACCCGCCCATGACGGTGCGCGAGCTGGCGGCTTTGCAGAGGCCAGCGCAACGACAAGACAACAGGGAGGGGCCATGACTCAAATCGCTCCCCAGCCAGAAAACCTGGCCAAACTCGTCTATTTGATCCGGGGCGAAAAGGTGTTGCTCGATGCTGATCTGGCGGCCCTCTACGGCGTGGCAACCAAGGTCTTGAACCAGGCGGTCAAACGCAACCTGGATCGATTCCCGACCGATTTCATGTTCCAGCTCACACCCGAGGAATGGGCCGGCATGAGGTCACAAACGGTGACCTCATCCACGGGCAGCGGCCCGATGAAGTCACAAATTGGCAGCGCATCTCGGCGCAAACTCACTGCCGCACCCTACGCCTTCACCGAGCAAGGCGTGGCCATGCTCTCCAGCGTGCTGCGCTCGCAACGCGCCGTCGAGGTCAACATCGCCATCATGCGCACGTTCGTGCAGCTGCGCCGTCTCATGGATTCCAACCGTGACCTGGCACGACGCATCGAAGCCCTGGAAACCCGCTACGACGAGCAGTTTGCCCAGGTGTTCGAGGCCATCAAACAACTGATCAGCGCCGACAAAGCGCGCAAGGCCAAGCGGCCCATCGGTTTCTTGTGACCCGCAACCCCATGACCGGCCAGGCCGCTTTCACGCTGCGCGGGCGCAACCCCGATGTGCTGACCTGCATCGCGAACCTGTCGAACGACGAAGTCTTCACGCCGCCCGAGCTGGCCAGCCGCATGCTGGACCGCGTGGCCGAAGCCTGGGCGGCGGACCACCACGGCGCCAACCTCTGGGCCGACAAGAACGCCCGGTTTCTGGACCCGTGCACCAAGTCCGGCGTGTTCCTGCGCGAAATCACCAGCCGGCTCACACTTGGCCTCGCACACAAGATTCCCGACCTGCAGGCCCGCGTGAACCACATCCTGACGCGGCAGGTGTTCGGCATAGGCATCACCCAGCTCACCAGCCTGCTGGCGCGGCGCAGCGTGTACTGCTCCAAGCACGCCAGGGGCGAACACTCGATTGCCAAAGGATTTGAAAGTGATGCCGGCCACATCTGGTTCGAGCGCACCGAGCACAGCTGGTCCACGGGCAAGTGCACGTATTGCGGTGCCAGCCAGGAGGCACTGGACCGTGGGGACGACCTGGAGACCCACGCTTACGCCTTCATCCACACCGACGACATCAAGGCTCGCATCGCCGAGCTATTTGGAGCCCCCATGCAATTCGACGTCATCATCGGCAACCCGCCCTACCAGCTGAACGACGGCGGCTACGGCACCAGCGCCGCGCCGATTTACCAGATGTTTGTGGAGCAGGCCAAAGCGCTGGAACCTCGCTACCTGTCCATGATCATCCCGGCGCGCTGGTTTGCCGGCGGCAAGGGTCTGGACGAGTTTCGGGAGTCCATGCTTGCGGATTCCCGGGTGCGTTCGATCGACGACTTTCTCAGCGCATCCGATGTCTTCCCCGGTGTCGGCCTCAAGGGCGGCGTCTGCTACTTCCTCTGGGATCGCGACCATCCGGGTCTGTGCGATGTGAGCACCCATTTCAAGGACTGGCCGGTTTCCACGTCCACCCGTTCCCTGATGGAAAAGGGCGCAGACATCTTCATTCGTTTTAACGAAGGGCTGTCGATACTTAAAAAGGTTGTCTCGGTCGAAACGGGGCAGAAAAAGTCGCTTGAGCTTCCAGATGATCGACGCTTCGAGCGGCTGGTCAGTTCGAGAAAGCCGTTCGCATTGGAAACGACCTTCAAGGGCAAAGCGAAAAGACGCGACGGTGATCTGCTCATTCATCAGAATGGAGGGACTGGTTTTGTTGCAAGAAGCAGCGTGCCATCAGGTCACGAACTCATTGACAAGTGGAAGTTATTTGTCGGCTACGCGGCCCCAGGAACTGGCAACAAGGACACCTACCCGCACCGCATTCTGAGCACGCCCTTCATTGGCGAACCGGGCAGCGTCTGCTCCGAGACCTACCTGTGTATCGGGCCATTCGAGACTGAAACCGAGGCCCAGAGCGCCCTGTCCTACCTCGCCTGCCGTCTGACCCGGCTCTTGATCCTGCTGCACAAGCCGTCGCAGCACGTCACCCGCAAGGTCTACACCTTCGTCCCCACGCAGACCTGGGATCGAACCTGGACCGATGCCGAGCTCTACGCCAAATACGGCATCTCGAAACAGGAAATCGAATTCATCGAGAAAGTCGTGCGCCCGATGGACCTGACAACCGACTTGTTGGGCGACGTTGCCGTGGATGAAAGCGACGATGAGTAGACCCATCGAAGACATCCTGGCGCCCAAGCCAACGGCCAGGCCTCGCATCTACGCCTACACCATTGCCGACGCCGCGCACCAGGGCCTGCTCAAGGTGGGGCAGACCACGCGCGATGTGAAGCGGCGCGTGGCCGAGCAGCTCAAGACCGCCGCCATCCGGAACTACCGCATCGATATCGACGAGCCGGCCGAGCGCGACGACGGCTCGTTCTTCACCGACCACGAGGTGCGCGCGGCGCTGGTGAGGCGCGGCTTTGAAAACCCCACGCTCGAATGGGTGCGCTGCACCGTGGCCGACGTGCGCACCGTGCTGGCCGAGCTGCGCAGCGGCCAGCGTTATGGCGGCACGCACCACGAAACCTTTGGCCTGCGCGACGAGCAGGCCACGGCGGTGAACAAGACGCATGCCTACTACCACTCCATCTGGCAGGAAGACATGCACGCCACCCCGCGCTTCCTGTGGAACGCCAAGATGCGCTTCGGCAAGACGTTCACCGCCTACCAGCTGGCCAAAAAGCTCAAGGCCAAACGGGTGCTGGTGGTGACCTTCAAGCCGGCGGTGGAAGACGCGTGGCAGACCGACCTGGAAAGCCATGTGGACTTCGATGGCTGGCAGTACCTGTCACGCGCGTCGGGTAGTGACCCGACGCAGATCGACAAGCGCAAGCCGGTGGTGTATTTCGGATCGTTCCAGGACTTGCTGGGGCGCGACGCCGCCGGCCACATCAAGCCCCGGAACGAATGGCTGCATGCGGTGCACTGGGACCTGGTGGTGTTCGACGAATACCACTTCGGGGCCTGGCGCGAGAGCGCCAAGGAGTTGTTCGAAGGGGACGAGGAGCGCATCGAGCGCGCGGAAACGCGGGTGGACGACACCAAGGGCCAGAAAGAGCGCATCGCCGACCTGCAGGAGCCCTTGGAGCGGGAATCGGACTTTCTGCCCATCACCACCCGGGCCTATCTGTACCTCTCGGGCACGCCGTTCAAGGCGCTGGCCACGGGGGAGTTCATCGAAGAACAGATCTTCAACTGGACCTACACCGACGAGCAGCGCGCCAAGGCGGCCTTCGCCAACCGGCACCCCGGCCAGCGCAACCCCTACGCGGCGCTGCCGCAGATGCGGCTGCTCACCTACCAGATGCCTGATGAATTGCTGGCCATTGCGAGCGGGGGCGAGTTCGACGAGTTCGACCTCAATGCCTTCTTCGAGGCGTCGGGGCCCGAGAAGAAGGCCCAGTTCAAGCACAAGGGCGACGTGCAGAAATGGCTGGACATCATTCGCGGCGGCTACGCGGCCCAATCGGCCGAGTTGCTGAAGGTGGGTTCGCGCCCGCCGTTCCCGTATTCGGATGTGCGGCTGTTGCCGTACCTGCAGCATTCGTTCTGGTTCCTGCCCGATGTGGCGGCGTGCCACGCGATGGCCAACCTGCTGCGGGAGAAGCCCAACACCTTCTGGCGCGACTACACCGTGATCGTGGCGGCTGGCGCCTCGGCCGGCATCGGGCTGGACGCGCTGCCGCCGGTGCGCGAGGCGATCGGCAGCGGGTTTGACACCAAGACCATCACCCTGTCGTGCGGCAAGCTCACCACCGGGGTGACGGTGCCGCAGTGGTCGTCCATCCTGATGCTGCGCAACCTGAAGTCACCCGAGACCTATTTTCAGGCGGCGTTTCGGGTGCAGTCGCCCTGGTCGATCAAGAACCCCAACGGCGACAACCCGAACGAGGAGGAAATCCTCAAGCCGGTGTGCTTCGTGTTCGACTTCGCCCCCACGCGGGCGCTGCGCCAGTTGTCCGAATACGGCATCGGCCTGTCGCCCAACGAAAGCAACCCCGAACACGCGGTGCGCGACCTGGTGGCTTTTCTGCCCGTGCTGGCTTTTGATGGCGCCAACATGACGCAGATCGACGCGGGCGGCATCCTGGACATCGCGATGGCCGGCACCTCGGCCACCCTGCTGGCCCGCAAGTGGGAAAGCGCGCTGCTGGTGAACGTGGACAACGGCACGCTGCGCCGCATCCTGGACAACCCCGACGCCATGGCCGCCGTGGAGCGCATCGAGGGCTGGCGCTCGCTCGGTGACAACATCATCGAGACCATCATCAACCAGAGCGACAAGGTCAAGAGCCTCAAGAACAAGGCCCAGGATGGCAAGCTGTCGGCCAAGGAGAAAAAGGAACTCACCGCCGAGGAGAAGGAATACAAGTCCAAACGCAAGCTGGTGCAGGAAAAGCTGATCAAGTTCGCCACCCGCATCCCCGCGTTCATGTACCTGACCGACTTCCGGGAGAACACGCTGCAGGACGTGATCACCAAGCTGGAGCCGGACCTGTTCCTGACCGTGACCGGCTTGACGGTAAAAGACTTTCACCTGCTGGTGCGGCTCAAGGTGTTCAACACCGAACAGATGAACCAGGCGGTGTTCGCGTTCCGCCGGTACGAGGACGCCTCGCTGCGCTACACCGGCATCGAAAGCCACAAGGGGCTGAGCCACTACGGCCTGTACGACACGGTGGTGGCGAAGGAGTAGGCGGCTCGCAGGCGGGGTTGCACGGTGTCCGGCGCGAACGGAGGCTTGGGTCCATGCCCGAATCAATCCTGATTTGATAGCTGCTCGTGGCCATTCCACGCTGGGAAAGTGCCGATTGAATGCCTGAAATCCGGCCTTTCGCCCTGTCTCCCGCTTGTCGGGCACGCCCGCGGCGCTTGCCCGACAATCGACCGGGTGAAAACCCGCTATTTCGCGCAACTGGTCGCGCTGTCGGCCCTGTGGGGCGCCTCCTTCCTGTTCCTGCGGATCGCCAGCCCGGTGTTCGGCCCCCAGGTGCTGGCCGTCGGGCGCATCGCGCTGGCGACGGTGACCCTGGCGATCATCATGGCCGCGTTGAAGCAGCGCTGGCCATGGCGCCACTGGGTGGAATTGCTGCGCCTCGGGGCCTTGTCGGTGGCCGTGCCGTTCCTGCTTTACGCCTGGGCGGCGCTGCGCCTGCCGGCCGGCTACAGCGCCTTGCTCAACAGCACCGTGGTGGTGTTCGGAACACTGGCCGCGGCCTGGATGAAGGAAGACACGCTCACCGCGCGCAAGCTCGTGGGCTGTCTCGTGGGTTTCGCCGGCGTGGGCATGATCGTGCGTCTGGGGCCCGTCACGCCCACCCCCGAGATGATGCTGGCGGCGCTGGCCTGCATCGGGGCGGCGGCCTGCTATGGCATCTCCACGCCGCTCATGAAGCGCGCCACCAAACACCTGGAGCCGCTGGCCATTGCGGCCGGCATCCACCTCGCCTCGCTGGTGGTGCTGTTACCCGGTGCCCTGTGGACCTTGCCTCAGGCTCGATTCACCGAAGGCGCGATGGCGGCGCTGCTGGTACTGGGGGTGGTGACATCAGGCCTGGCCTACTGGCTGCACGTTCGGGTGATTCGCCACGTCACCCCCGTCGCGGCCATGAGCCCGGCCTTCATGATCCCTGTGTTCGGGGTGACCTGGGGCCACCTGTTCCTTGGCGAGCCGCTGGGTTCGGGCATCTGGGCCGGTGGTGCGCTGATCCTGCTCGCGATCGCGCTGGTGACCGGCTTCAACCCGTTCCAGAAGCCCGGGGATGCGCCAGCCGCCAGACCTTGAGCGCACAAGCCGTTGCTATCACACTGGTAGCAACCGATGCCCAGAACACGCTGGAAAGTCCGTATCTTGAGCTCAGAACGCCACCTGCGAGCCCGCCCAGCACGCCCGGAAGACCGTAGGCGATGACGGTGTACAGCGCCTGACCCCGCCCGCGCAACCGACCGGTGAAGTGACGCGACAGCAGCGCGATACACACCGTGTGGTGCGCTGCAAAGGTCAAGGCGTGCAGTGCCTGCGCCAGCAGCAACGCCGTCAGCACGCTTGCGCTGCTGGCCGTGATGCCCATGCGCAGCACCATGGCCGCCGAGCACAGCACCAGCCAGCCGGTCAGGCTCAATCGGTGCAGCCAGCGCGACTGCGTGAAGAACCAGCCGATCTCCACGATCACCGACACCGCCCACAGCACACCGATCATCGTCTTGCTGTAGCCCAGCGAATCCAGGTAGAGCGAAAAGAAGACGTAGATGCCGATGTGCGACAGCACATGGAAGAACGCCGCCGCAAAAAACCATTGCACGCTGCGCTGTCGCAGCACCGGCAGCACCGGCACGCGAGATTCGTGCGCCGGAATGGCTTCCTTCAGGTCGGGCAGCCACCACACCGCGAGCGTGACGGCCGCCAGGGTCAGCGTTGTCCAGGCTGGAAACTGCCCCATGCCGGCGTGCTCGAACCAGGCACCCGCGGCAAACACCGTGACCAGAAAGCCCAGCGAGCCCCAAAGGCGGACGCGGCCATAGCGCCGGGCGTCGAAGGCGCCGCCCTGGCTGACCAGGTGCGCCATGGCGGCCTCGCTCATCGGCATCATCGAGCTGGTATGGGTGAACATCACCAGCAGCACCACGCCCAGCCACAGCGGGCTGAGCTCGAACCACAAGCCGAGTGACACCAGCAGCGCGGTGCTGGCGCTGTAGCGCAGCAGCTTGACGCGCTCACCGGTGTGGTCACTGAGCCAGCCCCATCCGTAGGGCGCAAACAGCCGCGTGGCCGCCTGCACCGAGGTCAGCACGCTGATGGCGAACAGGCCGAATCCCAGCTCCTTGAGCCACAACGGCAGGTAAGGATTGAAAAAGCCGATGTGGGCGAAATAGCTGGCCGACAGCGCGGCAAACGGCACCAGCTGGCGGCGGCCGGCGGGGCCCGCGCTCATGGCCGCTTCAAAGGAAGGATGCCTTGATGGGTGACAACGGCGGATGCACGTCGGCGCACTGGGCGCGGTGGCGCAGCGCGTGCTCCATCACCACCAGCGCGAGCATGGCCTCGGCGATCGGCGTGGCGCGGATACCGACGCATGGGTCATGACGCCCCTTCGTGACCACCTCGGTGGAATGGCCGTCGATGTCGATCGACTCGCGCGGCGACAGGATCGAACTGGTCGGCTTGATCGCGATGCTGACCTCCAGGTCCTGCCCCGTGCTGATGCCGCCGAGCACGCCGCCCGCGTTGTTGCTCCTGAAACCCTGCGGCGTCAGCGAGTCCCCGTGCGTGGTGCCGCGCTGGGCGACGCTGGCAAATCCGGCGCCGATTTCCACGCCCTTGACCGCGTTGATGCCCATCATCGCGAAGGCGATGTCAGCGTCCATCTTGTCGAACAAGGGCTCACCCAGGCCCACCGGCACCTTGCGCGCGGTCACGCGCAGCCGCGCACCACAGGAGTCGCCGGCCTTGCGCAGTTCGCCCATGTAGGACTCCAGCGCGCTCACATCGGCCACCGGCGCGAAGAAGGGGTTGTTCGGCACGTGGTCCCAGCTCTCGAAAGGGATGACGATCTCGCCGATCTGTGTCATGCAGCCGTGAAAGGTGGTGCCGTGCGTCTCGGCCAGCCACTTCTTGGCCACCGCGCCAGCGGCCACCATGGGCGCGGTGAGCCGGGCCGACGAGCGACCGCCACCGCGCGGGTCGCGCAGGCCGTACTTCTGGACGTAGGTGTAGTCGGCGTGGCCAGGGCGAAAGGTGCGCAGGATGTCGCCGTAGTCCTTGCTGCGCTGGTCGGTGTTGCGGATCAGCAGCGCGATCGGTGTCCCGGTCGTCCTGCCGTCGTACACGCCGGAGAGGATCTCCACCGCGTCGGGCTCGTTGCGCTGGGTCACGAACTTGCTGGTGCCAGGGCGGCGGCGGTCCAGATCGGGCTGGATGTCGGCCTCGCTCAGGGCCATGCCGGGCGGGCAGCCGTCGATCACGCAGCCGATGGCCGGGCCGTGGGATTCGCCGAAGTTGGTGACCGCAAAAAGGGTGCCGAAGGTGTTGCCGCTCATGGAGCGGGATTATCCCAGAGCGTCCCTCTGCCAGGGCTTTCGCCAGCCCGCAGGGGTGCGTACACTGCGCGCCATGCCAACCCCTTGCCCCTGCCCGACCCGATCCTCCGTGCCGATGTGCGCTTTGGCGGACGCGAGCCAGCTGCCGCTCGCACCATGCCTGGCGGCTGCCTCATGAGCCCGCCGATCAGCCTCATCGGCGCGCCGACCGACGTGGGCGCCGGGATGCGCGGCGCATCCATGGGCCCCGAGGCGCTTCGGGTGGCGGGGCTGAAATCTGCGCTCGAGTCGCGCGGCTTGACCGTGCACGACCTGGGCAATCTCGCCGGGCCGCCCAATCCCTGGGAGACCGCGGCGGATGGTTACCGCCACCTGCCGCAGGTGGTGGCCTGGAACCAGGCCGTGTTCGAAGCGGTCCGGGCCGCCCTGCGGGCCGGGCACCTGCCGATGCTGCTGGGCGGCGACCACAGCCTCGGCGTGGGCAGCATCAGCGCGGTGTCCCGGCATTGCCGCGAAACCGGACGCAAGCTGCGCGTGCTCTGGCTCGATGCCCATGCCGATTTCAACACCAGCGCGCTGACCCCCAGCGGCAATGTGCACGGCATGCCGGTGGCGTGCCTTTGCGGCCTGGGACCGATGGCGTTGACGCACCTGGGTGGCGACGCACCGGCGCTGCACCCGCAGCAGATCCGCCAGATCGGCATCCGCAGCGTCGATGCCGGCGAGCGGCGCCTGGTCCACGACCAGGAACTGGAGGTCTTCGACATGCGCTTCATCGACGAAGAGGGCATGCGCCACACCATGGAACGCGCACTCGAAGGACTGGACGACGACACCCACCTGCACGTGAGTTTCGACGTCGATTTCCTGGACCCCGAAATCGCGCCAGGCGTCGGCACCACGGTGCCTGGCGGGCCCACCTACCGCGAGGCGCAACTGTGCATGGAGATGATTGCCGACAGCGGCCGCCTGGCCTCGCTCGACATCGTCGAACTCAATCCCGCGCTGGACGTGCGCAACCGCACGGCGGTGCTCGCGGTGGATCTGGTGGAGTCGCTGTTCGGCAAGAGCACGCTGATGCGCCGCCGTGTCGAAGCGACAGCGCGACCAGCGGGAACCGCCGGCTGAGGCCTCCGGCAGGAGGCGCCCGCCGGGCCCAGGGTCAGGACGCGCCCGGTTCGCCCTTGGCTTCAGGCTCGTCGGCGGGCCAGTCGTGGATGTAGGCCTTGAGCATCTTGTTCTCGAAGCTCTGGCTTTCGACGACGAACTTGGCGACGTCGTAGAAGCTGATCACGCCCATGAGCATCTTCTTGTCCATCACCGGCATGTAGCGGGCATGGCGGTCCAGCATCATGCGGCGGACCTCGTCGATCTCGGTCTCCATGGTGCAGGTCAGCGGGTGGTCGTCCATCGCACTGCGGACCAGCGTCGTGCCCAGCGCGCCGCCGTTCTTCACGATGGTCTGGATCACCTCGCGGAAGGTCAGCATGCCGACCAGATCGCCGTGGTCCATGACGACCAGCGAGCCGATGTCTTTTTCGGCCATGAGGTCCACCGCGGCGGCCAGGGCCTCGTCGGGGGTGACGGTGTACAAGGTGTTGCCCTTGACGCGAAGAATGCCGCTGACTTTCATGCTGATCTCCTGTGTCGCCGCCGTGGCGTGTTGGCGAAGAAATATAGCCCACAATTGACCGAAAGAACAATTTCGCCACCCCGGAAACTTCTGGAGACACCATGCCCGGCTATTCCGACCCCGGCTTCGACACGCTGGCGCTGCACGCGGGCAGCCAGCCCGACCCTGCCACCGGCGCGCGTGCCGTGCCCATCCACCTGACGACCTCGTTCGTTTTCGAGTCCACCGACCACGCGGCCGCGCTGTTCAACCTCGAGCGCGCCGGCCATGTCTACAGCCGCATCAGCAACCCGACCAACGCCGTCCTCGAGCAGCGCATGGCGGCCCTGGAAGGCGGCATCGGCGCCATCGCGGTGGCCAGCGGCCAGGCGGCGCTGCACCTCGCCATCGCCACGCTGATGGGCGCGGGCTCGCACATCGTCGCCAGCACCGCGCTGTACGGCGGCAGCCAGAACCTGCTGCACTACACGCTGCGCCGCTTCGGCATCGAAACCACTTTCGTCAAGCCCGGCGACATCGATGGCTGGCGCGCCGCGGTGCGACCCGAGACCCGCCTGTTCTTCGGCGAAACCGTGGGCAACCCCGGCCTGGACGTGCTCGACATTCCCACCGTGGCGCAGATCGCGCACGAGGCGGGTGTGCCGCTGCTGGTGGATTCGACGCTGACCACGCCCTGGCTGATCAAGCCGCTGGAGCATGGGGCCGACCTGGTCTACCACTCGGCCACCAAGTTCCTGTCGGGCCACGGCACCGTGGTGGGTGGCGTGGTGGTGGACGGCGGCAGCTTCGACTGGGACCGCTCGGGCAAATTCCCGGGCCTGACCGAGCCCTACGACGGCTTTCACGGCATGACCTTCAGCGAGGAAAGCACCGTGGGCGCCTTCCTGCTGCGCGCACGCCGCGAGGGCCTGCGTGACTTTGGCGCCTGCATGAGCCCCCACACCGCCTGGCTGATCCTGCAGGGCATCGAAACCCTGTCGCTGCGCATGGAGCGGCACATGGCCAACACCGAAAAAGTGGTGCAGTTCCTGGCCGCACACCCGCTGGTGGGCCGCGTGGGCCACCCGCTGCTGGAAAGCCACCCCAGCCACGCGCTCGCGCAACGCCTGCTGCGCCATGGGGCGCGCGGTGCGGGCTCGGTGTTCAGCTTCGACATCAACGGCAGCCGGGCGCAGGGCAAGGCCTTCATCGAGGCGCTCAAGGTGTTCAGCCACCTGGCCAATGTGGGCGACTGCCGCTCGCTGGTGATCCACCCGGCCAGCACCACCCATTTCCGCATGAGCGACGAGGCACTCGCCGGCGCGGGCATCGGTCCCGGCACCATCCGTCTGTCGATCGGCCTGGAAGACGCGGATGACCTGATCGACGATCTCAAACGGGCCCTCAAGGCCGCGGAGAAGGCAGCATGATCCTCACTGTGCACGGCGCCCCGACCTACTGCTACACCGGCGGCAAGCCCTTCGATGCCGCCAAGCCCACCGTGGTGTTCATCCACGGCGTGCTCAACGACCACAGCGTCTGGATCCTGCAGAGCCGCTACCTGGCGAACCACGGCTTCAACGTGCTGGCGGTGGACCTGCCAGGCCACTGCCGCAGCGGCGGCGAGGCGCCAGCGTCCGTCGAAGCGGCGGCCGACTTCATCGGCGCGCTGCTCGACGCGGCCGGCGTGCAAAAGGCCGCGCTGGTCGGCCACAGTTGGGGCTCGCTGATCGCGCTCGAAGCCGCCGCGCGCCTGAAAGAACGCGTGACGCACCTGGTGCTGGTGGGCACGGCGTTTCCGATGCGGGTGTCGCCAGCACTGATCGAGGCCTCGCTGAACGACCCGATGAAAGCGCTGACCATGGTCAACGTGTTCTCGCGCAGCACCCTGTGCGCCCCGCCCTCGGCGCTCGGCCCGGGCACCTGGGTGTTCGGTGCGAGCATGGCGCTGGGGCGGCGCGTGCTGGCCAGCAACCCGGCGGTGAACGTGTTTCACCGCGGGTTCGTCGCCTGCGACAGCTATGCGAACGGCGAAACGGCCATCACCGAGGTCACCTGCCCGGTGCTGTTCCTGCTCGGTGGCGTGGACCAGATGACGCCCCCGAAGGCCGCGCAGGGCCTGATCGGCAAGGCACGCGAAGCGGGCAAGGCGGTGCACGTGGTCACGCTGCCGGTGGGCCACCACCAGATGACCGAGACGCCGGACGCCACTCTGGCGGCGCTGCACGGCTTCCTGCGGGGCTGAAGCCCGACACCAGATACTACTGTTTTTGTAGCAGACTACGCCCATTCAACGCTGGGATCTGGCTGTTTTTCCTGAAATTCTCGACGCTGGCGGCCGGTTCGAGCAACAAGGCGTCGATCAGCGGGGTGGCCGAGGTCTTGTCCAGATCCACCAGCAGCACGTCGCGCCCATCCTCCAGCTGCCCGACCCAGTCCAGCGCCAGCAGGGTGTCGATCACCGGCTCCAGCTGCAGGCTGTCGACCTTCAGCCGCTGCGCCAGATCGGCCACGTTCAGGCCCTTGGCCGGCGTGCCGCGAGCGTCATCGAGCGCCTGAACCGCCTCCACCGCGAGCTGGAAGCGCCAGCCCGGCGTGCCGCCCCGGCGCGCCACCCCCGCCAGCAGGGCTGGCAGGTAGGCCGCGATCACCGCGCCGAGCAGCACCACCAGCCAGACGATGTACACCCACAGCAGCAGGATCGGCACCGCCGCGAACGCGCCGTAGATCGCCGACATGCCCGGCAGCAACGAGAGGTACAGCGCCAGCCCCTTCTTGGCCAGTTCCAGCCCCATCGCCACGAACACGCCACCGACCGCCGCATGCCCCCAGTGCACCCAGGTGTTGGGCACGTAGCGGAACAGCGCGGCCGTTCCGGCCGCCACAAGGGCAAACTGCATCACGTCGAGCGCAAACTCCAGAACCGTCGGCAGGGCACTCACAAGCCCACGCGACGCCGAGGCCGCATACGAGCCGGTGGCCAGCAGGGCAGCCAGCGCCAGCGGACCGAGCGACAGCACGGCCCAGTACATCAGCACCCGCTGCGCGAGCGGACGGGCACGGCGCACACGCCAGATCCCGTTGAGCGTGCGGTCGATCGTGAGGATCACCGACAAGGCCGTCACCAGCAGAAAGGCGAAACCCACGGTGCCGACCCGGCTGGCTTTGGCCGAAAACTGGTTCAGGTAGCCCATCACCTGGCGCGCGATCGCGTCGGGAAACAGGCTGTCGGACAGCCATTGCTGCAGCACACCCTGCAGCTTGTTGAACGCAGGAAACGCCGAGAACACCGCCAGCAGCACGGTGAACAGCGGCACCAGTGAAATCACGGTCGTGAACGTGAGGCTGCTGGCGGTCAGGGCCAGGTGGTCCTCGCGGAAGCGTTCGCGCAGCGTCTGCCCGGTTTCCCGCCACGGGAAATGCCGCAAGGCCCGCAAGGTGGAGTGCCATGCCTGGTTCGTCATGACCGCTATGATGCCACTGCCATGACACCCGCCGACCCGACTGTCCGCGCCACGCGCACCCTGGCCGTTGCCAGCCTGCTGGGGCTGATCGCCCTGAGCCTGGCCTGGGAGCTGTGGCTGGCGCCGCTGCGACCGGGTGGATCCTGGCTGGCACTGAAGGCGCTGCCGCTGTGCCTGCCGCTGGCCGGCCTGCTCAAGCACCGCATGTACACCTACCGCTGGCTCAGCCTGGTGATCTGGCTCTATTTCATCGAAGGCGTGGTGCGCGCCTGGAGCGATCCGCCGCCGGGCAACCGCCTCGCCCTGATTCAGATCGCTCTGTGCCTGGCTGCGTTTGCCGCCTGCGTGCTGCATGTGCGCCTGCGGTTTCGCAACGCCAGGGCGCTCGCGGCCGCCGCAGAACCATTGCCCGGTTCCCCGCCATGAACGAATTGCTCGACGAGCTGCGCCACATCACCGGCGCCGCCCACGTCTTCACCGACGGCGACCTCAGCGCCTTCACCCAGGACTGGCGCCGGCGAGCACACGGCAAGGCGCTCGCCGTGGTGCGCCCTGGCAGCACCGAGGAGGTCGCTGCCGTCGTCAAGGCCTGTGCCCGTCACCAGGCACGGTCGGGCGTGAGTCTGGTTCCGCAGGGCGGCAACACCGGGCTGGCCGTGGGTTCGGTGCCCGATGCCACCGGTCGACAGGTGGTGCTGAGCCTGACCCGCCTGAACGCGGTGCGCGCCATCGACCCCGCCAACCTGACCATCACGGCCGAAGCCGGCTGCGTGCTTCAGAACGTGCAGGAAGCGGCCGAAGCCGCGGGCTACCTGTTCCCGCTGAGCCTGGCCGCCGAAGGCAGTTGCACCCTGGGCGGCAACCTGGGCACCAACGCGGGCGGCACCCAGGTGGTGCGCTACGGCAATGCCCGTGAGCTGTGTCTGGGCCTGGAAGTCGTCACCGCGCAGGGTGAGGTCTGGCACGGCCTGAGCGGTCTGCGCAAGGACAACACCGGCTATGACCTGCGCAACCTGATGATCGGCAGCGAGGGCACGCTGGGCATCATCACCGCGGCGACGATGAAGCTGTATCCGCTGCCAGCGGCCCAGCTCACGGCCTGGGCAGCCGTGCCATCGCTGCAAGCGGCTGTGGCCTTGCTGGGCCTGGCCCACGAGCGCCTTGGGGCCGGCCTGACCGGCTTCGAGGTCATGGGCCGCTTTGCGCTGAGCCTGGTGGACAAACACTTCAAACAGCTCAGCGTGCCGCTGCTGAGCCCGCAAACGCCTGCCGTGCGCAGCTCGCCACCGGACGCGGCGGACGCGGGCGATCCGTACTTCGTTCTGCTCGAAAACTCCGACCATGAATCCGAAACGCACGCCTGTCACGTGTTCGAGCGGCTTCTCGAAACGGCGCTGGAACAAGGCCTCGTGCGCGACGCCGTGGTGGCCGAGAGCCTGAATCAGGCTCGCCACCTCTGGCACCTGCGCGAAAGCATTCCGCTCGCCCAGGCCGAGGAAGGCCTCAACATCAAGCATGACATCTCGATCCCGGTCTCGCGCATCGTCGCGTTTGTCGAGCAGACCGATGCGCTGCTCGCGCGCGAGATCCCCGGCGTGCGGCTGGTCAACTTCGGCCACCTCGGCGACGGCAACCTGCACTACAACGTGCAGGCGCCCGAAGGCATCGACGCCGCCGTCTTCCTGCGCGACCAGGAAGACCGCGTGAACACCCTGGTGTTCGATTCGGTGGCCCGCTTCGGCGGCTCGATTTCCGCCGAGCACGGCGTGGGCAGCTTGAAGGCCGACAAGCTGCCGCGCTACAAGTCGCCGGTGGCCTTGGAGCTGATGCGCGCGATCAAGCGGGCGCTGGACCCGCAGAACCTGCTGAATCCGGGCCGCGTGATTCGAGGCTGAACATCTAAAATTCGCGGCGCAACCCACGCCAAGCACAGCAAGCACCCAACCAGACCCTGGCATGCCTCCATCCTCTGCGCCAGCAGCACGCCCCATCCGCTCCCAGTACGAAGACTTCATGCGCCATGTGGACACCCACGGCGTTTTCAAGGCCGACCGCACGGGCACTGGCACCAAAAGCGTGTTCGGCTACCAGATGCGCTTCGACCTCAACGAAGGCTTCCCGCTGGTCACCACCAAGAAGGTGTACCTGCGCGCCATCATCGTCGAGTTGTTGTGGTTCCTGCGCGGCGGCTCCAACGTCAAATGGCTGCAGGAGCGTGGCTGCACGATCTGGGACGAATGGGCCCGCCCCGACGGCGAGCTCGGTCCGGTCTACGGCGTGCAATGGCGCAGCTGGCCCAAGCCGGATGGCGGACACATCGACCAGATCGCCGACGTCATCCGCACGCTCAAGACCAACCCCGACTCGCGCCGCATCATCGTGAGCGCCTGGAACGTGGCCGAGCTGGACCAGATGGCCTTGATGCCGTGCCACGCCTTCTTCCAGTTCTACGTGGCGCCGGCCACCGAGCCCGGTGGGCGCGGCCGCCTGAGCTGCCAGCTGTACCAGCGCAGCGCCGACATCTTTCTCGGCGTGCCCTTCAACATCGCCAGCTATGCGCTGCTGACGCACATGGTGGCGCAGCAGTGCGACCTCGACGTGGGTGACTTCATCTGGACCGGCGGCGACTGCCACATCTACAGCAACCACGCCGAGCAGGTGGCCTTGCAACTCTCGCGCGAGCCCCTGCCCTACCCCACGCTGCGCATCAAACGCCGGCCCGAATCGATCTTCGACTACGAGTACGAGGATTTCGAGGTGCTGGATTACCAGAGCCACCCGCCCATCAAGGCGCCGGTGGCAATTTGATGGCCCCCACGCTCCCTCACTGCGTGTGGTCGCTGTACGTGCCTCAACCAGAGGCAACGGCCCTTCATGCCGTCCGGATGTGCGCAGGCACATCCAGAGCCGCGGCACTCAGCCCCTCGCGGGCTGGCCTTGCTTGGGGCGGCCCGGCGCGGCGGCCGTTGCGTCCCCGGTGATTTCCCGCCGGCAAGTCTGGGCGCTGGTGGCGCTCACGCTGATGTGGGGCGTCAACTGGCCGATGATGAAGCTCTCACTGCGCGAGCTCACGCCGATGTATTTCCGTGCGCTCACCATGACCGGCGGCGCGCTGTGGCTCTACGCGTTCTACCGCGCCCGCGGCATCCGCATGACGCCGCAAGGCCCCGAATGGCGCGCAGTGGCGCTGCTGGGTCTGCCCAACATGCTGGGCTGGCACGTGATGTCGATCTTCGGGGTAAAGGCGCTGGCCTCGGGCCGCGCCGCGATCCTCGGCTTCACGATGCCGATCTGGACCGTGCTGATCGGCGTCGGCCTCTTGGGCGAGCGGCTCACGCGCCGGGTAGCCTTCGCCGCCATCGCCGTCGCCGTGGCGATCGCGCTGCTGGTGTCCGACGAACTGGGGGCGCTGGCCGGGCGACCGGTGGGCGTGCTCTGGATGGGCGGCGCCGCGGTGAGCTGGGCCATCGGCACGCTGATGATGCGCCGCATGAAACACACGCTGCCGGTGGAGGCGCTCACGGTGTGGATGATGATCGGCTCGGCCGCGTGCATCTGGGTCATTGCCGCCCTCACCGAGCCCCTGCCGACGATGCGTTTCACACCGCTCATGTGGGCCAGCCTGGCCTATGGCGTGCTCATCAACTACGGCTTCGCCCAGATCATCTGGTTCGGCCTGGCGCGCAACCTGCCCCCGGCCACCAGTGCGATGAGCGTCATGGCGGTGCCCATGATCGGCACGCTGAGTGCGCCGCTGATCGTGGGCGAATGGCCGCGCTGGCAGGACGGCGTGGCCATGGTCTGCGTGATGGCCGCCATCGCCGCGGTGCTGCTGCCGCCGCGCGGCGGCCTGCCCCTTGCGAAGCGGCCACAATCCTGACATGCCCACCTCACCCAACATTCACCTGATCTTTGCCCGCGCGTCCAACGGCGTGATCGGCCGCGACGGCCGCCTGCCCTGGCACCTGCCCGAAGACCTGGCCCACTTCAAGCGCACCACGCTGGGCTGCCCGGTCATCATGGGCCGCAAGACCTGGGACTCGCTGCCGCCGAAGTTCCGCCCCCTGCCCGGGCGCCTGAACATCGTCGTCACCCGCCAGCCGCACTGGCAGGCCGAGGGCGCGGTGCGCGCCGGCTCGCTGGCTGAGGCCCTGGCCGCCTGCGCGGACAACGCCGACGCCTGGGTGATCGGCGGCGCCGAGATCTATGCCCAGGCGCTACCGCTGGCCCGCAGCGCGGTGGTGACCGAAATCGACGCCGACTTCGACGGTGACGCCTTTGCGCCAGAATTCGGGCCCGCCTGGGTTGAAACCCGGCGCGAGCCCCATACCTCCGCCACGGGGCTGTCCTTCAGCTTCGTCACCTACCAACACCAGAACCCACAGGATATTTGAGATGTCAGGACATGGTTTTCACGTTCACGGCCCGCACGATCACGAACTCGAGCATGCCCAGCAAGGCGGCCACGGGGGCGACGGCCACGGTGGCCACGGCAGCTCGGGCGGCATGATCAACCAGATCGCGATGTTCACCGCCATCATCGCCACCGTGGGCGCGATCTTCGGCTACATGGGCGGTGCCACCCAGGCCAACGCCGGCATCTACAAGAACAACGCCGCCATCAAGAAGACCGAGGCGTCCAACCAGTGGAACTACTTCCAGTCCAAGAGCACCAAGCAGTCGCTGGCCGAGATGTCGCGCGACCTCGCGACCAAGGACGAGGACCGGGCCAAGTACCAGGCCAAGGTGGATCGCTACGAGAAGGAAAAGAACGAGATCAAGGCCGTCGCGGAAAAACTCGAAGCCGAGGCCACGGCCTGGGACAAGCAGAGCGACGAGCAGATGCACCAGCACCACCGCTGGGCGCAGTCCACCACGGTGTTGCAGGTCTCCATCGCGCTGGCCGCCATCGCGCTGCTGACCAAGAAGCGGTGGCTGGAGTTCGCGATGATCATCGCTGGCGGCGCCGGTGTGATCGTCGGCGGCCTGGCGGCGCTTCATATTTGATAGCTGCCCGTGGCCAATGGGCGCTGGGAATCGACCAATTTGATGCCGAAAACTGCTCGTTGACGGCCTGAATGGCCGTTTTCGGGCCGCCGTTCAGCGGGTGTCGCTCATCCCCATGCGGCGCAGCACCCAGCCCGTGTCCGTCGGGGCCAGGCCGTAATGGATCTGGCGCGAGCCGCCGGTGGGTTGCGCGTTGCGGTCGCCGGGGCGGTACAGCGGGAACAGTCGCACCAGGCGATTGCCCCTGATCACGAAAGTGTCGTGGCCCATGTAACCCCTGGACGCGTCAACATCCTCGCTGATCGGCAGCAGGTCAATGTCGGCCAGCGACTGCCGTTGCCGCACGCCGAACGCCGCCAGCGAGCCGTATGACCCCGATCCAACCGAGCGCACGAAGACATAGACCTCAGGCAGGCCGTCGTCGTCGAGATCGGCCACCTCGGCACCGGTGACGAGACCATCCACCTCGCGCGACACTGGCGCGTTGCCACCGGAGAGCCCCGACGGCGTGATCACGACCCGGTTGCCCGACGCGGTGTTGGCGCTGACCACCCGAAAGCCGATGCCTTTCATGGCCAAGGTCTGATCGAACGGTTTCGCGCCCTGGGCCAACGGCGCGGTCGGCCCGGGCTTGGCACCCGGCACGTCGAACGCGCGCGCCGCTTCGGCACTGTCCGGGGCCAGCACGTCGGTGTAGGCTTCCGTCCGGAACGGTGCCCAGAACGCCGCGGCCTGCGCAGGATCCGCAATGCTGAAGCGGCCCAGCGCCGCCTGCGCCTCCAGGAAACGCCGGTAGGCGTCCACCGGCACCAGCGCGCCATCGAGGCGGGCGATGCGCCCCCCGTACTGGCGAAACAAGGCAGCGTCGATCTTGCGCTGCAGGATGTTGGCACGGGCGATCTCCTCGCGCGCCGCGCGGTCGGCGGCGGGCTCGGCCGCCGGGTCCGGCAGCGGCTGGCCCCGCGACGCCATGAAGCGGCGCATCTCGGCCAGGTAGGCGGCGACTTCGGCGTCGCTGACGACGATGCCCTGGTCGGCGGCAAACCGGTCGGTCAGGGCCAGCAGGATGGACGAGCGCAGGTCTTGCGCGCTGGTGGCCTGCACCGCCACGCCCAGTGCCTGCGCGCGCCAAGCCACCGGGCCCGCCGCGGACGCTGCGCCGGCCACGAGCAACACCAGGCATCCAAGCCCGCCCCAAAGGGCTCTCTTAAGGTTGTCAACGATCCGGCACATCCGGAAACCATAACAGGAATCCGGATCTGCAAGACCCGACTCGTCCGCCATCCAGCCAAGCGGCCACGCGGCGACAAGCGGGCCTGCCGCACGGATCAGTCTTTCGCGGCATGGACGATCCATTTGATCGTGGCCCGGAACAAGGCTTCACGCGGGTAGGCACGGCCCGAGCTCATGGACCGCACGACCGCGTTGGGGTGCCGGTCGCGTGGCAGCGCCACGTCCCAGTGGTCGGCCCGCGCCTCAGCGAGCAGCACGCTGCCGGGCAGGACCGTGTCGCTGGCAAACAGCTGCCCGTCGTTGCGCAGATCCACCACGCTCATGGTGTCGTACAGCGGACGCAGCGGCCAGGCAATGTCGTCGCGTGCCGCGTGGGAAATGATCGAGTAGTAACGCAGTCCCTGCGGCAGCGGATGGGCACTCAGCCAGGACACCCGTTCGTGCCGTGTCACGCTGGTCATTTCTTGCCCGTCGGACGGGGTGCAGTCCAGCGTTTGTATCGCCGGTGAGAGGGTGTTGAACAGGACCTCGAAATGATCGGCCATGGGGGTGCCCATCACCACCCCGGCCACGGACACCAGCGCGGCCAGGGCGGGTGGCACGCCGCCGGCAGCCTGCATCTCGTCCAGGGCATGCAGCACGTCGGGCACGCCCTTGGAGTACGCAACGAGCACGATGCGACGCACACCGGGCCGCATGGCTTCTTCGCGGATCGCCTCGGCAACCCGACGCCCGTTGGCAGCGGACGAGGCCCGTCCGGGCAAGGCGATCGAGCGCACGCCCGCCAGCGCGAGGTCGTCGTACTGGCGGTAGGCCTCGGTCCGGCTGCGCACCGGGCTCCGCATGACGCCGTCTCCGAACGGCACGGACTGCGCCTCGACGCAGTCCCCGTAGAGGCCTGGGATGACCAGAACCGAGGTAGACGATGCACGCACAGCAAGCGCTGCATCGACCGCCTGGAAGGAATCTGCACGCGCCGCGGAACCCGGCGACACGCCGTGCAGCCACTCGTTGACCGGCCTCAGGCTGTCACCGGCGCGGCCTGAAGCTTGCAGTTCGTGCTCGAACAGCGCGGCAAAGGGCTGACGTGCATCGGTGATGCCGGCCCGGGTGATCGGCAGGGTCACGGTCGGCGCCTGCGGGCCCCGATCCGGCAAGGCGCCGTAGGGCGCACAGCCTGCACCGGCAAATACTGCAAGCAGCAACGCACCCGACCACCTTGCGAAACCAAGCCTCGCCGCGTGAACCGACGACTGAAACCTCGTCACCGGTCAGTCCATCCCCACGCTGGCCTCGATGCGGAAAAACTGCTCGGCGCGGCGTCTTTCTTCACTGCGGTTCTCGTTGCGATCCTCGTCGGTCGCATCGAAATCGATCTTCGCGGCCTGAACCGCGCGACAGGTCATGTAGGCCCGGGCTTGCGGACCATCGAGCAGATCCAGGTACTCGTTGACCGTGGCCACCAGCGCCGCCTTGCGCCTGAACAGCTTGACGTGACCCTGGAAGTCGGTGGGTTTCTCGGCCATGAGCGCATCGGCACAGGTGACAAAGTTCTCACCGCCACAGAACGCCGGCAGCTTGAGCGCCGGCAGTCTGGGACCTGCCTCCCGCGCCAACGGCGCGCCCTGCAGCAAGGTCTGCAGCATGGCGTCCTGGTAGGCCTGGGCATGTTCATACAAGGGCTGCTGGCAGGTCTCGCACGCCGGAATGGCCGAGAGCAGCCACTCCATCAGGCTGCCGCGCGATTCGCGCTGGCGCTTGACCACGGCCTGGTCAAACTGGCGGATGTCCTCGATCGGGATGCCGGCGCGTTGGCAGGTCTCGGCCTCCCAAGCCGCCAGCAGGTCGGCGTAGCTGGTGTTGGGTTTTTCGCCACGGGGCAACAGGTCACCGCGCACCAGCAGGCGCTTGTCGGCTTCGCTCCACGCAAAGCTGATGCGCCGGTAGGCGATCGGCCAGTCCGAAAGCGAGCTGACATTGAGTTCCAGCAGCGGCTGGCGCGCCAGCGCACGGTGCATCGCCCAGAACCCGCTGTGCGTGTGCGCCGACAGGTACACCAGCAGATGCCGCAGCTTGCCCATGAGACCTCGCAAAAGGGTGCGCGACGGCAGGCCCAGGCCCTGCCAGTTGTGATGGCCCGCGAAGACGACGATGTCGCCATCGATGATCGCCTCGTCCACCCAGGCGGTGACGGCCTGGATCTGGTCGGGATGGATGTGGCCCACGCTGCCCGGGCTGTGTCCCATGATCACGTCGAGGGTGCCGACGAGCGCGCCGGCCTGATTGGTGTCCAGCCCGATCACGATGACATTGCGATCGGCGCCGGGTGCGCGCGGGAGTTTGAGGCGCTGGGCGATGAAGGAATCGGCGTACCGCTGGCCATCGAGCAGGTTCGCCTCGATCGCCGAGAGGAAGGCGTCCGGCTTGGGATTTCGCCAGCTCAGACGCACATTGCCCGACGCAGGCGGCGCCTTCAGCCCCGGCACTTCGGCCTGGACCTTGGCATGTTCACCAAGGTAGAGGTTGAGGAAATCGCGCTTGCTGAAGGCCTCGTTGGCGGTCTTTCGGCTGCCATCGTCGAGGCCCGCACCGCGCTTGCAGGCCTCGTTCCATCGCTTGCCTTCGGGGTCAGCGACGGCTTCCAGGATGTTGTACCCGTAGATGCCGAACATCAGCCCGTCGTGATTGCCGGGCAGGATGGCGCCGGTGCGCCCCGTGGCACGAAAGATCTTCGTCATGCGGTCCGCTTCGATGCGGCACGACAGATCCATCACATCGCCCAGATGCAGGTAAGGCTCGTCCGGGTAACGCTGCAGGGCCCATTCGAGCATTCGCCGGCCAAACAGCGCCACCTCGGGTGGCCGCTGGGTCACCTCGACATAGGCATCGACCGCACTGTCGTTGTCGTGCAGCGGATGGCCGGTGGACAGGTGTTCCTGGGTATCGCCCACCGCGATGAACGGCTTCGTCAGGTCCTTGTAACGCCCGGCGGTGGCCACCGGCTCGGGCGGCGGCCCTTCCTGCGGCGCGAACCCGGCGCATCCACCCAGCAGCAGCGCCAAGGCAAGGGCAGCCCAGCTGGTTCGGGTACCCCGAAACGCACGCAGCAGCCGTGGGTCGCGATCCAGGGACATCAGTAGTAGCTCACCGGCAGGAGCTTGAAGAACAGGTTTTCAACCCGCTGCATGAAGCCACGCGCGGGCTGAAGATGGCGCACGCCCGCGTCGCTGGTCCACACCAGGTTGTCGTCCGCGGTCAGGCCAACCCGCCAGCTGTTGGCGCCGCGCATGTCGCGCTCCATGCTCGCGGCCAGCGCGTTCGCCAAGGCCGGGCTGTCGATGATGACGCCCATTTCCGAGTTGAAAACCTCCGAGCGCGGGTCGAGGTTCATGGAGCCGATGAAACTGCGTTCACGGTCGACCACCATCGCCTTGATGTGCAACCCGACGAACCCGCCGCGCACCGGCGCCGTGTCCACCAGTTGAGCCTGGATGGCCGCGTCCGAGCGCAGTTCGTACAGTGAAGCCCCGCTGCGCAGGATCGGCCGGCGCCAGCGCTCGTAGTGCGAATTGACGGCCGGCACGTCGTGGGAGGCCAGGGAGTTGGTCAGGATCGAAACTTTCACGCCGCGTGCCGTCAGCTCTCGGAGGTCCGCCATGAACTGCTCATCGGGAATGATGTAGGCGTTGGTGATCATCAGCTCCCGGCGGGCCGAACGCATGAGCGCGCGAAAGGCCTCGGGCATGTGGTTGCTCACGTCGTGCGCGCGGGAAGGCGGATCGGCATGGACAGCACTGCGCCCGACGGCCAGCGACCCTGGCAACACGGCCAGCTCCGCCGTCCAGCTGCGCGAGCCGGTCAGGACGGCTTGCATGCGTGGATCCGCTGCCGCTTCGGGCGGCAGCTCGATGGTGGCCGGTGTCACCCGGCCACCGCCCGCCGTAAGGGCTTGCGGTATGCGCCCCACCCAGTCGCTGTTCCAGTACCGATCGAACACAGCGCTGGCCTGGCGCGCCACCGGCCCCACACCCAGCACATCAAGGTCGTGAAAGTTGAACGCCGGGTTCAGGCCCATGTATTCGTCGCCGATGTTGCGCCCGCCCAGCACGGCCACCCGGTTGTCGACAATCATCTGCTTGTTGTGCATGCGACGGTTCAGGCGCTCGAACTCGATGGCCCCCTCGGCCACCCGCCCGGCCCAATCGCGCTGACGCCAGGCATTGAACACGCGGATCTGGATGTTGGGGTGGCTGTCGATGCGGGCCAGCATCGCGTCGCGCAGCTCCGGACTGGTCATGTCGTGCAGCATGGTGTTGAGGTCGTCGAACAGCATGCGCACCTTGACGCCGCGGTCCGCCGCCGCAATCAACCGCGCCATCAGCAACTGGCCTGTGGCGTCGCCGAACCAGACGTAGTACTGGAGGTCCAACGAGTGGGATGCGCTGTCAATCAGCACCAGGCGCCATTTCAGTCCGTCCAGATTGCTTTCCAGCAACCGGAAACCGGACGCATCAGGACCGTTCGCCGCGCGAATGCCCTCCTCCAGGGTCACGAACTGACCCGTCCCCTGCACTGGCATGGCTTGCTCGACGGGCGGCCTCGGCGCGGGCGGCGGCGCGGCACACCCCGCCAGCGCCAGGATGAAGGCGATCGCCCAGGCGGCCAGCCAGGTGCGGTGGGAATATCGCGTCGGGTACATGGTCGATGGCCTGGGACGAACCTTCATCCTAACGGAAGTGACTTGCCGGCCTAGAATGCCGCACTTTGACCCCATGAAAATCGCCACCTGGAACATCAACTCGCTGAACGTGCGGCTGCCGCAGGTGCTCGACTGGCTGGCGGCACAGCCGCCCGACGCACCGGTGGACGTGCTGGCGCTGCAGGAACTCAAGCTCACCGACGACAAGTTCCCTGCCATGGCCTTCCAGGAGGCTGGCTATGCAGCCCAATGGTTCGGCCAGAAGACCTACAACGGCGTCGCGCTGATCAGCCGCCACGGCGCCACCGATGTGGTGAAGAACATCCCCGGTTTCGCCGACGACATGGCGCGTGTGATCAGCGCCACATTCCCGGCTGCCGGGACCGATGTGCGCGTGATCGGCGCCTACTTCCCCAACGGCCAGGAGCCGGGCTCGGACAAGTTCGCCTACAAGATGCGCTGGCTCGATGCGCTGCGCGAATGGGTGCGCGCCGAACTGGCGGCGCATCCCCGGCTGGTGCTGCTGGGTGACTACAACATCACCTTCGACGACCTGGACGTCTGGGACCCGGTGGGCCTGGCCGGCACCATTCACTGTACCGACGAGGAGCGCACGCACCTGAAGGCGCTGATCGACCTGGGCCTGAGCGACGCGTTCCGCCTGTTCCCGCAGCCCGAAAAAAGCTTCAGCTGGTGGGACTACCGCATGCTGGGCTTCCAGAAGAACCGCGGCATGCGCATCGACCATATCCTGATCAGCGACGCGCTGAAACCGCTGGCGCGTGCCTGCGCCATCGACCGCGGGCCGCGCAAGAACAAACAGCCGAGCGACCACGCGCCCGTCGTCGTGACGCTGGACATGCCGCGCTGACCATCAGAAATGATAGCGGCTGGTGGCCATCGGACGCTGGCTTCCGCCCGAAAACGGCATGAAAACCACTACTGTCCGGTAAATTTCGACTGAAAGTAGCGCAAACGTAGGCTGGATGCGG
>JADHED010000046.1_pt1 | contig 161724 bp, 163 predicted proteins | sample 8952041 | NCBI WGS metagenome assembly JADHED01 (sample SAMN16124423, study PRJNA663239) | bioreactor sludge metagenome | isolation source: sludge (control) | place: India:Bengaluru | collected 2018-09-08 | reverse complement strand
GCCAGCATCACCGCCAACGCCCAGCTGATGCCGGCCAGCACGGCCAGCAGCATGCTGAACAGATCCGAGCCGAGATGCAGCGGATCGAGAATGAACAGGATGCCCATGATCGACAGCAGGGCCGCCAGCCACTGACTGCCCTGTATCTTTTCGCCCAGCATTGGCCAGGCCATGATCATGACCCAGAACGGCATGGTGTAGGTCAGCACCGCGGTCTTACCGGCACCGCCCTCGACCAGCGCCCAGATGATGAGGCCGGTGAAGCCGCTGGTCTGCAGCAGACCAAGCACGATCAGCGTCGGAATTTCGGCCGGCCGTATCGGTCGGCGCAGGATCAGGATCAGGCCGAGAAGACAGAGCGCACCGAGGAAATTACGCAGGGCGCCAAACTGAAAGGGGCCCGCATCGACCAGCGCGTTCTTCATCACGACCCAGTTGTAGCCCCACAGCACGGAGAGCAGCAACAGCGCCGCAAACGCACGGAACTTGTTCGAGGTCCAAGGCATGACGATCCTTTGCAGAGTTGGTTTCAGGCAGTGTCAGCACCTTCCGTGCGACATTTGCCCGCTTGCGATAGAACACTTGAAAATCGATACTGGGGCATGCCGCTCGTGATCGGCGCGCCCGCTTATTCGCTGAAGGCGCCGATACCTTGATTGATCTGGCTCAGGATCAGGTGCAGCCGCTCACGCCCTTCCTCGTCCAGGCCCACCATGCAACGGCGCAACCGGCTGTAGTAGTCCGGCATCACCTGATCGAGCTTGGCCTGTCCGGACGGCGTCAGCCTGACCGAGACGCTGCGCCGGTCGCGCGTATCCATCAAGCGCTCGACCAACCCGTCGCGCTCGAGACCGTCGATCAGTCCAGTCATGGTAGCGCGCGTCACGCCCGCCTTTTCCGCCAGCGCCGATGGCGTCGAGGTCAGACTGTCCTCGCGCATCAGCAGGATCAGCACCCACCAGCGGCCTTGCAGCAACCCATGCCGGCTCAGACACAAGTCCAGCGCATTCGAAAGGTCGGTCGCCAGACGCAGCAGATGCAGAAAGGCGGCAACGCCGCTGACATCCGCTTGCGGATAGCGCTGGGCGAATTTCTGCAGTGTTTCCTTGTTGGGTAGATTGCGTAATTGCAACATGATACGTCCGATTATAGTTAGTCGGCTAACTATGTCAAGCCTCACGAATTGCTGGCCATGACAAAAAACAGGTGTATATTTTCAACAAGCATCGCCATAAAAACACAAGACGGAGGAGCGCATGAAAACCGTTAGACAACTACTTGACTCCAAAGGCTACGAGACACTTTCGGTCAAGCCGGACGCCAATGTTTTTGATGCCTTGCTGATCATGGCAGAAAAACATATCGGCGCGCTCGTCGTCCTCGAAGACGACGGACATCTTGCCGGCATCTTTTCCGAACGTGATTACGCGCGTGAAGTCGCCCTCAAGGGCAAAACCTCGAAAACCACCAAGGTCGCCGAAGTCATGTCGACCAAGGTGATCACCGTGACGCCGGAACAGTTGACGGACGAGTGCATGGAACTGATGTCAGGCAAGCGCATACGTCATTTGCCGGTGGTGGAGAACGGACGGGTCATCGGCATTCTTTCCATCGGCGACCTGGTGAAGGAAACCATCGCCTACCAGCAGTTCCTGATCCAGCAACTGGAGCATTACATCCAGAATTAGGCGGGCCGCAGCAACGGTCAGGCCACTGCGCCATCCCGCAAATGGATGGCGCAGCATCCCGTTACATCACCCCCCTGACGGCAAAGACAGCCTATAGCACTGCAAGCTAGAGGCAGCGCGCAACCATGGCGTTATGGAAATCGCCAGCTGGCAACGGCAGGCGCACGAAAATGCCGCTACCGGCCGCCTCACTGACTGGCAAGCCGTTTTTGTCGAACAAGGATTCCACCACCAGCTCGCGATTGCCAGCCGGCTGGATGACCTGCAAGCGGTCACCCAGCGCGAAACGGTTCTTGACGGCAATATCGGCCAGGCCCCGCGCCGCATCATAGCCGATGATATCGCCGACATAGAGGCTGCGGTTGGACTTGGAATGCCCCTGCATATAGTTCTGGTGTTCGATGGTATGGTGGCGCTGGTAAAAACCGTCGGTGTAGCCACGGTTGGCCAGATTCTCCAGTTCGCCGAGCAGACCGAAGTCGAACGGGCGACCCGCAAGCGCATCGTCCACCGCCTTGCGATAGGTCTGGCAGGTACGCGCCACATAGTAGCGCGACTTGGTGCGACCTTCGATCTTGAGCGAATCGACACCGATCTTCATCAAGCGCTCGACGTGCTCGATGGCGCGCAGGTCCTTGCTGTTCATGATGTAGGTGCCGTGCTCGTCCTCCATAATCGGCAACAACTCGCCCGGACGGCCTTTTTCCTCGATCAGGTAGACCTTGTCAGCTTCCGGGTGCCGCGCCATGCCGCCGCATTCCGACAGGCTGGACTTTTCCATCTCGGCCTTGAAATCGAATTCGTTGAGGCGAATGACGCCGGCTGGGTCTTCCGCCGCATCATGCACCTTGTAATCCCAGCGGCAGGAATTGGTACAGGTTCCCTGATTCGGATCGCGATGATTGAAATAACCGGAGAGCAGGCAACGACCGGAATAAGCGATGCACAAGGCGCCGTGGACGAAGACTTCCAGCTCCATGTCCGGACACTGCTGGCGGATCTCCTCGACCTCGTCCAGCGACAACTCGCGCGAGAGGATGACGCGGGTCAGGCCGAGATGCTGCCAGAACTTCACGGTGGCGTAATTGACGGTATTGGCTTGCACTGACAGGTGCACCGGCATCTGCGGCCACTTTTCCCGCACCATCATGATCAGCCCTGGGTCGGACATGATGAGCGCATCCGGCTGCATGGCGATGACCGGCTCCATGTCGGCCATGTAGGTTTTGACCTTGCTGTTGTGCGGCGCGATGTTGCTGGCGACGAAGAACTTCTTGCCTCGCTGATGCGCCTCGTTGATGCCCTCCGCCAGTTCGGCCATGCCGAAACCGTTGTTGCGCACGCGCAGGCTGTAACGCGGCTGGCCGGCATAGACCGCATCGGCTCCGTAATCGAAGGCGGTGCGCATACGGTCGAGGTCTCCGGCCGGCGCCAGTAATTCGGGTACTTTCATCGCCATTTATTCACCGATGATCTTGACCAGCACGCGCTTCTTGCGGCGGCCGTCGAACTCGCCGTAGAAGATCTGTTCCCACGGACCGAAATCCAGGCGGCCATTGGTAATGGCGACGACCACCTCTCGCCCCATGACCTGGCGTTTCATGTGCGCATCGGCGTTGTCCTCGCCTGTACGGTTGTGGTGATAACCGCTGACCGGTTCATGCGGCGCCAGTTTCTCCAGCCAGACACCGTAATCGTGATGCAGACCGGACTCGTCGTCGTTGATGAACACGCTGGCCGTGATATGCATGGCGTTGACCAGCACCAGCCCCTCCCGAACACCCGACTCATGCAGGCACTGCTCGACCTCGCCGGTGATGTTGATGAAGGCCATGCGGGCCGGCGCGTTGAACCAGAGTTCCTTGCGATAGCTTTTCATGCTGCAGATTTCTCCAAAAATGATTTCGAATCTTCTTTTAATAGAATCACTTGGATTATACCGCGCCTCGCACCGACAGTTGTCCTTGCGCGAAACCACTGCGTATAATCGTCCGGAAAAGGGGAGGCGGATGGCAGCAGCGAGTTTTCACATCGAACTGGATCAGCAAGGCCGGCCTCATGTGCGGCTGCTGGGCCAATGGTCGCTGCGCTCGCTGGAAAATGACTTCGCCGCGTTGAAAGCCTCGCTCGCCCCGTACTTCGCCGACCCGTTCGCCAGCTGGGACCTGCAACAGGTCGAGCAGCTCGACACCGCTGCCGCAGCTGTGCTTTGGGCGGGCTGGGGCGCAAAACTCGACCACCGCATCAGCCTGACCGAGGAACAGCGCGCCGTGTTCGACATGCTGGCCAGCCTCGACATCTCCATCCGCGTGCGCAAACAGCCGGACCTGATCGGACCGGTCGCCGGCCTCGGCAAGATGACCTTCGAGTTCATGGCGCACCTGCGCGATTTCGTGCAACTGCTCGGCCTGCTCTTCATGGAGATACTCTACGTCCTGCAGCGGCCGCGCGAATTCCCGCTGCGCGAGTTCAGCGCCAACATCTACAAGAGCGGCGTCACCGCACTGCCGATCAGCGCGCTGCTCGGCTTCATGATCGGCATCGCACTCGGCTATCTGATGTCCAAACAGCTGCGTGCCTTCGGCGCCGACATCTTCATCGTCAACATCCTCGGCCTCGGCATCATCCGCGAACTGGGGCCGATGCTGATGGCGGTGCTGGTCGCCGGCCGTTCCGGCTCGGCCATGACGGCACAGATCGGCGTCATGCGCGTGACCGAGGAGATCGATGCGCTGACCACCATGGGCATCTCCCGCATCCTGCGCGTGGTGCTGCCCAAGGTGCTGGGCCTGACCTTCGTCGCGCCGCTGCTGGTACTGTGGACCTCGGCCTGGAGCCTGATGGGCGGCGCCTTGTCGGCCAACATCGAACTCGGCATCAGCTTACGTTTCTTCTTCGAATATCTGCCGACCGTAGTGCAGCCAGTCAACCTGACGCTGAGCCTGATCAAGGGGCTGCTGTTCGGCTTCGTCGTCACGCTGCTGGCTTGCCATTTCGGCTTGCGCGTCAAACCCAACACGGAAAGCCTCAGCATGAGCACCACCAGCTCGGTGGTCACCGCCATCACCGCCGTCATCCTGATCGACGCGCAGTTCGCCATCCTGACCCGGGGCATCGGCATATGAGTGCGCCCGCAGCTGAACAGCAGAACATCGTCTGCGAGGCACGGCAGGTGTGGACCGTGTTCGACGACAATGTCGTCCATCAAAACCTGAACTTTCAGGTGTGCGCCGGCCAGATCGTCGCGCTGGTCGGCGGCTCGGGCAGCGGCAAGACCACCCTGCTGCGCCACATCGTCGGCTTGACGGTTCCGACCCGGGGCGAGATCTTCCTCTTTGGCGAGAACCTGCATCAGGTCGAGCGGCTCAAACAGCAACGCCTGATGAACCGTCTGGGCATGCTGTTCCAGCAGGGCGCCCTGTTCTCGGCGCTCAGCGTCTACGACAACATCGCCTTCCCCTTGCGCGAGTTGAAGCAGTTCGACGAAGAAACCATCTGCCGGCTGGTCATGCACAAGCTGTCGCTGGTCGAACTGGAACCCAAGCACGGTCTGTTGCTGCCGGCACAACTGTCCGGCGGCATGATCAAGCGCGTCGGCCTGGCCCGCGCGCTGGCGCTGGAACCGGAACTGCTGGTGCTGGACGAACCGACTGCCGGACTCGACCCCGACCGCAGCAAGAAATTCGTCGATCTGATCAAGCAGCTTAAACATACATTAGGGCTCACCGTGCTGTTCGTCACGCACGACCTCGACACGCTGGTGCAGATGGCAGACCGTGTGGCGGTGCTGGCCGACAAGCAGATCGTCGCCGATTGCGCGCTTAGCGATCTCGGCATGATCGACCATCCCTTCGTCAACAATTTCTTCCACGATATCAGCGCGCGTATGGAAAGAGCACACATGGAGAGGGCACAATAGACACATGGAAAATCGCACCTATGCTATCGCGGTCGGACTGTTCACGCTGCTGCTCGGTCTCGCCCTGCTGTTCTCCTTCTGGTGGCTGAGCGGCGACCACAAGCAGAACGCAAACTACACCGTTGTCTCCAGCCTGCCGGTGACCGGGCTCAGCGTCGAGTCGACGGTGAGATACCGCGGCGTCAACGTCGGCAAGGTCACGAACATCCAGCTCGACCCGGCGGCCAGAAACGTCATCCGCATCGACATCCGCGTCATGGATGAACTGCGCCTGAGCGAGCAGAGCCATGCCGAATTGCGCATGCAGGGCGTCACTGGCCTCGCCTTCATCGACCTCGATGACACGGATGACAGCAGCGTGCCGCTGCTGGCTGACGGCGGCGAGATTCCGCTACAGCCATCGATGATGGACAAACTGCTGGATGACGGGCCGCAACTCGTGGCGCAGATCGAAGCCCTGCTAGAGAGCAGCAATGCCCTGGCCAACACCGCCAATCAACTGCTAAGCAACGTCGACCATCAGAAACTCGGCCAGACCCTCAACAATCTCGAACGGGCGACCGGCAAACTGGAGCCGTTGCTGGATACCGCCAACACCACCTTCGAGCGCATGGGCAACATGGCATCAGAACAGAACCAGGCCATGTTGAGCGAGACGCTGGTCAGCATCCGGCAAGCGGCCGATGCCGCACACCCTCTACTCGGCGAACTGACCACCACCACGCGCGAATTCCACAGCATGGCGCAGGAGATCGGGCAGAACAGCCAGCAGTTGAGCCGCACGCTGAACCACGAGACGCTGCCGCGCATCCATCTGCTGAGCGAACGCATGAACCGCGACCTGCTGCAGTTCGGCGAATTTCTGGACAACCTCGAACAGCATCCGCAAAGCCTGTTGCTCGGCAAGCCACCGGCCCGACCGGGGCCGGGTGAGGACGGCTTCCAGCCCGACATGAACCATTGAGAGGCAAAATCCCATGCGCTATTTCTTCTACCTCTGCCTGATCAGTCTGCTCACCGCCTGCCTCGGCGCCCACCGCCCGGCACCCGAAAGCGCGGTTTACGACTTCGGCCTGCCGGATGAAGCGGCGCGCATTGATACCAGCGTCGATATAGGCCGCATCACGGCGGTCGATGCCATAGACCACCGTCGCATGCGCTACCGCTTGCAATACCAGAACCCGACCCAGGTTCACACCTATACGCAAAGCCGCTGGTCCGATTCGCCGGCCGCGCTGATTGCCTCCAAGCTGCACAGCTCGGTCAACCCGTCGAAATCGGCCGCATGCGCCATCCATCTCGAAATCGAGAGCTTCGACCAGATATTCACCAGCCCGGAAACCAGCAGCGGCATGGTCCGGCTGCACGTCACGCTCTATGCCAAGGCCTCGCGGCAGAACCTGCACAGCCATATGCTGCAGGCCAGCGCCCCGGCACCGAGTGCGGACAGCAGGGGCGGTGTGGCCGCCCTGCACGAAGCCAGCAAAGAGGCACTGAAGCAGGCCCTGCAATGGGCGGATACAACGGCAGCACAAACCGCCGCCTGTGCGCTCTGAGCAATCCAAGGCAGCGAACCGATAGAAAAAACCGGTTGTCATTCATCTGCGTAGGGTTAAGATAACGAAGTAAACCAGCCTTACCGAAGCTTGCTATCTGGAAGCACGGATGGACAGGAGGCACCGATGGACAACAAATATGGTTTGGGCAGTACCCGCGTTGCACAGGAGCACCATGAGACGCATGCCAAATCTGCGGCGCACCCCACCCACGTTTGCCGTTTCTGCGGACATGACAAACTGACGCTGTGCAAGACCATGCAGGATCACCGCTGCGACAACTGCGGCGAATGGCAGAACGATGCCTACGGTTACTCGACCGGACGCAGCGCCGATTATTGAGCAGTGTTGATTGATGAAGAACAAAGACAGGCAATAAACCTGACGAATCCTGATGCAGTGGTATCTCTACCTGCTGGAATGTGAAGGCGGCAGCTACTACGCCGGCATCACCACCGACCCGCAAGCGCGCTTCCGTGCGCATCAGGCCGGCACCGGCGCCAAATACACGCGCGCTAATCGCCCCTTGCGCATCCTGGCAACGCGCACCTACCCCGATCGTTCAAGCGCTTCCGTCGCCGAAGCCCGCCTGAAGAAAATCCGGCGCGAAAAAAAGCTGGATTTCTTTGCAGAAACCCAGCTTCCGGTCAGCCCCTGAAATTACTCAACAGCCCTTGTATTGCTTGGCCTTGCACTCGTTGGCCATGGTGCGGGTCTGCTGGCGCTGCTCTTCGGTCATCTTGCTGGCGTTGAAATTGGCAACCTTGGTCTTGCCAAGGATGCGCTTGCCGACGTCCGGGTTCTCGATCGAAACCAGTATCCACATGGTGCCGCGCACGATATCCTCCGGCACTCCGATGCCGCGGGTATACATATTGCCGAGATTAAACTGCGCTTCGGCGTTACCCTGCTCGGCGGCTCTCAGATACCACTTCAGCGACTCTTCCAGATTCTGTTCGAAGATATCGCCGCGGAAATAAAGGATACCGACATTCAGTTGCGCCTTGGGGTGGCCCTGTTCGGCGGCCTTCAGATACCAGTTGGCGGCCTCGCGGTAATCCTCGGTCGGGATATCGCGATTGAAATGCATGGCGCCGATGCTGTACTGGGCATCGACATGCCCCTGTTCGGCGGCCTTGCGGTGCCACTTCGCCGCCTGCTCGTAACTCTGTTCGACGCCCATGCCGCGGTAATAGAGAATACCCAGCTCATATTGGGCGGTCACGTCGCCCTGTTCGGCCAGCGGTTCGTAGATGCTGGCGGCGGTTTTGAAATCGGCCAGTTTGGCAGCGGCTTTGGCGTCTTCCAGTGTCGCTGCGTTCAAGGGCTGAGCCAGCGAGAAAAGCAATACCAGGCTGGAGAATGTCAGGGTCAGGGTTTTCAAGGGAGTCCTATCTGCAAACGGTTTGGTTGAACGAGCGCGTTGAAAGATTGGTGCTGGTGATAGGGATCGAACCTACGACCTACGCGTTACGAGTGCGTTGCTCTACCAGCTGAGCTACACCAGCACGATTTATCAATCTACGCGATTATAAAAGCTCACATCGCCTGCGGCAAACCTCGATTGCCGGTTAGAACGCAAACGGAGTGTCATCATCAATGCCGGTCAGGCTGCACAACGAGGCCGGTAACCATGCGCACGACGAAATAGACCAGCGCCGAAAGCATTCGTTTCAAATAATTTCCGCGCTTCCAGTCTTCGTTCAAAATCTCATGCGCGCCATCGACGATGGAGCGTTCGATGTCCGCCGCCAGTTGTTGGGCAAAAACCTTGTCGTGCACGACGATATTGGCTTCGCGCGCGAGCAGCAGGCTGAACGCATCGATATTGGAGGACCCGACCGTGGCCCATTCGTGGTCGATGACGGCGACCTTGCTGTGCATGAAACTCTTGCGGTATTCGTAGATGCGCACGCCTGCGGCCAGAAAATCCGAATAGAAATAATGCGTGGCGAACATCAGGAAATATTCTTTTTTGCCCTGCAGCAACAATCTGACCTGCACGCCACGGCGCGCCGCCGCGATCAGCGCCTTGCGGAAATTGAGACCGGGGATGAAATAGGCGTTGGCGATCAGAATCTCGGTTTTGGCACGGTTGATGGCGCTCAGATAGCTCTGCTCGATATCGCGCCGGTGCAGCAGGTTGTCGCGCACGACGAACGCCGCCCGCATGTGACCATCCGCGACCTCGGTCAAAGGCAAGCTGGCAGCTTCGACCCGTCGCAGGTGTGTCCAGGCGATGCGACGCCAGAGCCGGCGCGCGCTGGTACGGATCTGCGGCAGAAGCTCGCCGCGGATCCTGACCGCATAATCGATGCGCGGCGGGTCATGCTTGGGCACATTGAAATCGTCGATGATATTGATGCCGCCGACAAAGGCCACCTCGCCGTCGATGACGACCAGCTTACGGTGAAGGCGACGCAGCCGGCTGCGTTTCAAGGTCCAGGGGGATATCTTCGGCCGGTAGAACATGACATCGACCCCGGCCTGTTGCAGATCCTGCACATAAGCGGCCGGCATGTCCTTGCAGCCGAAACCGTCGAGCAGGACGTGGGTGTCGACCCCTCTGGCGGCGGCACGCTTGAGCGCCGCGCCTATGCGCAGACCGGTCGCATCGGTCTCGTAGATATAGGTTTCCAGATAGATTTCGTGACGCGCCTGATCGATGGCGGCTTCCAGCGCCGGAAAATATTCCACGCCGTTTCTCAGCAAATCGATCCGGTTATGGTCAGTGAAGAAAATCATCGCTTGACGAGCGTCGCACTGAGCGCGGCGTGGTCGGAGACCTGCGCGAACTTCGGCCCGGCATGTACCTGCACATGCTGCACGTTGAAGCCGCGCTCATAGATGCGGTCGAGACGGAAGAGCGGCAGCACAGATGGAAAACTGCGCGCCGCCTTGCCCTGGTGATGCTCGAACACCTCGCGCAGGTGCAGACCGTCGGTCAGTATTCTGCCCGCGCTCATACCCCAATCGTTGAAATCACCGGCGATGATCAACGGCGCATCGAACGGCACGGCGACGTCGATGCGCTCGCGCAACAGGTGCACCTGCTTGCGCCGCCAGCTGGCAAAAAGGCCTAGATGCACACAGATGCAGTGCAGCGGCAGCTGCCAGCCGGGAACGGCGATCTCGGCATGCAGCATGCCGCGCTGTTCGGCGCGGTGCGCCGAGATATCGATGTTTTCGGTCTTGATGATGGGAAATTTGGACAGCAGCACATTGCCGTGATGGCCGGCCGGATAGACCGAATTCTTGCCGTAGGCGTAATCGGACCAGACTGTATCAGCGAGAAACTCGGCCTGACCTTCGAGCGGCCAGTGTTTGAAACGCCGGCTGCGCGCCTGATGCACATCCTGCACCTCCTGCAGGAAGACGACATCGGCATGCATCTGTCGAATCAGGTCGCGCTGGTCATGTAATGCAAAACGGGCGTTGAAACTGGTCACGCCCTTGTGGATGTTAAAGGTGGCAATGCGCAGGGTGCTGTGCATACGCAGTGCGTCAGATCATGAAACGGCCAGCATGCGATCCAGCGTCAGCTTGGCGAGTTTCGCCTCGGCCTCCGGCACCTTGATCTGATTGACGACGTTGCCTTCGGCCAGATTCTCCAGCGTCCAGGCCAGATGTTGCGGGTCGATGCGCGCCATGGTCGAGCACTCGCAGATCACGTGCGACATGAACTGCACCAGCTTGCCCTGCGGCTTCATGTTTTCCGCCAGACGGTTGACCAGGTTGAGCTCGGTGCCGACCAGCCATTTGCTGCCCGCCGGCGCCTCGCTGACCGTCTTCAGGATGTATTCGGTGGAACCGACATAATCGGAATTGAGGCAGACCTCGAACGGCGATTCCGGATGCGAAATGACCTGCCCGTCCGGATGTTCGGCGCGGAAGCGCGTGATGTTCTGCTCGCGGAACATCTGGTGCACGGCGCAATGGCCCTTCCACAGCAGGATCTTCGCGTTCCTGATCTGCTCCTCGGTCAGGCCGCCCATCGGCAGGTCAGGGTCCCACACCGGCATCTGCTCCAGCGGGATGCCCATCTTGTAGCCGGACCATCTGCCCAGATTCTGGTCGGGGAAGAACAGCACTTTCTCGCGCTGCGCGAACGCCCATTCGATGATCTTGGGCGCGTTGGTCGAGGTGCAGACGATGCCGCCGTGCTCGCCGCAGAAGGCCTTCAGGTCGGCAGCGGAGTTGATGTAGGTGACGGGCGTGATGGTGGCGTCGAAATCCAGCACCTTGGACAACTCACGACGCGAACGCTCGACCTTGGCCAGGTTGGCCATGTCCGCCATCGAGCAGCCGGCCGCGAGGTCCGGCAAAATGGCGATCTGCTCGGGACGCGACAGTATATCCGCCACCTCCGCCATGAAATGCACGCCGAGGAAAACGATGTATTCGGCATCGGTCTCGCCCGCGTAGCGCGACAACTTGAGCGAATCGCCGGTGTAATCGGCATGGCGGTAAACGCTCTCCTGCTGGTAGTGGTGGCCGAGGATGACCAGCCGCTTGCCGAGCTTGGCCTTGGCGGCGATGATGCGCTCCTGCAGTTCTGCTTCCTGCGTCGCCTGAAAGCGCTCGAAGCGGATCGGTTCAGCCTTGAGCGGCATTGCTATCGTGGATGTTGCCATCTTGCTTCTCTCATAGTGTCAGCCCGTGCCGTTCGCCCAGAAGTCTGAGCGCATCGACATTGGTCCAGGAAAATACCTTGTTGGCCGCAATGCGCCAATCGACCCACTCGTAACGCACATGTTCGGCGGGTGCGAGTTGGACCGGCAACGGCGCCGGCAATTCCAGCCCGAACAGATGTTCGGTATTGTGCGTCACGCCCGGCGCGTAACGATAGCGCCAGTGCGGGTAGATCTCATAAACGTTCGAGGCCTGCATGTCGTAGAAACGATAATCGGAGGCGACCAGCCCCGTCTCCTCGCGCACCTCGCGGATGGCGGCCTCACGCGGCGTCTCGCCTTCCTCCAGACTGCCCGTCACAGATTGCCAGTAACCTGACTTGTCCGCCCGCTCCAGCAACAACACCTGCAAATCGGCGGTATGGATCAATACCAGCGCCGAAACCGGCAACTTGTAGCCCACTACTCGCCCTCGAATTCGCACAGGGCATACATCTTGTAGCCCTTCTGCCGCAAACGGTCGCGTCCGCCCAGGCTGATGAGGTCGATGATGAAAGCGCACTCGACGACCTCGCCACCCAGCTTCTCGATGAGCGCCGCAGCTGCGATCGCCGTGCCGCCGGTTGCGAGCAGATCGTCTACCAGCAGGATGCGCTCGCCCTTTTCCACCGCATCGGTATGGATCTCCACGCGGTCGCTGCCGTATTCAAGCTCGTAATCATGGCCGACAGTCTCGGCCGGCAACTTGCCCTGCTTGCGCACCGGCACGAAACCGACGCCAAGTTTATACGCCAACGGCGCGCCGACCAGAAACCCACGCGATTCAACGCCCACCACCTTGTCGATTTTCTCGTGCTCATAGCGACCGAACAACTCGTCCACCGTCACTTTCAAGCCCAGCGGATCCTTCAGCAGGGTAGTGATGTCGCGGAACTGTACGCCATGGCGCGGATAATGCGGGACGGTACGGATGAGGGATTTGATCACGAGTATTAAGCCTGATAACAAACTATGCCAAAAACTGCACCACCAACAAAACTAAAAAAAGACAATATGTTCCAGCAGATGCTACGCCAATACCAAGCAAACTCCGGCTCCGGCGCTTTAGCTCTTGCAGCATCACGTCGCCTTAATGCTCTATGCTGAGCCGAGAAAAGACTTGCACCACAAAAAATAATCCCAATAACAAACAACGTAATTGATGGCACCAAGGACAAGTCTTTTGACAATGCAGTAACAACTGCAATACCGCCGGTGTTAATCCCAATCAAATAGTGCCTGAGGGAGTCCGCCAAATCTCGTGATCTAAACTCTTGATCTTGCGGACTACTCATCATTACGCGGCGGTATTTTGCTGGCGAACGCGAATGTGCAACTCACGCAGCTGCTTCTCATCCACTTCGCTCGGCGCATGCGTCATCAGACATTGTGCGCGCTGGGTCTTGGGGAAAGCGATGACGTCGCGGATGGATTCCGCGCCGGCCATCAGCGTCACCAGACGGTCCAGACCGAAGGCCAGGCCGCCGTGCGGTGGTGCGCCGTATTGCAGAGCGTCGAGCAGGAAGCCGAATTTCTCCTGCGCTTCTTCCTTCGAGATCTTCAATGCGTCGAACACCTTGGACTGCACTTCCTGCTTGTGGATACGCACGGAACCGCCGCCGACTTCCCAGCCGTTGATGACCATGTCGTAGGCCTTGGACAGGCAGGCGCCGGGGTCGGTCGCCAGCAGGTCTTCATGACCGTCCTTCGGCGAGGTGAACGGGTGATGCAGGGCGACCCAGCGGTCGGCTTCCTCGTCGTGCTCGAACATGGGGAAATCCACCACCCATAGCGGCGCCCAGTCGCGACCATCGACATGGCCTTTCTCATGACCGATCTTGACGCGCAAGGCGCCGAGCGCTTCGTTGACCACCTTGGCCTTGTCGGCGCCGAAGAAGACCAGATCACCGTTCTGCGCGCCGGTGCGCTCGATGATGGCCTGGAGGGCGGCCTGATGGATGTTCTTGACGATGGGGCTTTGCAGGCCTTCCTCGTTCAGCTTGGTGATGTCGTTGATCTTGATGTAGGCCAGACCCTTGGCACCGTAGATCTTGACGAACTCGGTGTAGGCGTCGATCTCGCCGCGCGTCAGCGCAGCGCCGCCGGGGATGCGCAGGCCGGCCACGCGGCCGTTGGCCATGTTGGCAGCGCCGGAGAAGACCTTGAAATCGACGTCCTTCATGACATCGGTCAGTTCGGTGATCTCGAGCGTGACGCGCATATCCGGCTTGTCGGAACCGTACATGCTCATCGCCTCGCTGAACGGCATGCGTGGGAACGCGGCCGGCAGATCGATATCCTGTACGTTCTTGAACATGCGGCGAATCATCTCCTCGACGATGTTCATGATCTCGTCTTCGCCGAGGAAGGAGGTCTCGATATCGACCTGGGTGAATTCAGGCTGGCGGTCGGCACGCAAGTCCTCGTCGCGGAAGCATTTGGTGATCTGGAAATAGCGGTCGAAACCGGACACCATCAACAATTGCTTGAACAGCTGCGGCGATTGCGGCAGTGCGAAGAACTCGCCGTGATGCACGCGGGACGGCACCAGATAGTCGCGTGCGCCTTCCGGTGTGGAGCGGGTCAGCATCGGCGTTTCGACCTCGATGAAGCCGGCAGTGTCAAGATAATCGCGCAGGTTCTTGGAAACGCGGTAGCGCAGCATCAGGTTCTTCTGCATGGCCGGACGGCGCAGGTCGATATAGCGATGCTCCAGACGCACCATCTCCGAGAGATTGTCGTCATCCAGCATGAACGGCGGCGTCAGCGACGGATTCAGGATCTCGATCTCGCTCGCCAGCATCTCGACTTCGCCGGTCGGAATGTTGGGGTTGACCGTGCCTTCCGGCCGCGCGCGCACCTTGCAGGTCACTTTCAGCACAAACTCGTTGCGTACCGATTCGGCGATGCTGAAAGCCTCAGGCGTATCCGGATCAATGACGATCTGTGCCATGCCTTCGCGGTCGCGCAGATCGATGAAAATGACGCCGCCGTGGTCACGACGACGATGCGCCCAGCCACAGAGCGTCACGGTTTGGCCTATCAGGTCGCGGTTCAGATGACCGCAGTAATGGGTACGCATATGCAGATTTCTTATGGTGAAAAGTTAATAAATAGCGTTCGATTCGAACGGAATTAAAAGCACGACTGATCGGCAGCCAATGGCAAACGCGCCGCTCAACAAGCCGGCGCGTCGCACACCAGATTAATGACAGGCGCAGCCGCTACCGCAAGCCGGCGCAGCATCCGCGCTGTCAGATTTCTTGGCCGGCTTGCTACCGCTATCCTTGAAATCGGTGGCATACCAGCCGCTACCGGTCAGCTGAAAGCTCGGCGCAGACAACTGCTTGGCGAAGGTAGGCTTGCCGCATTCCGGACAATCCGTCAGATTCGGCTCACTGACCTTGCGCATGACTTCCTTGCGAAAACCGCAGCTCGTGCATTGATAATCATAGATTGGCATGTCGAATAGCTCCGAACATCAAAAGGATGGAATTATACCCGAGATGTACATGGCGATTAAAGACGAAATATCAAGCGTTTAGGACCGCATAATAGACAAAACCGGCGAGCGCCGGTTTTGGTCATGGAAATCGCTTCTCGACTCTTCAACTCAGAACGGAATATCGTCATCAAACTCGTCGAATGACGAAGCGGCCGCCGGCTTGGCGGCCTGTGCCGCAGGTGCCGACTGCCTTGCCGGTGGTACACCGGTGTCATGATCCTGGTTCATGTCGTCGTAGCTGGCATTCGAACTGCCACCATCGCGACCGCCGAGCATTTGCATCTGGTCGGCGATGATTTCCGTCGTGTAGCGGTCCTGACCTTCCTTGGTCTGCCACTTGCGCGTCTGCAGACGACCCTCGACATAGACCGGACGACCCTTTTTCAAATACTCGCCGGCGATCTCCGCCAGCTTGCGGTACATGACGATGTTGTGCCATTCGGTGCGCTCCTGGCGCTGACCGTTCTTGTCTTTCCATGTGTCTGTCGTCGCAATGCTGAAATTGCAGACGGCCTCGCCGTTCGGCATGTAACGCACTTCCGGGTCGCGCCCGAGGTTGCCAACCAGAATTACCTTGTTTACTGATGCCATGTCATCTCCCTGTTAATCCGCCAATTTGCCGCTATTTGAATCGCTGCCTTCTAATTCGCCGCGATCAGCCGCAACACTTCCGTCTCGTCGAATTCCTGCTGCATATCGACTTTAAGTATAACCAAACCTTCATCCGCCAGCACTACCGCTTCACGCACGCCGGCGATCACCGCCAGCCGGCCGGAGAGATCGCGCGCGGCGGCCGCGGTCATTTCATCCAGATGATACATCTTGCTCCTGACCGCCGGTGGCGTCCGCATACTGAGGGCCGCGATCAGCCATAGCAGCATCAGGACGCTGCAGAACATGAAGACCGCGGCATAGCCGTAGACATGCGACAGGTAACCGCCGAATACGCCGCCGGCGAAGATGCCGAGCGATTGGGCCGTGTTGTAGACGCCGATCGCCGTACCCTTGGAGGCGGCAGGCGCCAGCTTGGAAATGATCGAAGGCAGCGTCGCTTCCAGAATGTTGAAGGCGATGAAGTAGACCGTCAGCGAGAGGACGATGCCCCAGAACGCATCGATGGCGCCGGCGAACAGCAGCTGCGCCACCAGCATCATGCCGATGGCGGCGATGAAGACCTGCTTCAACCGTGCTTTCTTTTCGCCGTAGATGATGGCCGGCACCATCAGCGCAAAGGACAGCACCATGACCGGCAGGTAGATCAGCCAGTGATCGTTCTCGCTCATGCCGCTGGATTGCTTGATGGCGAACGGCACGACGACGAACATCGCCATCTGCGCCGCATGCAGCGCGAAGATGCCGAAATTGAGGCGCATCAGCTGCATGTCACGCAACACGTCCTTCAGCTTGCTCGGCGCTGCCTCGGCATCCGAATGGAAGCGGCTGACGACCGGATCCGGTACCAGATATTTGACATCCAGAATCGCCAGCACGGCCAGCACGCCGGTCAGCAGAAAGATGCCGGGAATGCCGATCCACTGATTCAAAGCGGGACCAAGAATCAGCGAAAGCGCAAACGTGATACCGATGGTGCCGCCGATCATCGCCATCGCCTTGGTGCGGTGCTCCTCGCGCGTCAGGTCCGCGACCAGCGCCGTCACCACAGCGGAGACTGCCCCTGCACCCTGGATCGCCCGGCCAATGATGACCGTGGTCAGGTCCGTGGCGAAACCGGCGATCAGACTGCCGATGAGCAGCAGCACAAGGCCGATGTAGATCATGCGCTTGCGGCCGAAGCGGTCGGAAGCCATGCCGAACGGCAGCTGGAACATGGCCTGGGTCAGGCCATAGGCGCCGAGCGCCAGCCCGATCAGCAGATGGTTGTCGCCGCCCGGCAGGGTTTCCGCGTAGATCGAGAAGATCGGCAGGATGAGGAACATGCCCAGCATGCGCAACCCGTAAATGGAAGCAAGGCTGAGGCTGGCCCGCACTTCTGGCGCGGACATACGTTCTGAATGCGGCATGGAAAATTGATTGAGTCGAACGGTGGAAATTGCGTATATTATCAGGTTAGCTCAATGGCCGTCAGACACACATGGATTTCATACGCATACGCGGTGCCCGCACCCACAACCTGAAGAACGTCTCCCTCGACCTGCCACGCGACAAGATGATCGTCATCACCGGCCTGTCCGGTTCCGGCAAATCTTCCCTGGCATTCGATACGCTCTACGCCGAAGGTCAGCGCCGCTATGTCGAATCGCTCTCCGCCTACGCCCGCCAGTTCCTGGCACGCATGGACAAGCCGGATGTAGACCTGATCGAAGGTCTGAGCCCAGCCATCTCGATCGAACAGAAATCCACTTCTCACAACCCGCGTTCCACGGTCGGCACCGTCACCGAAATCCACGACTACCTGCGCCTGCTCTACGCCCGCGCCGGCGACCCGGAGTGTCCGGAACACGGCATCAAGCTGGAAGCCCAGACCGTTTCGCAGATGGTCGACAGCGTGCTGGCGCTGCCGGAAGAAACCAAACTCATGATCCTCGCGCCGGTGGTCAGCAACCGCAAGGGCGAGCAGGTCGACCTGTTCGAGGAGCTGAAAGCGCAAGGCTTCGTGCGCGTGCGGGTCGACGGCGAAACCTATGAACTGGATGCGGCGCCCAAGCTGGCGAAGAACAACAAGCACAATGTCGATGTCGTCATCGACCGACTCAAGGTACGCGCCGACATGAAGCAGCGCATCGCCGAATCGTTCGAGACGGCACTGCGGCTGGCGGACGGCAAGGCGTTGGCGGTGGAGATGGACAGCAGCAAAGAGCACCTGTTCTCCGCCAAATTCTCGTGCCCGGTGTGTGACTACTCACTGGCGGAACTGGAGCCGCGCCTGTTCTCGTTCAACAATCCGATGGGCGCCTGCCCCAAGTGCGACGGCCTCGGCCAGATCAGTTTCTTCGACCCCAAGCGTGTGGTCGCCTTCCCCCACCTATCGCTCGCTTCCGGCGCCATCAAGGGCTGGGACAAGCGCAACCAGTTCTATTTCCAGATGCTGCAAAGCCTGGGCGCGCATTTCGGCTTCGACCTGGAAACCCCGTTCGAGGAACTGCCGGCCCATGTGCAGCAAGTGCTGCTGCACGGCAGCGGCAAGGAAGCCATCGCCTTCAAGTACCTGAACGAACGCGGCTCGGTCTACCAGAAGACGCACACGTTCGAAGGCATCCTCAACAACCTGCAGCGCCGCTATCACGAGACCGATTCCAGCACCGTGCGCGAGGAACTGGCGAAATACCTAAACTCGCAAGCCTGCCCGGATTGCAGCGGCACCCGTCTGCGGCGCGAGGCTCGCCACGTCAAGGTCGGCGGCAGCAACATCCACGAGATCTGCGAGATTCCGCTAAAGCAGGCGCTCACTTTCTTCGAGACGCTGACTCTGACCGGCCAGAAGCTGGCGATCGCCGACAAGATCGTCAAGGAGATCAGCAGCCGGCTCAAGTTCCTGACCAATGTCGGCCTCGAATACCTGTCGCTGTCGCGCTCCGCCGAGACACTGTCCGGCGGAGAGGCGCAACGCATCCGCCTCGCCTCTCAGATCGGTTCCGGCCTCACCGGCGTCATGTACGTATTGGACGAGCCGTCCATCGGCCTGCACCAGCGCGACAACGACCGCCTGCTGGAAACTCTCATGCGACTGCGCGACATCGGCAACACCGTCATCGTCGTCGAGCATGACCAGGATGCCATCCAGGCCGCCGATTACGTCGTCGACATCGGCCCCGGTGCCGGCGAGCACGGCGGCCAGATCGTCGCCAGCGGCACACCGGCCGAGATCAGGGCCAATCCGCAATCGCTGACTGGTCAGTACCTGAGCGGCAAGAAAGCCATCGAGGTGCCGAAGAAGCGTCACCAGCCGGACCCGGCGCGCTGGCTGACCATGACCGGCGCCAGCGGCAACAACTTGCAGAACGTCACGCTGAAGCTGCCGGTCGGCCTCTTGACCTGCGTCACCGGCGTTTCCGGCTCCGGCAAATCGACGCTGATCAACGACACGCTCTACCGCGTCGTCGCCCAGCATCTCTACGGCAGTTCGACTGAGCCGGCGCCGCACAATGAGATCGACGGGCTCGCCTTCTTCGACAAGGTGGTCGATGTCGACCAGAGCCCGATCGGCCGCACCCCGCGCTCCAACCCGGCGACCTACACCGGCCTCTTCACGCCGATCCGCGACCTCTTTGCCGGCGTGCCTGAATCCCGCGCGCGCGGCTACGGCCCGGGTCGCTACTCGTTCAACGTCAAGGGCGGTCGCTGCGAGGCCTGTCAGGGCGACGGCGTCATTCGCGTCGAGATGCACTTCCTGCCGGATGTCTACGTGCCTTGCGACGTCTGCAAGGGGCAGCGCTACAACCGCGAAACACTGGAGATCCAGTACAAGGGCAAGAACATCCACGAGATTCTGGAAATGACGGTGGAGCAGGCACGGAGCTTCTTCGACGCCGTGCCGGTAGTCGCACGCAAGCTGCAGACCCTGCTCGACGTTGGCCTCGGTTACATCACATTGGGGCAATCCGCCACCACGCTGTCAGGCGGCGAGGCGCAACGCGTCAAGCTGGCGCTGGAACTGTCGAAACGCGATACCGGGCGCACGCTCTACATTCTGGACGAACCGACCACCGGTCTGCATTTCGCCGACATCCAGCTGCTGCTCGACGTCATCCATCGCCTGCGCGACCACGGCAACACCATCGTCATCATCGAACACAATCTGGATGTCATCAAAACCGCGGACTGGATCGTCGACATGGGTCCGGAAGGCGGCGACGGCGGCGGCATGGTGGTGGCGGAAGGCACACCGGAAAAAGTGGCGGAAAACCCGAAGAGCTACACCGGAAAATATCTGAAGCCCATGCTCTAGGCCGCGATCAGAAACATCTCAGCCCGCCGAAACCGGCACTCAGATCAAAAGAAATAGGCGTAGGCGAACACACCCAGCATCAACAGCGCAAACACGAGCTTGACCGCCAACGCCAGCACGAAGCCGAGACCTGCCGCCATGCCGACCTTGGTTGCACGGCCGGCGTCGCGATGCGCCATCAGTTCGCCGACCACCGCACCGAGCACGGTACCCAGCACGATGCCGAGTATGCCGGCCGGCATGCCGAGTAGCGCACCGACCACGGTGCCGATCAGCGCCTGCCGGCTGGCACCGGCAGACTGGGTCGTCAGCAGCGAAGCGACGATATCGAAAATCCACGCAGCCAGCGCCAGCACACCGATCACGACCACGGTCGCCACGCTAACCAGCGCGAAATCATCGATCCAGGCGCCGAGCAACAGACCGGCGAAAAGCAGCGGCACACCGGGCAACGCCGGCAGCGCCATGCCGAGCACGCCGAGCACGACCAGCAGCAACACCAGTAGCCAGAGCCATTCCATCTAAATCGCCTCCGTTTTCGTCTGACTCATTTGGGCACCTCCACCAGCCGCATACGGGCCTGGATGGTGCCGGTCTTGCGGTTGAGGAAGCGGGTCGAGCGGTGTTTGTCGTAAAAGCGCGGGTTGGGGATCATCGCCGCCATTTTTGCCGCCTGGTAGCTCGACAGTCTGCGTGCGCTGACGCCGTAATAATGCTTGGCCGCTGCTTCCGCCCCGAACACGCCATCGCCCCATTCGATGACATTCAGATAGATTTCCAGAATGCGCCGCTTGCTCATCATCTGTTCCAGCATCAGCGTGATCACCGCCTCCTGCAGTTTGCGCCAGGGCGTGCGCTGTGAGGACAGGAACAGGTTCTTCGCCAGCTGCTGGCTGATGGTGGAGCCGCCCGCCACCAACCTGCCCTTCTTCAGGTTCTTCTCGTAGGCTTGCTGAATGCCGTCCCAATCGAAGCCATCGTGCTGCACGAACTTGGCATCCTCGGCGGCGACCACGGCGCGCTTCAGATTGACCGATATCTGCTCATACTCCACCCATTGATGCTTGAGCCGAGCTTTCGGATTCTCCGTTTGCTGCACCTGCAAACGGTCGCGCATGAAGGCGGTGGAGTTCGGATTCTGGTGAACCCAGTAGCAGATATGCAGAAATATCCAGAGCTGGTAAAGCAGAATCAGTAACAGCAGCGCCAGAAAGCCACGCCAGATCCACGCCTTGATGCCCATTCGTGACTAGCCCCTGAATGCGGCGATGACCGGCCCGGTCTGCGGCCTGACGCCGCGCCACTGATAGAAAGATTCGGCCGCCTGCTCGACCAGCATGCCCAGCCCATCCGCCACACGGGCTTGCTGCAGGCGGGCGAACTTCATGAACGGTGTCTCGCGGCCGTACATCATGTCATAGGCGAGGGCGCCCGCGGCAAAAATGCCGGCCGGCAGCGGCAGCTCGCTGTCGCTGAGCCCAGCGGAAGTCGCATTGATGACGATATCGAACGCCTGCCCCCGCAATTCATCGAAGGCCTGCGCCTGCACCGAAACCAGACGCAGGTCGCCGCGCTCCTCAACCTTTTTCACCATGCTCAGCGCCTTGTCCAGCGTGCGGTTGGTGATGACCAGCAACGCAGGCTGCTGCTCGAGGACCGGATGCAGAACGCCCTCGGCGGCGCCGCCTGCACCGATCAGCAGCACGCGCCGGCCGTGGATGGCCACACCGAGATTCTGCTGGATATCGCGCACCAGACCGACGCCATCGGTGTTGTCACCTCGTACGCCATCGGCATCGAACAGTAGCGTGTTGACCGCCCCCGCATCGCTGGCGCGTTCGGTCAGCCGATTTGCCAGATGGAACGCCTCCAGCTTGAACGGCACCGTGACATTGGCGCCCTTGAAGCCGGCAGCGCGCATGGCGGCGACTGTCGGGACGAAACCATCAAGCGGCGCCAGCACTTTTTCATAGCGGATATCCTGCCCCGTCTGGCTGGCGAAAGCTGCGTGTATCTGCGGTGACTTGCTATGCTCGACCGGATGACCGATGACGGCGTAACGGTCCGTCATGCGGTTGACTTTCCGGCGGACTTAAAAAAAATGCTGGGCGCCATCGAATCAGCCATGCGTCCAGGGCAGACTGGCCGCCTTCCAGCCGTTGATCTTGCCGCGCTGCCCACTGCTTGCCTCCGCCTCGCCCTCAAAGCCCTCCAGCACGTTGAAGGCCTCGGTATAACCGGCTTCGGCGGCAGCGGTCGCCGCATGATTGGAGCGGCCACCGGTGCGGCAGATGAACATCACCAGCGCTTCCGGATCGACCTGCATCCTCAACTGGCTGGCGAAATCCGGATTCGGCGTCCATCCGGGATAGAACGCCCATTCGATATGTTCGGCTTGCGGGATTCTGCCGACCAGGTCCAGCTCGGCACGGCTGCGCACATCGACCAGTTTGGCGCTCGGCGCCAGTTGCAGCACCTGTTGCGCTTCAACGGGAGTCAGGGCGCCGGCATAGGGCAATCCGCGCTCGGCTGCACGCTGTCGCGCATGTTGCAAGATTTTGTTGAGAGACTCCATGACCGACTCCTGTAAGATTTCCACTCGTGATGCCGGAATTCTGGAACTGCGAACACTCCGGCGGCTGCTTAAATTATAGCCGTTTTCTTTCCTGCCGATATCGGCACCAGATTGGTGCAAATGACCTTATCCACGCACCAAGATCAGGCGTCATTCCGCTGTTCTCATTTATAACCTTATGTGTGAAAATGAGAATATGTAATCTAAGCGATGGCACATTTCCTGCTAGTTACCCAGTCTGAATACTGTTTCACCCGGATTTTTAATCAAATCGTCCTTAATCAATCGTTTTAGGAGAATCAAATGGCGGTCGCTGATGTAATGAAAATGGTAAAGGAAAACGACATCAAGTTCGTTGATTTTCGTTTTACCGACACCAGAGGCAAGGAACAACACGTTACCGTGCCGGTTTCAGCTTTCAATGAAGACAAATTCACCGAGGGCCACGCTTTCGATGGTTCCTCGATTGCCGGCTGGAAGGGCATTCAGGCTTCCGACATGCAGCTGATGCCGGACCCGGAAACGGCCAACATCGATCCATTCATGGATGAGCCGACCCTGATCCTCACCTGCGACGTCGTCGATCCGACCGACGGCAAGGGTTATGACCGCTGCCCACGCAGTCTGGCAAAGCGCGCCGAAGCCTACCTGAAATCGAGCGGCCTCGGCGACACGGCCTACTTCGGCCCGGAACCGGAATTCTTCATTTTCGATTCCATTCAATGGACCAACACCATGCAGGGCTGCTCGGTCAAGATCAACTCGGAAGAGGGCGCCTGGGCATCCGGTGACAACTTCGAAGGCGGCAACACCGGTCACCGTCCGGGCGTCAAGGGCGGCTACTTCCCGGTCCCGCCGGTCGACTCCTTCCAGGACATCCGTTCCGCCATGTGCGTCGCGCTGGAAGAAATGGGCATCCCGGTCGAAGTGCATCACCACGAAGTGGCGACCGCCGGCCAATGCGAGATCGGCACCAAGTTCAACACGCTGACCCGCCGCGCCGACTGGACTCAGGTCCTGAAGTACGTGGTACTGAACACTGCGCACGCCTATGGCAAGACTGCGACCTTCATGCCCAAGCCCTTCTTCGGCGACAACGGCTCCGGCATGCACGTCCACCAGTCCGTCTGGAAGGACGGCAAGAACCTGTTCGCGGGTAACGGCTACGCCGGCCTCAGCGAATTCGCGCTGTATTACATCGGCGGCATCATCAAGCACGCCCGCGCACTGAACGCCATCACCAACCCGGGTACCAACTCCTACAAGCGCCTGGTGCCTTACTACGAAGCGCCGGTGAAGCTGGCCTATTCCGCCAAGAACCGTTCGGCTGCCATCCGCATCCCGTTCGTGCATGGCGACAAGGCCCGCCGCGTCGAAGCCCGCTTCCCGGATCCTACCGCCAACCCGTACCTGGCGTTCAGCGCCCTGCTGATGGCCGGTCTGGACGGCGTGCAGAACAAGATCCATCCGGGCGAACCGGCAACCAAGGACCTCTACCACCTGCCTCCGGAAGAGGACGCACAGATTCCGACCGTCTGTTCCTCCCTCGAGCAGGCGCTGGAAGCCCTGGACAAGGATCGCGAGTTCCTGACCCGCGGCGGCGTCTTCACCGAAGACTGGATCAACAGCTACATCGAACTGAAGATGGAAGAAGTCAACAAGCTGCGCACGACCCCGCATCCGGTCGAGTTCGGCATGTATTACAGCTGCTAACCCGCAAGGGCGTGGCATGGGTGGCTTTTCGGCCACCCGCACAAAAGACGGCAGCCAGCGCTGCCGTTTTTTGTGCCCGCCGGCTGCAGCATGCACCGCACCAGCCGTCCGTCAACCAACCCTGTTTTCTTGTCGTTGCCTTGGCACCATGACTCCACTACACTCCACCATATGGGAGCAGCACGCATGAAAAAATCACTGACATCACTCGTATTGACCAGCGCCTTGCTGGCATGGATGTCGGTCGCCTCGGCCGAAATCTACAAGGTGATCGATGAAAACGGCCGTGTGACATATACCAATGTGCCCGTTAAAGGTGCGCAAAAGCTGGACATCGATCCGCCGCCCACAAATGGTGCATCCGCACCCAGTCGCGAAACCAGAACCCCCACCCCCTCCAGTTTCCCGCGCGTCGACAAGCAGACGCAGAACAAGCGTGACGACACGCGCAAGAAGATTCTGCAGGAGGAACTGGCCGCCGAGAAACAAGCCCTGGAAGACGCCAAGAAAGCCTACGAGGAAGGCGCCGCCAAGCCCGAGGTTTACCGTGGCGCCAACGGCAAGACCTACCGCAACGTGGCCAAATTCGAAGAGAAGATGAAGCAGCTGCAAGCCAACGTGGACGCCCATGAGAAAAACATCCAATTGCTGCAAAAAGAGCTGGACGCGCTCAATTAAAGTTTTCGCCCGAATACAGGTCCATGGCCTGGCTTTTGCTTAGCCTTAGCTGCCATGGATCAAACCACCCCACCACCATTTGCCGGACTGGAACATCTCGCCACCGCCGTCATCCTGCTCGACAAGCAGCGTGACGTCGTTTATGCCAATCCCGGCGCCGAAGTCGTCTTTGCCCTCAGTGCCAAGCAGATACGCGGCCTGAATATCTCGCAGGTGTTTCCCGATTGTGAAATCCTGCACGGCGCGCTGGAAAACGCCATCCAGAACCACAGCCCGTTCCGCGAGCATGAGTTTCTCATTACCACGTTGCGCCAGAATTCGCTGGCGGTGACCTGCACCGTAACGCCGGTCGATCTGGCGCCGGCCTGTCTGGTGCTCGAGTTCCAGCAGATGGATCAACAACTGCGTATCGCTCGCGAGGAGCGCATGCTGATCCAGCAGCAGGCCAATGCCGAACTCTTGCGCAACCTGGCGCACGAGATTCGCAACCCGTTGGGCGGCTTGCGCGGCGCCGCACAGTTGCTCGAACACGAACTGCCGCAGGTCAGCCTGCGGGAATACACTCAGGTCATCATCAAGGAAGCCGACCGCCTGCAGTCCTTGATGGATCGGTTGCTGGTGCCGCACCGTGTGCCCAAATACGAGCCGACCAACATCCATGAAGTACTGGAGCGCGTGCGCAGCCTGTTACTGGCCGAGTCGCCCAAGGGCATCGTCATCAAGCGCGATTACGACATCAGCCTGCCGGAGCTGATCGGTGATCGCGAAAAGCTGATACAGGCCGTTCTGAACATCGCCAGAAATGCCGCGCAGGCCATGCAAAAACAGCGCAATGAAAACGGCGCCACCGCCGAGATCATCCTGCGCACGCGTGCCGAGCGTCAGGTCACGCTGGCAAGAAAACGCTACCGGGTCGCCATCAAACTGCAGATCATCGACAACGGTCCGGGCGTACCGCCCGAGATCCGCGACCGCATCTTCTTTCCGCTGGTATCCGGTACCGAAGGCGGTTCCGGACTGGGTCTGACGCTGGCGCAAACCTTCATTACACAGCATCACGGCATGATCGAATGCGAAAGCAGGCCCGGCCACACCTGCTTTACCATCCTGCTGCCGATCGAAAGCACGGCCATGCACTGCACACTGCCACGGCAATAAACCGCAATCGGGAAGATATGAAATGAAACCAATCTGGATCATCGACGACGACAAATCCATCCGCTGGGTGTTCGAGAAGGCACTGGCGCGGACAGACATGGAATTCAAGACCTTCTCCTCCGTCCCGGAAGCGCTGAACGCGCTGAACCGCGAAGAGCCGCAGGTGGTCGTCAGCGACATCCGCATGCCCAACGGTTCCGGCCTGGATTTCCTGCAGGAAATCAGGCAGCGCCTGCCGGAGGTCCCGGTCATCATCATGACCGCCTACTCCGACCTGGAAAGCGCCGTCGCCGCCTTCCAGGGTGGCGCTTTCGAATATCTGGCCAAACCGTTTGATGTCGATCAGGCGATCGAGATCATCCGTCGCGCCGTCGAGGAGAGCATGCGTCAGGCGACCGAGGCCGTGACGCTGGAAGAATCACCCGAGATCATCGGTCAGGCACCCGCCATGCAGGAAGTGTTTCGCGCCATCGGCCGCCTCAGCCGTTCTCATGCCACGGTACTGATCAACGGCGAGTCAGGCACCGGCAAGGAACTGGTCGCCAGCGCACTGCACCGTCATAGCCCGCGTGCCGAAAAACCCTTCATCGCCATCAATACCGCCGCCATCCCCAAGGATTTGCTCGAATCCGAACTGTTCGGCCACGAACGCGGCGCCTTTACCGGCGCACAGGCCGCACGACGCGGCCGCTTCGAACAGGCCGACGGCGGCACACTGTTCCTCGACGAGATCGGCGACATGCCGGCCGACCTGCAGACGCGCCTGCTGCGCGTGCTATGCGACGGTCAGTTCTACCGGGTCGGCGGCCATCAGCCGGTCAAGGTCAACGTGCGTATCATTGCCGCCACCCATCAGGATCTGGAAGAGCGCGTCAAGCTTGGCCTGTTCCGCGAGGACCTGTTCCACCGCCTCAACGTCATTCGCCTGCGCCTGCCGCCCCTGCGCGAGCGTCGCGAGGATATCCCGCTACTGGTCAAGCATTTCCTGCAACAGAGCGCACGCGAACTGGGTGTGGATACCAAGATACCGTCCACGGCGACACTCGCCTATCTGACCAACATGAACTGGAGCGGCAACGTCCGCCAACTGGAGAATATCTGCCACTGGCTCACCGTCATGGCGCCGGGGCAAAACATCGATATCGCCGACCTGCCGCCAGAACTGAAAGAGGATAGCGCCAAGCCCCAGATCACCAGCAACTGGCGTGAGGCATTGGCGATGGACGTGACCGATGCGCTGAACCGCGGAGAACAGGAAATTCTCGACCACCGGGTCAAGGACTTCGAGCGCATCCTCATCACCAAGGCTTTGCAGCATACGGGAGGTCGCCGCATCGAGGCCGCGCACCAGCTTGGCATCGGCCGTAATACACTGACGAGGAAGATTCAGGAGTTGGGGATAGACGGCTAGTATTGAAAATTATTAGCTACAGAGAAAATCAGCTAATTAGGGTGGGCAAGTGTCTTTTGCTTGCCCACCGATTCACGGTATTCACTACCACTGTCGGCGTGGGCAGACAATAAAACCGCCTGCCCACCCTACTTCACTAAATCTGAATTCGATTAGCCGCAGTGGGTACAGAGCTCGCAGACAAAGGCAGCCAAGCAAAACCTGCTTTCATACTTGTCGTTTCATGCAGTATTTTTATACTTGAGTGATTTTCACGGCAACCTGCTTGGTGAAAAAGCTGAAACATAAGTATTCATATCTCCATCCATACCGTGCAACAGCTTCCTGAAATGCCTTGTACTCATCTTCGCGCCAGTGTTGGTTACCGATATATTCGTCGAACACCAACACGCTGCCAGGCTGAATACGTGGGGCCAGCAAATCCAGTACGGTCTTGGTCGAACTGTAGATATCGCAATCGATGTTGATGAGGCGCACCGCATCCGTGTGTTGCTCCAAAAAGTCGGGCAAAGTCCGGTCAAACCAGCCTTTGTGCAGGGTCACATTCTCCGGCACCTCCGGCATGACGCCCTTGGTCGTGTAACTACCCTTGGGCTCATGATGCCAGACGTCAGGCAAGCCCTCAAAACTGTCAAACCCATGAACCGGCTGCTGAGCAATCTTCGCCAGCATGCGGATCGAATTACCAAAGCGAACACCGAACTCCAGCACCATGCCGGCATTGTTCGCCTGTCGCATCGCGTGACTGAAAGTATCAATCGCACTGCCCGTCACCGGTATTGATCTGGCTCCGGCGTTCTTCAGATATTCCCAGGCATCCATGCGCGCTTGATACAGCGGCAGATGTTTAATCAACTCAAATTGAGTCGCGGCTTTATCAGATTCGCCGCTGTAATCATGTAAAAGCCCCAACATGAATCTCGCTTCCAGATCACGTGGATTTACAGCAACGGCTTTTTCCAGAACTTGAAGCGACTTCGACTGTTGATCACTATCAATCAACGCGGCATGCAGATTGAACAATGCATCCGGGTAATTGGGCGCCAACGCCAGCGCCTTTTTATATTGCGTAGCTGCAGCAGCAATTTGCCCCATCTCATGCAAGGCGAGGCCGAGGTTGTTAAAAAACTCCGGATTCTTGCCATCCAGCCGGATGCTCCGCTCACCATACTCAACCGCCTCGCACGTTTGACCTTGCCGCAACGCGATTGAACCAAGTAGATGCCAAGCTGCTGCTTGCTTTGCATCCTGCTCCAAAACCTCTCTGGCAATCTGTTCGGCATCGTCAATAAAACCTTGCCGGAACAGATTCCATGCGGCCTCGAGTGAAGTCGAAAATGCAGGTACCAGTCTAGTGCTGGCAGCACCGCAGCATTGTTTGTATTTCTTGCCGCTACCGCACGGACACGGCTCATTTCTTTTTGCTTTTGAAGGATGCATGCGCTTAAGATTGTTCACTTATTTACATTGAAAGGTGAATTCTCGTTTAGCCCCAACCGGACTCTCTACCTTTTCCAAGGACTCATAACCGTTTACACATACCTTTCGAGCTTTGCCGTAGCAGCTTGCCCAATCTTCGACAGTCCCGCTACAGGTTGTGAACATGATCTGCTGCTTGGCATCGATCACCTTTACCGGCTGTATTGCACCGGAAGCATTCATTAATGAACTACAGCCTGCCAACAGGGCCAATGCAACTATTAACATAAGTGGTTTCATGTAACGACCTTTGAAATTGACATAAATAAAAACGGCACCCGAAGGTGCCGTTTTAGTTCAAGTTAATCTAAGAATGGATCTTAGAAGAACATGATCGCGCCCAGGGACACGGTGTCGTAATCGACATCTGTCAGGTTCTGGTTACGCTCAAGTTGGCCGTCGGTGTACTCAGCGACCAGGTTAACACTCTTGGTCAGAGGATGGTAAGCACCAACGATCCAGGACTTGTTCTTGACGTCAACGTTACCAGCTGCGCCGCCGTCTTGAGAGTCGCTGTAACCGTAGGACAGACCCAGCTTGGTGCCGATGCCTGGCAGAGCGTAAGTAGCTTGTACGTAACCGCCCTTGTCATCGGTTTCTGCACCACCGGTACGGAATGGCAGACCGCCAACACCCAGGGAGTTGGTATTGCTGTCGAGGCCGTCAGCAGTGTAGATGTAACCGACAAGGCCAAGACCTGCTACGGAAACCTTACCGCCCAGCTCGTAGCCGTCAGCAGTGTAGGAGCTAGGACCAGCAGCCGAGAATTCTTGCTTCTGGCTGATGAAACCTGCCCAGACCTTACCAGCGTAGTCGCCAGCCCATTCGTAAGCGACCTTACCTTCAAAACCGATCTTGTCGTTTCTGGAGATGGAAGTGTCGTTTACACCTTGGTTGTCACGCAGACCAACTGCGAACGAGAAACCGTTCCAGTTTGGAGAAGCGTAGGAAATTTGACCGTTCCAGTCAGCATAGATGTAGCCGGAGCCGATACGACCCAGAGTGGAGGAACCACCGTTGCCGGTAGCACCAACACCAACGCCCAACAGAGTCATGTCGGACAGGATGGCGTCAGAACCGAAAATGCCGAGGTCACGACCCAGCTTGATGGTACCCCAGGAGGCATCACCGAAAGTCATGTAGGCTTGACGAATGTTGATGGAGTTACCACCACCAGAGTTACCATTGTTGTCGTCGTCAGCACCGACGAAGAATGTGAACTGGAAAGCCACATCCAGGTCGTTTTGGCGAGTCTTACCACCTACGCCCAGTGCGGAAGGCAGCAGACCGGTACGGATGTTTTGAACATCGTCACCGTTCACTTGCAGAGCTGCATCGCTGTCTGTACGTGTGTAGAAAGCGTTAACGTTACCACCGATGTCGATGGTCCAGTCGCCTGCTGGAATGGTGATACCAGCGTTAGCGGCTGTAGCGCCGAATGCCATAACGGCACCAGCAACTGCCATACCTAATTTCTTATTCATAACTATCTCCTGTTGCGTTTAATTTGCTGTTATTCAGTTTCGTTTTCACAAACCCGAATAACAGAGTTCGCGAACTCCCCTTGCGGAAAGGTAGGGCTAGTATGCCAAAGCCAAAGCGCGCCTAGCAACTAAATGCTGCATTTTTCTGACGCTTTTCACGGTTTTGTTGTTTTTTTGCAACAGATTTTTTGTTCTTGTTTCACAAAATCATCCAACCGAATGATTTCAAATAAATATTTATGAGTGGTGACGTGATCTATACTCGCTCAGCGCGTCATGCCGGCTATATTGAGATTGAGCGTTATAGAGATTGTTCTTCGATCGCAAACAACCTGCGATATTCACGTATCGCAAAACGATCGGTCATGCCGGCGATGTAATCGGCAACGGCGCGTGGCTGACCCGATTCGTCACTGGCGCGAAAATCTTCCGGTAGCAAGCCGGGGTCTTCAATGAATACATGGAATAGTTCACGGATGATGAGGCGTGCCTTGGCGCTCATGCGGTTGACGCGGTAGTGCTGATAGAGCCGGCTGCGCAGGAAGCGCTTCAATTCCAGTTGCTGCTTTTGCATGTTGGCGCTGAACGTGATCAGCGGCGGATTTAGCCGCACCTCATCGATACTTTTTGGGGCCGCGGCCTCAATCAGTTGGCTGCTGTGCTGGCAGAGGTCGACGACTTGCGCATTGATCATGCGGCGCACGGTCTCATGAATCAGTCTTCGCCCTTCCAATGCAGGGTAAAGCTTCTTGACCAGTTTCAGATGCTCCGAGAATATCTGTACCTCGGACAACTGTTCCAGCGTGATCAGGCCAGAACGCAAGCCGTCATCGACATCATGATTGTTGTAGGCAATCTCGTCCGCAAGGTTGGTGACCTGTGCCTCCAGAGAGGGCTGCTGTTTTTTCAGAAAACGCTCGCCGACATCTCCCAGCAGCTTGGCGTTCTTGACGGAGCAATGCTTGAGGATACCCTCGCGCATCTCGAAACTGAGATTGAGGCCGTCGAAATCCGCATAGCGCTGCTCCAGATAATCGACCACGCGCAGCGACTGCAGGTTGTGTTCGAAACCGCCGTGAGCCTTCATGCATTCATTCAACGCATCCTGTCCGGCATGGCCGAACGGCGTGTGGCCGAGGTCATGCGCGAGCGCGATGCCCTCCACCAAGTCTTCATGCAGCTGCAGGTTGCGGGCAATGGCGCGGGCGATCTGCGCAACCTCAAGGCTGTGCGTCAGGCGTGTACGGAAGAGGTCGCCCTCGTGATTGACGAAGACCTGGGTCTTGTATTCCAGCCGGCGGAAGGCGCTGGAATGAATGATGCGGTCACGGTCACGCTGGAACTGGTTGCGACCGACCGGCGCCGGCTCACGGTAGGCGCAGCCGCGGCTTTGTTCCGGACGGGCGGCATAAACTGCGAGTTCAGCCATGTGCTGTCGTGGCCAACGTCTGTTTCAGCAACTCGACATCATAGTCGCTGGTCAGCACCGAATTACCTATGCCCTGCTGCAACACCAGGCGGATCTTGCCATCCTCCACTTTCTTGTCCAGCCCCATGAGGTCCAGATAGCGATCGACGCCGAGATCGGGAGCATCGACCGGCAGTCTGGCTGCAATGAATAATCGACGCATGCGCGCCACGTCATCCGCACTGAGCCAGCCCAGGCGATGCGAGAGATCGGCGGCCAGCATGGTGCCGGCAGCGACCGCCTCGCCATGCAGCCAGACGCCATAACCCATGGCGTTCTCAATTGCATGGCCGAACGTGTGGCCGAGATTGAGCAGCGCTCGCTCGCCGCTCTCACGTTCGTCCGCTGCCACGACTTCGGCCTTGTTCTGGCAGGAGCAATAAATCGCGTAACGCATGGATTCCGGTTCCAGCGCATTGAGCTTGTCAATGTTGAGTTCCACCCATTCGAAGAAATCCTGATCCCGAATCAGGCCGTATTTGATGACTTCCGCCATGCCGGCTGCAAGTTCCGCTGGCGGCAATGTGGCAAGCGTGTCGATGTCTGCCAACACCACCTGTGGCTGGTAAAAGGCGCCGATCATGTTCTTGCCGAGCGGATGGTTGATGCCGGTCTTGCCGCCCACCGAGGAATCGACTTGCGACAACAGCGTGGTCGGCACCTGGATGAAAGGCACGCCGCGCAGATAGGTCGCTGCCGCGTAACCGGTCAGGTCACCGATGACACCGCCACCGAGCGCGATCAGGGTCGTCGTCCGTTCGCAGCGGTTCTGCAACAGGGCATCGTAGATCTGATTGAGCGTATCGCTGTTCTTGTAGGCCTCGCCGTCCGGCAGGATGATAGGGATCACGCCGACGCCAGCATCCCGCAAGGTTTTGCTCAGGCTTTCCAGATAGAGCGGAGCCACCGTGGTATTGGTGACGATGGCTACCTGCTTGCGCTTGAGATGCGGCAGCAATAACTCCGCCTTCGTCAGCAGCCCGTTGCCGATGTGGATCGGATAACTTCTGTCTCCGAGCGAAACTTCCAGAGTTTGCATTGCTTGCATGTATTCCTGCCTGAGATTGCTGTTTTGTCAGTTAACGAGATTGGCCCTGCGCCTGCTGCTGAGCCAGTCTTTTTTCGATTTCATGCACGATGGCACCAACCGCCTGCCCGCCGGTATCGACAATGATATCTGCCACCTCGCGATAGAGTGGATCACGCTCGGCAAAGAGTTGTTCGAGTTTCAGCCGCGGGTCAGCTGTCTGCAACAACGGCCGGTTCTTGTCGTTGCGCGTGCGCTGCCAGAGTTCGTTGACGTTGGCGCGCAGGTAGACCACCGTGCCGTTACGTTTCAAAATCTGGCGGTTTTCCGGCAACAGCACGGCGCCACCACCGGTCGCAAGCACGATATCGCTGCCATTGGCCAAGTCTTCGATCACGGCCGATTCCCGGCGGCGAAACCCAACCTCGCCTTCCAGCTCGAAGATCAGCGGGATATTGACCCCGGTGCGGCGCTCGATCTCGTAATCGGAATCGTAAAATTCCTTGTTGAGGTGTTTGGCCACCAGTCGGCCGACGGTGGTTTTACCCGCCCCCATCAAGCCGACAAAAAATATGTTGCCCACAATAAAAAAATACCTGCCAGTAGATGACAGGTATTTTAAGGGATTAAGCGGCGTCACGCACCCGCTTAACGCAGGCTCAGATTCTCATCCAGCACTCTGGGGGTGATGAAGATGAGCAACTCGGTCTTTTCATCCGTCCTGCTTGTGCGTTTGAATAGGTGGCCGAGCACCGGCAGATCGCCGAACAGAGGCACCTTGTCCACATCGTTGCGCTGGGTCTGCTCGTAAATGCCACCCAGCACCGCGGTCTCGCCATTGGCCACCAGCACCTGGGTTTCCACTCGCTGGGTTTCGATCGAAGGCACACCGGCAAAGATCTGACCGACACGATCCTTTTTCACCAGCAGGTCCATGATGATCTTGTCATCCGGCGTGATCTGCGGCGTCACATCCAGACTGAGCGTGGCCTCCTTGAACTGGATACTGGTGGCTCCACTACTGGTCGCTGCCTGATACGGAATCTCGGTACCCTGTTCGATTCTGGCCTTCTGCTGATTGGCCGTCGTCACACGCGGACTGGAAACCACCTTGCCGCGCTGGTCGGTTTCCATCGCGGAAAGTTCCAGATTCAGCAGGAAGCCGGCCGGCAGTCGGAACAGGCTGAAGGCAAAATTACCGAACGCATTTGCCACCGGCAGATTAGACATCAGGTCAGGCTGACCGTCGGAGCTGACGCCGAAAATCGTGGCATTGTTGCCGTAGGTCGCAGGCATGTGAGTACCCATGCGGTTACCCATGGTAATCGTACCGTCCTCAGCGATTTCAGTAGCCCGGTTACCGATCGTGCCGCTGGTCACCAGTCGGTTCTGTCCGCCGGTACCCAGTTGATTGATGCCGAAGCGAGCACCCAAGGTCTTGCTGAACCCCTCATCGGCAATCACCAGTCGCGATTCGATCATGACCTGCTTGACCGGAATATCAGTCTTGTTGATGATGCTCTGCACGTTTTCCAGATGACGCGGTGTGTCTTGCACGAACACGGTGTTGGTCCGTGTATCCACCACCGCACTGCCGCGTTTGGACAGAATGCGCTGCTTTTCATCGCTGATCAGATTCTTCAAGTCTTCCGCTTTCTGATAACGCAAAGTAAAGACCTCGGTACGCATCGGCTCCAGATCCTCAATCTGCTGCGAGGCTTCCAGCGCCAGTTTTTCCTTGGCCGCCACTTCATCGGCAGGCGCAACCCAGATCACATTGCCGGTCTTGCGCATGGTCAGGCCCTTGCTCTGCATGATGATGTCGAGTGCCTGATCCCAGGGCACATCCTTCAACCTGAGCGTCAGGTTACCGGCCACGGTATCGCTGGTGATGATGTTGAGGCCGGTGAAATCCGCCACCACCTGCAACACCGAACGCACGTCGATGTTCTGGAAATTGAGCGATAACTTCTCACCGGCATAGCCGGGTTTGCTACCCTGCACCAGTTTGTTCGGATCTTCGATGATCGGACGCACGTCGATGATGAAACGCTTGTCGGCCTGATAGGCGGATTGCTCCCAATTGCCCTTGGGCTCGATCACCATGCGCACATCCTTGCCCTGCTTGAGCGTATCGATATAAAGCACGGGTGTATTGAAGTTGGTGACGTTGAGGCGACGCTCCAGGGCGGAATCGATGTCCGTGTTGACAAAATCGACCAGAATCTTCTTGCCCTGTTCGCGGATGTTGATGCCGGCAGCCGCATCGGACAGGTCGATCATGACCCGCCCCTCGCCGTTCTGCCCGCGCAGGAAATCGACGTTCTTGATGCTGTGGCGCTGATCACCGAGCTTGGCTTCTGCAAAGCGGGTGACGACGCCGGTCGGCGTCGCTGCCACATCGCTAGCCTGAAGCACGATGACGGTCTGGTTACCGTTGACTTCGGTCGTATATCCACTGGACTTGGTCAGGTTCAGGACCAACCGCGTCCTGTCCTTGGCCTGCGCCAGATTCACGCTTTTCAGCACGCCCTGGTCGGCAGCCAAACTGCTTTTTTGCAGCCCGTTAGTGGTGTTGGGGAAATCCAGCGCGATGCGGGGCGGCGTCTTGATGGTGAATCCAGCTGGCGGATTGGTCAGCGGCTGCGTGGTGGTAATCGTGATCGCCACCCGGTCACCGGACATGCCGGCAAAGTCGACCTTCTCGATCTTGTTCGGCGCCGTTTCCGCAGCAGCCGGCAATCCCGTCAGACCCAGACCGGAGAGCAGCAGCAGGCCGGCCATTTTGATGCAAGTTCTTTTAATAATGTTCATCTTTCCCACCCCTAATCTTGCAAATCAACATTTGCAGTTCTTTCCTGCCAGTCACCCGTCATTTCATCTCGCACGATTTCCTTCAGCGTCACACCGGACTCGGTGATATCGGTGACCATGCCGAAATTCTGTCCCATGTAATTGCCGATCTTCACCTGTTGCACACTGTTGTCCGGCGTCTGGATCAAACCATAGGTCAACTGCTGCTTTTCCATGGAACCGACAAACTTGAGGCTCTCGAGTGGATAGGATTCCAGCGGCTCCCTGGGACGGTTCATGTCCGGCTGCAATTTGCTGTTCGCATCCACAATCGACTTGCGCGCCTTGAACGGATTGACCAGCGTGCCGTCCGCGTTGTACTCCATCGGCGTATAGGGCAACACTTCGGGCAAGGGATCGACCTTCACCCGCATGTCCTTCTCCGCGTTTGCAATGAACTGATCCAGGTCATCCCCTTGCCCGCCCTGACAGGCTGCCAACAGAAGACAAAGCTGAACGAGCAATATCTTTCCCGTTTTCATTCAGCGCCTTTCGATGTGTTATGCATAGGCATATTCATTATTTTTTTGCTGCCTTGGCGTTTTTAGCGCCTTTTTTGGCCTGTAGCTCAGCCTCGCGCTTGGCTGCAATTTCACTGGCGTCGAGATAGCGGTAAGTCTTGGCAACCGCCTCCATCACCAGCCGCGAAGCATCAGTCGCTTCTTCACCGCCTTTGTCACCGGCCTTGGCTTTGTTCGCCGCCGTGGACACCACCAGGTCGTTTAGCGTGACGATGCGCGAGAGCTTTGAAACATCAGTCGCAAACGCACCGAGATCGTGATAGCCGCCAATCACCTTGATCTGGATCGGCATTTCCGCATAGAAATCCCCGATCACTTCCTTGCCCGGCTTGAACAGTTCGAATTCCAGACCTCGAGCCAGACCGGCCTGATTGATATCGGTCAGCAGACCGTCCATTTGCGATTTATCCGGCAACTGCTTGAGCAGCGCACCGAAAGTCCGCTCGATCTCCACCATCTGTTCCTTATAAGCTTCAAGGTTGATGGATTGACGCTTCTTGTCGAGGAATACGTTGCGCAGCTCACCTTCCTTGGCACGTGCCTTTTCGAGGTCATCCGCGGCAGGACTCCAGACGAACCAGTAGCCGGCGGCGAGCAGCAGGATGAGCAGACCCAGCAGCAACACACCCTTGACCGGTAGCGGGAGATTGCCGGCGTTCTTGAAATCAATATTATTGAAATCTTCCAGCTTCATCAGTTTCTCCCCGCCGGTTTCTTGGGAGCATCCACCTCAGGTGCCTGTTGCGCCTTGAGTTTGACGTTCATCTTGAAATCGTTATACCGCACGTTACCGATATTGATGGCCTGAATCTGCACCAGATTTGGCTGCTCCATCCACTGCGAGTTACTCATGCTGCGTACCAGCGTTGCGACACGCGCATTGGTATCGGCGACACCTTCGAGGTCAATAACATTACCCTTCTGACTGATCAGCTTCAGATAGGTACCCTCGGGTAACTGTCGGCTGATCTCGTCCAGCACCACGACTGCCTGACTACGATTGGTTTGCAGGTTCTCCACAATCTGCTTGCGTTCCAGCACGCTACCGATCTGGCTTTTGAGTTCCTTGATCTGCTCGATTTCCTTGTCGAGCTTGGCGTTGGCGGCCTCAAGCCGCTGGTTGCGCTCGTTCTGCGAGCTGATTTTCGCGCCGATGTAGGTGTTGCCCATGAAGATGATGGCACCGGCCAGCACCACCGTCGCCACCAGCATCAGGTTGAACTGGCGCTGACGCTCGGCGCGCTTGATCTGGCGATGGGGAAGTAAATTGATGCGTATCATCAGTCGAAGCTCCGCATGGCAAGCCCGCAGGCGATCATCAAGGAAGGCGCATCCGCCGCCACCTGCTGATTCTTGATCCTCGTGTTGAGCGCCATGTCGTGGAATGGATTGGCGACGATGGTATTGACCTGGGTGCGCTCCTGGACCATCACATTGACGCCGGGAATGGCGGCACAACCGCCGGCCAGCACGATATGATCGACACGATTGTATTGCGTGGAACTGGTAAAGAATTGCAACGCGCGGGCCACTTCCATCGACAGGCTTTGCACAAAGGGCTGTAGCACTTCGATCTCATAGGTTTCAGGCAAGCCGCCCTTGCGTTTTGCGATTTCCGCCTCTTCGGGCGTCAGGCCGTAGCGGCGCTGTATTTCCTGGGTCAACTGCGCGCCGCCGAAACTCTGCTCGCGCGTATAAACCGACTCGTTGTCATGCAGCACGTCGATATGCATCATGGTGGCGCCGATATCGACGATCATCACGGTCTGATCGTTGCCGTTGTTGGGCAACTGCTTGCTGATTAGGGAATAGGCGGCCTCGGCCGCGTAGGTCTCGACGTCCATCACCGCAACCTTGAGCCCCGCACCTTCCGCTGCGGCCACGCGGTCTTCGATCTTTTCCTTACGTGAAGCCGCGATCAGCACCTCCACCTCTTCCGGATTTTTCGGCGCCGGGCCGAGCACCTGGAAATCGATATTCACTTCATCCAGCGAGAACGGAATGTACTGGTTGGCCTCAGCCTCGACCTGCAACTCCATCTCATCCTCGCGCAGACCGCCGGCCATCAACACCTTTTTGCTGATCACCGCGGCGGCAGGCAATGCCAGCGCAGCACGCTTTTCCCGTGAGCCGAGCAGTTTCCATGCACGCCTGATGGCGTCCGCGACACTATCGAGTTCGGCAATATTGCCATCCACCACAGCATCCTTGGCCAAGGGCGCGATTGCGTAACCTTCCAGTTTGTACGCCCCCCGGCCGGCTGAACTCAGCTCTACCATCTTGACGTAGGCAGAACTGATATCAACACCGATCACGGGTGGTGTGCGTTCTAAAAAAAAGTCGAATTTCAAATTGAAATTCCCTTTCATTATTGGATAGTTACGAACAATACTGACAATTTACCTTAAATGCTAGCAACAACTATAAATACTGTAAAGCATATTTTTAATTTAAATTATTCGCTGCCGAACATATAATAACAAGCATCCGTTTTTATGAATGTATCGCCCCATGCTACTAAAAAGATGGTGGCAATTTTTGATCATATTGCCACTGGTACTTGGTATCGTTCTGGCCGCACTGGCCGGTCTCGCAGCCACTCTGATCTACCCCACCCTGCCATCACTGGAGGCCCTGACCGACTACCGGCCCAAGGTGCCCTTGCGCGTCTATACCGCTGACGGCTATCTGATCGGCGAATTCGGAGAAGAACGTCGCGCCTTCATCAAGATCGAGGATGCACCTGAGTCACTGAAGCAGGCCATCCTGGCTGCGGAAGACGAACGCTTTTATGAACACGGCGGCGTCGACACCATAGGCATCGTCCGCGCGGCCATCGCCAACGTCATGGCCGGTGGCTTCAAAGAAGGGGCAAGCACGATCACCATGCAGGTGGCTCGCAACTTCTTCCTTTCCAGCGAAAAGACCGCCACGCGCAAATTCAGCGAAGCCTTGCTCGCCATCAAGATCGAGCACAGCCTGAGCAAGGACCAGATTCTCGAGCTTTACATCAACCAGATCTATCTGGGTCAGCGGGCCTACGGTTTCGGTGCCGCCGCCCTGGTCTACTACGGCAAGCCACTGTCGCAATGCAGCATCAGCGAGGTGGCGATGCTTGCCGGCCTGCCCAAGGCGCCTTCACGCTACAACCCCTTCGTCAACCCGAAGCGCGCGCAGGAACGCCAGCATTACGTCCTGCGGCGCATGCACGCCCTGCGTTTCATCGACGACAGCAGCTACCAGGCGGCGCTGGCGGAACCGGTCAAGGTCCGGAAGCAGCGCTCCCTGCATGAAGTGTCCGCCGATTACGTCGCCGAGATCGCCCGGCAGGCCATGTATGAAAAATACCAGGATGCCATCTACAGCAGCGGCATGCGCGTCTACACCACCATCCTCAAATCCAATCAGGAGGCGGCCAATCGCGCAGTGATCCAGGGCATCATCGATTACGAGTTGCGCCATGGTTTCCGCGGCCCGGAAAAACGCCTGCCGGCAGAACTGCTGACGTCGGGCGAAGAAGCGCTGGAAACCGCACTCGATGATTTCGACCAGTTCAACGGGCTGGTACCGGCCATCGTTACCAAGGTCGAGGCCAAGTCAGCTCAGCTCTATGCAAAAAACATCGGCCCCGTGTTGATCAAAGATAAAGGCCTGGCGCTGGTCAACCGCGACATGAACCTGAAAGACGCCAGCAAGCGCAAATTCGTGCCGGGTGCTGTGGTCAGGATCCACGGCTCGGGCGACAACTGGCAGGTGACGCAATTACCCGAGGTGGAATCCGCGCTGGTGGCCCTCGATCCACGCAACGGCGCGGTACGGGCACTGGTCGGCGGCTTCAACTTCAACCGCAACAAGTTCAACCACGTGACCCAAGCCTGGCGCCAACCAGGCTCCAGCTTCAAGCCCTTCATCTACTCAGCCGCACTGGAAAAGGGCTTTACGCCTTCCACACTGGTCGAGGACGAGCCGATCTACATTCCGGCGGAAGAAACCGGCAGCGGCAAGAGCTGGGAACCCGGCAACTACGACCACAAGTATGACGGTCCGATACAACTGAGGACCGCGCTGACCAAATCCAAGAACATGGTCTCGATTCGTATCCTGCAGGATATCGGTGTCGATTATGCACGCGACTACATCACACGCTTCGGATTCGCCGCCAAGGATCACCCGCCTTATCTCGCCATGGCCCTGGGCTCAGGTTCGGTCACGCCGTGGCAGATGGCCGGCGCTTATGCCGTTTTCGCCAACGGCGGCTACCGGATCGAACCGCACATCATCAGCCGGGTCGTCGACAGCAGCGGCAAGATCATCCAGCAAACCAAAGTAGTGGAAGCTGGCAAGAACGCCAATCGGGTCATCGACAGCCGCAATGCCTTCCTCATGAGCTCGATGATGCAGGATGTCGTCAAGCGCGGCACCGCGGCCCGTGCCAATGTGCTGGGCCGCAACGATCTGGCTGGCAAGACCGGCACGACCAACGACATCTTCGATGCCTGGTTCGCCGGTTACAACCCAACCCAGGTCGCCATCGCCTGGATGGGTTACGACAAGCCGAAATCGCTTGGCAGAAACGAAACCGGCGGACGTGCCGCCCTGCCGATGTGGATCGACTATATGTCGACGGCGCTGAAAGGCACGGCGGATAATCCTTACATCCCGCCGGAAGGCATCGCCGCCATCAAGATCAACCCGGAAACCGGCATGCGCGTGCCGGACGACCAGCCCGGCTTCTACGAATACTTCTACGCGGAATTCCCGCCGGAAGAGGAAGCCCCGGCGTTTGAACCGGGCGGCTTTTCGCCCTTCCCCGGCTACAGTAGCGGCGGTGAACCGCCCCCGCCTCCGCCCTCGAAACAAGGCGGCAGTCAGGAATCGTTCTTCGATCAACTTTTTTGATCGCTGAACCGACACCGGCATGGCCAAGGACAGAAACTCGCAAATCCGCCAGCGCATCGCACAACTTGCAGCGCGCATGATGGCGGACGAAGGCATACCCGACTACGGCCACGCCAAGCGCAAGGCCGGCCGGCAGCTTGGCGTCAGCGATGACCACTGCATGCCGACCAATGCAGAGATCGAGGAGGAGATCAGGATCTTCCACGAGATATACAACAGCGAGGATCAGCCCGAAACCCTGAAACAGCTGAGACAGGACGCACTGGTCGTCATGCAGATGCTGGAACGCTTCAACCCGCACCTGACCGGCGCAGTACTGGACGGCACGGCCGGCAGATACGCCGCCACCGACATTCATCTCTATGCCGACAGCCTGAAGGAAGTGGAGATGTACCTGCTCAACCTGCAGGTGCCATACGAATCAAACGAGAAAAGCTACCGCACGCACGGCGACAAGCGCGGCAACGACCGCCGCAAGGTGCCGGTATTCACACTGGAAGGTCCAAACGGTCTGATACGTCTGAGCGTATTCGACGCCGAGGCGCACAAGACTCAAGTCAGAAGTCCGGTCGACGGACAGAGCCTGCAAAAGGCCAATCTGGCAGGCCTCAATGCCTTGCTCAAATCCACCTGAACCTGATTAGCAACAGAGATCACCGAACAAGGCAACGCAGAGTGCTCACGGCATGGAAGGTGAAGGTCGCACGATGGCCACCATCTTGATACCTTCCCATGTGGTTTTCTCTGCGAACTCTGTGTCCTCTCTGGCTTGAATCTCAGCTTTAAGGCCAGCCACCAGGCAAGACAAATCAGGATTGCTTCAACCAGCGCGCCACATCCAGCGCAAAATAAGTGAGAATCCCGTCGGCACCGGCCCGCTTGAAGCCCAGCAGGGCTTCCATTACGCATGCCTTCTCGTCCAGCCAGCCGTTCTGCGCTGCCGCTTTCAGCATGGCGTATTCGCCGCTGACTTGATAGGCGTAGGTCGGCACCTTCAGTTCGGACTTCACGCGCCGCACGATATCCAGATAGGGCATGCCGGGCTTGACCATGAACATGTCGGCACCTTCCTCGATATCGAGCCGGACCTCGTGCAAGGCCTCGTCCGAATTGGCCGGATCCATCTGATAGGTCGATTTGCTGCCCTTGCCCAGATTGGCAGCGGAGCCGACCGCATCGCGGAACGGGCCATAGAAGGCAGAAGCATACTTGGCCGAATAGGCGAGGATGCGTGTGTGGATATGACCGGCCTGTTCCAGCGCCTGCCGGATGGCACCGATACGGCCGTCCATCATGTCTGACGGCGCCACCACATCCGCGCCGGCCGCCGCATGACACAAGGCCTGCTTGACCAGCACGGCGATGGTCTCGTCGTTCAGTACATAGCCGCCGGCGTCGATCAGGCCGTCCTGCCCATGACTGGTGTAGGGGTCTAGCGCCACATCGGTGATGACGCCGAGTTCAGGCAAGGCCGCCTTCAAGGCCTTGACCGCGCGAGGCACCAAGCCGTCCGGATTCCAGGCTTCCGCCGCGTCCAGGCTCTTGCGCGACTGGTCCACCACCGGAAACAGCGCGATGGCCGGGATGCCGAGCCGCACGGATTCGGCGGCGGTCTGCAGCAGCAGGTCGACACTTTGTCGCTGTACGCCGGGCATGGAGGCCACATCCTCGCGGCGGCCTTCGCCCTCCAGCACAAAGACCGGATAAATCAGGTCGTTGCTGGTCAGTACATGCTCTTGCATCAATCGGCGAGAAAACGCATCGCGCCGCATGCGACGCGGTCGCTTAAGGGGAAATCCGGCATGGCTCATCGCAAGTTCCTCAGGCAAATACACGGGCCAGTTCGGCACCGGGATCGGGTTGGCGCATGAAAGCCTCGCCGACCAGGAAAGTGTGCACATCGTGGCTGCGCATCAGCGCAACGTCTTCCGGTGTAAAAATGCCGGACTCGGTCACCACGCAGCGGTCGTCCGGAATCTTCGGCAGCAGGTCGAGCGTGGTCTGCAGGCTGACCTCGAAGGTGCGCAGATTGCGGTTGTTGATCCCGATCAGCGGCGTATCGAGCTGCAAGGCTAGCTCCAGTTCGGCGGCATCGTGCGTTTCCACCAGCACCGCCATGCCCAGTTCATGTGCCAGGTCTTCCAGCACATGCATCTGCGCCAGATCCAACGCAGCCGCGATCAGCAGGATGCAATCCGCTCCCATCGCCCGCGCTTCGTAGACCTGATAAGGATCGATCATGAAGTCCTTGCGCAGCACCGGCAGTGCACAGGCCGCCCTTGCTTCGCGCAAATAATCGGCACTACCCTGGAAATACGGGGCATCGGTCAGCACCGACAGGCAGGCCGCGCCGCCGCGCTCGTAGCTTCTGGCGATCTCGGCCGGCCGGAAATCCTCGCGGATGACGCCCTTGGACGGGCTGGCCTTCTTGATCTCGGCAATGACGGCAGCCTTGTCCGCCGTGATCCTGGCGTGGATGCTGCCGGCAAAATCGCGCGGCGCGCTCGCCGCATGGGCTTCCTCGCGCAGTTGCGCGAGGGGCTTGGCCGCGATCGCTGCCGCCACTTCTGTCCGCTTGGTCTCGAGTATCCTGTTCAGTATGTCCGACATGTTCTGTGCGTGTTCCGTAAGATGATTGATGGTATTCCGTGCTGCCCAAGGCGCTTCATGAAGCCGATGTGCGCGCCCTCAGCTGTTCCAGCTTGCGCATGGCGGCACCTGAGTCGATGGCCTGCCCAGCGCTTTCGATGCCGGCCGCCAGACTATCGGCCAGACCCGCCACATAAATGGTGGCGCCGGCGTTCAACAGCACGATATCGCGCGCCGGGCCTGGCCGGCCGGCCAACACGTCGAGCACCATGGCTCTCGACTGCTCCGCGTTCTGCACCTGAATACTTTTCACATCGTGCAATGGCAAACCGAACTGCTGCGGATTGACGACATATTCGCGCACCTCCCCGTTCTTCAGTTCGGCGACATAGGTATCGCCCGTGAACGAGATTTCGTCCATGCCGTCGGCACCGTGCACCACCATGACGTGCTCGCTGCCCAAGTGCCGCAGGGCACCGGCCAGCAGTGTGGTCAGGTCGCGATGAAACACGCCCATGACCTGACGCCTGGCGCCGGCCGGGTTGGTCATCGGCCCGAGCAGATTGAACAGCGTGCGCACGCCGAGCTCGCGACGCACCGGGGCGGCGTATTTCATCGCGCTGTGATGGTTGGGCGCGAACATGAAGCCGATACCGATCTCATCGACGCTGGCCGCCACCTGTTCCGGCGTCTGGTTGACGTCGACGCCGAGCGCTTCCAGCACGTCGATGCTGCCGCAGGTGGAAGACACCGAACGACCGCCGTGCTTGGCCACTGCCGCACCGGCTGCCGCCGCGACGAAGGCTCCGGCGGTGGAGACGTTGAAGGTCTGGATACCGTCGCCGCCGGTACCGCAGGTATCGACCAGATGGGCGGCGTGGTGAATGCTCACATGCGTGGCGAGGCTGCGCATGACATGGGCCGCCGCCGCGATCTCCTCCACCGTTTCACCCTTGACCCGCAAACCGATGAGCAGGGCGGCGATCTGCGCGGCCGTCAGCTCGCCCTGCATGACCTGCTGCATGACGCCGACCATCTGCTCATAAGTCAAATCGCGCCCGTCGATCAGGGTCTGCAGCGCCTGCTTGAATGTCAGCTGTTCCATCAGTAGGCCTTGAGAAAATTCTGCAGCAGTTCGTGACCGTATTCGGTCAGGATGGATTCCGGGTGGAACTGCACACCTTCGACCGGCAGCGTCTTGTGGCGCACGCCCATGATCTCGCCATCTTCGGTCCAGGCGGTGATCTCCAGGCAATCGGGCAGGGTCTCGCGCTCGATCACCAACGAATGGTAGCGGGTGGCGGTATACGGGTTGGGCAGCCCGCGGAAGACGCCGATATCCTTATGGTGGATCAGCGAAGTCTTGCCGTGCATCAGCTGCTTGGCATGCACGATTTTGCCGCCGAAAGCCTGGCCGATGCTCTGGTGCCCGAGACAGACGCCGAGCATGGGGATCTTGCCGGCGAACTCGTGGATCAGCGGCACCGAGATACCCGCTTCGTTCGGCGTGCAGGGCCCGGGCGAGATGACGATGTGGTCCGGCTTCAGCGCGGCGACCTTGACGAGATCGATCTCGTCGTTGCGGTACACCTGCACGTCCTCACCCAGTTCGCCCAGATATTGCACCAGGTTGTAGGTGAAGGAATCGTAGTTGTCTATCATCAAAAGCATATTGCCACCCTTTACACAGAACCGCTTTAACGCAAATCGCTATTTTCGCTGTAATCGTCATCAAACAAAAGGCCGTCTTGTTCCAGCATGCCTTCCAACTCGGGAAGCACTACCGGCCGGCCGAACAAATAGCCCTGGAACTGCTTACAGCCATATTGCCGCAGCAGAGCGAACTGCGCCTCGGTCTCCACCCCTTCGGCAATGACGTTGAGGCCGAGAGTGCTGCTCATGGCGATGATGGTCTGCACGATGGCAGCATCGTTGCTGTCGTTCGCGATATCGCGCACGAATGACTGATCGATCTTGACCTGAGACAGCGGCAGGCGCTTGAGATAGGCCAGCGACGAATAGCCGGTGCCGAAATCGTCCATGGCGAAACGCACGCCCAGGTCGCGCAATTCGTGCATCTTCTGGATCGCATCCGTCATGTTGTCCAACACCACGCTCTCCGTCAGCTCCAGCTTGAGTAATTCGGGGTTGGCCCCGGTCTGCGTCAGTATCTGACGGATCTCCTCGACGAAGTTAGGCTGACGGAACTGGCGCGCGCTGACATTGACCGCCAGCTGGATTTCCGCGCTGTGCCTGGCGCTTTCCCACGCCTTGAGTTGCAGGCAGGCATGGAACAGCACCCAGTGGCCGATGGCGACGATCAGGCCGCTCTCCTCGGCCGTGGCGATGAATTCGGTCGGCGACAGCCAGCCGCGTTGCGGATGGTTCCAGCGCAACAACACTTCGGCGCAAAACACCTTGCGCGCCGCATCGACCTGCGGCTGGTAAAGAAGCAGAAACTGCTGGTTGAGCAAAGCTACGCGCAGTTGCGACTCCAGTTCCATGCGCCGCTCCAGCGCCTCCTGCATCTGCGGGTCGTGGAACTTCAGCGTGTTACGGCCGGCGGCCTTGGCCTGGTACATGGCGGTGTCGGCCCGCTTGAGCAGTTCCTCGACGCTGGTCTCGCCGCCGCAGAACAGGCAGATGCCGATGCTGCCGCTGTTGTGATATTCGATTTCCTTCAGCCGGTAGCTCTGGTGCACGGACTGCAGGATCTTCTCGCCAACGGCACGCGCCTCGATCACCGACTGCGCGACATCCGTGCCGAGATCCTCGAGAATGATGACGAACTCGTCGCCGCTGAGACGCGACACCGTGTCCTCTGCCCGCACGCAATTTCGCAGCCGGCGCGCCACTTCAATCAGCAACAGGTCGCCGTAATCGTGGCCGCGCGAGTCGTTGATGATCTTGAAATTGTCGAGGTCGATGAACAACACCGCGCCACAATTCCGCGTACGCGCGGAACTCGCCAGCGCCTGTTGCAAACGATCTATCAGCAAGCGCCGGTTCGGCAGACCGGTCAAGGAATCGAAGAAGGCCAGATTGCGGATATCCTGCTCCGCCCGTTTCTTTTCCGTGATGTCGCGGATAAAGCCGGTCACATAAGGCAGCCCCTGATCGCTCAATGACGTGATCGTCAGTTCGATCGGAAACTCGCTGCCGTTGGCCCGCATGGCGGTCAGTTCCAGACGCCGACCGAACATTTTCTGTTTCCCGGTCTTGATGAAGCGCGCGTGTCCTTCCTGATGCACCTTGCGCATGCCCGGCGGAATGATGACATCGGCCAGCAGGCGACCGAGCACCTCTTCCCGTCTGTAGCCGAAAATATGTTCGGCCGCCGGATTGAATTCGATGATGGCCCCCTGCTCGTCGATCGTCACTATCGCATCTAGCGCGCCGTTGATCATGCCGCGCAGCTTGTTTTCGCTGTCACGCAGCGCCTGTTCGCTACGCTGGCGGGTAGCCTGCAACACGATCACCATCATGGCGACAATCATCATGGTCGCCATGAACACCCAGAGCGAGAAGATGCTCTGGTGCATGTCGGCGTGATAGAAAAGTCCGCGCTGATTGGCGGTCGCCCAGACGCCGATCAGCGACAGGCCGAGAATGACGGCGGAAGCGCCGCTGATGCCGTAGCGCAACGCCGCCCAGATCACCAGCGGCAACAACACGAAAGACAGCCACATGAACTGACCGGTCTGCGCCTTGAGAAAATCAAAGACATACCAATCGAGCAGCGCAAACATCGCGAACCAGAACAGGATCTTCAAACGGTGCCGCCACAAGCCGCGTATCTCGCCGCGCTCCAGGTTCAGCAGCAAGGGCAAAATAAGCAACGCGCCGACGGAATCGCCCAGCCACCAGACGAACCACGCCTGCAACAATTCGCCCTCGGCCACGGTGCCGGCCATCGCGAGTGCCAGCACGCCGCTGCTGGCGGTGATCAGCATGCCGGCCGCGACCGCCGCGAGCAGCAACAGGATGTCGCGCATACGATCGAGCGCATGATTGAATTCGAAATGCCGCAACAGCAGGGCGGCCGCCAGCGGCCCGAGCGGATTGCCGATCGACATCTGGGCGGCCAGCGCCAGCGGCGCGCCGATGCTCAGATTGGCCGTGAAGGAAGCCAGATAGATGGGGATCACGCTGGCGACGCCCCAGCGCAGGATGGCTGCAATGGCGATGCCGGAAGGCAACCAGATCAGCGCGATGTGGGAACCGACATACGGAATCAGCAAACCAAGCTTGGCCGCCGCCAGATAGGCAAGGTAAACCGTCAGCATGCGCCTCAACTGGACAGGCATGCTGACGGCCTCAGCAGTCACCGCTGTCGAGCCCCGCCAGTACCATTTCCGCCGCGCGCAGCACGGCGCGGGCCTTGTTCTGCGTCTCTATCCATTCGCTCTCCGGCACCGAGTCGGCGACGATGCCGGCACCCGCCTGCGAATACAGTACCTGATCCTTGATGACGCCGGTGCGGATGGCGATGGCGACATCCATGTCGCCGTTGAAACCGAGATAGCCGACCGCGCCGGCGTAAATGCCGCGCTTCGAAGGCTCGAGTTCGTCGATGATCTCCATCGCACGCACCTTGGGCGCGCCGCTGACGGTGCCGGCGGGGAAGGTCGCTTTCAGCACGTCGATCGCATCCATGCCCGGCTTCAGCTTGCCCTCGACGTTGGAGACGATGTGCATGACATGCGAATAGCGCTCGATCACCATGCGGTCGGTGACCTTGACCGTGCCGGTCTGCGCGACGCGGCCGACGTCATTGCGGCCGAGATCCATCAACTGCACATGTTCGGCACATTCCTTGGGATCAGCCAGCAGTTCTTCCGCCAGCGCGATATCCTGTTCGCGCGTCTGGCCGCGCGGCCGCGTACCGGCGATCGGCCGCGCGGTGACGGTGTCGCCTTCCAGCCGCACGAGGATCTCCGGCGATGCACCGACCACGTGGTGGTCGCCCATGTCGTAATAGAACATGTAGGGCGATGGGTTGAGACTGCGCAGCGCGCGATAAAGCGACAGCGGCGGCGCGGCGAAGGTCTGCGCCATGCGCTGGCTCAGCACCACCTGCATGATGTCGCCGTCGAAGATGTATTGCTTGGCTTTTTCCACCGCCGCCTTGAACCCGGCCTCGCCGAATTCGGAGGTCGCCACGGTCTTGTCCAGCGGCGGCGATTCCGGCACGGTGACCGGCTGACGCAGTTGCCGAACCAGTCCCTGCAAACGGCTTTTTGCCGCCTCGTAGGCGTCCGGGCGCGCAGGGTCGGCGTAAACGATGAAGTAGAGCTTGCCCGAAAGATTGTCGACGACCGCCAGTTCTTCGGACAACGCGCGCGACGATGCGGGTGCGCGCCGGCAGGCCGATGATCGAATATCGACCGAAACGCTCGCCGCCCTGCACCGACTCGAGCAGATAGCTGAACGGCTGATTGGCCAGCTTGAGATAGAGCGAAAGTGCCGTATCGAGGTCGGCGAAGGTTTCCGCGATCAGCGGAATACGATTAAAGCCCTGGCGCGCCAAGGCTTCGAATTCGGCTTGATTCATCATTTGCAACATAAAATCCCCATTAATCAATACTTGCGATTGCGACAGGCAACGCCCGCCGACGGAACGGTTTCTGCAGTCAGATCAGTTCCACCATCGCCAATCAAGAGTTCTGAGGTTCATGTTGCCGCTTACTCCATAAGCGCGATCAGACCTTGGCCAGCTCGGCGCGCAGTGCGCCGACGATGCTGTCGTAACGGTTGGCATCGCTGTCCTTGCCGGCACCGAAGATGGCGGAACCGGCAACGAAAGTGTCGGCTCCGGCACGAGCGATCTCGGCGATGTTGCTGGCGTTGACGCCGCCGTCGACCTCGAGCCAGATCTCACGACCGGTCTTTTCGGTGTAGGCGTCGATGCGGGCGCGCGCCTGCTTCAGCTTGTCCAGCGTCGACGGAATGAACTTCTGGCCGCCGAAACCCGGGTTGACCGACATCAGCAGAATCATGTCGACCTTATCCATGACATAGTCCAGATAGGCCAGCGGTGTCGCCGGGTTGAATACCAGTCCGGACTTGCAACCATGATCGCGGATCAGCGACAGGCTGCGGTCGATGTGCTCGGACGCTTCCGGGTGGAAGGTGATGATGTTGGCGCCGGCCTTGGCGAAATCCGGAATGATGCGATCGACCGGCTTCACCATCAGGTGCACGTCGATGATGGCATCGGTCACCGGACGGATTGCCTCGCAAACCAGAGGGCCGATGGTCAGGTTCGGAACATAGTGATTGTCCATGACGTCAAAGTGCACAATATCGGTACCGGAACTGATGACATCGGTGATTTCCTGACCGAGTTTGGCGAAGTTGGCGGAAAGGATACTGGGTGCGATTCTGAATTGTTTGGCCATGATATTGAATTCTAAAATTTGCGGATAAAAATGGCATTTTAACCACAACGGGTTACAAAAACCACGTTTAACGGCGGTTTCTGTTGCTTAAGAATGGGCGATACAGGAAAATTACGCCATGCATTTATTCACAGTCGGTGTGAATCACAACACCGCGCCTCTTTCCATACGCGAGCACGTGGCCTTCCAGAACGAAACCCTGGGCGATGCCCTGCGCGATCTGACCTCACGCCAGCACGGTTACGGCGTGAAGGAAGCGGCTATCCTCTCGACCTGCAACCGCACCGAACTGTACTGCAACACCGATGACCCGCAGCGCGCGCTCGAATGGCTCGCGAGCTACCACAAGCTGAACCCGCAGAACATCCAGCCCTATACCTACACCCTGCCGCAGCAGGATGCGGTGAAGCACACGTTCCGCGTCGCTTCGGGACTGGATTCCATGGTGCTGGGCGAGCCGCAGATCCTCGGCCAGATGAAACAGGCGGTGAAGATCGCCGAAACTGCCGGCACGCTCGGCACCCTCCTGCACAAGCTGTTCCAGCGCACCTTCGCCGTGGCAAAGGAAGTCCGCACCAACACCGATATCGGCGCCAGCTCCATCTCGATGGCGGCTGCCTCGGTGCGCCTTGCGCAACGCATCTACGGCAAGCTGGAAGGCCTCAACGTACTGTTCATCGGCGCCGGCGAAATGATCGAGCTCTGCGCCGAGCACTTCGCCGCACAGAAACCGGGGAGCATCACCGTCGCCAACCGCACGCTGGATCGCGGCAAGGAACTGGCCGAGCGATTCGGCGGCAAGGCCATCCTGCTGTCCGAACTGCCGGAGCGGCTGGCCGAGTTCGACATCGTCGTCACCTCCACCGCCAGCCAGCTGCCCATCGTCGGCCTCGGCATGGTCGAACGCGCGATCAAGTCGCGCAAGCACCGGCCCATCTTCATGGTCGATCTTGCCGTGCCGCGCGACATCGAGCCGGAGGCTGGCGAACTGGACGACGTCTATCTCTACACGGTGGATGATCTGGCGCAGGTGGTGCAGGAAGGCCTGGGCAACCGCCAGGAAGCCGCCGCCGAAGCCGAAACCATCATCGACACGCGCGTACAGAACTTCATGCAATGGCTGAAGACACGCGACGCAGTGCCGACTATCCGCGCCCTGCGCGACCAGGCCGAACAGTACCGGCGCAACGAACTGGACAAGGCACAGAGACTGCTGGCGCGCGGCGAAGACCCGGCCGCCGTGCTGGAATCGCTCAGTAGCGCGCTGACCAACAAGCTGCTGCACGGGCCCAGCCACGCCCTCAACCACGCCCACGGCGTCGATCGCGACCATCTGGAATCGGTATTGCGCCAGCTCTACCAGATTCCCGAATAACCTCCCGAATCCTCCTGAAGTGACCCCATGAAACCTTCCATGCTGAAAAAGCTCGCCACCCTGAGCGAGCGACTTGATGAGCTGAACCGCCTGCTGTCGTCCGAGGATGCCACCGCCGACATGGACAGCTTCCGCAAGCTGTCGCAGGAACACGCCGAGATCACGCCCATCGTCGAGCAATACCACGCCTACGAACAAACGCTGGCCGACATCGCCGAAGCGCAGAAGATGCTGTCCGACCCGGACATGAAAGAATTCGCGCAGGAGGAGATCGAAGCCGGCAAAGAGCGGCTGGAAACGGTAGGCGCCGAACTGCAGAAGCTGCTGTTGCCCAAGGACCCGAACGACGAGCGCAACATCTTCCTCGAAATCCGCGCCGGCACCGGCGGCGACGAGTCAGCACTGTTCGCCGCCGACCTGTTCCGCATGTATTCGCGCTACGCCGAACGCCAGCGCTGGAAAGTGGAGGTCGTCTCCGCCAACGAATCCGAACTCGGCGGCTACAAGGAAATCATCGCCAAGATCATCGGCCACGGCGCCTACTCCAGACTCAAGTTCGAATCCGGCGGCCACCGCGTACAGCGCGTGCCCGAAACCGAGACCCAGGGCCGCATCCACACCTCGGCCTGCACCGTTGCCGTACTGCCGGAAGCGGACGAGGTCAGCGATGTCGTCATCAACCCGGCCGACATCCGCATCGACACATTCCGCGCCTCCGGCGCCGGCGGGCAGCACATCAACAAGACCGACTCGGCCGTGCGCATCACCCACCTGCCGACCGGCATCGTCGTCGAATGCCAGGACGACCGCAGCCAGCACAAGAACAAGGCGCAGGCCATGAGCGTACTCGCTGCCCGCATCAAGGCGGCACAGGTCGACGAACAGCAGTCCAGGATCGCCAGCGAACGCAAATCGCTGATCGGCTCGGGTGACCGCTCCGAGCGCATCCGCACCTACAATTACCCGCAGGGCCGCATCACCGACCACCGTATCAACCTGACGCTGTACAAGATCGATGCCATCACCCAGGGCGACATGGACGAGCTGATCAACGCCCTCTCGGCCGAACATCAGGCCGACCTGCTGGCATCGCTCGGCGACGAATGACGATCCGCGCGCGGCTGAACACGGCCCGGCAACAACTGCAGGCCGCATTGCAACTGGACAGCCGTGAAGCCGCGCTGGAAGCCCGCGTGTTGCTGCAGGCCACGCTGGAAGCAAGCCACGCCTGGCTGCTGGCACACGAAGACGACACGCTGAGCGAAACAACCGCCAGCGCCTTCGAACAAAAACTGCAACGCCGCCTGAACGGCGAACCGGTCGCCTACATCCTCGGCCGACGCGAGTTCTTCGGTTTGGCACTCGACGTCACTCCACAGACGCTGATTCCGCGACCGGACACAGAAACGCTGGTCGAGGCGGCGCTGGCGCTCATCCCGCCTGACCGAACCTGCCACGCGCTGGACCTCGGCACCGGCACCGGCGCCATCGCGCTGGCCATCGCCAGCCAGCGGCCGCAGGCGTCGCTGACCGCCGTCGATTTTTCGGAGAGCGCCCTGCAGGTCGCAATAGCCAACGCAAGGAAGCTGGATATCCGCAATGTGCGCTTCCTACAAAGCTACTGGTTCTCGAATCTGGGCGGTGAGACTTTCGATATCATCGTCAGCAATCCGCCCTACATCCCGGCAAATGACCCGCATCTGACGCAGGGCGACCTGCGTTTTGAGCCGATGAGCGCACTGGCATCCGGCGACGACGGACTGGATGATATCCGGCGAATCATTGCCTCCGCCGTAGAACATCTCAATCAAGGTGGCTGGTTGCTGCTGGAACATGGCCACGATCAGGCCGTGGCCGTCGCGGAACTGCTCGGCCAGACAGGCTTCGACCGCATTGGTCACCACAACGACCTCGCGGGCATCACGCGAGTCACGGCAGGATGCCGCGCCCGGCCCGATTAGCCCGACAGCGCCATTCCGGCCGGGGCAGTCAAGGCTCGCCCAGATACTGATTCTTCAGCTTGATGTAGTGATTGGCCGAATACATGAAGTGGGCGATCTCGCCTGAGGTCAGCGCCCGCACCTTTTTGGCCGGACTGCCGAGATAGAGAAAACCGCTTTCCAGCACCTTGCCCTCCGGCACCAGGCTGCCCGCACCGAGCAACACATTCTTCTGCACGACGACCTTGTCCATGATAATGCTACCCATGCCGATCAGGCACTCGTCCTCAATGGTGCAGCCATGCAGGATCACCTTATGACCGATGGTGACGTTATCACCGATAATCAATGGCGAACCATCCGGGTCCCAGGTCGACTTGTGGCTGACATGCAGCACGGAAAGATCCTGCACATTGCTGCCGGCGCCGATGCGGATGTGGTTGACGTCGCCGCGAATGACGCTACTAGGCCAGACCGAACTGTGATCGCCCAGCACCACATCGCCTATGACCGAAGCGCTGGCGTGAACATAAACTTCCGCGCCTAGTTGCGGGGCGATGCCCCTGTATGCCGAGATATTCGTATGCATAAGCCGTAGTATAATCCCGCCATGTCTGAAACATCATCTGTTGGCATCGTCACTGCGCAAACCGCCCATTTTTCCGAGCCGCTCAAGCTCAAAAGCGGCGAAGTGCTGCCTGCCTACGACCTGACCTACGAAACCTACGGCACGCTCAACGCGGACAGATCCAATGCCGTAATGATCTGCCACGCGCTTTCCGGCAACCATCACGTCGCCGGCAAGTACGCCGAAACCGACAAATATCCGGGCTGGTGGGACAACCTGATCGGCCCCGGCCGGCCGCTGGACACCAACAAATTCTTCGTCATCGGCCTCAACAACCTGGGCGGCTGTCACGGCAGCAGCGGGCCTGCCAGCATCAACCCGGCGACCGGCAAGCCGTGGGGCGCCGATTTTCCGGTGGTCACGGTCGAGGACTGGGTTACCTCGCAAGCGAGGCTGGCCGACCATCTCGGTATCGACCAACTGGCCGCCGTCATCGGCGGCAGCCTCGGCGGCATGCAGGCCCTGCAATGGACCATGAGCTATCCGGACCGCGTGCGTCATGCGCTGGTCATCGCTTCCGCACCCAACCTGACGGCACAGAACATGGCATTCAACGAGGTCGCGCGTCAGGCCATCATGACCGACCCCGAGTTTTACGACGGTCACTATTACGAGCACAACACCGTGCCGCGCCGCGGCCTGCGTATCGCCCGCATGCTGGGCCACATCACCTATCTGTCCGATGACGCCATGGGCGCGAAGTTCGGCCGCAAACTGCGCGACGGCGCCATCAAATACGGCTTCGGCGTGGAATTCGAGATGGAGTCCTACCTACGCTATCAGGGCGACAAGTTCGCCGAGGCGTTCGACGCCAACACTTATCTGCGCATGACCCGCGCACTCGATTATTTCGACCCGGCCGCCGAGCACCGCGGCGACCTCTCCGCCGCCCTGGCAGGCGTCAAGGCCGACTTCCTCGTGGTGTCCTTCACCAGTGACTGGCGTTTCTCGCCGGCGCGCTCACGCGAGATCATGAAGGCGCTGCTGGATAACGAATGCGCCGTCAGTTATGCAGAAGTGACGGCCGCCCACGGCCACGACGCCTTCCTGATGCCGGACCCGCACTACCACGACATCCTGCGCAGCTATCTGCAGAACATACGGACCGGGGGGCAGGCATGAACGTCACGCAAGATATTGATAAAATCGCAGAATATCGTCATGATTTTGCAATAATCGCAAATTGGTTGAAGTTCGGCTGCAAGGCGCTCGACCTTGGCTGCGGCGATGGCGAACTGCTGCATTTTCTGCAGAACTCGATGGAAGTGCGAGGCTACGGCGTGGAAAAAGACGACGCCAACTGGCTGCGCTGCCTGCAGAACGGCATCAACGTCATCCAGATGGATCTGGAGGCGGGTTTGTCAGGCTTCGAGGCGCAATCCTTCGATGTCGTCATCCTGTCGCAGACCCTGCAAGCCATGCACAACACCGAGAACATCGTGCAGGAGATGTTGCGCGTCGGCCGCGAAGCCATCGTCACCTTCCCCAATTTCGGCTACTGGCGCAACCGCCTGCAGTTGATCGGTGGACAAATGCCGGTATCACGCGACATCCCTTACCAGTGGTATGACACGCCGAACGTGCACCTGTGCACGATCAAGGATTTCGACCAGTTCTGCGAAAATCACAACATTCACGTGAAAGAGCGTCTGGTGCTGACCTACGGCCAGCGCATCCAGTTCATGCCAAATCTGCGCGGCAGTCTCGCCATGTACCGTCTCGGCCGCAAGTAGCGGGCCTCACATTTCCGCCCTTCAGAACAGACGATAAAGCGCCAGCAACCCGAAACCGGCGATCAAGAGACCGCTCAGCCGCCTGAACCACAGGTGCTGCAGCAGCTTCTTGAGTCTCACCGCCGCCATACCCATCGCCAGCAGCGTCGGCAGCGTACCCAAGCCGAAAGCCAGCATCAGCAGACCGCCTTGAACCGGACTGCCGGTCGCGACCGCCGCCACCAGCACGCTGTAGACGAGACCGCAGGGCAACCAGCCCCACAACACCCCGAGCATCAAGGACTGCGGCAACGTCCTGACCGGTAGCAGGCGCTTCGAGTAGGGCTGCAGATGCTGCCACAGCCTGCCGCCCAGCGCCTCCAGCCGCGTCAGCACACACCAGATACCGGCCAGATAGAACCCAAGCAGTACCAGCATCAGGCTTGCCAGGGCATAAAGCACCTTTTCGACCGGCAGCACATGGTCGAGAAAAAAACTGCTCGCACCGACGGCACCGGCGATGCCGCCGGCCACGCCATAACTGCCGATGCGGCCGAGGTTGTAAGCCAGCACGAACGGCAGTTTCGGCTTGCTTCCGGGCAGTGTCATGGTGACGGCGCCGACGATGCCGCCACACATGCCGACGCAATGTCCGCCGCCAAGGAGACCGGCAAGCAGGGCAGCGGTCAGCGAGAACTCAAGCACGGCCCATGGCCTCGATACTGCGCCGCATAATGAACAGCAGCAGCAATCCCGGCAGCGCCATCAGAAAGGTGAAGCCGAAGAACGTGGTCCAGCCGATGGCCTCGACCATATAGCCGGAAGCGGGACCGACATAGACGCGGCCGACGGCTGCCAGCGCCGAGAGCAGCGCGAACTGGCTAGCGGTGAATCGCTTGTCGCACATCGCCATCAGCAGGGCGACAAACGCGGCGGTCCCCATGCCGCCGGCCAGGTTCTCGAACCCGACGGCCAACACCATGACGGCATAATCCTTGCCGACCGATGCCAGCCACATGAAGGTGAGATTGGAGATCGCCTGCAGCACGCCGAACACCAGCAGCGAGCGGAACAGCCCAAGACGCGCCATCAGCACGCCGCCGAACACCACTCCGACCAGTGTCGCTGCCAGCCCCATGCCCTTGTTAATGGCGCCGACCTCGGTCGCGGTGAACTCGACGCCGCGAATCAGGAAGGCAGTCGTCAGCGAGCCGGCGAAAGCGTCGCCCAATTTGTACAGCACGATCAGCAGCAATAGCGCCCAGGCACCGTGACGCGCAAAAAACTCCCGCAAAGGTTCGACCACGGCCTCGGCCAGGGTTTTGGGCGGCGTCACCTGCACTTCCGGTTCCGGGCCGAACAGCGTGGCACCGATCGCGGCGATCATCAGCGCAGCCATCAGCCAGTAGGTGTTCTGCCAGCCGATCTGGTCGGACAGGATCAATGCCAGCGCCCCCGACACCAGCATGGCCAACCGGTAACCCAGCACCGAGACCGCCGCGCCGATACCGCGCTCCTGCGGCCGCAGCACATCGGCGCGGTAGGCGTCGAACACCACATCCTGCGATGCGGAGATGAAAGCCACCATCAAGGCCAGTGCTGCCAGCGCCCAAGGCATCGTGGCGGGATCGAGCGCGCCCATGACGGCGATGCACGCCCCCAGCAGCATCTGCATGGCGGCGATCCAGCCACGCCGGCGTCCGAGGAAGGGCGGCACATAACGGTCCATGAACGGCGCCCAGAGAAATTTCCAGGTATAGGGAATGCCGACCAGCGTGAAGATGCCAATGGTCGCCAGATCGACGCCAGACACCGTCATCCAGGCCTGTAGCGTGCCTCCGGTCAGGGCCAGCGGCAGACCGGAGGAGAACCCCAACAGGCAGACCACGGCGACGCGGCGACTACGAAATATTTCCAGATAGGCATTCATCGAATTGTTCTTTTGCATGAGGTTCGTCGGGACGGCATCCCGCTGCCGAAAGCAGCCTACCGGCAGCAAGCGTCGCTTCGCCGGCGCGGAAATTTGTCCGCCGCCAAGGCGAGGATAGTTTAAGGGATACGCGTCGATTTCAAAGTATTAAATCGAACATCGTCAGGCGCGCGTTACGGAAAACCGATGGTTTATTTGGAATATCTGAGTTAGATTTACGCACATCGCACTCACGGATCACCGACATGCAGACGATCGATATCAAAGCCCTGGATAGTCAAAGTTTCGAAGTCCGGATCGACGGCAAACACAGCACCGTCCATATCGTCACAGTGCGTCCGGAATATGCCGCAAAGCTGCTGAGCGGTGGCGCCACGACCGAAATGCTGGTGAAAAAATCCTTCGAATTCCTGCTCGCCCGCGAATCCAACAGCAGCATCCTGCGCAGCTTCGACCTCGCAGTCATCGCCCGCTACTTTCCGGAATACGAACGCGAGATTAACACCCTGCTTGGATAAGCATCGACATTCAATCAGACGACAGAATCGCGACTGCCTCAGCGTCACGCAAGCCTTCAGAGTCATTCTGAGCCAAGGGAACGATGGATGCCTGCTGCAACGCGATATGCTGCTCAAGTTGATCGCGGCCGCGTTCCAGATCCTGCCACCAGCCGTTCTCCGGTGGCGCGTCATGATGGAGCACGCTGCAGGCTGAAGCGATATCCCACTTGCCGTGCTGCATGATCTGCAATGCCATATCGACCGACTCGCTCAATTGTTCTGGCTTCATCGAGGAGACCGCCACTTCTCCGCCAATCACCGACGTCGCTGTGGATGCAGCACTGGTAATCAGGGTCGTCGCCGTGCTGGCTTGCGCGGCAGTGCTAGATGCAGCGACCACTGCAACGGCAGGGAACATCACCGAGGCCAATGCCGAGATTATCAATTTGGTCGAAGTATTGGTGCGGTGATGACCTGCCAGCACGTGGCCCATCTCCTTCGCCAGAATGAAAGCCAGGGCATCATCACTCAGCTGCATGTCCTGCAGACCACGAAACACCATGATCCTGCCCTTGCTGTTGGAAGCGACACCGGCGTCACGCTTTTCAACCACGCTGAATTCCATTCGGCCCAACCAGGATTGCCGTTGCGGATAAGCCTGCATGGCGGCCTGAATCAAACCCAGCCCCAGCGCCTGGATTCGTTGATCAAACGCCTGATTCTGCTCGCATGCCAGGTCCTCGCAACTTTCCGCATCGGCCTTGATGGCCAACCTCAAGCGCGTATCCATCTCCGAATACATGTCCGTGATCGGAAATGCGCGCGGTTCATCTGCATGGGCTGCCTGATTGCTCAAACTGAAAAGCAACAAGGGCAACAATGAATATTGGAACAGCGGTCGTTTGGTCCGTTTGCTAGACATTGAAATCGTAATCAATGATCAAAGGCGCATGATCGCTGAATCTTTCGTGCTTGTATATCTCGGCAGTTCTGGCAGTTCCTGAAATGCCGGGCGTGGCGATCTGATAATCGATACGCCAGCCGACGTTCTTCGCCCAGGCCTGACCACGGTTGCTCCACCACGTGTAACAGGCATCAGTCGCTTCCGGATGGAGCTTGCGATAGACATCGACCCAGCCGACACGCTCGAACAGATCGCTCATCCAGGCACGTTCTTCGGGCAGAAAACCGGAATTCTTGCGGTTGCCCTTCCAGTTCTTCAGGTCGATTTCGCGATGGGCGATGTTCCAGTCGCCGCAGACGATCACTTCACGACCTGTATCGATCAGCGCCTGCAGATGCGGCAGAAAGCGCTCCATGACGCTGAACTTGAACGCTTGCCGTTCCTCGCCGCTGGAACCGGAAGGCAGGTAGAGCGAAACCACCGACAGGTTGCCGAACTGCGTTTCGATGTAGCGCCCTTCTCCGTCGATATCGGCGATGCCCAGCCCCTCGATGATGGCGTCCGGCTGCTTTTTACTGTAGATGCCGACGCCACTGTACCCCTTCTTCTCGGCGTAATGGAAATAGCCGTAGAAGCCGTCCGGCTGCAGCATCTCGCGCGTCATGTCGGGGGCCTGCGCCTTCAGCTCCTGCATGCAGACGACATCGGCCTGCTGTTGTTCGAGCCAGGCATAGAAGCCCTTGTTGCGCGCGGAACGGATGCCGTTGAGGTTTACAGATATAATTCGCATCATGCTTTTTCCTAATTGATCGGTTCCATCCAAACATGACAGACACCACGCAGGATTTTATCCGGTTTGCCATCGACAAGCAGGTCTTGCGCTTCGGCGAATTCAAGACCAAGGCCGGACGCCTGAGTCCGTATTTTTTCAATGCCGGCCTGTTCAACGACGGTGAAAGCCTGATGAAACTGGGCGAGTTTTATGCCACCGCCATCGTCAAATCCGGCATCCGGTTCGACATGCTGTTCGGCCCCGCCTACAAGGGCATCACACTGGCGGCCAGCATCGCCATCGCACTGGCACGTCAGGGCCGCAACCTGCCCTACGCCTACAACCGCAAGGAGGCCAAGGACCACGGCGAGGGCGGCACGGTGGTCGGCGCGCCCCTGCACGGACGCGTGCTGATCGTCGACGACGTGATCTCGGCCGGCACCTCGGTGCGCGAATCGGTCGACATCATCCGGTCGGCCGGCGCGACCCCTGCCGGCGTCGCCATCGCCATCGACCGTCAGGAAAAAGGCCTGGGCGAACTGTCCGCGGTACAGGAAGTGGAGCGCGAGAACGGCCTGCCGGTCTGTAGCATCGCCAACCTCGATGGTCTGATCAAATACTTGCAGAATCAACCGGATATGGCGCAAAATCTGCTTGCCATCGAGCATTATCGCAAGCAATATGGCAGTAGCGCCTGAGGTAGGCTGAACGCGCGGGTGCGGTTTCAGCACCGCCGGACATAGCCTCCCTCGCCATCGATTCCGGGGAAATCATGCGGGCTATGTGTATCATCACCATCAAACTGTCACAGGCCATGCTCATCAGCTTGCTGATCAGTACGGTGACACACGCCGAGGGCGGCAAGATACACAAATGGGTCGATGACAAGGGCGTCACTCACTACGGCGACAAGATGCCGGCCAAGGACGTCCACCGCGACAACGACGTGCTGAACAACCAAGGCGTCACCATCCGCCGCAACCAGACCCAGCGCCAGCAGGAAAGCGACCAGGCCCAGCTCGAACAGCAGCGGCGCGACCGCGCCCTGCGCGCCTCCTACACTACCGAAGACGAGATCGACCTCGCCCGCGACCGCCACCTGCAAATGGACGAGGCCGCCATCCAGTCATTGCAGCAACGGCGCACAGGTGTCGTGAAAAGACTGGAAACCGGCCAGAAGAGTGCCGAATCCTACAAGCAGCGGCAAAAGCCGGTGCCGGATGACCTGACCAATGAAATCGGCGAAACCCAGGCAGAACTCGAACGCATCGACCAGCAGATTTCCGCGCGCAAGCGCAACATGGAAAATACCCGTACGCGCTTCAACGACGACAAGCAGCGCTTCATCGAAATCCGCAGCGAACAGTCACAAGCAAGCGGCCAGCCGTAGCAACTTAACCGGCGCTTGCATCAGCCCAGTTTCTTCTTCAACAATTCGTTGACCTGCGCCGGATTGGCCTTGCCGCGGCTAGCTTTCATGCACTGGCCAACCAGCGCGTTGAAAGCCTTCTCCTTGCCGGCCTTGTATTCCTCGACCATGGCCGCGTTGGCTGCCAGCACTTCGTCGATGATGGCTTCGATGGCGCCGCTATCGGTCACCTGCTTCAGGCCCTTCTGTTCGATGATGGCGTCCGCTTCGCCCTCGCCTGCCCACATCGCATCGAACACCTCGCGCGCGATCTTGTTGGAGATGGTGTTATCGGCGATGCGCTTGAGCAGGCCGGCCAGTTGTGCGGCCGACACCGGCGAGGTCGCGATATCGCGATCTTCCTCGTTCAGCTTGGCGGCAACGCTGCCCATGACCCAATTGGCGGCCAGCTTGGGTTCGCCGTCGAAGGCCTTGACCGTCGCTTCGAAATAATCGGCCACCGCACGCGATGCGGTCAACGTCGCGGCATCGTAGGCGGAAAGCTGATAATCCTGCGTAAAACGCACCTGCATGGCCTGCGGCAACTCCGGCATACCGGCCCGCACTTCCGCCTTGTCGGCCTCGCTGATCGCCAGCGGCAACAGGTCCGGATCGGGAAAGTAGCGGTAATCGTTGGCTTCTTCCTTGCTGCGCATGGCGCGCGTTTCGCCGGTGTCCGGGTTGAACAGCACGGTGGCCTGCTCGATCTTGCCGCCGTCTTCCAGCGTCTCGATCTGCCAGCGCGTCTCGTACTCGATCGCCTGCTGCATGAACTTGAAGGAATTGAGGTTCTTGATCTCGCGGCGGGTACCGAGCTTGTCCGAGTCTTTGGGTCTGACCGATACATTGACGTCGCAGCGGAAGCTGCCTTCCTGCATATTGCCATCGCAGATGCCGATCCACTGCACCAGTTCGTGCAGCTTCTTGGCATAGGCTACCGCTTCGGCCGCCGAACGCATGTCAGGTTCGGTCACGATCTCCAGCAGCGGCGTGCCGGCACGGTTCAAATCGATGCCGGACATGCCTTCCTGAGCACCATGCACGGACTTGCCAGCGTCTTCTTCCAGATGTGCGCGCGTGATGCGGATGGTCTTCTCTGTGTCACCGACCTGAATGGTCAGCTCGCCCTTGCCGACCACCGGCAGCTCATACTGGCTGATCTGGTAGCCCTTGGGCAGGTCCGGATAGAAATAATTCTTGCGCGCGAACACGGAACGCGGCGCGATCTCGGCATTGACCGCAAGACCGAACTTGATGGCACAGCGCACCGCTTCTCGGTTCAGCACCGGCAGCACACCGGGCAGGGCGATGCTGACCTCGCAAGCCTGCGTGTTCGGTTCGGCGCCGTAAGCGGTCGCCGCACCGGAAAATATCTTGGATTTGGTTTGCAGCTGGACATGCGTTTCCAGCCCGATGACTACTTCCCACTGCATGGTTTAACCCTTTTTAGCCACAGAGATCGCAGGAAGGCTCGCCTTAATACGCGGCGCTCCCTGCGGCTTAGATTCAAATTCCATCCGGCATCCTGGTATGCCAATCCGTCACTTGCTGATAGGCATGACCGATACCCAGCATGCGCGCCTCGTCGAAATAGTTGCCAATGATCTGCAAACCGACCGGCAGCTGCTTGCCGTCGACACCGGCGAAACCGGCCGGCACGCTCATGCCGGGCAGGCCGGCCAGATTGACGGCGATGGTATAGAGGTCTTCCAGATACATGGCGACCGGATCGTCGGTTTTCTCACCGGCGCGGAAAGCCGTGCCGGGCGCGGTCGGCCCCATGATGACATCGCATTGCCTGAAGGCCTGCTCGAAATCCTGCGCGATCAGGCGGCGGATCTGCTGCGCCTTCAGATAATAGGCGTCGTAATAGCCCGCACTCAACACATAAGTACCAATGAGAATGCGGCGCTTGACCTCGGCGCCGAAACCTTCGGCGCGGGTCTTGCAATACATATCCATCAGGTCGGTGTATTCGGCCGCACGGTGGCCGTAACGCACGCCGTCATAGCGCGACAGGTTGCTGGAAGCCTCAGCCGGCGCCAGCACGTAATAGACCGGGATCGACAGTTTGGTGTTGGGCAGGCTGATATCGACGATCTCGGCACCGAGCTTGCGGTATTGGTCAATCGCCTCCTGCACGACGCCGGCGACAGAGGCACTAAGGCCTTCGGCGAAGAATTCGCGTGGCAGACCGACTCTGAGGCCAGCCAGCGGTCGGTCGCTGCTTTCATATTTGACCAGATCGCGCACATAGTCTTCCTTTTCGCGCTGGAGGCTGGTCGAATCGCGCTCGTCGAAACCGGTCATGACGTTCATCATCAAGGCCATGTCCTCGCAGGACTTGGCCATCGGTCCGGCCTGATCCAGCGACGAAGCGAAGGCGATCATGCCGTAACGCGACACCAGGCCATAGGTCGGCTTCAAACCGGAGAAGCCGCAGAGCGAGGCTGGCTGACGGATGGAGCCGCCGGTGTCGGTGCCGGTCGCCGCCGCACACAAACGCGCCGCCACGGCCGCGGCACTGCCGCCGGAACTGCCGCCGGGAACGCGCGTCCGGTCCCACGGATTCTTGACGCCACCAAAATAGGAAGTCTCGTTGGACGAGCCCATGGCGAATTCATCCATGTTGGTCTTGCCCAGATTGACCGCCCCGGCCGCATCGAAACGCTCGATGACGCCGGCGTCATAAGGACTGATGAAGTTTTCCAGCATGCGCGAACCGCACGTGGTACGCCAGCCCCTGGCCACGAAAATGTCCTTTTGCGCGATCGGGATGCCGGTCAGCGGCTCGGCCTTGCCCTGCGCAATGCGCTGATCGGCGGCGGCGGCCTGCGCCAGCGACTTCTCGGCGTCCACGGTGATGTAGGCGTTGATGTCCGGGTTGTGCTGCGCGATGCGGTTGAGGAACTCCTGCGTCAACTCGACGCTGGAAAGCTGTTTGCCGGCGAGCATGGCTCCCAGCTGCTTGAGGCTGCTGTTGATCATAAATTCGCGATTATTCGATGACTTTGGGGACGAGATAGAGGCCGTTCTCGACGGCGGGCGCGATCTTCTGGAATTCCTCGCGCTGATTGGTCTTGGTCACCACATCCTCGCGCAGACGCTGGGTCACGTCCTGCGAATGCGACATGGGCTCGATGCCGGTCGTGTCGACGGCCTGCATCTGCTCGATCAGATCGAGGATGCCGGTCAGTTTTTGCAAGGTGGTTTCGGCTTCCGCATCGCTGATTTCGATGCGCGCAAGATGCGCGATACGCTTGACGTCGGCAGTGTTCAGAGACATGGTCGCACCCTGCCGCATGATTGGCTTCTGATTTGCATGGGTAATTTCACTTGAATCTTAATTTTCAATACGATATCAGGTATTATAGCCCGATTTATTGCGCTTCTTAAGCACGGCAACCGTTTAAGCGCGAGCGCAGCATCATAGCAATCAACCGCAGGCACGGGATACAACATAATGTTCGGCATTCTAAACAGTTACTTTTCCAATGATCTGGCCATCGACCTCGGCACCGCCAATACCCTGATCTACGTACGCGGCAAGGGTGTCGTGCTGGACGAACCATCGGTCGTCGCCATCCGTCAGGAAGGCGGCCCGACCGGCAAGAAGACCATCCTCGCTGTCGGTCTCGAAGCCAAGCGCATGCTGGGCCGCGCGCCGTCGAACATCACGGCCATCCGGCCGATGAAGGATGGCGTCATCGCTGATTTCACCGTCACCGAGCAGATGCTGAAATACTTCATCCGCCGCATCCACGAATCCCGCCTGTTTTCGCCCAACCCGCGCATCATCATCTGCGTGCCGGTCGGTTCCACCCAGGTCGAGCGCCGTGCCATCCGCGAATCGGCCATCGGGGCCGGCGCAAGACAGGTTTACTTGATCGAGGAGCCGATGGCAGCCGCCATCGGTGCCGACATGCCAGTCGCCGATGCGACCGGTTCCATGGTGGTCGACATCGGCGGCGGCACCACCGAGGTTGGCGTCATCTCGCTGGGCGGTATCGTTTACGCCAAATCCGAGCGCGTCGGCGGTGACAAGTTCGACCAGGCCATCATCGACTACATCCGCCGCAACTACGGCATGCAGATCTCCGAGCCGACCGCCGAACTGATCAAGAAGAAGATCGGCTCCGCCTTCCCCGGCTCCGAAGTGCTGGAAATGGAAGTCACCGGCCGCAATCTGGCCGAAGGCCTGCCGCGCAAGTTCACCATCTCCAGCAACGAAATCCTCGAGGCATTGACTGAACCACTGAACGCCATCGTCGGCGCCGTCAAGTCGGCACTGGAACAGACCCCGCCGGAACTGGGCGCCGACATCGCCGAGAAAGGCATGGTGCTGACCGGCGGTGGCGCGCTACTGCGCGATCTGGACCGCCTGCTGGTGGAAGAGACCGGCCTGCCGGTCATCGTCGCCGAAGACCCGCTGACCTGCGTCGCCCGCGGTTGCGGTCGCGCACTGGAAGAAATGGACAAACTGGGCAATGTATTTGCCAGCGAATAATCACCACGCACATTTTTCAACCAACCCATCGGGCCGCTATCGCTTCAGGCGGCCTGTTTTTTTCTGAAGGCAATCAGGCACCATGCCTCGCGCACTGGAACCTCAGCAGACACCGGCGTTTTTTGTACGCGGCCCGAGCCCATTCGCACGGCTGGTGTTCTTTTCCGCGCTGTCACTGGCCCTGATCGCCACCGATTCCCGCCTGCACTACCTGACCGAGATCCGCCAGGGCTTCGTCGCCCTGCTACACCCGCTACAGGTCATCGCCAATGCGCCGTTCAACCTCTATCACGCCAGTGCCGAATACCTGACTGCGCATGACACGCTGGTCGAGACCAACCGCCGACTGAACGAGCAAGCCCTGCATGACGGCGCCAAACTTCAACGCCTGAACGAACTGGAGGTCGAGAACGAGCATCTGCGCAGCCTGCTCGGCGCCTCGCAGACCATCGCCCAACCGGCGCGCTTGGGCGAGATCCTGCACATGGGCCGCGACCCGTTCTCGCAGAAAATGGTGGTCAACCTCGGCGCCCGGCATCAGATTCGGCCCGGGCAGGCCGTGGTCGACGGCGACGGCGTCGTCGGCCAGGTCACACGCGTCTACCCCATGTCCAGCGAAGTCACGCTGATCACCGACAAGGAACTGTCGATTCCGATCCAGGTCGAGCGCAACGGCCTGCGCGCCATCGCCTTCGGTGCCGGCGTCGACAACGTGCTGGATCTGCCTTACCTGCCGGTCAACGTCGACATTCAGATCGGCGACCGCCTCATCACTTCCGGCATCGACGGCGTTTACCCGGTCGGCCTCGCCGTGGCCGAGGTCACTGACATCGAACGCAATCCGGATTCGCCGTTCGCACGCATCACTTCAAAGCCCGTCGCCGGCGTCAAGAATCACCGGCAGGTGCTTCTGATCAGCATCCCGGAAATCGAAGCAAGCCCCGGCCAGGTCATCGACCACAGCACCGGCGCAGCGGACAACGCCACGCCGCAGACGCCAACCAACCCGACAGAAAACGTCCGCCAGCATGCCGATCGTCAGCCTTAAACACGTCTATGGCTCCATGCTGCTGGCGCTGCTGCTGCAACTGCTGCCGTGGGAAGGCCTCGCATTGCAATGGCGACCGGATTTCCTGCTGTTAACCGTAATCTACTGGATGCTGCGCGCGCCCCACTTGTGCCACATCGGCACCGCCTGGTTTGCCGGCCTGCTGATCGACCTCGCTACCGGCGGACTGTTCGGCCAGTACGCGCTGGCTTACGCGCTGGCAGGTTTCTTCGCCGTGAGCTATCAACGCCGCCTTGCCCTGTTCAACATCTGGCAACAGGCCGCCTACGTCCTTTTTCTGCTGCTGCTGGCGCAAACCACGGTGATGGTGCTCAAGCTGTTCAGCGGCGACGAGTTTCCGGGTTGGTATTTCTACCAGCACAGCGTTAGCGGCATCCTGCTCTGGCTGATCGCCATCTTTTCGCCGGTCGGCGTAGAAGCGCCGCCGCACAAGAGTTAGGGATCTCACGGCCGCATGAAAGTCCGCTCCGAGCTGAAAAACTACCGGCAGGAAAGCCATTATTTCCGCATCCGCCTCGCCGTGGCCGCCGTCTTCGTACTGATCTGCTTCGGCATCCTCGCCACGCGCCTGTTCTACCTGCAGATGGCCAAGCATGAGCATTACCACACGCTGGCCGAGAACAACCGCATCTCGCTGGTGCCCATTGTGCCCAACCGCGGCCTCATCTTCGACAAGAACGGCGTCGTGCTGGCGCACAACTTCTTCGTCTATACGCTGGAAATCACGCCGGCCCGGGTCGACGACCTCGACCAGACCATCGAACAGCTCGGCGAACTGGTCGAGATCAGCGCCCTCGACCGCAAACGTTTCAGGAAGATATTGTCGGAAAGCCAGGAATTCGAGAGTGTGCCGCTACGCACGCACCTGAACGAAGCGGAAGCTGCCCGTTTCGCCGTCAATCGCTACCGTTTCCCCGGTGTTGAGATCAAATCGCGTTTGTTCCGCCATTATCCGCAAGGCCAGCTCGGCTCCCACCTGGTCGGCTACATCGGCCGCATCAACGACAAGGATCTGGAAAACCTGAAGGAATCGGGCGATCTGTCCAACTACAAGGGCTCCGACCATATCGGCAAGACCGGCCTCGAGCAGTACTACGAGAACATCCTGCACGGCAAGACCGGTTTCAAGCAGGTGGAAATCGACTCCCACGGCCACGCCGTGCGGGTGCTGTCGAGCACACCGCCAATACCGGGCGACAACCTGATCCTGTCGGTCGACAGCAAATTGCAGAAAATCGGCGAGGAAGCCTTCGGCGAGCGGCGCGGCGCGCTGGTGGCGATCCAGCCGAAAACCGGCGAGGTGCTGGCGTACGTCAGCGTGCCGACCTTCGACCCCAACCTGTTCATCGGCGGCATCGACACCGAAAGCTGGAAGGGACTGAACGAATCGCTGGACAAACCGCTGATCAATCGGCCCTTACGCGGCATCTATCCGCCCGGCTCCACCTTCAAGCCGTTCGTCGCACTGGCCGGACTGGAAGCCGGCAGGCGCGCTCCACCGTTCAGCATCAACGACCCCGGCTTTTTCACGCTGCCCGGCAACACGCACCGCTACCGCGACTGGAAACCGCAGGGCCACGGAGTGGTGGACATGCGCAAGGCCATCACCATCTCCTGCGACACCTTCTTCTACGGCCTCGCCAACGAGATGGGCATCCACGCCATGACCGATTTCGTCCGCCATTTCGGCTTCGGCCAGAAGACCGGGATCGACATCAAGGGCGAACTGGAAGGCCTGCTGCCGACGCCGGAGTGGAAGAAACGGCGCTGGAACCAGCCCTGGTATCCGGGCGAAACCGTCATCTTCGGCATCGGCCAGGGCTACATGCTGGCGACGCCTATGCAGCTGGCGCAGGCCACGGCCATCTTCGCCAACAACGGCGTCGCCATGAAGCCGCACCTCGTCACCGGTATCCAGGAAGCCAGCTCCGGCACCGTGCGACCTGTACAGCAGGTCGTCACCGACCGCATCACATTGAAACCGGAGAACGTCGAGATCGTGCGCAAGGGCATGGAGGACGTCACACTGCCCGGCGGCACGGCGGTGGCGGTCGGCGCCGGGGCACCCTACGCGGTCGCCGCCAAGACCGGCACCGCGCAGGTGGTGGGCATCAAGCAGGGCGAGAAATACGACGCCAGCAAACTCGACGAGCGGCACCGCGACCATGCGCTGTTCATCGCCTACGCTCCGGCCGACGACCCGCAGATCGCGCTCGCCATCATCGTCGAGAACGGCGGCAGCGGCGGTTCGGTCGCCGGCCCCATCGCCCGCAAGGTGATGGATTACTATCTGCTGGGCAAGGAGCCGGGGAACAGCGCCCCACCGACCGCAGTCGACCTGCCGCCGGAAGCCATCGCCGCGCCGGAGGAGCATCGCCATGATTAACCGCCTCTACAAGGGCCTCACCCGCCACATCGACAGTTTCCTGATGGGCTGCCTGCTGCTGGCATTGCTGCTGGGCCTGTTCGTGCTCTACAGCGCCGCCGGCGAAAACACCGCCCGCATGTACGGGCAGTTGACCAACATCGGAGTCGCGCTCGTGGTCATGTGGCTGGCGGCCAATATCCCGCCGCAGCACCTGGAGCGCATCGCCCTGCCGCTCTATCTTCTCGGGGTGCTGCTGCTGCTCGGCGTCGCGCTGTTCGGCGAGATCACCAACGGCGCACGCCGCTGGCTCGACCTGGGTTTCGTGCGCATCCAGCCTTCCGAGCTGATGAAAATCGGCGCGCCGATGATGCTGGCCTGGTATTTCGCCAAACGGGAGGAATCGCTGCGACTGGCCGACTACCTGATCGCCGGTTTCATTCTGGCGATACCGGCCGCCTTCATCCTCAAGCAGCCGGACCTCGGCACCACATTGCTGATCGTCGGCTCCGGCGTCTTCGTCATCTATCTAGCCGGCTTCAGCTGGAAGCTGATTCTGGCGCTGGTTGCCGGATTCGCAGCGCTGGCGCCCATCCTCTGGACACTGTTGCACGACTACCAGCGTCGGCGCATCCTGACCCTGATCGACCCGCACCAGGACCCGCTCGGCGCCGGCTATCACACCATCCAGGCCAGCATCGCCATCGGCTCCGGCGGGCTGGCCGGCAAAGGCTGGCTCAACGGCACCCAATCGCAGCTCGACTTCATCCCGGAACGCACCACTGACTTCATCCTGGCCGTGTTCGGCGAAGAATTCGGTCTGCTCGGAAACCTTTTACTGTTGTTGCTGTATACATTAATCATCGGTCGCGGCCTCATCATCGCGGCACAGGCGCAGGACACGTTCTGCCGCCTGCTCGCCGGCAGCATCAGCCTGACCTTCTTCACCTACGTCTTCGTCAACATGGGCATGGTGAGCGGCATCCTGCCCGTGGTCGGTGTGCCGTTGCCGCTGATCAGCTACGGCGGCACGTCACTGGTGACACTACTGTTAGGTTTCGGTATTTTAATGAGCATCCAGACCCACAAAAAACTGATGGCGACATGATGAAAATCCTGCACATTCTGACGGCAGTCCTGTTCAGCCTGCTGTTGACCGCCTGCGGCAGCACCAGCGTCAAGCCCGACCGGCCTGCCGCCCCCGCAGGCAAAACCGGCGGCGGTTATTATCTGGACGACGGCCCGGGCGAGATCTCGCAGGCCGAACTCGACCGCATCCCGGATGCCGTGCCGCGTGCAGAACCGATACGCGCCGCCAACAGCCGACCCTATACCGCCCTCGGCCAGCAATACGTGCCGATGCGCGAATATCAGCCATACAAACAGCGCGGCGTCGCCTCCTGGTACGGCAAGCGCTATCACGGCAACCAGACCGCCAGCGGTGAACGCTACGACATGTATGCCATGACCGCCGCCCACACTACGCTGCCCATCCCCAGCTATGTACGCGTCACCAACCCTGCAAACGGCCGCTCGGTCGTGCTGCGCGTCAACGACCGCGGTCCTTTCCTGCATGACCGGCTGATCGACGTTTCCTATGTCGCCGCGCACAAGCTCGGCATCGTCGGCAAGGGCAGCGGCGTGGTCGATGTCGAATGGATAGACACGCGCCCGGAAGCGCTGGCCCGGACATCGTCAGCGCCATCTGCAGCAGCACCGGCCAGCACTCCCAATGCCGCAGTTGGCGGCAGTGGTGTCTATGTGCAGGTAGGTGCGTTCAAGTCCCGCGAAAATGCCGACAAGTTGCGCGAAAACCTGCAGAACCGCAATCTGGCCGTCACCGCCGACGGCCGCAGCGTGCCGGTGCAGAACTGGTATAATGAGGACACCTATCGCGTCAGGCTCGGCCCCTATCAGAATCGTTTCGAGGCCGATCAGGCCGCCAGCCGAATCAATCAAAGCATAGGCACCAGCGCCATCGTGGTTTTCCAAAACTAGTCCGTTTGAAGATTTGAACATGCCCATATTTAGAAGCCTTCTCCTTGCCGCATCCCTGTTTTTTACCGCGTCCGTCGCGTTCGCCGCCGACATCCCGCCGCCGCCCAGCATGGCGGTGAAGTCCTATGTGCTGCTGGACGTCAACAGCAACCGCTTCATCGCCGAACAGGGTGCCGACATGCGGGTGGAGCCGGCCTCGCTGACCAAGGTCATGACCGCATACCTGACCTTCAAGGCGCTGAAGAACAAACACCTGCAACCCGATCAGCAGGTACCGGTCAGCACCTATGCCTGGAAGGCTGAAGGCTCCCGGATGTTCATCGAGCCCAACCGCCCGGTCACCGTCGAGGAACTGATTCACGGCGTCATCATCCAGTCCGGCAACGATGCCTCCATCGCCTTGGCGGAAGCTATCGCCGGCTCCGAGGAAGTGTTCGCCCAGCTGATGAACCAGGAAGCCAAGCGCCTGGGCATGAACAACACCAACTTCATGAACGCCACCGGTCTGCCGGACCCCGACCACTACACCACCGCACATGACCTCGCCATCCTCGCCGCCGCGCTGATCCAGGACTTCCCCGAGCAGTACCAGCGCCTATATTCGGTCAAGGAATACACCTACAACAACATCACGCAGCCCAACCGCAACCTGCTGCTGTGGCGTGACCCGCATGTCGACGGCATCAAGACCGGCCACACCAAGGCTGCCGGCTATTGCCTGATGACCTCGGCCAAGCGCGGCGACATGCGCCTGATCACGGTCGTGCTCGGCGCCACCTCGGAGAACGCCCGCGCCGCCGAAAGCCAGAAACTGCTCAACTACGGCTTCCAGTTCTATGAATCGCAACTGGTCTACAAGACCGGTGACGCCATCAGCCAATTCAAGGTGTGGAAGGGCAAGGACAACATGCTGGCCGCCACCGTGGCCGATAACCTCTACATCACGCTGCCCAAGGGCGAATACAGCCGGGTCAAGGCCACGCTGACCAGCCTGCAACCGCTGATCGCACCGATCAAGGCCGGTCAGGAGATCGGTACCATCGAATTCACGCTGGACGGCAAGGTCATCGACAGCCAGAAACTGGTGGCGAGCAAGGATGTCAGCATCGCCGGCTTCTTCGGCCGCCTGTGGGACACGATACGCCTCTGGTTCGTCTGAGCCGGCCTGCTCCCGACATGACGCAGATCGTCCATCTCAACGGCGCATTTCTTCCGATCGACGAAGCGCGCGTGCCGGTGCTGGACCGCGGCTTCATCTTCGGCGACGGCGTCTACGAGGTGATCCCGGTCTATTCGCGCCATCCCTTCCGGATGCGCGAACACCTCCGCCGTCTGCAGCAAAGCCTCGACGGCATCCGCCTGGAAAACCCGCACACGCTGACGGAATGGGAAGCACTGGTCCATACACTGATCGACCGCAACGACCTGCAGGACCAGTCGGTCTATCTGCAGGTCACGCGCGGCCCGGCACCGCGCGACCAGGCCTTCCCCAAAAGCGTGACACCGACCGTGTTCATGATGTGCATGGAACTGCTACCGCCACCGGCCGAACTGATCGAACGCGGCGCCAGCGCCGTCAGCGCCCGCGACTTCCGCTGGGACCGCTGCGATCTCAAGGTCATTTCTCTGCTGCCCAACGTGCTGCTGCGCCAGATGTCGGCCGATGTCGGCGGCGCCGAGACCATCATGTTCCGCGACGGCATCCTGACCGAGGGCTCGGCCAGCAACATCTTCGCCGTCGAGAACGGCGTCATCCTGACGCCGCCCAAGGACAACCACGTGCTGCCCGGCATCACTTACGACATCGTGCTGGAGCTGGCTGCAGCTGAAGGCATCGCCGTCGAGTTCGGCCATTTCGAGGAGGCCCGTATCCGCCGTGCCGACGAACTCTGGTGCACCTCCTCGACCAAGGAGATCCTGGCGATCGTCGAACTGGACGGCCAACCGGTTGCAAACGGCAAACCCGGCCCCATCTACCGTCGCATGTATCAACTTTATCAAGCCTACAAGGACGAGGTCATGCGCCATGGCTGAACAGGAAACCCTGATCGAGTTTCCCTGTGACTTTCCGATCAAGGTCATGGGCGAAACGCGCGACGAATTCGCGCAAACCATCATCGATGTGATCCGCGTCCACGACAACGCTTTCGACGCCACCAAGGTCGAGATGCGGGCAAGTTCGGCCGGCAAATACCTGAGTCTGACCTGCACCGTCTACGTCACTTCCAAGCCTCAGCTGGACGACATCTACCGCGCGCTCACCGCCCACCCGCTGGTCAAGTTCGTGCTCTGAGCCCATGCCGCAGCGCCTCACCATACGCCGGCTCGGCCGGACCGACTACGAACCTGTCTGGCACGCCATGCAGGCCTTCACTGCCGCCCGCAGCGCCGACACCATGGACGAGATGTGGGTCACCGAGCATCCGCCGATCTACACGCTCGGCCTGAACCGGCGTGATGTGCGCCTGCCCACGCGCGACGACATCCAGCTGATGCTGGTCGATCGCGGCGGCAAAATCACCTACCATGGCCCGGGTCAGGTCGTCATCTACCTGCTGCTCGACCTCAATCGCAAGAGCCTCAAGGTGCGCCAACTGGTCAGCGCCATGGAGAACGCCATCATCGAACTGCTGGCGGCACACGAGATCGAGGCCAGCGCCCTGAACGATGCACCCGGCGTCTATGTCGGTGGCCGCAAGATCGCCTCACTCGGCCTGCGCCTGAAGAAAAACCTGTGCTATCACGGCCTTGCACTTAACGTCGCGATGGACCTGCGCCCGTTCGACGCCATCGATCCCTGCGGCTACCGCGGCCTACAAGTGACGCAACTGACCGACCTCGGCATCGACATGAGCCTGCCGGCAGTGGCCGATGCCCTGCTGCTCAACCTGTGCCGCGATCTGGCCTATACTGACATCCAATACACCGACGAGTCCCCCGCATGAGCGACATCATCGAACCCGGCCGGCAACGCGCCACCAAACTGCCCGGCGTCAAGGAAACCGGCGCCGCCAAGACCGCGCGCATCCCGATCAAGATCGTGCCACAACCGGCGCTGCGCAAGCCGGAATGGATACGCATGAAAGTGCCGGACAGCGCCCGCTTTCAGGAGATCAAGCAGATCCTGCGCGACAACCAGCTGCACACGGTCTGCGAGGAAGCCTCCTGCCCCAACATCGGCGAATGCTTCAGCGGCGGCACCGCCACTTTCATGATTCTCGGCGACATCTGCACGCGGCGCTGCCCGTTCTGCGATGTCGCCCACGGCAAACCGCTACCGCCGGATATAAACGAACCGGAGAACCTCGCCCGCACCATCGCCCAGATGAAATTACGCTATGTCGTCATCACCAGCGTCGACCGCGACGACCTGCGCGATGGTGGCGCCGGCCACTTCGTCGACTGCATCCGTGCCGTGCGCGCGCAATCGCCTGAGATCAAGATCGAGATTCTGGTGCCGGATTTCCGCGGCCGCCTCGACCGCGCAATAGAAATCCTCACCCAGGCACCGCCCGACGTCATGAACCACAACCTGGAAACCGTGCCGCGGCTATATAAAGAGGCACGTCCCGGTTCCGATTACCGCAATTCGCTGGAATTGCTGAAGGTATTCGGCGAACAGCACCCGCAGGTGCCGACCAAATCCGGACTGATGCTGGGCATCGGCGAAACCGATGAAGAGATCCTGCAGGTGATGCAGGATCTGCGTGACCACGGCGTCACCATGCTGACGCTGGGCCAGTACCTGCAGCCCAGCCCGCACCACCTGCCGGTCAAGCGCTTCGTCGAACCGGCCGTATTCAAGGATTTCGAAACCAGGGCGCTGGCCATGGGCTTCACCCACGCCGCCTGCGGCCCCATGGTGCGCTCCAGCTACCACGCCGACCAGCAGGCGCATTCAGCCGGCGTATAGTGATAAGCGCCGCCATTCACGGCTCCGCCCTGCGCCTGCAGCGCATTTTGCGGGATGAAGGCATCCTGGCCATGGAGCGCCTGATGGGCATGGTGCTGATGATCATCGCGATCCAGATGCTCCTCGATGCCCTGCGCCTGATCGGCGCGATCGATGCGTGAACAGAACTCCGGACACAGCGCCATACCCTTTTCACAATATCGTGGTTGCGGAGTGGCCGGTTTCGCTCCAGAATGACCCAGCAACATGAATTTTTGACCCACCAAAAAAGGAGAAAGTCATGGCTGGTAAATTCGAGATATATAAGGACAAGGCAGGCGAGTTTCGTTTTCGGTTAAAGGCAAGTAACGGGCAGGCGATTCTGGCCAGCGAGGGTTATTCCAGCAAGCCGGCGTGCCTGAACGGCGTTGAATCGGTGCAGAAGAATGCGGCCGATGACGCCCGCTTCGAGCGCAAGGAAACCGCCAGCGGCAAGTTCATGTTCAACCTCAAGGCGGCGAACAGCCAGGTAATCGGCACCAGCGAATCCTACGAATCCGCCGCCGCACGCGATAACGGCATCGAATCGGTGAAGAAGAACGCGCCGGGCGCTGCGGTCGACGATCAAACTGCATAAACCTTTCACCAGCAGCCATCCGCACGGCTGCCAACAACAGGAAAACGACACCCGAGGGTGTCGTTTTTGTTTTATGCTTTAAGCTGTTGCGGCGGCGGTTAGCTCGCCACCCTTTTCAAACCTTCAGTGTCAGGAGTCTGCATGCGTCTTGTCCTCGCCATCTTTCTGCCTTTTCTGGTCTTTTTCACCATCGGCCGTCCACTGGCCGGCATCATCTGCCTCATTCTGCAGATCACGCTGATCGGCTGGCTGCCGGCGGCCATCTGGGCCGTGTATGCGCTGGGCCAATACAGGACGGACCAGAAGATCGAACAGGCGCTGAAGCAAAAGCCATGAGCACAATTTCCAGAGTAAGGCCGCGCCATGTCTGACCTGCAGGACCCGCGCGTCCTGTTCGCCGCCGAGCGCACGTTGCTGGCGTGGAACCGTACCAGCCTCGCGCTCATCGCCTTCGGTTTTCTGGTCGAGCGCGCCGGCCTGTTGTTGAACGCGGTAGCGCCGGCCCATGCCGGCTCCTACAACGCCGTTCTGACCTTCTGGCTCGGGATGGGCTTCATCCTGCTCGGCGTGTTCGCCGCCGTCTATTCCTCGCGCCAGTTCGCCATCGTGCTGAAATCGCTGAATCCGCTAGAGTTTCCGGAGAACTATGCGGCTAAATGGGGCGTGCTGGTCAATGCCGTGGTGGCGCTGCTCGGAACGGCGCTGATGCTGGTGCTGTACGCGACGCGCATTTGATCCGGAGGCGATGCCGATGATGCAGAAGAACAGGATGAAACGACTGTCGTTAGGCATGGTGCTTGGTCTGGCGAGTTATGCTTGCGCGGTACAGGCCGATGAAAAAGCGTATGAATTCCACACGCTGGCCAAAGGCAGCCACAGTTGGGACGGCGCGGCGCTACCCGCCTACCCGGCCGGCACGCCGGAAGTGACGGTCGGCCGTATCGTCATCGCGCCGGGCGCCACGCTGCCGTTCCACCAGCACCCGTTCATCAACGCCGGTGTCATGCTGCGCGGCCAGTTGACCGTGACCACCGAACACGGCAAGACGCTGCAACTCGCGGCGGGCGACGCGCTGATCGAGGTGGTGCACACCTGGCACCGCGGCGAGAACACCGGTAGCGAGCCGGTGGAGATCATCGTCTTCTACGCCGGCACGGCAGACACGCCGGTGACGCGGTTGCAGCACTGAGGCTTTTCAACACACAAACCAAAGCGAGAAGACCATGAGCGAACCCGATTACCAGGCCATGCTGCAAGTAGCCATCGAGCAGGCGCGCCAGGGCTTGGTCGAGGGCGGCATCCCCATCGGCGCGGCGCTTTTCACGCAGGACGGCACGCTGCTGGGCGCCGGCCATAATCGCCGCGTGCAGGAGGACGACCCTTCGGTGCACGCCGAGACCGACGCTTTCCGCAAGGCCGGGCGGCAGACCAGCTACCGCGACAAGATCATGGTGACGACACTGGCGCCATGCTGGTATTGCAGCGGCCTGATACGGCAGTTCAGGATCGGCACCGTGGTGGCGGGCGAGGCGCAGAACTTCGACGGCGGACTGGACTGGCTGCGCGAGCACGGCGTCAAGGTCGTCGTGCTCGATTCAGCCGAATGCAAGCAGATGATGCAGGATTTCATCGAGCGTCAACCGGCATTGTGGAACGAGGATATCGGCGAGGAATCTCCGCCCATCTGTTGCCGCAACGACTACTGAAAGGAACTTGCACATGAACATCACAGAAGAAGCAGCATTCAATAGTGTGATGCACTTTCTGCACCACTATGAACAGCGGAATCTCGAAGCCTGCCTGGAGGCGCTGGCGAGTACGCGGCCGTTGCTGTTGATGGGCACCAATGAAGGCGAAGTGTTCCGCTCGGTCGATGAAGTGCGCGAAGCTTTCAGTCGCGATTTCAAACAGATGCAGAACATCCGCTGGGGCGAGCCGCACCACGTGCAGGTCACGGCCAGCGACACGCTCGCCAGCGTCATCATCGAGCTGCCGATCAGCTATGAAACAGCCGGAAAAAGCGAGAAGACGCTGTTCCACCATGCCTTGACCCTGTGCCGGGAGAACGGCGACTGGAAGGTCTGCGGCGGCATGGCGAGCGTGCCGTTCAGCGCCGGCACCTACAGTTTCGGCTGAATCCGCCGGGCAGCGCATGAAGCTTTGCACAAGTCCACGGACGCATCGTGCAGCGGCGTTGGTGTTGACCGGAGTACTGGCCGCCAGCTTGAGCGGTTGCGTGACAGACCCGGCCACGCGGCTGGCCTACGACATCGAACACGGCGCCAGCCGGCTTGCGCAAACCGAAGGCGCCCGCCACCGCGTCGAACACCGGACTCCATCCAAAGCCGGGCAATGCGAAGGCCCTTACAGCGTGCAATTGGACAAGGTCGGGGCGCTCGTCATCTGGTGCAAGGACGCGAGCGGCGCGACTGTCTCCAGCCACAGCACTTCTTATCAGTCACGCTTCATCGTCACACCGCAAACCTGGATCGTCGAAAAACCGGCAGGCAGCACGCTGACGATAGCGCTGGAAAGGCGCGACGGCCGTGCCGTGGTGGTTGAAGTAGATTGAACATTCTGGATTGAACGCCCGAATTGAGCGCAGCTATTGCTTGGTCTTGATGCCGAGTTGCTTCAGCTTGCGGTAGAGGTGGGTGCGTTCGAGCTGGGCGTTCTCCGCGACCTTGCTCATGTTGCCGGCGGCCTTCGCCAGGTGATATTCGAAATACTGCCGCTCGAACTCGTCGCGCGCCTCGCGCAAGGGCTGGTCGAAATCGAAAGCCGCCCCGCCGTTGCCTTCCTCGGCATGACCGTTGTCCGCCGGCTGCTCCATCAGCGTGAACTGTTCCAGCACGCGATTGACGTCCTCCAGCGTGATCTTTTCGCCTAGACTGGTCTGCATCAGATTGCGCACGGCGCTGTCGAGCTGCGCCAGGTTGCCCGGCCACTCGGCGTTGCGCAACGCGTTGAGCGCGGCGATATCGAACTCGCGGTAATCCGCCACCTTGGTTTCCACCAGCAGCGTCGCCATGGCACGCACCAGATCGGGGATGTCTTCCGGGTGGTCCTGCAGGGAGGGGATACGCAGCGTTGCTACCGAAAGCGCCTGCAGCAGGCTCTCGTCGAACTGGTTTTCGGCCGCCAGCTGATTGAGCGCATGGGTCGTGGCGCAGACCACCTTGACGCCGTATTTATCCGCCTTGGCCTGCATCAACAGCAGGCCTTTCTGCTCGGTCTTGTTCAGCGCGGCGACTTCCGGCACGAAGACGACGCCCTCGCGGTATTGCTCCAGAATATCGAGCGGCGCCAGCGTCAGGCGCTCGGTGTCGGTCAGCTCCAGCCACGGCGTATCCGGCTGCTGCAGGAAGCGGGCGCACAGTTCGGCGCCGCAGCCCTTGGCGCCGATCAGCAGCAGCGGCGCCTTCAGCTTGGCCATCTGCTCCAGCCGCTGGCGCAGCTCTTTGATGACGGCGCTCTTGCCGAGGCTTATCAGGCTGACCTCCGAACGCGGCTGCTGCTCGCCGTGCTTGAGCGCGGCGTTGACGGTCTTCAGTAATTTCTGCAACGCGATGGGCTTTTCCAGAAAATCGAAAGCGCCGATGCGGGTCGCTTCCACCGCCGTGTCGATGGTGCCGTGGCCGGACATCATGACCACCGGCATGGTGAGCTGGCCGCCGCTGCCCCACTCCTTCAAGAGCGTGATGCCGTCGCAATCCGGCATCCAGATATCGAGCAGCACTAGGTCCGGCCGCATCTGCTGCCGCCAGTCGCGCGCCTCGGCCGCGTTCTCCGCCAGCCGCACCTGATAACCCTCGTCCTGCAGGATATCCCGCAACAGTTCGCGAATACCGATCTCGTCGTCGACTACCAGTACCTGCCTTGCCGTCATTGTGTCTGCTCCGTTTTCTTGCCTGCTGCCGGCAACACGATGGTGACGCAGGCGCCGCCATCCTCGCCGTTTTCGATCCGTATCGTGCCCTTGTGCTCGTCGATGATCTTCTTCACGATCGCCAGCCCGAGGCCGGTGCCGTGGCGCTTGGTCGTGATATAGGGCTCGAACACCCGCGCCATCATGTCAGGCGGGAAGCCGCTGCCGTTGTCGCGCACGGTCAGGTGGATTTTGTCACCCTGTTTGGCGGTTGCTAGTTCGATGCGCGGCTGCGGTTTGCCTTCCAGCGCATCCTGCGCGTTCTGCAGCAGATTGTGCAGCACCTGCCGCAGCATGGTGACGTCGCCCTGCACCAGCGCCTTACCCCGGCTCAACTTGAGGTCGATGGCGATGCGCGCCGGCTCGTAAAGCGCCAGCACGTCCTCGATCAGCCGGTTGAGGTCGAGCTCGCTCAAATTGAGCGCCGGCGCCCGCGCGTATTCGCTGAACTCGTTGACCATGGTCTTCATGGCGCTGACCTGGCTGACGATGGTGTGGGTCGCGCGCGACAGCAAACCGGCATCTTCCTCGTCGAGCTTGCTGGCGAGCTTGCGCTCCAGCCGCTCGGCCGACAGCTGAATCGGCGTCAGCGGGTTCTTGATCTCATGCGCGAGGCGCCGCGCCACTTCACCCCATGCCGCATCGCGCTGTGCCTGCACCATGGTCGTCATGTCGTCGAACACGACCACGTAACCGTCGGTGCCGTTGGGCAGCTTGGTGCCGCGCAACAGGATGATCTGCTTGCCGCCGGCGCTGCTGATCTCAAGCTGCGCCTTCAGTTCGGACTGTACGGCATCCTCCGCATGAAAATGCTGCAACACTGCCGTAACCAAAGGCTCCAGCGCCGGCTGCTGCTCAGCCAACTGGCTCAGGGGCTGGTTTTCCAACGCGGCCAGGTTGACGCCCAATATGCTGTTGGCGGCGAGATTATAGGTGCGCAGCTGCGCCTGTTCATCCAGCGCCAGCACGCCGGAGGACAAGTGGGCGAGTATGGTCTCCAGATAGCCGCGCGCCGCTTCCACCCGGTTGCGGTTGCGTTCCGCCGCCTGCGTCGCTTCGCCCAGTTGCCGCGTCATGCTGTTGAAGGACTGCACGAGGATACCGAGCTCGTCCTTGCCGTGCGCCGGCAGCATGGTGCTGTAGTCGCCGCGCGCGATGGCGCGCGTGCCCTCCGCCAGCACTCCCAGCGGTGCCGACAGACGGCGGCTCAACACCAGCGCGATGGCCACCGCCGACAACATGGCCAGCATCAGCACCAGCGTCAGCGTCAGCGAGAACACCTGCTTCAGCGATTCGCGGCTGAACGAGAGCTCCTGATAATCCTGATAGACGTCCTGCACCGATTCCGCTGCCTGTGCCAGCACGCGCGGCACCGGTTGCAAAAGCTGCAGGATGCGCGTCTCGCCGACCATGTCCTGCATCGCCACCGGCGCCAGCACCCGCAGATACAGGCCCTTCTCCGGTATCGGTTCTATGATGCCGTAGACATGGTGTCGTGCCTGTCGTAGCTGCGCCAGACTCGGCATCTCAGGCAGGAAGGAAGAAGGGTCGTCGCTCGAAAACGCCAGAATGCGGCCCTGCATGGTCAGCAGCACGGCATCCTGTACCCCGCTCTTCTCCCGCAGGTCGTTGAGTTGCGCGAAGTGGGTGCTGCCGGGCTGGTAAGCCAACGCGAGCGCGATGTTCTGGCTCTTCTCCTCCAGATCGTCGAGCATGATGTCCAGCGTGCTTTGCCCCAGCCGTAGGCCGCTGCCGAGCGCAGCCTCGACCTTGACGTTGAACCAGGACTCGATCGAGCGCGTGAGGAAATTCACCGATACGGCATAGACCAGCATGCCGGGGATGATGGCCATCAGGGCGAAAGCCCCCAACAGGCGCAGGCTGAGGCGGCTGCCCATGACGCCGCGGCGGATCTGCTGGTAGAGCTTCCACAACTGGATGCCGATCAGCACGATGAGCAGCACGGCCATCAGAACGTTGAGCGCCAGCAGCAACGTGTAATCGGCGCCGCCGCCCGCGGTATTGGCGCTGGCGCGCGACAGCAGGTAAAGCAGCAGCACGCCCAGACCCGCACAGATGAAGACGATGTATTTCATGGGCGGTTTATGGCATCAGCGCCGGCTCCCAGCGGTAGCGCTGGGAGATCATGTTCCAGGGTTCGGAACCCAGCGCTTCCACCTGGATCGGTTTCGGCAGTTTCGAGTGATCGAGCCGCACGCGCAGCCCGGCGAAATAGGTCAGGCCCGGCTCCAGCAGTTCCTTGTCGAACATGGCCCACTCGCGCAGACGCACGAATTCGGCGATGGCTTCAGCCAGCGTAGCGTAGGATTCCTGATGCTTGTTGCGGTTGATCAGATACTGACGGGAAAGTGCGTGATAACTGAGAGAGACGTTGTTGCTGACGGTGATGATCTCCTTGTCGAACCAGTATTTGCGCGGTGTCGTCAGCTGAAATTCGACCAGAAAGTTGAGTGGCACGCCCTTGCTGAGGGCGTCCACCACCTGCTCGCTCAGGTTCAGCTCGAGATCGGCGTTGAGCAGGTATTGCTCGCCGCTTGGAACCAGTTCCGCCTGAGTGATGCTGAGGCGGCTGTCGGATGCCGCGGCGACCGGCATCAGGAAAAGCGAAAACAGGAAGATGACAGTGAGGTTAGTCTTTTTGAAGTAGCGCGTAAAAAAAGCCGTCATGATCTGCACAAGGGATTAGCTGCCCGTTCTGAGGGTGCGCCAGCGGGAGCTGGGTAGCATCCTGATGTTGCTTTAGAAATTGATCGATTTGACCTTGATTTTCCTCATGAAAAATCGAACACGTCGCGTAAAGCAATTTACCACCCTTTGCCAATAGCTGCCACAAACTATGCAAAATCGCCGCCTGTTGCTGCGCGAAGGCCACCACGTCCTCCTCGCGCCGCAGCCACTTGATATCGACATGGCGCCGCACGATGCCGGAGGCCGTGCACGGCACATCGGCCAGGATACGGTCGAAAGCGATGCCGTCCCACCAGCCTTCCGGCCTGGCGGCGTCGCCGGCCTGCAACTTCGCTCGCCGTCGCAGACGGTCGAGGTTGCTCTGAACGCGCTGCAGACGCTCTGCATCATGGTCGAGGGCCAGCATCTCCACCTCGGCCAGTTCCAGAATATGGCCGGTCTTGCCGCCGGGGGCGCAGCAGGCATCCAGCACACGCATGCCGGTTTTGGCATCGAGCAGCTGCGCGGCGAACTGCGCGCCGTAGTCCTGCACCGACACCACGCCTTCCTGGAAACCCGGCAACTGGCTGACCGGCACCGCCTTGCCGAGCACCAGCGCCTGAGCGCCGATCCGCCGGTGGGCGATGCCCGATGCGGTCAGGCTGGCGCTGTAATCCTGTGCCGTCGTCTTGCCGAGGTTGATGCGCAGCGTCATCGGCGGATGCGTGTTGCCGACCTCGAGGATGGATTGCCAGCCTTGCGGATATTGCTGCCGGAGCTTGTCTATCCACCATTGCGGATAGGAGTAGCGCGCCACTTCGTCTGCGGCATCGACGCCAGCCAATTCTTCGGCACGCCGCAGGTAGTTGCGCAGCACCGCGTTGACCAGCCCCTTGGCCCAGCGCTGACGGAAGCCGGCGGCAGCTTCGACTGCCTGATTGACGACAGTGTGAGCGCTCGCTTTGTCGTAAATGAGCTGATAGAGAGCCACCAGCAGTAAGTGTTGCACGCCTTCATGAGTCAGCGGCTTGTCCAGCAGCTGCCGGAGCACCGCCGCGATGCGGCCGTAATAACGCAGGGTGCCGTAACTCAGGTCCTGCGCGGTGGCGCGTTGTTGCGGTGTGATGTTGGAGTGAGAACGGAACAGGGTTTCCAGCACGGCGGTCAGGTTCCGACCAGCCAGCACCTGACCGACGGCGTCTGCCGCCAGACGTTGGGCGACGCGCAAACTAGCAACCCTCCGGCGCACGCTGGCCGAAAACCTGTCCGGCCTGGAGTGCGTGACCCTGCAGGAAATCCCGCGCAGCGAGACGCTTGCCGCCCGGCATCTGCAATTCCTCGATACGCAGCAACCCCTCGCCGCAACCGACCACGATGCCGTCGGCGGTATCGACGATCCTGCCGGCTTCTGCACCGCCCGGCAGCGAGGTCGCCATCCAGATGCGGCAGACTTCGCCGTTGAGCCTTGTCTGGGCGACCGGGAACGGATTGAAGGCGCGTACCTGGCGCGACAGCTCATCGGCCGGACGCTGCCAGTCGATGGCGGCTTCTGCCTTGTCCAGCTTGTGCGCATAGGTCACCAGCGATTCATCCTGCGGCGTTGCCGGTAACTTGCCGTCCCGCTCCAACTGCCGCATGGCTTCGACCATCAACCGGGCGCCGATGTCGGCCAGTCCGTCGTGCAGGGTTTGCGCCGTATCGCGTTCGGTGATCGGCAATACGCCGCGGCTGACCATGGCGCCGGCATCGAGTGCCGGCACCACCTCCATGATGGTCACGCCGGTCTCGCTGTCACCCGCCAGCAGGGCACGCTGGATCGGCGCAGCACCGCGCCAGCGCGGGAGCAGGGAGGCGTGGATGTTATAGCAACCGTAGCGCGGCATCTCGAGCACCGACGTCGGAATGATCAGGCCATAGGCCGCCACGATCATGACATCGGCGTTCTCGGCGGCGATGCGCGCCTGCACGGCGGCATCCCTCAGGGTTTCCGGCTGGAACACCTCGATGCCGTGAGCAACGGCGAGTTGCTTGACCGGGCTCGGTTTCAGTTTCATGCCGCGACCGGAAGGCCGGTCCGGCTGGGTCAGGACCATGCTGATCTGATGCCCGGCATCGATCAGGGCCTGTAGCGCAGGCACGGCGAAATCCGGCGTACCGGCAAAAATGATTTTCATGGCGTAGGAAAATGGGCGTGAAAAGGGTTGGGCGGGGCAATCATCGGCGATGGTTCAGACGCGCTCGCGCTGACGCTTCTTCATCTTGTTCTTGATGCGCACCTGCTTCAGCTGCGAAAGGTAATCGACGAACACCTTGCCTTGCAGGTGATCCATCTCGTGCTGGATACAGACCGCCAGGAGGCCTTCGGCTTCCAGCCTGAAAGGCTTGCCGTCACGGTCCAGCGCCTCGACCGTGATCTTCTCGGCGCGCGTCACCGTGTCATAGATACCGGGGACCGACAGGCAGCCCTCCTCGAAATCCTGCGTGCCGCTCTTGCTGACCAGCTTCGGATTGATGAAGACCTGCAGGTTCTGCTTGTCCTCGCTGATATCGATGACGATGACCTGCTGATGCACATTGACTTGGGTCGCGGCGAGGCCGATGCCCGGAGCGGCATACATGGTCTCGGCCATATCGTCGATCAGACGGCGGATGGCAGCATCGACCTCCTTCACGGGCTTGGCGACGGTATACAGCCGCGGGTCGGGGTAATTCAAGATGTCTAAAATTGCCATAAAAGCTTGATTGTTGAATGAATTACATGCAGAATTTAATGCAACTTCGCGGGAGTTGCGTCCGCGCACTCAAATACTGAGGCTAAAAAAATCATGTCTAAATACATTATAACGCTGCTCTTGTTTGCTTGTGCGTCTATCAATGCTGCAGCGCAGGATGTGCAACTCCAGTCCGATCACCCGGACCGCCACGTCGTCGTCAAGGGCGACACGCTGTGGGACATCTCGGCCAAGTTCCTCAAGGACCCGTGGCTCTGGCCCAAGGTCTGGAAGATGAACCGCGAACAGATCAAGAACCCGCACCTGATCTACCCCGGCGATGTGGTCGTGCTCGACCTCAGCGGCGGCGACCCGCAGCTGCGCCTGCTGCGCGAGACCGTAACGCTGGAACCCGGCATCCGCATCGAGGAGCTGGAAAAGGAAGCCGTCGCCACCATCGCGCCCAACATCATCGAGCCCTTCCTCAGCCAGCCCCTGATCATCGAGAACGATGAACTGGACAATGCGCCCGGCATCGTCGGCGCCCAGGAGAACCGGGTGGTGCTGAGCCAGGGCGTGCGCATCTACATCGACGACATCCAGGAACAGCAGGGTCGTTTCTGGAACGTCTACCGCACAGGCAAGGTGTTCACCGACCCGGTCACCAAGGAAGTGCTGGGCACCGAAGCCATCCACCTCGGCACCGCCAACATCACCCGCTTCGGCGCACCGGCCACCGCCGAAATCGCCAAGGCCAACCAGGAAATCTTCAAGGGCGACAAGCTGGTAGTTGCCCCCGAGGAGCTGAGCAAGAGCTTCGTGCCGCGTGCACCGGACAGCGAGATTCAGGGCCAGATCCTTTCGATCTACGGCTCGGTCAACGAAGCCGGTCGCAATTCCATCGTCAGCATCAACCGCGGCAGCAACGACGGCATGGAGCCGGGACACGTGCTGGCGATCTATCGCGAAGGCAACCTGGTAAAGAACCCGGCCTACGCCAAGGCCAAAGACAAGGACGATGACACCACGGTCATCGAAAAGATCAAGCTGCCGAACGAGCGCGTCGGCCTCATGATGGTGTTCCGCACCTTCGACCGCATCTCCTACGGCCTCATCATGCAGGCTTCCGAGCCGGTCAACGCACTGGACATCGTACAAACCCCCTGACATGAAAGCGGATGAAAGCGCCCGGCAGGAACTGGCGCTCTGGGTCGCGTTGTGTAGCATCCACGGCCTCGGCAACCAGGGCGTCTGTCAATTGCTGAAAGCCTTTGGCGACCCCAAGGCGGTATTCGAGGCCTCCTACTCGCAACTGCGACAGGTCGTCGCCGACAAGATTGCCGAAAAGATCAGCGCCGGTCCCGACGCCTCCATGACAGAAGCCACCCTTGACTGGCTTCGATCCGAACACAACCATCTGATCACGCTGGCTGACGCCGAATACCCGCAGGCCCTGCTACAGATCGCCGATCCGCCACCGCTACTGTATGCCAAAGGCCAGCTGAAATGGCTCAATACGCCAGCCATAGCCGTCGTCGGTAGCCGTAACGCCAGTCCGCAGGGCGAAAAGAACGCCGAGGACTTTGCTCAGGCGCTGGCCAATCACGGCTATACCATCATCAGCGGTCTCGCTCTCGGCATCGATGGCGCCGCACATCGCGGTGCGCTGAAAGCCAACGGCGCGACCATCGCCGTGGTCGGCACCGGACTGGACATCGTCTATCCGTCTCGGCATCGCGATCTCGCCCATCAGATCGCCGAGCGCGGTCTCATCCTGTCCGAATTTCCGCTAGGCACGCCGTCGCGCGCGCAGAACTTCCCGCGTCGCAACCGCATCATCAGCGGCATGGCTCGCGGCTGCCTGGTAGTCGAAGCCAACGTACAGAGCGGTTCACTCATCACCGCCAGGCTTGCCGCAGAGCAGGGGCGCGAAGTTTTCGCCATCCCGGGTTCCATCCATTCGCCGGTTTCCAAGGGTTGTCATCAACTGATCAAACAGGGAGCCAAACTGGTCGACAACATACAAGATATTGTGGATGAGCTTGGAATAATCACTAGAGAAAATATTTCGACGGAAACGCAAACTTCGCCGGAAGCCAATCCCCTATTGGATTCCATGGGTTTCGAACCGGTCACGATGGAAGTGCTGCTGGAGCGCAGCGGCTTGACGAGCGAAAACCTTTCGGCCATGCTGTTGATGCTGGAACTCGAAAGCAAGGTTGCATCGCTGCCGGGAGGGCGTTACCAGCGCCTCGCCTGATTCCGCTTTCATCATTTGGGGGATTATATGTTCGAAGTCCTGGTCTACATGTTCGAAAACTACTTTGAAGCAAATATCCGTCCCGACCAGAATACACTCGCCAATGAACTCTTCGCCGCCGGCTTCGACCAGGAAGATATCAACGGTGCGTTCGACTGGTTCTCGAAACTGGAAGAAATGTCCAACCTCTCCGCCAGTTCTGCCACGCACAGCCTCGGCATGCGTGTCTATGGCGAAACCGAAACGCAGAAACTCAGCGCAGAAAGCCTGAGTTTCATCATGTTCCTCGAACAGGCCAAGGTGCTGGATTCGACCCAGCGCGAGCTGGTCATCGACCGTGCCATGGCCCTGTCGCAACCGGAAGTCGGTATCGACGAAACGCGCTGGATCGTGCTGATGGCCCTGTGGAACCAGGGCAAGGCCAACGACTACCTGTTCGTCGAAGACGCCATGTTTGGCGACAACCGCCCGACCGTGCACTGACGGCCGGGCCGATGATCAGCCTGCCCGATCATCGGGTAGCGCAAGTCGCTGCAGAATGGTGGAAATGATCCCCGCCTGATTCAGCGTGTAGAAATGCAATCCGGGCGCTCCGCCCGAGATCAGTCTTTCCGACAATTCCGTCACCACATCCATTCCGAAAGAACGCAAGGACGGCAGGTCATCGCCGAAATCCTGCAAGCGCAGACGCAGCCAGCGGGGAATATCGGCGCCGCAGACCGACGAAAAACGCGCGAGCTGGGTATAGTTGTAGATGGGCATGACGCCCGGCACGATGGGGATATCGATGCCCAGGGACTGACATTGATCGACGAACCTGAAATAAGCGTCGGTGTTATAGAAATACTGGGTAATGGCGGCGTCGGCTCCGGCATCCACCTTGGCCTTGAAATGCCTCAGGTCGGCGCTGGCCGAACTGGATTCCGGATGGAACTCGGGATAAGCCGCCACTTCGATCTCGAACCAGTCACCGGTCTGTTCCCGGATGAAGGACACCAATTCGTTGGCATAGCGGAAATCTCCGGCACTGGCTTCGCCGGACGGCAGGTCACCGCGTAGCGCGACCAGATGACGGATGTTCTTGGCTTTATAAGCCTGCAACAACTCGGCGATCTCCTGCCGGCTCGACGAGATACAGGAAATATGCGGCGCCGCTTCATGACCTTCGCCCTGGATCTCCAGCACCGTTTCCATGGTGCGGTCGCGCGTGGAGCCACCGGCACCGAAAGTCACGGAAAAGAATTTGGGCTGCAGTTGCGCCAGCTGCTTGCGCGTCTCGCGCAACTTGCTCACGCCTTCCGCCGTCTTCGGCGGGAAAAACTCGAAACTGATCACGGGATCACTCATATCTTGGGCGGGTTATCGCTACCCGGGATTAAAGAAGTCAATAGCCAGGAAATGATGCTGTAAAGTACGGCCCCCAGTATGCCGGACATCAGCGTCTGCACATGAAAACCTTCCAGCACATGCCCGACAAAATAAAACAGCAGGCCGTTGATGACGAAGATGAACAGACCGAGCGTCAGGATGGTGACCGGCAACGTCAACAGTATCAGCACCGGACGGATCAGCATGTTTACCAAGCCGATGACGGCCGCCGCGATCAGCGCGGAACCGAAACCGGCAAGCTCGATCGACGGCATCAGGTAGGCGACTGCCAGCAAGGCCAGCGCGTTCAGTATCCAGATCAGCAACAGCAGCATGACAGTCCCTCCCCTTTTATTCGACAAACGGGTGCCTGTTCACGGACACCCGCTTTTACAGCTTAATAACGGTAATGATCCGGCTTGTACGGACCTTCAACCGACACGCCGATATAGGCGGCCTGCTGATCGGTCAGACGGGTCAGTTGCGCATTGAGCTTCTTCAACTGCAGGATTGCCACCTTTTCGTCCAGATGCTTGGGCAGCGTGTAGACGCCGACCGGATACTTCTCGCTGTGGCTGAACAGTTCGATCTGCGCGATGGTCTGGTTGGCGAAGGAGCTGGACATCACGTAGGACGGATGGCCGGTACCGCAACCGAGGTTGACCAGGCGGCCCTTGGCCAGCAGGATGATGCGCTTGCCGTCCGGGAAGATGACATGATCGACCTGCGGCTTGATCTCTTCCCACTGATATTTTTCCAGCGAGGCGACGTCGATCTCGTTGTCGAAGTGGCCGATGTTGCAGACGATGGCCTGGTCCTTCATCTTGAGCATGTGCTCGTGCGTGATGACATGGTAGTTGCCGGTGGCGGTAACGAAGATGTCGCCATGCTCGCAGGCATAGTCCATGGTCACCACACGGTAACCTTCCATCGCGGCCTGCAGCGCGCAGATCGGGTCGATCTCGGTCACCCAGACCTGGGCGGACAAGGCGCGCAAGGCCTGGGCAGAGCCCTTGCCAACATCACCATAACCGGCGACAACTGCAATCTTGCCGGCGACCATGACATCGGTGGCGCGCTTGATGCCGTCGACCAGCGACTCACGGCAGCCGTAGAGGTTGTCGAACTTGGACTTGGTCACGGAATCGTTGACGTTGATGGCAGGGAATGCCAGACGGCCTTCCTTGTGCATCTGATACAGACGGTTGACGCCGGTCGTGGTCTCTTCAGTCACGCCCTTGATCTTGCTCAAACGGGTCGAATACCAGGTCGGATCGGTCTTCAGCTTGGACTTGATGGCATTGAACAGGTAGACCTCTTCCTCGCTGCCCGGATTGTGCAGCACGGTTTCGTCCTTCTCGGCCTTGGAACCCAGGTGCAGCAACAATGTAGCATCGCCGCCATCATCCAGAATCATGTTGGAGTAACCGCCGTCCGGCCATTCGAAGATGCGGTGGGTATATTCCCAGTATTCTTCCAGCGTTTCGCCCTTGACCGCGAAAACGGCCGTGCCGCGTGCAGCGATGGCTGCGGCAGCGTGGTCCTGGGTCGAGAAGATGTTGCAGGACGCCCAGCGCACCTCTGCGCCGAGGTCTTCCAGCGTCTCGATCAGCACGGCGGTCTGGATGGTCATGTGCAGCGAACCGGTGATACGCGCACCTTTCAGCGGCTTGGTCAGGGCATACTCTTCGCGAATCGCCATCAAGCCCGGCATTTCGGTTTCGGCAATGGCGATTTCTTTGCGGCCCCAGCTGGCGAGACTCATGTCAGCGACGACATAATCCTTGAAATCAGTCACAGAATTCATGTTTCATTTCCTTGAATGTGTGACGGAGGGAAGCGGTTACAGTGGATTCGGCATCCTGTTCACCCATCTCCCGTGTCCGGCACGAGTTAATGTCAGGTGAACGCCGTTACAGTCGGGTTGCCCCGTACTGCAAACCGAGCCTGGGACATGGAGAATGTCTCGCAGCGTTCCTCGGTAATGATGCAATTATAAAGCAAATCAGGGGTTTGACAAAAAACGGTCACCCCCGCTGCACGATTGCCTGAATACGACACCGGTGACGGCGCAGCGTTCAGCGGTTTTGATTCAACCCCTGGCTAGCGGCGGGCGTTAGCCTTCAACGAAGCACTGACAACGCCCTTCGCTACGGTATTTTGGCTTAGGCTGCTACGCTTAACATGCGCCTTGCTTGCGCATGTTAGCCTACGCCGGAACACAGATAAACGCCTCCGGCGCGGCCTTACAGCCTGGCAGCACGTACAGTGTTTTGTCTCCGGTCGGCGCTTGGCGCCTTAACCTCCGCTACGCAGAGGTTAGCCTTCGACGAAGCACTGATAACGCCCTTCGGGCGGGCCTTACAGGCCGGCGGCCGCGCGAAGCGCTGCCGCCTTGTCAGTGCTTTCCCACGTAAATTCCGGCTCATCACGACCGAAGTGACCATAGGCCGCCGTCTTGCTGTAGATCGGGCGCAACAGGTCGAGCATTTTGACGATGCCCTTAGGACGCAGGTCGAAATGCTCACGTACCAGTTTGATCAACACGTCGTCTGAAACCTTGCCGGTGCCGTAGGTCTCGACCATCACGCTGGTCGGTTGCGCGACGCCAATGGCGTAGGAAACCTGCACCAGGCAACGCGAAGCGAGACCGGCGGCCACGATGTTCTTGGCGACATAGCGTGCGGCGTAGGCGGCAGAACGGTCGACCTTGGATGGGTCCTTGCCGGAGAACGCGCCGCCGCCGTGCGGTGCAGCACCGCCGTAGGTATCGACAATGATCTTGCGGCCGGTCAGGCCGCAATCGCCTTGAGGGCCACCGATGACAAAACGGCCGGTCGGATTGACCAGATACTTGATCTCGCCCTTGATCAGCTCCCTCGGCAGGATAGGCTTGATGATTTCCTCAACCACGGCTTCACGGATCTGGGCCAGCGTCATTTCCGGTGCGTGCTGGGTGGAAAGCACGACGGTATCGATGGAATCGGGCTTGCCGTCGACATACTTCACCGTGACCTGGCTCTTGGCATCCGGACGCAACCAGGCCAGGCGGCCGTCCTTGCGCAGTTGCGACTGACGCTCGACCAAGCGGTGCGAAAGCCAGATCGGCAACGGCATCAGTTGCGGCGTTTCCTCGCAGGCATAGCCGAACATCAGGCCCTGGTCACCGGCACCCTGATCGAGCGGGTCGTCCTCGGCCTTGTCGACGCCCTGGGCGATATCCGGCGACTGCTTGTCGTAGGCCACCAGCACGGCGCAGCCCTTGTAATCGATACCGTAATCGGTATTGTCATAGCCGATGCGCTTCACTGCATCACGCGCAACCTTGATGTAATCGACATTGGCGGTGGTAGTGATTTCGCCCGCCAGCACGATCAGGCCGGTGTTGGCCAGAGTCTCGGCGGCTACGCGCGCGGTCGGGTCCTGCTCGAGAATGGCGTCGAGAATGCTGTCGGAGACCTGGTCTGCCAGTTTGTCCGGATGGCCTTCGGACACGGATTCGGATGTAAAAAGATATTCGCTCATGCGCTACTCGGATTAGGTCGACAAAAGGTTGTTAGAATACCAAACTCGAGAACGTTCAAAAAGTATTTCATGCTCAAGGCCTTGCTTCGCATCTTCGCCAGCCTGCCCCTTCCCGTGGTGCACGGTCTCGGCGTCATGCTCGGATATCTGTATTTTCTGCTGTTCAGAAGACGTTTGCGTCGCACGCGCAGGAATCTGCGCTGGATCCGGAACTCGCTTTCACATCGCGACTACCGGCGTTTGCTGCACGCCAGCATCCGCGAGACCGGCAAGGGCATTCTGGAGACGCTCGCCATCTGGTTCCGTCCGGACGCCTCCATCCTGAAACTGGTTCGCGACTGCAAGGGCTGGGAACACGTCGAAGCCGCACACGCCAAGGGCCGCGGCATCATCTTCCTGACGCCGCATCTGGGCTGCTACGAAATCACCGCCATTTACTATGCCTCGCGTCACCCGATCAGCGTGCTGTTCAAACCGCCGCGCAATCCCAAACTCGGCAAACTGGTGGAGGAAGGACGCAAGCGTAACGGCATCACTCTGGCACCAACCAACATGAGCGGCGTTCGCACGCTGCTGAAAACGCTGAGAAAAGGCGATGCGGTCGGCATTCTGCCGGACCAGGTGCCGGATGAGAACGAAGGTGAATGGGCGAGCTTCTTCGGCAGACAAGCCTATACCATGACCCTGGTCGGCAAACTGGCGGCGTCCACCGACGCCACCGTGTTGCTTGCTTTCGGTGAGCGCCTGCCGCTGGGGCGCGGCTATATCATCCATATCGAACCACTGGACCCGGATGGAAAACTCACCGCAACACCGACCCCACAGGACGTCAACGACGGTATCGAGCGCCTGGTGCGCCAATGTCCGGAGCAGTATCTGTGGAGCTACGGCCGTTTCAAGCGCCCCTGACTTGCCATACAATGCAGACTGCACCTTTCACCGGCTTTTTAAAATGACGTTAAAATTCACAAAAATGCACGGTATCGGTAACGATTTTGTCGTTATCGACGCCATCTCCCGGCAAGTGACGCTCAACGCGGCGCAGATCCGCCACATCGCAGACCGGCATTTTGGCGTCGGCTGTGACCAACTGCTGTTGGTGGAACGGCCTTCCGGCAAATTCTCCGATGTCGATTTCCGCTACCGCATCTTCAATGCCGATGGCGGCGAAGTCGAACAATGCGGCAACGGCGCTCGCTGCTTCGTCAAATTCGTGCACGACAAACACCTGACCGAAAAGCGCAGCATAGCCGTGGAAACGGCACGCGGCATCATCACCCTGCAATTGCAGGATGATGGCCAGGTCACCGTCAACATGGGCGCCCCGGATTTTCTGCCATCGCACATCCCGTTCATCGCAGACAGCGCAGAATCTCAATACACGCTCGATGTCGGCCAGACATCGGTCAGAATTTGCGCAGTCTCCATGGGCAATCCACACGCCGTGCAACTGGTAGACGATGTGGACCGGGCGCCGGTCGAAATCCAGGGACCGCTGATCGAGTCGCATCCGCGCTTTCCGCAGCGCGTCAACGCCGGCTTCATGCAAGTGGTCGACCCGCACAACATACGTTTGCGCGTGTTCGAGCGCGGCAGCGGCGAAACATTGGCTTGCGGTTCCGGCGCCTGCGCCGCTGCCGTCAGCGGCATCCGCCTGGGACTGATGCAATCGCCGGTAACGGTCGGCATGCGTGGCGGTGACCTGCAGATCGCCTGGGCCGGCGGCGATGCACCGGTCTGGATGACAGGACCGGCGATCACGGTATTCGAGGGCGAGATGGATATTGGCGCCTTGAAGCTTGAGGCATAGAATCGAACAAACATCACCGGGAGCCAAGATGCAATTACCTGAAGACTCATTCCCCAACGCCGAGCAGGTTGCGGCCTATCTGCGCAAGCATCCGCAATTTTTCGAGCATCACGCCGCCCTGCTGACAGAACTCTATCTGCCCAGTCCGCACGGTAGTGGCACGGTTTCGCTGGCCGAACGCCAGCAACTGACTCAGCGCGACCGCATCCGCGTACTTGAGGCCAAAGTCGCCGAATTCCTGCAATACGGCCGCGAAAATGACCAGATCAGCGAAAAGGTGCACAGGCTGAGCCTCGGCCTGCTGGCCGCGCCCGACCTGGAAGTGCTGCTGCAATTACTGATGCAGGATCTGCGCGACAGCTTCTCCGTACCCTATAGCGGCCTGCGCCTCTGGGTCAAACCGAGGGACAGCAAGGACGCCGACAACGAGGTGTTCCGGGAAGTGGATGCGGAACTGCGCAGCTGGACCCAAGGCCTGGTCGACCCCTATTGCGGGCACCGACCCGGACTCGAGCTGGACAGCTGGTTCGGCGCTGGAGCCAGCCCGAAATCCTTCGCCTTGATCGCCTTGCGCGGCGAAAATGTCATCGGTCTGCTGGCTATCGCCTCCGACGACGACAAACGGTTCCATCCCGAGATGGGCACGCAATACCTGACCCGCATCGGCGAACTGGTCAGTGCCGCCCTGCTGCGATATGTGGCGCAATAGAGCGGCGCGCTAGATTAGCGCAACGGGTTTCAGCAATGGACTACCTGGCCGGCTACCTTGAACACCTGGCCTTCGAGCGCGGCCTCAGCCCGCTAACCCGCGAAAACTACGCGCGCGACATCCGCCAACTGCTGCAACTGGCAGACCAGACGCCGCTGGGATTGCTGTCTGCCGGCCACGTCCGCCGCTTCATCGCTAGCCTGCACGGAAGCGGCCTCGGCGGCAAAAGCATCAGCCGCATGCTTTCCGCCTGGCGCGGCTTCTTCGACTACCTGATTCAGCGCCACGGTTTCAGCAGCAACCCCTGCAGCGGCTTGCGCGCGCCGAAAAGCCCAAAATCCCTGCCGCAGGCACTGTCTTCCGACCAGGCCATCCAATTGGTGACCATTGAAGGCGACGAGCCCCTGACGCTGCGCGACCGCGCCATCCTCGAGCTGTTCTATTCGTCCGGCTTGCGCCTCGCCGAACTGGTCGGCCTCGATCTCGACGCCGTCAACTTTGCCGAAGGTACCGTTACCGTCACCGGCAAGGGCAGCAAGACGCGCATCGTGCCACTGGGCAGCCACGCCGCCGAAGCCATCGGTAACTGGCTCCCGATTCGCAGCAGCATGACGGCGGCCGAAGAACAAGCGCTGTTCGTCAACCAGCGCGGCAAACGCCTCAGCACTCGCGCCGTGCAATACCGCATCAAGGACTGGGCGATCAAACAGGGCATCAGCAGCGATGTCCATCCGCACATGCTGCGTCACAGCTTCGCCAGCCACGTGCTGCAATCCAGCGGCGACCTGCGCGCCGTGCAGGAAATGCTGGGGCATGCCAACATCAGCACGACGCAGGTGTACACGCATCTGGATTTTCAGCATCTTGCCAAGGTCTATGACGCCGCGCATCCACGGGCGAGAAAAAAATAAGGTCACTAAAACCTCCGGATTTTGGCTCCGACATCACGCCCTGCGGGCATGAGTCTCCACCGCAAGTTCCGCTTCGCTGCACTTGTCAGCATCTTGCCAAGGTCTATGACGCCGCGCATCCACGAGCCAAGAAAAAATAACCGCCGCCCAGGGTTTGGTTCCGGCAAAACATCCTGAAACCCCCATCGACCTTCACTGTGACACGCGGGATCGTGACACCGTCATCAGAGTTCTGTAGCCGCAGGAATCATGCAAATTGCCGCCGGCGCTCAAATCTGTCATGAAACTATGGCAAAATAAGGGCATCAAATCTGCTTGTCTGTCATGTCAATCAACTTCTAGGAAATCACTCATGGAACATCAACTACCCCCACTGCCATATGCCAAGAACGCGCTGGAACCGGTCATCTCCGCCGAAACCATCGAATATCACTACGGCAAGCACCATCAGACCTATGTCACCAACCTGAACAACCTGATCAAGGGCACCGAGTTCGAAAACGCCGCACTGGAAGAAATCGTCGTGAAGTCGACCGGCGGCATTTTCAACAATGCCGCCCAGGTCTGGAACCACACCTTCTACTGGAACGGCCTCAAGCCGAACGGGGGCGGCGCACCCAAGGGCGAACTGGCAGCAGCCATCGACAAGGCCTTCGGTTCGTTCGAGGAATTCAAGAAGCAGTTCAGCCAGAAAGCCATCACCACTTTCGGTTCCGGCTGGGCCTGGCTGGTCAAGAACAAGGACGGTTCGCTCAGCCTGGAAAGTACCAGCAATGCGGGCTGCCCGCTGACCGGTGGCCAGACACCGCTGCTGACCATCGACGTCTGGGAACACGCCTATTACGTCGATTACCGAAATGCGCGCGCCAAGTATGTCGAGGAATTCTGGAGCATCGTCAACTGGGATTTCGTCGAAGCCAACTTCAAGGGCTGATGGCAACAATTTAGCGCCCACAAGAGCACAAAAGGCCGCAGCAGCGGCCTTTTGTTTTGCCTGTCAAAGCATTGTAGAATCAGCGTTTTTCCGGCGCGCCCGCCATCGGGTGCGCCTACACTCAACCGCACTGGACCAACCATGAACATACAAAGTGAATTCGTCGATCTCGACACGCCGACCGGCGTCATGCGTACCTATATCCACCGGCCGGTTGCCGGCGACCGCTATCCGGCCATCCTGTTCTACTCGGAGATCTTCCAGCAGACCGGTCCGATCGAACGTGCCGCTAAGATCATGGCCGGTCACGGCTACGCCGTGCTGGTGCCGGAAGTGTTCCACGAGTTGAACCCGATCGGCACCGTGCTGGCCTACGACGACGCCGGCCGCGACAAGGGCAATGCCGACAAATCCGCAAAGGACGTGCAGGGCTACGATACGGACAACGCAGCCATGATCGCCTGGGTCAAACAGCAACCTTGGTGCAACGGCCGCATCGGTGCCATGGGCTTCTGCATCGGCGGCCATCTGGCCTTCCGCGCCGCCCTGCAGCCTGAGGTAGAAGCCACCGCCTGTTTCTACGCCACCGACCTGCACACCAAGGTCATCCCCAACCAGCCGGGTCAGCACAGCATGGAACGTCTGGCCGACATCAAAGGCGAGTTGATGATGATCTGGGGCAAGCAGGACAACCACATCCCGACAGAAGGCCGCGCAGCGGTCTACCAGAAGCTGACTGCCGCCAACCTGACTTTCACCTGGCATGAATTCAACGCGCAGCACGCCTTCATGCGCGACGAGGGGGAACGTTATGACCCGCAACTGGCCATGACCGGCTACCAGCTGGCGCTGGATCTGTTCAGAAGAAAGCTGGCCTGATCCGGCTTTGCCTGCGCAAATCTACAAACCAATTAAAAGGGAGCCAAGGCTCCCTTTTTTACAATCCAAGCACCGCCGAGTAGCCCGTCAGCGCGTACAACCCCAGCACCAGAAAAATAACGGCAGCGGTGCCGTGTACCCATTTCACCGGAATGCGGTGCGCCAGTTTCTCGCCGACCAGCACGGCCGGCGCGTTCGCGATCATCATGCCCAGCGTCGTGCCCAACACCACCAACAGGAAAGACTGATACTGCGCCGCCAGCGCTACCGTTGCGATCTGTGTCTTGTCACCCATCTCGGCCAAAAAGAAGGTCAGCAGCGTCGTTCCGAAAACCCCCAGATGGCCGATGCCGGACGCTTCTGCGTCATCCAGTTTATCCGGCACCAGTATCCACAGCGCCATCAGGATAAAGGAGGCGCCCAATATCCAGCGTAGCGTGTCCGGCGCGAGCAGCGTCGTCAGCCAGGTGCCAAGCAAGGCAGCCAGCGCATGATTGGCGAATGTCGCCAGCAGGATAGCCAGAATGATGATCCAGGGTTTCTTGAAACGGGCCGCCAGCAGGAAAGCCAGCAACTGGGTCTTGTCGCCAATCTCCGCGAGGGTGACGGCACCGGTTGAAATGAGAAATGCATCCATGAGAGCGCTCCGGCTGGAGTTAACCAAAGACCATGCCGCACTCCAGCCTGGAAGCGGCACAGCCCATGGTCTCGCCAAATCATGCGTCACAGCATGACACGCCTGCGCCATGGCCGAAAGCCAAGTATGTTGACGCAAGCCCCTTGCCTGCGGCAAAGGCGGCTACTCCCCGATGAGAAGGGCGCATTCTACTTGATGCATCATGACATGGTCAAAATCACGTTCACGGCAGCAAGGTCAGCACACCGGACCCTGCAGACCAACTCTTACATTTTTGCAGTTTGCCCGGGGTCTGCTAGAATGCAATCATGTTGCAAAAACTCCTGCTCGCATTCGCACTGACATTCCTGCTCGGCTTCAGCCAGCAGAGTGCGCTGCTGCACGAGATTTCCCACCTTGCCGACCTCGATCCGGTCACGCAACAGCAGGATCAGGTGCCGCAACACGCAAGCCATTGCGATCACTGTCTGGGCATAGGTCACCTTGCCCACGGCCTGGTGAGCCAGCACCACTTCGATTTCAGTCCGGCACCGCATCAGGCGCCTGTCATCGACGACTTCGAACCGCAAACCAGCGCCCTTGCGCAACACTACGCCGCACGCGCACCACCCCGCCTCGTTTAGGGCAGCGCTAAGCGAATGAGCCGGCGGCACTGGAGAGTGTCGTCCGTATCGCCATCCCGCAACGCCTGCCATGCAAACCCATGCTCCGGCCGCCCGGCGGCCTGAACCTGTTTTTTTACCCGTTTGCACAATGAGGTCACCATGTCTCGCATCAACATCAGCACGCGCCTGCCAGCGCGTAAATCGCTATTTCTGGCCGTGGCTTTTGCCGTCGGCCAAGCCGCTCTTTTCCCATCGATCGCAGCTGCCGCCGAAGAAGCCATAGAACTATCGGTGGTACCGGTCACGGCCAATCCGCTCGGCGCCGTTTCCGATGAACTGGTGGTTCCGGTTTCCGTGCTCAGCGGCCGCGAACTCTCGCTCAACCGCGAAAGCACGCTGGGCGACACACTGCGCACCCTGCCCGGCGTCAGCGCGAGCTCGTTCGGCCCCAACGCCTCGCGTCCGGTGATCCGCGGCCTCGACGGCGAGCGCGTGCGCATCATGCAGAACGGCGTAGGCATCCTCGACGCTTCCAGTCTCAGTTTCGACCACGCTGTCGGCGTCGATCCGCTCATCATCGAGCAGATCGACGTCGCGCGCGGTCCGGCTGCCTTGCTCTACGGCGGTAGCGCCATCGGCGGCGTGGTCAACGCCATCGACCACCGTATCCCCAAGGAACAGTTGGACGGCATCACCGGTCGAGGTGAAGTGCGTTTTGGCGGCGCCGATGACCAGAAAAGCGGCGCTATCGTACTGGACGCCGGCAACGGCTTGTTTGCCATCCACGCCGATGTCTATGAACGCAAGACCAACGACATGGACATTCCGGGCTATGCGGTCTCCAGCCGCAAGAATCGCGAAGACGGCACGCCGCGAGAGCATCGTGGCCGCCTGGTCAACAGCGCCGCCCGTGCCGATGGCGGCGCACTGGGCGCTTCGCTGACCTTTGATAACGGCTATGTCGGCCTTTCCTACTCCGGCCATGACAACAAGTACGGCGTGGTGGTCGAAGAGGACGTCATCATCGACCAGAGCACCGACCGATGGGATCTGGCGACCGAATTCAGGGATCTTGGCAGCATGGTCGACCGCATCAAGTTCCGCTTCGCCAACACCGATTACAAACACGTGGAAATCGCTGGCGGCAGCCCAGAAACCCGCTTCAGCAACCGAGGCAACGAGGGTTCGCTGGAGATCGGCCACGGCAATATCGGCAAACTCTCGGGCGCCATCGGCCTGCAGTTCCAGGACAGCAAGTTCGCCGCTATCGGCGATGAAGCTTTCGTGCCGAAGAACCAGACGCAGAGCCGCGGCGTCTATCTCTACGAAGAACTGCCGGTCAGTCTGGTGAACGCCGATGACCTCAAGTTGAGTCTCGGTGGTCGCGTCGACCGCGTGGAGATCGATTCCGAAGGCGGCGGCCGCTTCGGCGCAGCCGTTTCGCGCGATTTCACGCCGAAGAGCATCGCCGCCGGTGCACTGTTCAAGATCGACGAACAATGGTCGCTGGCTGCCAACCTCTCCAGCAACCAGCGCGCGCCCAGCTATTTCGAGTTGTACGCCAACGGCCCGCATGTCGCCACCGGGCAGTTCGAGGTAGGCAACGCCGATTTCAACATCGAACGTTCGCGTGGGCTGGACGCGCAACTGCGCTGGAAATCCGGCAAGCACGCCTTCAACCTCGGCGCCTACCACACCCGCTTCAGCAACTTCATCGGCCTCTTCAACAACGGCCTGATGTTCGACGAAGAGGGCGCAGTCGACCCGGCCGGCGAACTGGCCGGTGCTGATTTCCGGCAGGTCAAGGCCACCTTCAGCGGCATCGAGGCCGATGGCAAGTTCCGCATCTACGAAGGCCGCGGCGATCTCGACCTGACCGTGCGCGGCGACTATGTACGTGCCCGGGATCGCGATGCCGGCGAGTACCTGCCGCGCATTGCGCCGCTGCGTCTTGGCTGGGGCCTGAACTACAGTTTCAAACGCGTCGGCGCCAGTCTCGATGTGCTGCACGGCTTCAAGCAGACGAAAGTGGCGGAGAACGAACTGCCGACCGACAGCTACACCTCGGTCAACGCCACGGCGACCTGGCTGTTGCCGACCACCACACGGCTTGAAGCCTTCGCCAAGGCCTACAATCTGCTGGACGACGAGATCCGAGACCACACTTCCTTCCTCAAGGATATCGCGCCGCAGCGCGGCCGATCGCTGCTGATCGGCTTGCGCGGGGAGTTCTGATCAGCCGGCGTTAAACTGGAGCCTGTCGCCGATTTGCTTTAAGCTTGGGAGCAAATCCAAGGAGGTCTGGTCATGCTGGTTCAACCGATTGAAATATCGCGACAAAAGACGGACGGTTTTGCCCTGTTCAATCTGGGCTTCCGTCCGTTCTTTCTTGGCGCTGCCATCTTCGCGCTGCTGTCGATGACGGTCTGGATCGCGCATTATGCCCTTGCCATGCCGCTGACCATCTCAGCCATCAACCCCATGCAGTGGCACGCGCACGAAATGCTCTACGGCTACGGCCTCGCCGTCATCGCCGGCTTTCTGTTGACGGCTGTCAAAAACTGGACCGGCGTGCAGACCGTGCATGGCAAGGCGCTGTTCGCCCTGTTCGCAGTCTGGGCGCTGGCACGGCTGCTGATGCTGGCCGGCACCGAATTCATCGCCATCGCCGCTGTGCTCGACCTGCTGTTCGGCCTGCTGCTGATGGCGGCGGTCGCCCACCCCATCATCAAGGTGCGGCAGTGGCAGCAACTGGCCGTCCTCTCCAAACTCATCATCATCGTCGCCGGCAACGGGCTGTTCTATCTCGGCGCGCTCGGCTATGCGGAGAACGTCGTCCACCTCTCGCTCTATGGCGCGCTCTATCTCATCATCAGCCTGATCATGCTGATCGGCCGGCGCGTCATCCCGTTCTTCATCGAGCGCGGCGTGGAAGAGAAAATCAAGCTGCCTCAATACCGCTGGCTCGACATCGGCATCCTGCTGCTGTTCCTGCTGTTCTTCATCAACGAACTGTTCATCGCCCGTGCCGAATACACGCTACTGTCGGCCGGCCTGTTGTTCCTCCTCAACGGCCTGCGCCTATACAACTGGCATACGCCGGGCATCTGGCGCGCACCGCTGCTGTGGGGTCTCTACGTCTCGTCGTGGCTGATCAACGCCGGCTTCCTGCTGATGGCGCTGCAATACTGGCTGCCGATCTCCGGCATCCTCACCGTGCATCTGTTCACCATCGGCGGCATCGGCCTCATGACCCTTTCCATGATGTCGCGCGTGGCCCTCGGCCACAGCGGCCGCAATATCCGCCAGCCGCCGCTACTGGTCGGCTATGCGCTCGGCTTGCTGGTGCTGAGCGCGTTGTTCCGCATCGGCCTGCCACTGCTCGACATGAGCCATTACCATTGGTGGATCATCGCCTCCTACCTGTGCTGGATGGCGGCCTTCGCGCTGTTCGTGCTGGTCTATGCGCCGATACTGAGCCGGCCGCGCCCCGACGGCCAACCTGGGTAAGTTCGACCCGAACGCAGGGATGGTGGCGGGTGCAGTCCGGACCCCGATAGGCTATGATAGGCAGCTTCTCCATCCACTTTTTTAGAGTCTAGACATGGCACGTACCGTTCATTGCATCAAACTGGGTCACGAGGCAGAAGGCCTTGATTTTCCACCGTATCCGGGCGAACTCGGCAAGCGCATCTTTGAAAACGTCTCCAAGGAAGCCTGGTCCGGCTGGCTCAAGCACCAGACCATGCTGGTCAACGAAAACCGGTTGAGCCTGGCCGATCCGCAGGCGCGCAAATATCTGGCGCAGCAGACCGAAGCCTATTTCTTCGGTGCCGGCGCCGACACGGCATCGGGCTACGTACCGCCGAAAAACTGAAGCGACATCCGGCTGTCACAATCGTCATCACCTTGTCACACAAGCCACCTACACTGAGGTTTTGAATTGCGATCAGTCAAATTGAATCCGGAATACTTCTTCAACCGCGAGCTCGGCATCCTCGCCTTCAACCGCCGCGTGCTGGCCCAGGCCGAGGACGAGCGCGTACCGCTGCTGGAACGCCTCAAATTCCTCTGCATCTTCAGCAGCAATATGGATGAGTTCTTTGAAGTGCGGGTGGCCGGACTCAAGGAACAGATCCGCTTCAACGACACGACGAGCGGGCCGGACGGCATGCGGCCGAAACAAGTCTTTGCCAGCGTCAGCGCGGAAGCGCATGCGCTGGTCGAACACCAGTACAACATCCTCAATGAAGTCGTCCTGCCTCGGCTGGAGCAGGAAGACATCAAGTTCCTGCGCCGCACGCAATGGAATGCGACGCAGGCGGAATGGATACGGGAGTATTTTTTCCGCGAGCTGATGCCCATCCTGACGCCCATAGGACTCGATCCGGCCCACCCGTTCCCGCGCGTGCTGAACAAGAGCCTGAACTTCGCCGTGGAACTGGAAGGCAAGGACGCCTTCGGCCGCAACTCCGGTGTGGCGGTGGTACAGGCGCCACGCGCCTTGCCGCGCGTCATCAGACTGCCGTCCGAGATCGCCGGCTGCGAATACGGCTTCATCTTCCTCTCCTCCATCCTGCACGCCCATGTCGGCGAGTTGTTCTCCGGCATGCAGGTGAAGGGCTGCTACCAGTTCCGCGTCACGCGCGACAGCGACCTGACGGTGGACGACGAGGACGTCAAGGATTTGCGCATCGCCCTGCAGGGGGAACTCAGCCACCGCCAGTACGGCGAGGCAGTGCGACTCGAAGTGGCGGACAACTGCCCGGACGAGATGTCGTCCTTCCTGCTCGGCCAGTTCGGCCTGACCCAGGACGACCTTTATCGGGTCAACGGTCTGGTCAACCTGGTGCGCCTGATGCAGATCCCGGACTCGGTAGACCGGCCGGATCTCAAGTTCAGACCGTACACGGCGAGCATGCCGCGCGAACTGAGCAAGGACGCCGACCTGTTCAAGGCCATCCACAAGGCCGACATCCTGCTGCACCACCCGTTCCAGTCATTCAACCCGGTGATCGAATTCATCAAGCAGGCGGCGGAAGACCCTCATGTGCTGGCGATCAAGCAGACCTTCTACCGCACCAGCGCCGATTCGACCCTGATGCAGTCGCTGATCGACGCGGCGCGACGCGGCAAGGAAGTGACAGTGGTGGTGGAACTGATGGCGCGTTTCGACGAGGAGGCCAACATCAACTGGGCAGCCAAGCTGGAAAAAGCCGGCGCCCACGTGGTCTACGGCGTGGTCGGCCACAAGACGCACGCCAAGATGGCCATGGTGGTACGACGCGAGGACGGCAAGCTGAAACGCTATGTGCACCTCTCCACCGGCAACTATCACCAGCGCACTGCGCGCCTTTATACCGATTTCGGCCTCATGACCTGCCACGAGGAGATCTGTGCCGACGTCAACGACGTCTTCGCCCAGCTCACCGGGCTCGGCAAGGCCAGCAAACTGAAGCACCTGTGGCAGTCTCCCTTCACGCTGCACAGTAAATTAATCAAGGCGATCCAGCACGAAACAGAACAGGCGAAGGCCGGCAAGAAAGCCCGCATCATCGCCAAGATGAACGCGCTGCTCGACCCCGACGTCATCCGCGCCCTATATGACGCATCAGGCGCCGGCGTCAAGATCGAGCTCATCGTGCGCGGCGTCTGCGCCCTGCGGCCGGGAATTCCCGGCGTCTCGGAAAACATCACGGTACGCTCCATCGTCGGCCGTTTTCTGGAGCATACCCGCATCTTCTACTTCTACAACGAGGGCAAGGAAGATGTGTACATGGCCAGTGCCGACTGGATGTACCGCAACTTCTTCCGCCGTATCGAAGTCTGCTTTCCGCTGCTTGACAGCAAGGTAAGGAGGCGTGTCATCAAGGAAGGGCTGGAGCCTTATCTGAAGGACAACCTGAATGCCTGGGAGATGCTGCCGGATGCCACCTATCGCCGCCGTAGCGTGCGTCGCGGTTATGAGTTTGCTGCACAGCAGCAATTGATGATCGAACTGGGTCAGGGCCCGGCGGAGCTATAGGCCGCTCAGCGCGAAAGCTGACTCAACGTCAGCCTGACGTCTACTTCCTGCCAATAGGCCACTTCACTCTGCAGGGCCGATTCCGTCAGCGGATTATGTGCCAGCCATTCGTCCGGCACCCGCAGGTCGAAGCCACCCTTGTCGCGGGACAACGCCAGCTTCGGCACATCGTCGTCCAGCCGGTTGCGGTTGAACAGGATGCTCAAGCGCAATATCAGCAACAACAGACAACGGTCGTCCGTGAACGCCGGCAGCTGTAGTTTGACCAGGCTGCGGCGCTGACCGCGCACCAGCAGGCCGAGCGTATGCTGTTCCATCATCGAGAAGCCGGGCATGTCGGCGTTTTCGACGATGTAGGCCGAATGCTTGTGATAGCCGCTGTGCGCGATGGAAATGCCGATCTCGTGCAGCCGCGCTGCCCACCCGAGATATTGCTCCGCCGTCTCCAGGCTCATCTGCAAGCGGTCGGCCACTTGATGCAGCATCTCGAGAGCCAACACCTCGACCCGGCGCGCCTGCGCATGATCGACGTTGTAATGCCGCATGAAGTTCTGCACCGTTGCCGCCCGGATGTCGTGATGCTGCATGCGGCCCAGCATCTCGTACAGCACCCCTTCGCGCAGTGCGGTGCCGACCGCGGTCATGCGTTCGATCTCGAGTTCGTCGAAGGCCGCCAGCATGATGCACAAACCGCCGGGCATGACCGCGGCACGCTCGCTGCTCAAACCCTCGATGCGCAGTTTTCTCGTATCCCGCGCCTTCAGCATCGCCTCACGCATCGCCTGCAGGCCGTCGCGCGTGATAGGCCCATCGCTCCATCGATTGAGCAGCATGATTTCGCCCAGCGAACGTGCTGTACCAGAAGAACCCACGGCCTCGGTCCAGCCCGTCTGCAGATAGCGAGAGCGGATGGCGCGGATCTCGCCGGCGGCCGCCAGTTGTGCCAGACGCAAGGCGTCCTCGGTAATCCGGCCATCGGGAAAATAGCGTCGGCTAAAACTGACACAGCCCATGTACAGGCTTTCCATCTCGATCGGTTCCAACCCCTCGCCGATGATGAACTCGGTCGAACCACCGCCGATATCGATGACCAGCCGCTTGTAATCAACGGCCGGCAGGCTGTGACTGACGCCTACAAAGATCATGCGTGCTTCTTCGCGGCCGGCGATGACCTCGATCGGGCAGCCGAGCGCGGACTGCGCCTGCGCCAGCAGTTCGGCGGAATTCTTGGCGACGCGGAAAGTGTTGGTGGCGACTGCCCGGATGGCATCCTGCGGCAATCCGCGCAGACGCTCGCTGAAGCGCTTGAGACAGTCGATGGCGCGCTGCTGCGCGACGGGGTCGAGATAGTTGTTCTTGTCGAGGCCGGCGCCGAGGCGCACGACCTCGCGCAACGAATCGTGAAAGATCAGGCGCCCGTCAACAACGCGCGCCAGTTGCAACCTGAAGCTGTTGGAACCGAGATCCACAGCGGCGATTTCAGAATAAGGCGGCTCTTTCGTAATCAATTGCCGCCTTGCCCGGGAGATGGGTTCCGTTGATCCATGCTAGCGCGTCTCGCGTTCCATCTCCTCGACGGAGGTATGGCGCACGTCCTTGCCCTTGACCATATAAATGACGTACTCGGCAATATTCTTGGCGTGGTCGCCGATGCGCTCGATAGCCTTGGCCACGAACAGCACTTCCAGCGACATGGAAATGGTACGCGGGTCTTCCAGCATGAAGGTGATGAGCTGGCGCATGGCGACGCGAAACTGTTCGTCCACCTGCTCGTCCTGACGTGCGACCTCGACCGTCTTGCTCACATCGAGGCGCGCGAACGCATCGAGCGAGGTGCGCAGCATGTCGCGCACCAGGCCGACCATGGTCTTGATCTCAGCAAAGCGCGGCGTGAACATGCGGTCGGACTCGTAGATCTTCTCGGCGACACGGGCGATCTTGGTCGCCTCGTCTCCGATTCGCTCCAGATCGGTGATGGTCTTGACGACCATCATGATCATGCGCAGATCGCCAGCTGCCGGTTGCCGGCGCGCGATGATGTGACTGCACTCCTCGTCGACCTGCACTTCCAGTGCATTGACGCGGTGATCGTTGCGAATCACGCTTTGCGCTAGCGTCAGATCGGCGTTCACCAGCGCTTCGAGGGCATTGACGATCTGCTGCTCGACCAGTCCGCCCATTTCCAGAACGCCAGCGCGCACAGATTCCAGTTCCGCATCGTACTGCTTGGAGGTATGTTCAAATTGCATGGTAATCCCTTAAGTTAGGCTACAGATTTGCGAACCCTGTAGCCTAACGGCCTTTCATGACAATTTTATGTCAATTCGTGCCCGAATGCGGACAATCTGCCGTCTGCTGCAATTATTTGCTGAACGTCTTGACGCCGTTCGCGGTCGCTAGCAGCAACACATTGGCCGGGCGTGCGGCAAACAGCCCGTTGGTGACGACACCGACGATCTGATTGATCTGCGCTTCCATCTCGACCGGATTCATGATGGTCAAGCCGTGCACATCCAGAATCACGTTACCGTTGTCGGTGGTGAAATCGCGCAGCACCGGCTGACCGCCAAGCTTGACCAGTTCGCGGGCGACATGACTGCGCGCCATCGGCAACACTTCCACCGGCAACGGGAATTTGCCCAGCACCGGCACCAGCTTGGTTTCGTCGCAGATGCAGATGAAGCGCTTGGCGCAGGCGGCCACGATCTTCTCGCGCGTCAGCGCGCCGCCGCCACCTTTCAGCATGTGCATGTTCTCGGTGATCTCGTCGGCGCCGTCGACATAGATCTCCATGCCATCGACACTGTTGAGGTCGAACACTTCGATTCCGTGATCGCGCAGACGCTTGGCGGTAGCTTCGGAACTGGCAACGGCGCCGTCGATCTTGTGCTTTACCTTGGCCAGTTCATCGATGAAGAAGTTCGCGGTCGAGCCGGTGCCGACACCGATGATGCCGTCCTTGACGTATTCCACTGCCGCCTTGGCCACCTGTTGTTTCAATTCGTCCTGTGTTGCCATTTACTTTTATCCTTCTGTTTTCTTTATAATTCAGGTCTTAATCCAACCTTGAATGATACACCGCAGCCTGCATATTGAAAAACAGCTGCGCTCGCCGATGAAAAACACCTATTTCGAAAAGATCAAGAACGCGCGCGTCTACGATGTCGCGGAAAAAACCCCGCTGGAATACCAGCCCATCCTGTCGGCGCGGCTGAATAACCGCGTGCTGCTCAAGCGCGAGGACACCCAACCGGTGTTCTCCTTCAAGCTGCGCGGCGCCTACAACAAAATGATCAACCTGTCGCAGCAAGCCCGCGACCGCGGCGTGATCGCAGCCTCGGCCGGCAACCATGCGCAGGGCGTCGCATTGGCGGCAAAAAAGCTCGGCTGCCGCGCCGTCATCGTCATGCCAACCACCACGCCGCAGATCAAAGTCGATGCCGTGCAGAGCCGTGGCGCCGAAGTCGTGCTGTTCGGCGACTCCTACTCCGATGCCTACGTCCACGCGCTGGAACTGGAAAAGACCAAGGGCCTGACCTTTGTCCATCCCTATGACGACCCGGACGTCATCGCCGGCCAGGGCACCATCGCCATGGAAATCCTCGAACAGCATCCGGAACCGATAGACGCCATTTTCTGCTGCGTCGGCGGCGGTGGCCTGATCGCGGGCATCGCGGCCTACGTCAAGGCCGTACGGCCTGAAATCAAGGTCATCGGCGTCGAGGCGATCGATGCCGACGCCATGACGCAGTCGCTGAAGGCCGGCAAGCGTATTTCCCTGGAACAGGTCGGCCTGTTCGCCGACGGCGCCGCGGTCAAGCAGGTGGGCGAGCACACGTTCAAACTCTGTCAGGAATATGTCGACGACATGATTCTGGTCGACAACGACGCCATCTGCGCCGCCATCAAGGATGTGTTCGAAGACACGCGCTCGATTCTCGAACCGGCCGGGGCGCTCGCGGTCGCCGGCCTCAAGGAATACGTCAAACGCCACCAGTTGAGCGGCAAGACCCTGATCGGTATCGCATCCGGAGCCAACATGAATTTCGACCGCCTGCGTTTCGTCGCAGAACGTGCCGAAATCGGCGAGAAACGCGAGGCCATACTGGCCGTCAGCATCCCGGAAAAACCGGGTGCCTTCAAGGCTTTCTGCCGTCTGCTGGGCAACCGCAACATCACGGAATTCAATTATCGCTACGCCGACCCGAAGGAAGCCCACATCTTCGTCGGCATCGCCATCCAGAACCGGGAGGAAGCAACGCGGCTGGTCGAAAGCCTCCAGGCCCATGGCCTGCCGGCGCTCGACCTGACCGACAACGAAGTGGCCAAAATGCACCTGCGCCACTTGGTCGGCGGTCATGCGCCGCAGGCCGAGCACGAGGAAGTGTTCCGCTTCGAATTCCCGGAGAAGCCGGGCGCGTTGATGCAGTTCCTCGACAACATGGGCCACGACTGGAACATCAGCCTGTTCCACTACCGTAACCATGGTGCCGATTTCGGCCGCGTACTGGTCGGCATCCAGGTACCGCCATCGGAAAGGGCCGAATTCCAGGATTTCCTGAAACATCTGAACTACCCGCATTGGGAAGAAACCGACAACCCGGCCTACAAACTGTTCCTAGGCTGAGCTCTACAATGGTTGTATGCAGCCATCATGGTGGCTGCATACAACCAGATCGGCATACGCAGTGCGACGACTCTCACGGGCAAGTGACTGTTTTAATGCAACAAGCTCTCACCAAGAACGGATATTGCTTGTTTTTAAGCCGCTTTTCGCTTTTGCAATGACTTGAGCTATGGGCGCAAGATGGCATGCGGGATGTGAATTGATTGGAACCTACGCAACAGGATGTTGACCAACCAGTTCACCTCTTTCACGAAGTGAATGCAGGATTGACCAATAAACCTATAAGATACAAGGAGAAAGCCAGGATGACATCCAACCACCTCGCCACGAGGCTGCGCAACAGTCTGCTATTGATCGCGATCGCAGGGACAGTCGCTGCCTGTGGTAGCAAAACCGAAGAACCCGCTGCCGAAAACACCGAAGCCGCGGCACAGCCGGCTGCCAGCACCGACCGTGGTATCGCCTACGTTTCCAACCAGAAGGGCGGCGTCACCGTCATCGACCTCAACACCATGGAAACCGTGCGCGAGATCGACAACAAGGGCGGCACGCCGCGCGGCATCGGCATCACGCCGGACGGCAAGACCCTGGTGGTAGCCAACAAGGATGAAGGCAACATCTCCATTCTCAACGCCGAGACCGGCGAACTGATTCAGCACGTCCCCATCGGCGTCAACCCGGAATTCGTCCGCGTCGTCGGTCAGACTGCCTACGTTTCCTTCGAGCCAAGCTCCAAGGGCGGACCTCCGCCGAAGCCAGGTGAGGAAGTCATCGAGGAAGAGGATGACGGCGAGGAGGAAGTCCCCGCCCGCATCTCCATCGTCGATCTGGCCACAGGCAAGGTCACCAAGGAGATCATCGGCGGCCCGGAGACCGAAGGCATCGAGTTCTCTAACGATGGCAGCAAGCTGATCATCACCAATGAGGAAGACGACACTGTCACCGTGCACGATATCCAGACCGGCGAACTGGTCAAGACCATCAGCACCGAAGGCATCGGCATCCGCCCGCGCGGCATCAAGGCAGCCCCGGACGGCTCCGCCTACTTGGCCACGCTGGAGTTCGGCAACAACTTCGTCGTGCTCGACAGCGAGTTCAACGTGGTGCGCTCCGTGCCGACCGGCGAGGCCCCCTATGGCATCGCCTACAACCGCGACGGCAGCCTGATCTATGTCGCCGCCGGCAAGGCCAAGACGCTGGAAGTCTATGACGCCAAGACCTACGAGAAGGTCAACGAAGTCGCTACCGGAGACCGCTGCTGGCACTTCACCTTCACCCCGGACGACAAGGAGATCCTACTCGCCTGCGGCCGCTCCGATGAAGTGCTGGTGATCGACACCGCCAGCCTGCAAGTGACCAAGCGCATCCCTGAAAAGATGCTGCCATGGGGCATCGTCGCCTATCCGAAGTCGGTCGGCAGCCTGGACGCACCCGAGTAATCGCGTTCTTTCAATGCTCGAATAAAAGCCCGCTTGAAGCGGGCTTTTGTTTTCCGGCCAAGACTGCAAACCGGCAATATTCCTGATATAACGATTTAAAATAAATCCTGAACAGATTGATTAAAAGGTATATATTGATCATCATACCAATGAGAACTCATACATATGCATTTGGATGGATAGGATATCGGTGTTGATATCCATGCCCTCACGAATGCAAAAGGAGACGCCATCATGTATATACAACAGATCAAAAAATGCCTGCCCCTGATACTGGCCGCCGCGGCTGCTCTGACTCCGGCAAGCGCAACTGCAGCCACTGCCACCGACACATTCCAGGTCACCGCCAACGTGCTCGGCTCCTGTTCTGTTTCGGCTACCGACCTTGCCTTTGGTGACTACACGCCGACCTCCGGCACTCCGCTGGATCAGACCAGTACCGTCAGCGTTACCTGCACGACCGGCACCACTTATGACGTGGGACTTAATGAAGGGTTGAACGATGATGGCAACGGCGTCACCGGCCGCAGAATGGTCTACGCCACGACCAACTTCCTCGCCTATGCTCTGTATTCAGACAGCGGTCGAACGACGAACTGGGGCAATACCGTAGATACCGATACCGTCGACGGCACCGGCAACGGCTCGGCACAAGACATCACCGTCTATGGCCGCGTCCCAATCAACCAATATGTCACCGCCGGCGGCTACTCCGATACCATCACGGTCACTGTCACCTATTAAGCTCGGAAATACGTGAGGATATCCGAATGCATATAAGCAAACCTTTCTTCTACAAACTGCTACTGTCCATACTAACCCTACTCGGCCTGGCCGGCTGGGCCACCGCCTCCAACCTGACCGTCTTTCCGGTGGGCGTCCTGCTCAATGCCCAGAAACCGGCAACCGAAATCACGGTACAAAATGACGACGCTGCTGCCAAGGTGATCCAACTCGAACTGATGGAATGGCGCCAGCAGAATGGCGAGGACATCTACACGCCGAGCCGCGACCTGCTGCTCAACCCGCCTGTGTTCACATTGCAGCCCGGCAAATCCCAACTGATACGCCTCGGCCTCGACAAGCCGGGCAAAAATATGGAAGAACTCGCGTATCGCCTCTATATCAACGAGGTGCCGCCTCCGCCCAAACCTGGCTTCACCGGTCTGCAGATGGCCTTGCGCATCGGTATCCCGGTGTTCGTCGAGCCCGACCAACCCGGCAAGTCCAAATTGGAATGGCAAGCCAGCAGGGATAACGATGGCAACATCAACCGGACATGGAACCGATCCGCCACGAGGGCCGCGAATATTACCCGCTGGCCGCAGTGCCCGGCCTCTCCTTTTACATCGACCAGGAAAAACAACAACTCATCCTGGAAGCGCCGCCCAAGGTCTTCTTTCCGACCCGGCTGACGGAACGTCGCGGCTTCATTGCAAGCACGCCGCCACCCGACCCGGGCGCGTTCTTCAACTACGATTTCTCTGCCGATCACACGCAGGGCAGCCGCACCAACCACAGCGGCCTGCTGGAACTTGGCGCCTTCAATCGCTTCGGCGTCGGCACCGCCACCATGCTCTGGCGTGACACAGAGGAGGTGAACAATCTGATCCGACTCGACACGACCTGGACCCGCGATGACCCGGAGGACATGACCCGGTTACGCTTGGGAGATACGATCGGCCGTGCCGGCAGCTGGGGCCGCGCGGTGCGCTTCGGCGGCATCCAGTGGGGTAGCAGCTTCGACACCCAGCCCGGCTTTATCACCATCCCGCTGCCTTCCGCCAGCGGCGAAGCGGCACTACCCTCGACTGTCGATGTGTTCGTCAACAACGCCCGCCGCCTGAGCCGCGATATCCCGGCCGGGCCATTCGAAATCGAGAACGTGCCGGTGGTCACCGGCCAGGGCGATGTGCAACTGGTCGTCACCGACCTGCTGGGTCGCCAGCAAATCATCACGCAATCCTATTACGCCAGTTCGAATCTGCTGCGCGCCGGTTTGAGCGACTATTCCTTTGAAGCCGGCTTCATCCGCAACAATTACGGCATCGACAGTGACGACTACGGCCGGCTGGTCACCAGCGCGACCCATCGCTACGGCGTCACCGATTACTTCACGCGCGAGCTGCGTGCCGAACTGCTGAGCGATCAACAGACGGCCGGCATCTCCGCCGTCTATCTGTGGCCATCGCTCGGCACGGCCAATGCCTCCTTCGCGCTCAGCCACGGCCCGGAAGGCGACGGCGAACTACTATCGTTCGGCTTTCAGCGGCAGGCACGGCGCATGAGCTTCACCGCGCAAAGCCGCTATAACAGCCGGGATTTTGCCCAGATCGGCCTGACGCCCGGACCGTCGAATCCAAAGCTGTCGCATTCGGCCAGCATCGGTTATTCCACGCCGGGATACGGCGCCATCTCGCTCTCCTACCTGAACCAGTCCTACTGGGGGCAACAGGACAACGAAATCTTCTCGGCCAACTACAGCGTCAACCTTGGCGGCGATTACTTTTTCACGCTACAGGCACTGGAAAGCCGCAGTGAGAACACTAACCGCAGCCTCGGTTTGAGCATCACGCGCGCGTTCGGCGCGAACACCACCGCCAACCTGCGCCATACTCACCAGACCGCCGGCGACAGCTCCGCCGTGCAAATCCAGCGCAATCTGCCAGTAGGGCCGGGTTTCGGCTACAACCTGCTGAGCGAGGAAGGCATCAACCGCCGGCATGAAGCTCGCGGTTACTGGCAAACCGATATCGGGACCTATAGCGCCGAAGCCTCGAAAACCTCTAATGCTTCCACCTACCGCTTCGGCGCCCGTGGCGGCCTCGCCACCATGGGCGGCGGTGTGTTTGCCAGTCGCACCATCAGCGACAGCTTTGCCGTGGTCAAGACCGGCGATTATCCCGACATCACCATCTATGCCGAGAATCATCCGGTCGCAAAAACCGACAGCAGCGGCATGGCCATGGTGCCGCGCCTGCGCGCCTACGACCGCAACTCCATCAGCATCGACGCCGGCGAACTGCCGCTGGACGCCGAAATCGACACCCTGCGCCAAGAGGCCATCCCTTATCTGCGCAGCGGCATCTTCGTCGATTTCCCGGTCAAGCCCTCGCGTGGTGCCACCATCCGCATTACACTGGAAGACGGTAGCCCGATGCCGTCCGGCGCCATTATCCGCATTGCCGGTTTGGAGGAAGAGTTTCCTGTCGCCATGCGCGGCGAGACCTTCCTGACCGGTTTGCAGGAAAACAATGAGTTGATCGCTTCCTGGAACGGGCTGGAATGCCAAATTTCACTAAACATTCCGGCGGATGCCGGCCCCTTGCCCGATCTGGGCAGCTTTGTCTGCAAGGGAGTCAAACCATGAACATGAAACTGGCGGGATGTTTTCTCCTGTTTTGCCTGAGCTGGCTGCCACAGAACAGCTGGGCATTGTGCCTGGGCTGCACATGCAGCGTGGATTACGCGAACAACATCGCCTTCGGCAACTACAACCCCTTTTCCGGCAGTAATATCGACATCACCGGCGAAATCCGGGTGCGCTGTTATTCACTGGTCACTCTCCTCGCCAGCATCAATCTCAAGCTTAGCAAAGGCTCCAGCAGCACTTACACGCCCAGAACCATGACATCCGGCAGCAACACCCTGAACTACAACCTCTATACCGATGCCAGCCGAACCCAGATTTGGGGTGACGGGACCAACAGCACTTACATCGTCAGAGATTTCCAACTTCTGGGACTGATTGCCTACTTCACCACCGACACCGTCTATGCCCGCCTGCCGGCGGGCCAGACCAGTGCCGCCGTTGGCAGCTATAGCGACACCATCACCCTCACGGTCGAATATTGAATCGACTCAGGCCGGTTTCTGTAGCAACTGCATGATGAACTCCCACTCGCGCGGATCCACCGGCGTGATGGAGAGGCGATTGCCGCGCTGCAGGATGCGCATGGTTTCCAGTTCGGGATAGCTGCGCAATTCCTTCAGGCTCAGGAGCCGGGTCTTGCGCACCAGCTTGACATCGACGTTGACCCAGCGCGGGTTTTCCGGCGTCGATTTGGGGTCGTAATACTTGTGCCCCTCGATGAATTGCAGGCGGTCCGGATAGGCCAGCTTGCTGACTTCAACGATGCCGGCGATGCCAGGTTCGTCGCAATTGGAATGGTAGAAGAAGGCCAGGTCACCCAGTTTCATCTGGTCGCGCATGAAATTGCGCGCCTGATAGTTGCGCACGCCATACCAGTCCACGGTTTGATTGGGGAAGGATGCAAGATCGTCGATCGACACATCCGCAGGCTCGGATTTCATCAGCCAGTATCGCATTCGGTACCTCGATTTTTCAGGATATTCTCAAATGGGCAAAGTTGTCCGTATCATAGCGTATTCGTTCACCAGACACGCACGCGAAAGTCTCCAACATGGCACGTAACGTTCTCGGCACCTCATTACAAACCTGCAGTCTCGATCCTCTCACCGGCTTCACCCGCAACGGCTGTTGCGAAACCGGTCCGGAAGATACCGGCAGCCATACGGTATGCGCCCAGGTCACCGAGGAGTTTCTGGCGTTTTCGCTGATGCAGGGCAACGATCTTTCCACGCCGCGGCCGAAATACGGCTTCAGCGGGCTGAAGCCGGGCGACCGCTGGTGCCTGTGCGCCTCGCGCTGGGTGGAAGCGGCCGAGGCCGGCATGGCGCCGCCGGTGATTCTGGAAGCGACGCACGAAAAGGCGCTGGAGATCGTAAGCCTCGCCGACCTCAAATATCACGCGCTGCGCTGAATTTCCGCCGCGCCATCGGCGCTAGACAAATCCTGGACAAAACAAAGCCGCGAGATCTCGCGGCTTGGATAAATGTCCCCACGGTAAATGCCCAAGCCAGCATCCTGAACCAAAGGTTCAAGTGGTCACAGTCTCAAGTGCTTCAGGCTCACCCGCAGATTTGGAGCGAGCACACCGCGACTTGATGGACCGCAACCGATGCCAGAGACTAGTTCAAGGAATATATAACCTGAACACTACCGCAGGGAGCAAACTGACGGGCTGGTTTATAGTGCCTTTGCTACCAGCCGGTTGAATTGGTCGATGACTCGAATCCTAGAACAATTTACCGCTTGCTGCATCAAGCGCTTCATCAATCTGTTCCTGCATGAGATCGATTCTACGCTTGTAATCGCCGATGTCAAAATTGCCATGTTTGGCGCTCAGCAATTCGTGCGTGATATTGAGCGCCGCCATGATGGCGATGCGCTCGACGCCGACGATCTTGCCGCTCGCCTGGATGTCCTTCATCTTCTTGTCGAGATAATTGACGGCGCTGATCAGGCTGGCGCGTTCCTCCTCCGGGCAGGAGACGGTGAACTCGCGCCCCATGATATTGACATCGACGCCACGCACTTCGCTCATACCGACTCCTCAGGCAATCGCTCGATGATGGCTTCCAGACGGCTGCTCACCACGTCCACATTCTCTCTCAACTTCTTGCTTTCGCTTTGTGCCTGCACCAACTCCTGACGCAAGGCGGCGTTTTCCGTCCGCAGATTCTGAGTCAGCTCGATGAGCTTAGTCAGTTTGGCTTCAAGGCTTTTGAGGTCGGCATCCATGCTGGCACTATAATTTGGAAAACCCTGCAAGGTCAACAGCTAAGCGAGATTTATGAAAGTGATTCAACATCTTCGAAAATATTTTTTGGCAGGCAGGGAATGAATAACTTATAATCGCTCCAAGTTGTCAGGTGCCCCGATTTCTTTTCTGAATGACGGGTGAAACTGGGAAACAGGTGCGTTTCGTTACGACAAAACAATGCCTGTGCTGCCCCCGCAACGGTAAGCGAGTCTTTTTGCCAAACAGCCACTGTGATGATGTCGGTCATGGGAAGGCGGCAAATTCGGTGTCACCACCATCTCGCGAGCCCGGAGACCGGCCTGCGCAACCAAGCATGGAAATACCGCGGGGTGATGGTATGGGCGCGTGACAGGCAGGTTCGCTGACAAGCAATCTACCTCATCCGTTTTCTACAAACCTCCCGGTATTTCTCTTAATGAACTGACACATGCGGGGTCGCGTGTGATTAAGGGAAAACAATGAACAGAACTACCATCGCGGGCATGATTGCCCTGCTCTTTACTACTCCAGTTTCAGCCGCAGATAACATCCATCTCGACGAACTCGTCGTCACCGCCAGCCGCACCGAACAGTCTCGCGACAACCTGTTGCGCGATGTCACCGTGATCGGCCGGGAAGAGATCGAACGCGCCGGCGCTGCTTCACTCACCGATTTATTGCGTTCGCAGCCCGGCGTACAGATATCCAGCAACGGCGGCGCCGGCACCGCCAGCAGCATTTATCTGCGCGGCACTAATGACCAGCATCTGGTGGTCTTGGTCGATGGTTTGCGCATCAATTCAGGTACGCTCGGTAGCACTGCGTTCGAGAACCTGCCGCTCGGCCAGATCGACCGCATCGAGATTCTGCGCGGCCCCGCTTCCAGCCTGTACGGGGCCGATGCCATCGGCGGCGTGATCCAGATCTTCACGCGCAAGGGCGAAGCCGGCAAACCGCTGTTGCATGCCGCTGCAGGCTTCGGCAGCCATGACACCAAGACCGGCGAGGCCGGCATCAGCGGCGGCATCGGTGCACTCAGCTACGGTTTGAACATCAGCAGCCTGGATACCAACGGCTTTTCCGCCAAGCGCATCCGCGGCAACAACATCGACGCTGACGACGACGGCTACCGCAATCTCAGCGCCTCGGCCTATCTGGAGCTCGCCCTGAAAGAAGGCCACAGCTGGGGCCTGCAGTTCTTCGAGAGCCGGGGTCGCCATGAATTCGACAACGGGTTCGACAACTACGGCAACCAGACCCAGCAGGCCTACGCCTTCACCAGCAAGAACCAGTTCACCGATTTCTGGCACAGCACCTTCAAGCTGGGCATGGGCGTGGACGACAGCGACAGCCACGACAAGCCCAGTAGCTGGAACCCCACCGGGGTCAGCAAATACCGCACCGAACAGCAACAGCTCAGCTGGCAGAACGACCTCCAACTGCCGCTCGGCCTGCTGACGCTGGCGTATGAACGGCTGGAACAGGACGTCAACAGTAAAAGCAACCCCGGTTCAAAGTTCAGAAAAGAGCGAAACAACGACAGCTTTCTCGCCAGCTATCTGCTCGACCACGGCCAACATTCCCTGCAGCTCACACTGCGCGAGGACCACAACTCGCAATACGGCAACCACACCACCGGCGGTGCCGGCTACGGCTACCGCATCGCACCGGCATGGCGCGTGACCGCGAGCTATGGCAGTGCCTTCAAGGCACCCACCTTCAACCAGCTGTATTTCCCCAACTTCGGCGATCCGGAGCTGAGTCCGGAAAAATCGGACAATGTCGAAGCCAGCCTCAGATACAGCGGACCGCAGGCCAATCTCAGCCTGACCGTGTTCGAGAACAAGATCAGAAACCTGATCGCATTCTCCGGCCCAGCCACCACCGGCTGCACGTTCTCCGGTTTCTGCCCGGTCAACGTCGGCAAGACCACGATACCTGGCGCCACCCTGGAAGGCAGCTGGAACATCGCCGATGCGCTCTTGTTGGCCGGCAATTTCACGGTGCAGTCGCCGCGCGACGAAGAGAACGACAACCTGGCACCACGCCGCAGCAACCGCTACGGCGCCGTCAGCCTGCTGCACAACTGGCGCGACCTGCAATGGGGGGCGGAAATCACCGGCGCTTCGGCCCGCTACAACGATGCGGCCAACACCAAGCGCATGGGGGGATATGCCTTGCTCAACCTGACCGCCAACTACAGCATCACGCCGGAGTGGAAGCTGGAAGCGCGCGCCAACAACATACTGGACAAGGATTACGTGCTCGCCTATACCGGCAACACGCCCACTGCCATCGCCTACAACACGGCAGGCAGCAATCTGTTCGTCGGCTTGCGCTACCAGATGAAGCGCTGATTGCACGGCCGGCCCGGCACGCGTTTTGAGTTAGAATTGCATCAATATTTTTTTAATCAACCAAATAAAGGCTAACCCATCATGTTAACCCTTTCAAAAACCAATCAGATCCTCATCGGCCTCGTCATCGCGCTGCTCGTCATCGCGACCCGCGGCCATCATTTCGCCTCCATCGAACATCTGCCCAGTATCTCGCTGGCGGCCTTCTTCCTGATCGGGCTCTACCTGCGTCCGCTATGGGCTTTCCCCGCTCTGCTCGGTCTCTGTGCCGCACTGGATTTGCATGCGGTCACTTACGCCGGCGTCAGCAATTTCTGCGTGACCCCGGCCTACGGCTTCCTGCTGCCGGCTTACGGCACCATGTGGCTGGCCGGTCGCTGGCTGGCGAAGCATTACAGCTTCACGGTCGGCACGCTGCTGCGCGCCTTCGGCCTCGTTGCCGTGGCAGCCGCCGTCAGCGACCTGTTTTCCAGCGGTGGTTTCTACTTCTTGGGTGGCCGCTATGCCGACCCGACACTGGCGGAATTCGGCACCCGCCTGGTCAAATACTTCCCGTATCAGGTCGAGAGCCTCGCTTTCTGGCTCGGCATCGCGCTGGTGACCCACGTCGCCTTCGCACTGGTCAACCGCGCCGATCGCGCCAAGGCCTGATTCAATAGCCTGATTCAAGAACCTGATTTTGACCGATAGCGAAACCAATGCGCGCCACCAGGCGCGCATGCAGCGCAAAAAAGCGGTGGTGGACGCCAAGATAGAATCCGCCAGCATCGCCAAGGGTATGCTGGTGATTCATACCGGCACCGGCAAAGGCAAATCCACCGCCGCTTTCGGCACACTGGCCCGTGCCCTCGGGCACGGCATGAAGGCGGCCGTGGTGCAGTTCATCAAGGGCCGTTCGGATACCGGCGAAGAAGCTTTCTTTCGCAGTGCCCCCAATCTCAGCTGGCATGTCATGGGCGACGGCTTCACCTGGGAAACCCAGGATGCGGAACGCGACCGCGCCTCCGCGCGCAAGGCCTGGGAACTGGTCTGTGGCTATCTGCAAGACGAAACCCTCAACCTGCTGATTCTGGACGAATTCACCTACGCGCTGAAATACGGCTGGCTGACGATTGAAGAAGTCACCGAAACGCTCCGCCAGCGTCCGGCCATGCAGCACGTCATCATCACCGGCCGCGCCGCGCCGGATGCGCTGATCGAGCTTGCCGACACGGTGAGCGAGATCCATCTGATCAAGCATGCCTTCCAGAACGGCGTGCAGGCCATGCCCGGCATCGAATGGTAAGGGCCTGAACCGCCGCGATGCGCCAAGTAAGCTGTCCCGCCGTCCTCATTTCCGCTCCCGCTTCCGGTCAGGGTAAGACACTGGCCACCGCGGCGCTGACGCGCGCCTGGAAAAACCGCGGCTTCGGGGTGCGGGCCTTCAAATGCGGCCCCGACTTCCTCGATCCGATGATCCTGCAAAAAGCCACCGGCCAGCCGGTCTACAATCTGGACCTCGGCATGTGCGGCAGTGATGATGGCTTGAAACGCCTGCACGCCGCCGCGCAGGAGGCCGATGTCATCATCGTCGAAGGTGTCATGGGCCTCTATGACGGCAACCCTTCCAGCGCAGACATCGCCGCCCGCTTCGGCCTACCGGTGCTGCTCACCATCGATGCTGGCGGCATGGCGCAGACCTTCGGCGCACTCGCCTCCGGCCTCCTAACGTACAAACCCGAGCTGAAGCCGGCCGGCGTACTGGCCAACAAGGTCGGCAGCACCGGCCATGCCAAACTACTGCGTGACAGTCTGCTGCCGCATTTGAGCTGGTTCGGCGCCCTGCCCCGGGATGCAGATTTTGCGCTGCCGGAACGTCATCTCGGCCTGTTCCGCGCCGATGAGATCGATGATCTGGAAGCTCGTATCGAAGCAGCTGCTCGCGCACTGGCCGATTCCGGCGAGCTGCCCCTGCCACCGGCCGTCAGCTTCGAACTCCCGGCCGACGAGGGCCAAGCGCCATTGCTGGCCGGCAAGACTATCGCCGTCGCCCGCGATGCAGCGTTCTGTTTCATTTACCCGGCCAACCTCGACTGGCTGCGCGAGATGGGCGCAAAAATCGAATTCTTTTCACCCCTGCACGACCAGGCTCTGCCGGATGCCGACGCCTACTGGCTGCCCGGCGGCTATCCGGAACTGCACCTTGAAGCGCTCGCCGGCAACACGGCCATGCGCGATGCGCTCCGCCGCGCATGGCAACAAGGCAAACCGATACTGGCGGAATGCGGCGGCATGATGGCGCTGACGGAGAGCATTGATGAGCAACCGGCTTTCGGCCTGTTGCCGGGGATCTGCCGCATGCATGACCGTCTGCAAGGCCTGGGTGTCATGCAGATGGAACTGCCTGCCGGCAAACTCGGCGCGCATGTGTTCCACTATGGCAGTTTCGAGACTGGCCTGACGCCGGTCACCACCATGCCCAGCCGCTTCGGCAAACCCGAGCATGTCTACCGCCACGGCAGCCTGCAGGCGAGTTTCCTGCATTTCTATTTCGCTTCCAATCCGCAGGCAGCCGCCAGCCTGTTTCTGCCGGATTCACACAAAACATGAGCGCACACCGCTATTCCGATGCCGAAATCGCCGCGATCTACCGCGTAATTGAAGAGCGGCGCGACATGCGGCATTTTCTGCCGACGCCGGTAGCGCCGGAAGTGCTCGGCAGACTGCTGACCGCCGCACACCACGCGCCCAGCGTCGGCCTCATGCAGCCCTGGCGCTTCATCCGCATCACCGACCAGGAACTTCGCCACAACATCCACCGGCTGGTCGATGCCGAGCGCGTGCGCACCGCGCAGGCCATCGGCGAATACGAGAACACGGCGCGCATGGCCGAATTCCTGCGGCTCAAGGTCGAGGGCATCCTCGATTGCGGCGAACTGCTGGTGGCGGCGCTATGCGACAAGCGCGAACAGCACATCTTCGGCCGCCGGACGCTGCCGGAAATGGACCTGGCCTCGGTCAGCTGCGCCATCCAGAACATGTGGCTGGCCGCACGGGCGGAAGGCCTCGGCATGGGCTGGGTGTCGATCTTCGAGCCGAAGGAGCTGGCACAGCTGCTCGGCATGCCGGACGATGCGAAACCGGTCGCCATCCTCTGCCTCGGTCACGTCAACAGCTTCTACAAGGAACCGATGCTGGTCGAAACCGGCTGGAGGACGGCAAGACCGTTGCAGAACATGGTGCTGGAGAACGGCTGGGACAGCAAGAAATGAGGTATCCGCAGCGCATCGTCTGCCTGACCACCGAGCCGACCGAAGTGCTCTATCTGCTGGGCGAACAACATCGTATCGCCGGCATTTCCGGCTTCACGACGCGCCCCGCCATCGCGCGCAAGGAGAAACCCAAGGTCGCCGCGTTTACTAGCGCCAACATCGACAAGATACTGGCGCTGGACCCCGACCTCGTGCTCGGGTTCTCCAACCTGCAGGCTGATATCGCGGCCGAACTGGTACGCGCCGGCGTCGAAGTGCATATCTTCAACCAGCGCTCAATCGCGCAGATGCTTAACATGGTCATGACCGTCGGCAGCCTGGTCGGCGCCACGGACAAGGCGACCGCGCTGGTCGCCGATCTGGAGAAAAAAATCGAACGGGCGCGCGACATCGCCAGCGAATTTACGGCCAGACCCGTCGTCTATTTCGAGGAGTGGAACGACCCACTGATCAGCGGCATCCGCTGGGTCAGTGAACTGATCGGGATTACTGGCGGCAGCGACTGCTTCGCCGAGCTGGCGCAGCACAAGGACGCAAAAAGCCGCGTCATCACCGACCGGGACGAAGTCATCCGGCGCAATCCGGACATCATCATCGGCTCCTGGTGCGGCAAGAAATTCCAGCCGGAACAGCTAATGCAGCGTCGGGGCTGGGATGCCATCAAGGCAGTACAAAATGGCTTCGTGCAGGAGATCAAGTCCGCCGATATCTTGCAGCCCGGCCCGTCACTGATCACGGCAGGATTGCCGCAACTGCAGGGCATCATTCAACGCTGGAATGTAGCGCAGACTTTCAGGAAGCATTGGGATTAGATGCGATTAAGGAAGGCATTAAAGCCATGAGCACGACACTGATTCTGGGCGGCGCCCGCTCCGGCAAGAGCGCCTGCGCCGAAAGACTAGCGGAGCAAAGCGGGCTCGACGTCACCTATATCGCCACGGCCCAAGTCTACGACGACGAATTCGCCGCGCGCATCCGCCACCATCAGGAGCGGCGCCCGCCACACTGGGCCTTGGTCGAGGAGCCGCACTATCTGGCACAAGCGCTGCAAGCGAATGCCGCTGAGCAACGCTGCATCATCGTCGATTGCCTGACGCTGTGGCTGGCACAGTGGATCTGCAAGGACTGCAATCCGCCTGCCGAATCCAGCTGGCAGACCGAGCGTGCTGCTTTGCTGGAGGTGCTGCCAAGCCTGCCGGGGAAAATCATTCTGGTCAGCAATGAAGTCGGCATGGGCATCGTGCCGCTGGGCGAGATCAACCGCCGTTTTCAGGACGAGCAAGGCCGCTTGAATCAACAGATTGCGGCCATTGTGGACAATGTCAGCTTTGTAGCGGCCGGACTACCGTTAAAACTTAAATAAATAAACATAAAAGGATCTCAATGAAAAAGGCTTACCTGACACTCTTTGCGCTAATGTCTATGCTGGCACCTTTGGTTGCCCAAGCGCACGTACCATATTTAAAACCCAACCAATTCAACGTCACGCACCATCGCTTGACCATTGAGTCTTCTTTCACCGAGTTTCCGTTTCAGGCAGATTTTGCCATGGACTCACCGAACTTTACGATCACTTCACCTAAAGGCATGACGTCTGCAATCACACCGATCGCAAGAACCAAAGCTGCTGTTTATCTTGAACCGGAACTTACTGAAAAAGGCACTTACCGGATCAGCACCGGACCAAGAATCGGGCCTGTATACAAAGCCGTTGAAGCCACCGATGGCAAGCTGTATTTTGCAGACGATATGAAACGCGTAACTGGCAAGGCCACTTCGCTGGCTTACTATAGTTATGCCGATACGTATATTTTCAAGGATGATCAAAAATACGAGGCCAAACCTTTTAACAAGGGTGTGGAAATTATCCCGCTGACTTCGCCAAATGGCCTGATGCCAAGTGGTGAGTTAAGCTTCCGGGTACTGGAAAATGGTCAACCGGTGCCAAACGCGCGCATCATCGTGGTAGCAGACAACGAGCACTATCTCCAGCACAGGATAGGCGACCTGTATGATGTTGATAACATCAGAGAATCCAATATTGTGGCTAACCCACAGGGTGAATTTACCTTTCAGCCACAGAAAGCGGGGCTGCATTTCTTGTTTGTCACCATACACCACCAGATCAATGAGAAATTATGGGAAAGCCATAATGCATCTTTGACGCTGGAAGTGAATTTACCTCCGGAAACACAGAACAAGCCTTGAAGTTCTACGCTCTCGAACTAACTCACACAAGTGTGCAGGCGTTCGCGCCAGACCATCAATGTTGTAGCAAGTTAATCGATCGATAAACCTACAGGCAAATAAGGCGCGAGCGCTGACCAATCGAGATGCTGTTCGACGCTGTCCGCCAGCCGGTCCAGCCCGTCCTCGCGCAACCGCTCGTAATCGAACCGCGACCCGGCGGACGACAGCCCCGCCCATTGCAGCCAGGCCGCACACGATTCCGCACTGTCGAACAGGCCATGCAGATAGGTGCCGGCAATTTGATCATCTTCCGAGATCGCGCCTTCAGGCGCACCATCGACCAGTAGCGCCGGCCGATTCAAGGCAGCACCGCTGCTGACCCCCATGTGAATCTCATAACCGCTGACGGCGGCATCGGCGAACGCCAGTCTGGCCCGTACCTGCGCCAGCCGCTTTTCCGGCATCAGCGTGGTTTCCATGTCGAGCCAACCCAGTCCAGGGCTGCTGCCAACGTCGCCTTCCAGCGCCTGTGGGTCATGAATCTCGCGGCCCAGCATCTGGAATCCGCCGCAGATGCCGAGCAGCTTGCCGCCATAGCGCAGGTGGCGCGCGATGGCCTGCGGCCAGCCGCTGGCGCGCATCTGCGCCAAGTCGCCACGCACGTTCTTGCTGCCCGGCAGGATGATGAGATCGGCCGGCGGAATCGCCTCGCCCATGCGGACAAACTGAAAATCCACCTGCGGATGCAGACGCAGGGCATCGAGGTCGGTATGGTTGGAAATGTGCGGGAATACCGGCGCGATGACGCGCAGCACGGCATGCCCCCTCCCCCTGCCGGGGGGAGTGCGGGGGTTGGAAGTATGCCAATCCAACAGTTCACCCCCATCCCGGCCTTCCCCCTGGCAGGGGGAAGGTGGCAGCGGCACGGCGTCCTCCGCTTCGATATGCAAGTCGTGCAAATAGGGCAAAACGCCGAGTACCGGCTTGCCGGTCGTTTGCTCCAACCAGTCGAGACCGGATTGCAGCAGCGCGATATCGCCGCGGAAGCGGTTGATGACAAAGCCGATCACGCGCTTGCGCTCACTCTCCGACAGCAAGGCCAGCGTGCCGACGATGTGCGCAAAGACGCCGCCGCGGTCGATGTCCGCCACCAGGATGACCGGACAATCCACCGCCTCGGCAAAGCCCATGTTGGCGATGTCGTTCTGCCGCAGATTGATCTCGGCCGGGCTGCCGGCCCCTTCCACCACGATGCAGTCGTATTGCGCGCCCAGCCGCCGGTAGGAATCGAGCACGGCGCGCATCGCTGTCGGCTTGTAGGCATGGTAGCCGGTCGCCTCCAGATTGCAGACCACCTTGCCCTGAATGATGACCTGGCAACCGGTATCGGAATTGGGCTTGAGCAACACCGGATTCATGTCGGTGTGCGGCACCAGTCCGCAGGCCTGTGCCTGCACTGCCTGCGCCCGACCGATCTCGCCGCCGTCGACGGTGACGGCCGAATTCAGGGCCATGTTCTGCGGCTTGAAGGGGGCGACAGCGACCCCCCTGCGGTACAATACCCGGCATATTCCAGCAACGAGCGTACTCTTGCCCGCGTCCGAAGTCGTGCCCTGAACCATCAATGTTTTCATATCCGGATTATCTCATAGTGCCCGCCATGGCCCTCGTCGCCGTGGCGCTGGATTACGTGCTGGGCGAAGCGCGCCGCTATCATCCGCTGGTCGGTTTCGGCCGGCTGGCGAACAGGCTCGATACATGGCTGAATCAGGCCAGCCGTCAGCACCGGCCGACACAGCGCCTGACCGGCAGTCTGGCCCTATTGTTGCTGCTCAGCCCTTTTGCTCTGCTGGCCTGGTGGCTGTGCAATCTGCAGCCGTTCGGCATCGTCGTCAACACCCTGCTGCTTTACTTCGCCCTCGGCCACCAAAGCCTGCACCAGCATGCCCATGCCGTCACGCAGGCGCTGGAAAACCATGACGAGGGGCAAGCCAGAACCGCCGCATCATGGATGGTGAGCCGCGATTCCGCCGCCATCGAACCGGTGCCCGCCACCATCGAATCCGTGCTGGAGAACGGCAATGACGGCGTATTCGGCGCACTGTTCTGGTTCTTCGTACTGGGCGGCGCCGGCGCCTTGCTGTTCAGGCTGGTCAACACGCTGGATGCCATGTGGGGCTACAAAACGCCGCGTCATTACTATTTCGGCTGGGCGGCCGCGCGGCTCGATGACGTACTGAACTACATCCCGGCCCGGCTGACCGCAATCACCTATGCCCTGCTCGGCAAGACCCGCACCGCATTACGCTGCTGGGCCAGCCAAGCACCGGCGTGGGAAAGCCCCAACGCCGGCCCGGTCATGGCTGCAGGTGCCGGTGCGCTGGATATCAAACTGGGCGGCGCCGCCCGCTATCAAGGCGAATGGCATGAGCGTCCGCAACTAGGCTCCGACAAACAGCCGATTGCCGCCGACATCGGTCGCGCACTGATGCTGGTCAGGCACGGCGTCTACCTGTGGCTGCTGCTGTCTCTGTTGCTGTCTTTATTGATAGCCGGTATCGCCCATGCTTGAACACGGCGGCAATCTGACGGCAGCAGCGCAGCAATACGGCATTGCGCTGGACGACTGGCTTGATCTGTCCACCGGCATCAATCCGCACGGCTATCCGGTTCCGGCCATGCCGCCAGCGGCGTGGCAACGATTACCGCTGGAGGATGACGGTCTGGCCGAAGCCGCCTGCGCCTGTTACGGCTGCCGCTACGCCCTGCCGACCGCCGGCTCGCAGGCCGCGCTGCAGGTGCTGCCGCAACTGCGCAATGGTCCTCAGTTCAAGGCACCGGCCAGAGTCGCCATGCCGCAGCTGATGTATCAGGAGCATGCCAAAGCCTGGCAGCGACACGGACATGAAGTGCTGCGCTTCGATACCCATCCGGATCAGGATGTGCTGAGCCAGGCTGACGTACTACTACTGTGCAATCCCAACAACCCGACCGGGACGCGATTTACAGCAGAACAACTGCTGGGCTGGCATGCCGAACTGGCACAGCGCGACGGCTGGCTCATCGTCGACGAAGCCTTCATGGATGCAACTCCGGAACACAGCATCGCGCGGCACGCCCATCTCGACGGCTTGTTCGTGCTTCGTTCTCTCGGCAAGTTCTTCGGACTGGCCGGTGCGCGGGTCGGTTTTCTGCTGGCGGCAGAAGCGATGCTGCAAGCGACGCAGGAGATCATCGGCCCGTGGTCCGTCGCCGGCCCGAGCCGCCATGCAGCCAAAACGGCACTTGAAGATCAGGCTTGGCAGCATCGCAGCAGACAACAGCTACTTGCCAACAGCCAACGACTCGCCAACCTGCTCACGCAACAAGGCCTGCAACCGACGGGCGGCACCGCGCTGTTTCAGTTCGTGCTTACGCCGGACGCCGCAGAATGGCATCAGCACTTGGCAAAACAAGGCATCTGGGTGCGACTATTCACGGATGTAGCGGCATTGCGGTTCGGCCTGCCGCCGGCAGATAGCTGGAATCGATTGCGCGATGCGCTTCAGACTTGATTTGGCACAGAGAGCACAAAGGGAGAATATCTGTAGAAAAGCTGATGGTTTGAGATGGGATTTATCCGTTTTTATTGGCGGTTAAATCAAAGGTTTTGTAGTTGGTTTTTCTCTGTGTTCTCTGTGAGCTCTGTGGCTAACTTGATGTTTTTTAATAGCTAGGCATTGATGCGAAGCACTCTCGGCACCTCGCCCTTGAACTCCAGCTGCGTCACGCTGCCGTGATCGACCGCGATGCGGAACAACCGTTTCAGGGGCAGGTTCAGGGTTTCTGCGATGAGGGCGCGAATCAGGCCGCCGTGCGTCACCACCAACAGATTCTTGCCATGGAAGTGACTGCTCACATCCTCAACAAAGCTCTTGGCGCGTGCATGCAACTGGCTGAAGGTCTCGCCATTGGGCGGCGCCAGATTGGCGTAATCATTGGCCCAACGGTCGAACGGCTCGCGCGGGATATCATCCCACGGCAGCATCTCCCAGTCGCCGAAATGCAACTCCTTCAGCCGCTCATCCAGCCGGATTCCTTCTGATGTCACCCGCAGGCCATCCGCCGCGCACAAGGCCTGCGCCAGCTGATGACAGCGCCGCAAAGGGCTGGCATAGACCGCATCGAACTCATTACCGCGCAACTTCTGCAGCAACGCCTGCGACTCCGCCTCGAAGCTCGACGAGACCTCGACATCGCTCTGACCGTAACAGATGTGCGGCGCGACGTTCAGCGTGGTATGGCGGATCAGCGTGATTCTCATGACTTGCAGACTAGAACGTCAGGGCGATGCTGGCCAGCAGCCCGAGATAGAACGCGACCTCCGTCAACTGCTGCATGGCGCCGAGACAATCACCGGTATAACCGCCGATGCGCGACCGGATCTTGGCACTGAACCAGAACCATACCAGCGTGACCGGCACCAGTGCGGATAACAACCGGATGTCCAGCAAGACCAGCGGCAACAGCCCGAACACAGCGGCGACCAGCAACTCGCCGGGCGTGATCTGCGTCGCCAGCGGCTTGGCTTTGCCCTCGGGCTTGACGTAAGACTGGGTGGCGATGACCAGCGTGGCGCAAAAGCGGCTGAGCGCGTGGCCCGCAACCAGAGCCAGCGGAATCATCGCCGCCGACAGATGACTGAGCGCCTGAAACTTGATCAGCAGCGCCAGCACGATGGCGATGGCACCATAGCTGCCGACCCGCGAATCGGTCATGATAGTAAGCACCTGCTCCTTCTCCCAGCCTCCGCCCAAGCCATCAACCGCATCCGACAGGCCGTCTTCATGAAATGCGCCGGTCAGGAGCAAGGTCGCGACCATGCTCAACAGCACGGCCAGTTCCAGCGGCAGCAGGAAATCGCCGAGCCAGAACACCAGCGCTCCGAAAGCACCAACCAGCAGGCCGACCAGCGGAAAATAACGAGTCGACCGCGCCAGATCGGCCTCATCATAATCAGGGAGCATCAACGGCACACGGGTGAAAAACACCAGCGCGGTCTTCAGCAAACGCCACTGACGGATCAGGCATTGCATGCCTAGTCCTCCCGGCCTGAGACATGGGCCGATTCGAACGAGGCCATGTCGTTGAGGAAATTGACTGCCGCCTGCAACAGCGGATAGGTCAGCACAGCGCCGGTGCCCTCGCCCAGCCGCATACCGAGCTGCAGCAAGGGTTTGGCCTTGAGGTGCTGTAACAAGGCCGCGTGACCAGCCTCATCGGAACAATGGCCGAATACGCAATAATGCATGACTGCCGGCTCCAGCCTGCTGGCCACCAGCAGAGCCGTGGTCGCGATGAAGCCGTCGACCAGAACCATACAGCGGTGCTGCGCCGCCGCCAGTATCGCACCCACCATCATGGCGATCTCGAAACCGCCAAAGGTAGCCAGTACCTTTAACGGCGTATCGAGGCCTTGATGCAGTTTGACCGCCTGTTCGATAACGGCCGCCTTGTGCTGCACGCCGGCATCATCCAGCCCGGTACCACGGCCGACGCAGTCGCGCACCGGCAGACCGCAAAGCACCGCCATCAAGGCAGCGGCCGAAGAAGTGTTGCCGATGCCCATCTCGCCGAATACCAGCACATTACTGCCGGCCGCCACCTCCTGCTCTACCAGTCGCGCACCGGCTTCCAGCGCCTGCCGGCACTGGCTTGCCGTCATGGCCGGCTGCCGGGCGAAGTTACGCGTCCCCATCGCCACCTTGGCATCGATCAGCTGCGGATTGGGCGCGAAAACATGATTCACGCCGGCATCGACCACCCGCACCGCCATGCCATGCTGTTTGGCAAAGACATTGACGCCGGCCCCGCCAGCAAGGAAATTCATCACCATCTGCTGCGTTACCGCCTGCGGATATGGGCTGACACCGGCCTCGACGATACCGTGATCGCCGGCGAACACCATGACCACTGGCCGCTGGAGCTGCGGCGACAGACTGCCCTGCACCAGCCCGATCTGTAGCGCCAATGATTCCAGCCGACCGAGGGCGCCAAGCGGCTTGGTCTTCTGGTCGATCTTCGCCTGCAAGGCGTGCAGCAAACAGCTGTCCGGAACGGTGATATTGAAATTCATGCCTGAAAAACCCGAATGAGATCTGCGAGCATACGCGAGCAAGGGCATTTTTTGAACCACCCCGATCAAATCAAACTTCTTTCGCAGGCACATGACACGAAACGATTTAGTTTGCTATAATGCGCCCTCTTGTGAGCCTGAGAAGGCGCACGATGATGGCCAGGTAGCTCAGTTGGTAGAGCAGCGGATTGAAAATCCGCGTGTCGGCAGTTCGATTCTGCCCCTGGCCACCAGACATACGACGGCTACCTTTGCGGTGGCCGTTTTCATTTTCCCCGCCTGTTCGGCATATGGCCACGAATGCGCAGCCATCAAAAAGACCTGCCAACATCCATTCCTGTCGCTTACTCGGCTGCACAATCAGATAAAATCACTTATTCTTGAATTCTCACTCATAAGGTATTCCGCATGATCGGTTACAAGGAAATCGAAGCCGGCGATTTAGAAAGCATGCTGGCTACCAGCAAGGTATTGCTGGTGGACGTGCGCAACGACGACGAGGTCGCGCGCGGCATCATCCCCGGTGCGGTACACATCCCGTTGGCGCTGTTGCCGTTGCAGTACGAATCGCTGAACGGCGACGATGCGCTGGTGTTTTACTGCCACAGTGGCATGCGTTCGGCGCAGGCAGCCGCCTTCATCGTCAACAAGGGCCGCAGTAACGTCTACAACCTGCGCGGCGGCGTGCTGGCCTGGGGCAAGGCTGGCCTGCCGTTCGGACAGAAGTAATTCTCTCGGGCGTTTGCTGCTAGAATTTCCTTCATACATTCACTCAAGACAGGCACTCTCATGGATTTCGATAAAGAACTCGACGCACGCGGCCTCAACTGCCCGCTACCCATCCTGCGCTGCAAGAAAGGTCTGGCAGAGATCGAGAACGGCCAGGTGTTGAAGGTCATGACCACCGACCCCGGCGCGGTCAAGGACTTCCAGGCCTTCTGCAAACAGACAGGTCACGAACTGCTGTCGATGGAGCAGTCGGACAGCGAGACCGTGTTCCATATCAAGAAGCGCGCAGCCTGAGGCCGGACAGCATCATGGCCAAGAAACTCGCGCTGATCGCCTCCAAGGGCACACTGGACTGGGCGTACCCGCCCTTCATCCTCGCCTCCACCGCCGCGGCGCTGGATTACGAAGTGCATATTTTCTTCACCTTCTACGGGCTGACCCTGCTGAAAAAGGACATCAGCGACCTCAAGGTGTCGCCGCTCGGCAATCCGGGCATGCCGATGCCGGTGCCCATGCCCAACCTGGTACAGATGATTCCCGGCATGGAGTCAATGGCGACCATGATGATGAAGCAGAAGATCGCCGACAAGGGCGTGGCATCCATCGAGGATTTACGTGCAGCCTGCCTGGAATCAGGCGTCAAGCTGATCGCCTGCCAGATGACGGTCGACCTGTTCGACTTCAAGCCGGAGGATTTCATCGAGGGCATCGAGTTCGGGGGCGCGGCGACCTTCTTCGAGTTCGCCGGCGAATCGGACGTCAACCTGTTTATCTAGACCAATCCGGCAGACAGCAAAAAGCCCTCTCGCGAGGGCTTTTTTGTTTTTCAGCGTTACCCGCCGGCGAGTCACTTCAGCACGTGACCTTCGCTGCGGCGGCGCGCCCAGTTCAACATATACAGCACCAGCGGCAGCATGAGCAGAATACCCGCCGCCATCAGTACATAGGCGCGGTATTCGAAACCGAGCGCAGTCGGCAGAACGTCGAGACCGGCGAAATGCTCCGCCAGCCCGAGCGCCAGCAGCACGGCACCGACGCCATCGAGCAGGATCAGGTTGATCGGCAGCTTGAAAGTCGGTTCCTGTGCCACGGCGGCCTCCGGTCTATTTCAGTCTGGCGAGCTGCGCCTGCAGTTTTTCCAGCGTGGCGCTGAAATCGGCCAGTCGGCTCTTTTCCTGTTCCACCACCGCAGCCGGCGCGCGGGCGACAAAACCCTCGTTGCCGAGCTTCGCGTTGGCCTTGGCGATCTCGCCCTCAAGGCGGGCGATCTCCTTACCCAGACGTTCTTTCTCGGCAGCCACGTCGACTTCGATCTTCAGCATCAGGCGGAAATCACCGACCACCGCGACCGGCGCATCCGCTTCGGGCAGAGCCGCCACGATACCGACCTCGGACAGTTTGGCCAGCGACTGCAGGTAAGGCGCAAAAGTCGCCAGTTCGGCCTGGGGTCCTTCGGCCACCAGCGGCACGCGTTGCGCCGGCGAAACGCCCATCTCGCCGCGCAGACTGCGGCAGGCGTCGACCGCCTGCTTGAGACGTGCGGCCCAGGCCTCTGCAGGCTCGTCGATCTTGGCCGGCTGCGCCTTGGGATAGGCCTGCAGCATGATGGTCTCGCCCTGTGCGCCGGTATAGCGGGATACCGTCTGCCACAGTTCTTCGGTAATGAACGGGATGACCGGATGCGCGAGGCGCAGCACGGTTTCCAGCACGCGCAACAAGGTGCGACGGGTAGCGCGCTTTTGCGCGTCGGTGCCGCCGGCGAGCTGTACCTTGGCGATTTCCAGATACCAGTCGCAGTATTCGTCCCAGACGAACTTGTAGATCGCCTGCGCAACGTAATCGAAGCGGTAGTCGGCAAAGCCCTTCTCGACTTCGGCCTCAGTGCGCTGCAACAGGCTGACGATCCATCGGTCGGCCTGCGAGAAGTCCAGATAACCGTCCGGACCGCAGTCATGCTTGCATTCACCCATGCCGCAATCCTGAGGACTACCATCCTCTCTTTGGCAGTTCATCAGCACGAAGCGTGTGGCGTTCCACAATTTATTGCAGAAGTTGCGGTAACCCTCGCAGCGGTTGAGGTCGAACTTGATATCGCGGCCGGGGCTGGCGAGGCTGGCGAAGGTGAAACGCAACGCATCGGTGCCGAATGCCGGAATACCGTTGGGGAATTCCTTGCGCGTGCGCTTCTCGATCTTCTCCGCATCCCTCGGGTTCATCAGCCCCGTGGTGCGCTTCTTCACCAGGTCTTCGAGGCCGATGCCATCTATCAAATCAATAGGATCGAGCACGTTGCCCTTGGATTTGGACATCTTCTGGCCTTCCGCATCGCGGATGAGGCCGTGCACATAGACGTCCTTGAACGGAATCCTGCCGGTGATGTGCCTGGTCATCATGACCATGCGCGCCACCCAGAAGAAGATGATGTCGAAACCGGTCACCAGCACCGAAGACGGCAGGTATTGCTGCAGCATCCGGTTTTGCGCATCGGTCTCGACGTCACCGGTCCAGTCCAGGGTCGAGAACGGCCACAGTGCGGAGGAATACCAAGTATCGAGCACGTCCTCGTCGCGGGTCAGCTGGCCGGCATAACCTGCTTCGTCGGCCAGGCGGCGCGCTTCTTCCTCGTTGTGGGCGACGAACACTTCGCCGTTGACGCCGTACCAGGCCGGAATCTGGTGGCCCCACCAAAGCTGGCGCGAAATACACCAGTCCTGGATGTTGTTCAGCCACTGGTTATAGGTGTTGACCCAGTTCTCCGGGTGGAACTTGATCTCGCCGTTGGCCACGACTTCCAGCGCCTGTTCGGTGATGGATTTGCCGTCCTTGCCCGGTTTGCTCATGGCGACGAACCACTGATCGGTCAGCATCGGTTCGATGACGACATTGGTGCGGTCACCGCGCGGTACCTTGAGTTTGTGCTTGTCTATCTTGATCAGCAGACCCAAGGCTTCCAGGTCGGCGACGATGGCCTTGCGCGCATCGAAGCGATCCATGCCCTGATATTTTTCCGGGGCATGATGGTTGATCTTGGCGTCCAGCGTCAGAATGGAAATCAGCGGCAGGTTGTGGCGCTGGCCGACGGCATAGTCGTTGAAGTCGTGCGCCGGCGTGACCTTGACCACGCCGGTGCCGAACTCGCGGTCGACATATTCATCGGCAATGATCGGGATCTCGCGATCGGTCAGCGGCAGCTTCACCAGCTTGCCGATCAGGTGCGCGTAACGTTCATCTTCCGGGTGCACCATGACCGCGGTGTCGCCCAGCATGGTTTCCGGCCGGGTCGTCGCCACCACCAGACTATCCGAGCCATCGGCCAGCGGGTAACGGATGTGCCACATGGAGCCGTCTTCTTCCTCGCTCACCACTTCCAGATCGGAAACCGCGGTGTGCAGCTTCGGGTCCCAGTTGACCAGACGCTTGCCGCGGTAGATCAGGCCTTCGTTGTAGAGGCGGACAAAGGTTTCGGTGACGGTCTTCGACAAGCCTTCGTCCATCGTGAAGCGCTCGCGGCTCCAGTCCGGCGAAGTGCCGAGGCGGCGCATCTGGCGCGTGATGGTGTTGCCGGAGTATTCCTTCCATTCCCAGACCTTTTCCAGGAATTTCTCGCGACCGAGGTCATGGCGGGAAACACCCTGTGCATCGAGCTGACGCTCGACGACGATCTGCGTGGCGATGCCGGCATGGTCGGTACCCGGTTGCCACAAAGTGTTGTCGCCGCGCATGCGGTGATAGCGGGTCAAGGCATCCATGATGGTCTGGTTGAAACCGTGCCCCATGTGCAACGTGCCGGTGACATTGGGCGGCGGCAGCAGGATGCAGAAATTGTCCTGTTTGCCCGCATCGGTGCCGGCGGCGTAATAGCCGCGGCTCTCCCAGAACTGGTACCAGCGGTTCTCGATGCCGGCGGGGTCGAAGGATTTTGCCAGCTCCGGTGCCGGCGTATTTTCGGTGGTGTTTTCGGTCGTCATAAGCGCGCGATTTTACCACAGCACCCGCATGACTGCGGCTTTTCGCCGCGCCGGACAGACTCAGGCCAGGAGCCAGATCACCACGGCCACCGACGCCAGCACGATGGTCAAATGCCACAGGCTCCAGCACAGATACTGCCTGCGCAGGCGTTGCGGCGTGTGGTTGGAGAGGATGAACAGCCGGCCGTCGCGCGGCGCGCGCATGATGTGGGTGCCGTTTTGTGCGCGGATCTCGCGGTGCTGCTTTTCAACCTCGCGCACTGCTGCCCGGCGCGCCAGTTCCCACTCCTGCAGATCGATCTCGCCGTCGCCGTCGAGGTCGAAACGCTGATGCAGGGCGGCGCGGTCACGCTTCCATTCCGCCAGCAATGCAGTGACGTCCGCTTTCAGGTCAAGCTGAGAAGCGGCACCGCCAAGCGTGCTGAACTCGCCCAGCGCATAGACCGAATGGCCGAACAGCAACTCCTCGACGCGCCGGTATTGCCCGTCCGTCGTCGTGCGTCGCTCGGCGCCGATAACCTCGGCGTGATCGGGGTCGATGAAACATTGCCCGCTGCCGTCGGTGATCTGGAAGATGCTGTCGCTGACACCCTGGCTCGCCAGCGCCCATTTGTTGCCTTGCCGCTGATAGATGCGAAAGCGGTACCAGATACAGGGAATGCCGCTGACCGGACTGCGGATCTGGTGGCCCTCGTCCGGCACGGCGCGGCCGTGCAATTCGACATAACCTTGCGCGGCCGAACCGATGCGGGAGGTCGGCGTATCGGCGATCAGCCGCTTGCGGTGGAAGCTGGAGGCCCAGGCGAACAGGCTGATGAGGCCGATCAGCCCGACGATCCAGGCCGTCTGCGGCTGCCGTCCGGACTGGATGGCGACCACCAGCAACGCCAGATGGCTGAAGGAGGTGATCAGCCCCGCGTAGTGGCTCCTGAAGCCTCGCAGCATGGAAATCCGGACGTACTCGGACTAACTGGCGAAGCGCTTGCTGATATCGACGTCCTTCAGATCGGCACTGGCGAAGCGCAACAGATCAAACGCGCTGAAACCGAGCAGGCGGGCGACGATGAGGTCCGGGAATTGGGCGATGCGCACATTGTTGATATTGACGCTGTCGTTGTAGAACTCGCGGCGGTCGGCGATGGCATTCTCCAGGCTGCTGATGCGCGCCTGCAGGTGCAGGAAGTGCTCGTTGGCCTTCAGTTCCGGATAGGCTTCGGCGACGGCGAACAGGTTGCCCAGCCCGACGCGCAACGCGCCTTCCGCGGCACCCAGCGCCGCCACATCATGCGCCTCGCGCGCTTCGGCAACGCGCGCACGCGCCTGCGTGACCTTTTCCAGCGTTTCCTGCTCGTGCTTCATGTAATGCTTGCAGGTATCGACCAGTTTGGGCAGCTCGTCATGGCGCTGCTTGAGCAAGATGTCGATGTTCGACCAGGCCTTGGCCACGTTGTTTTTGATGTTCACCAGATTGTTGTAGATCATGATGAAATAAATGCCGACGATGACCAGCAGCACCAGCCCGACGATCCCCATGACGCCCCCTTTGTTTATGGATGGTTTTCCGAGAGTCTACGCGCTCACTTCCGGCTTGTGCAACGCACGTTTTTCGTCCGCCGACTGCGGTGCCGCGACGGTCCCCAGCACATAGGGTCCAACCTTGTCCCAGTAGCGCGAGAAGCGCTTGAGGCGCTTGGCGCTGACCTCGATATCCACCAGCTTCGGCTCCGGATGCCAGGTCGGAGAGAACGGCGTCAGCACGTTCTTCAATTCGCGGTTGGGCGTGTCCTGGGTTTCGATGCGGCCGACTTCGCGCTGCATCAGCACCTCGCGCGTGTCGCCGACCCAGACTTCCACGTTCGGCATCTCGCTCAGGCAATCGGCCATGAACTGCAGGCGATGGATGGACCACTGCTCGTACACCTTGTCATCGAAGATGAATATCTTGGTGAACGGCCGGCGCAGCAAGGGATGCGCCGGCGACAGCATCTCGTCGTGCACCAGCAGGGCGAAGGCATTCAGACCCTGGACCACCGGCAACACCGGCCTGATCGGCGGGAATTGCACCGGCTGCACCGACAGCGTGTCGCTGAACAGACGATCGTGCAGGTTCTCGTAACTGTCGTCGAACGGGCACTGCGCCTTGCAGCCTGCGCAGTAATGTTCGCCGGTGTGACGCGCCAGATTTTCCTTGTCGAAATAATAAGGCTTGGAACTGAACAGCGAGGCCACCCATTGCCAGGAAAGATGATTGGAGGCCTTGTCGCCGTCCAGCAGGTTGGCCTCGTACCAGTCGGCCGCCTCACGCCAGTTTGTCTTGCGCCAGTGCAGGACATAGGCCGCGAACCACAGGCGTGCATGGTTGTGCACGTAGCCGCCCTGCAGCAAATCCCTGATGAAGCCGTCCATGCACGGCAGACCGGTCTTGCCCTTGCGGATATCCTCGGCCAGCGGGCGGCGGCCAATCGCCACCTTCGGCGTCTCCATGTCGGACAGGATATCGTCGCCCTTCAGATACCAGACCTGGCGCCAATATTCACGCCATGCCAGCTGCATGATGAGCTTGCCGCCCCGATCGCCGAACTGCGATTTGACGTGATCGATGACCTCGGCCAGCGAGATGCAGCCGTGGCGCAGATAGGGCGAGAGCCTGGTCACCGCGCCGTTCAGAAAATTACGGTTGCGGCCGTAAGTCAGCGCGTCGATCTCATGCAGGCGCTTGAGCGCCGCCGCGCGACCGCCGACCCAGTCGTCACCGAGGTCTGCCCCCGGGTTCTGCGGAAACATGCGGCGCATGTAGTGCAGGCGTTCCTGACGGTCTTGCGGAATCATCAATTTTCGCGGCTTGGACATGGTATCCGGGGTTCCTTGGCTCTGAAGTCTGTTGCATGACACCCGGCTTGTGGTTATGGTTGGCCGGATGCTGTCGTCATGCCGGGCCGGGTTGCTATGATTTTTTCCAAACGATGATTCTACTGCCGTCCAGCCGTGCGTCTGTAACGCGGCAGACCGCGACACTGACGGATTTTGTCAGCACCGCGCCCGGCGCCGGATTGCAGGCATGCCGCCACTGAAGAGCGGCCGGCGCGGGTGCATGCCACCCTTTGCCGGAAGCTGTTTCTGCGCGAATGCCACGGCGCACAAGCCGCTTATGCATCGGTATTTTTCTGCTAGCATAGAGCGACTAATAACAAGAGGACGCAGACATGATTGAAGCGATCTGGCTTTGGGGCATCCTGGGGCTGATTCTGTTGGCGATGGAGATGATGAGCGAGACGTTCTTCATCCTCTGGTTCGGCATCGCCGCCCTCATCGTCAGCGTCTGTCTCTATTTCTTACCGGAACTGCACGCCGGCTGGCAGTTCCTCATCTTCGCCGCCTTCTCCCTCTGCTCGCTCGCCATCTGGAAGATCTACTACCGCAAGGCGCCGGATATCGACCTCAAGGTGGGCCAATCGCAAGGCGATGAAGTCGGCCGCGTCGGCACCATCGTCGAAGCCGTCAACCGCAAGCAGAACGGCCGCATCCAATTCGCCCAGGGCGTCATGGGCAGCCGTGAGTGGACCGCGATCTCGGAAGAAGAACTCGAGGTCGGCAGCGAAGCGGAAATCACCGCGGTCGTCGGTAACGCACTGACCGTGAAACGCCACCAAGCCAGTCATTAAACCCGGAAAAGGAAAACCTTCATCATGACCGAATTCATGTTCATCCTCATCATCCCGGCCTTCATCCTCATCTGGAAAGGCATCCGCATCGTGCCGCAGGGCGAGGAGTGGGTGGTCGAACGCCTGGGCAAGTTCAGCGCCGTGCTGAAGCCGGGGCTCTCCGTCATCAACCCGATCTTCAGCAAGATATCGTACAAGGTCACGACCAAGGACATCATTCTCGACATACCGGAACAGGAAGTCATCACCAAGGATAACGCTGTCATCCTCGCCAACGCCGTCGCCTTCATCAAGGTCACCAACATCGAGCGCGCGGTCTACGGCATCGACAATTTCGCCGAAGCCATGCGCAACATGGTGCAGACCAGTTTGCGTTCCATCATCGGCGGCATGGACCTCAACCATGCGCTGTCCTCGCGCGACCGCATCAAGGCCGAACTGAAGACCGCCGTGGCGGATGAAGCGGCAGACTGGGGCCTGACCGTGAAATCGGTGGAGATCCAGGACATCAAACCCTCGCCCAACATGCAGCAGGCGATGGAACGGCAGGCCGCTGCCGAGCGCGAACGCGTCGCCGTGGTGACCCAGGCCGAAGGCGAGAAGCAGGCGCTGATTCTGGATGCCGAAGCCCGCCTGGAAGCCGCACGCCGCGATGCCGAGGCACAGGAAGTCGCCGCCAAGGCCTCGGCCGAGGCCATCCGCCTGATCACCGAGGCGGTGAAGGAAAACAACAGCTCCGCCATGTTCCTGCTCGGCGACCGCTACATCCAGACCCTGCAGAAGATGTCGGCCTCCGACAACAGCAAGATCGTCGTCATGCCGGGCGACGTCATCGGCGCCGTCCGCACTCTGGTCGGCGGCAAGTAACCCCTCACTTAAAAAAAGGAGCATCGCATGGACAAATCCTTCTGGGGCATCATCGTCCTCATCGCCGACATCTACGCCATCATCAAGATCGCGCAAAGCTCGGCATCGACCCTGAAAAAGGCATTGTGGATCGTCGGCGTGCTGATTTTCCCGGTGATCGGCTTCATCGTCTGGCTGTTGCTGGGTCCTGGCGGCAGAAAATAAATCCCGGCCTTTCGCCAGCCTGACCGGATCAAATGTCTGACATCACGCCGCAGGCTGGCAGTTGTTTTTACACGAGTAAGGGGCGCCTCGAAAAACCGTCGCGAGCGGTTGGAGGGCAAGGCGCCCGGAGTGCAGTGACCGAAACATATCAAGTAGATAGGCGAGGAAGCGGGCACCGCGCAACGACGCCATCAAACCGCGCAGCAGGTTTTTCGAGATGCCCTAAGGATGACATATGGCAGTAAAAAAACTTCTCAAAGACAATTTCGTGCTGGTGGTCGGGCTGGCGCTGCCTGCCCTGCTCATGATCGGCTTCATGCTCGCGGCCAGCCTGCCCAATGTCGTGTCCGACCCGCCCGAATATGATCTCGTTTTCACCATTCCGGACAACACCAGCCCCAATCTGCCGGTCACGCTCAAACTGACCGTCGACAAAGACGGCTCGCTGAAAGCGCAAGTCACCCCCGTTCGCAAGGAAAACTACGGCTACGGCAACTGGAAAAAGCTCTACCTGTACGAAGCGCGAACGCAGAAGGTGCGGGAACTGCCCTTGCCCTACCCCGCTGACATGGACAAGATCGCCGAGGTCAAAGAGTTTGCCGTGGAAGCGACCCAGGGCATGAAGCTCGACACCGCATCGGAATCGCCGGACGGCTATACGCTCTCCTATGCCGGCTACAGCCATAGCGGGCTGGTCGGCGAGCTGTTCATGGGCAACCGCTATAACAGCGAACCGCGTTTGAGGAAAGGCAGCAGTTCGGTGCGACTGGTTTCCGGCAGCGAGCGTTCCTACTTCTACTACGGCAACATCGAATTCATCGGCTGGGTGGTCGGCCAATGACCGCGCGGCAGGACGCCCTGGTCGAAATAGTCGACACCATCCGTCGCCACAATCTCAGTCTGGAAGAAATCGGCGAAGCACTGCAAGAGGGGCCGGAAATCAAGCAACAACGCTCCAGCGGAGTCCTGTCTCGCGTGTTCGGCTACATCGGCGGCATTTTCGTGTTTGCCGGGTTGGCCATCTTCATCAGCATGCAGTGGGATGTGCTGGGGACATCGCAGCGCATCCTGCTGACCCTGGGTAGCGGCTTTTGCGTCTTTATCATGGCGCTGGCCAGCACCACCAGTGAGCGGCTCGAAAAAGCCGCGACGCCACTTTTTCTGGTGGCGGCGCTGCTGCAAGCCACCGGCATCCTGGTCACGCTTAAGGAATTCTCGCTCGGCGGCGACCCGGCCCACGGGCTGCTGTTCCTGCACTTCGTCATGGCCCTGCAACAAGGCTGCGCCTTCATCGCCAGACAACGCAGCGTGCTCGCGGTCACCACGGTCTATTTTCTGACCGGCTTTTTCGTCATCGCCTTCGACCTGCTGGAAGTCGACCGTCACCTGATCGGTTCGACCATCGGCCTCTCGCTGCTTTGCATCGGCTGGGCGCTGGACCATTCACGGCACAAACCGGTAGCAGGGCTGATATATTTCTTCGGCGCCACCCTGTTCCTGGCCGTAGCGCACGATTGGCTGGATGACGGTCCGTTTGACATTCTTTTCCTGGCACTGGCGTGCGGCACCATCTTCCTCAGCACCGTCGCCCGCTCGCGCACGCTGCTGTTCGTTGGCACGCTGGCGCTCATTTTCTATATCGGGGATTTCATGGCCGAGCATTTCGCCAACAACCTCGCCGGGCCAATAGGCCTGATTCTGGCCGGCTTCATGCTCATCGGTGTCGGCGCCGTCGCGGTGCGCATCAACAACCGCTATATCCGGGAGAAAAGTTAAGGATTTAACAGGCCATTGAAAACTACTGCGGCATCGCGCGGTGCCGTCAGAAACCTGATCGGCGGCAAGTAGCGCCGGGTAGCCTCACACCCCCATCCCAACCTTCCCCCTGTCAGGGGGAAGGAGTGTTGATGTTTGACGACACTGTAATAGTGCGATGAATTTGCTCAAGTACATCTTCAGTATTTTGCAAAACCTCATTGTTCCAGAAACGCAGAATTTTCCAGCCTTGCTGCTCCAGCCATTCGGTACGTGTTCTGTCTGTAGTCAGCAATTCGCCGTGTTGACCACCATCCACCTCGATAGCCAATTTCAGCTCAATACAGGCAAAATCCAGAATAAATTTACCAACCGGATGTTGGCGCCTGAATTTCAGACCGACCATCTGTCGACCGCGTAATCTGCTCCATAAGTGAGATTCTGCATCAGTCATCCTGCTACGCAATTGACTAGAGAAATTTCTGGATTGCGGTGAAATTCTTTGCATAGTTCGATAATTCAATAAACTCAACACTTTGTTTCCTTCCCCCTGACAGGGGGAAGGTTAGGATGGGGGTGTAAGGTTGGGATGGGGGTGTGAAGTTACCGACTACCACCTTCCAATCTTCACCCCAGCCTTATTCAAAGCCAGTTCAAATTGAAAACTACCCGCCACACACCTTGCAGGCCGGGTCTTTCGCCAGCTTGAGCGAACGCCATTCCATGTGCAACGCGTCCAGCAGCAGCAAGCGCCCCTGCAAACTCTGGCCGATGCCCATCAACAGTTTCATCGCCTCCGCCGCCTGCGTGGTGCCGATGATGCCGACCAGCGGCGAGAACACCCCGCTCTCTGCGCAGCGCAAACCTTCCTCGTTGCCGATCTCGGGGAACAGGCAGTGGTAGCAAGGGCTGTCATCGGCGCGCATGTCGAACACTGTCACCTGCCCCTCGAAATTGATCGCGGCACCTGACACCAGCGGCTTGCGTAATTTCACGCACACGCGATTCAAGGCATAACGTGTGGCGAAATTGTCCGTGCAGTCGAGCACCACATCGGCCTCGGCCACCAGCGCCTGCAAGCTGTCCTCGGTCAAACGCTCGCACACCGTACGCACTTCCACTTCCGGATTGAATCCATGGATGGTCTGCTGCGCCGAGACAGCCTTGTTGATGCCGATCGATTGCGTGGTATGGATGATCTGCCGCTGCAGATTGGTCAGGTCCACCACATCGAAATCGCAGATCGTCAGCTTGCCGACCCCGCCCGCCGCCAGATACAGCGCCGCCGGCGAACCGAGTCCGCCGGCACCGACGATGAGCGCATGACTGTTGACCAGTTTTTTCTGGCCTTCGTAACCGATTTGCGGGAGAAGAATATGCCTGCTGTAGCGCAGGAGTTGGTTGTCGTTCATTTAGATCAGTGCAGTTGGCCTGCTTGTATCATCGCATTGTAAAGGACGTAGGGAGAAATCCAGGTCACCATATGGTCGAAAGTCGGCATGGGTGTCCGGCTGACAAATTGTGTGTCCGCCCCTGGAGCAGCAGGATTCTCATCTTCATCAGCGCCCTGAGAAGCCAGCGCGCCGGTTGGTCCGAGTGAATAGATGACCGCTACTGCATTATCGATCAGAAACGTGCCCGGACAAGTTGCCGCCTCGGAGCAAACGACCAGATTGGGTGCCAGATTGGCGACCCCGACATTGCTCATTTCGTTGGTTGTCGTGAAGTCAGGCGTTGCCGCTCCGCCGGCAGTATTGACCTGAGTTACAGCATAGAACATCCGGTTACCCCAGCCATCGATAGCGAACCCGTCCGCGTCTGAAGGCTGCAATCCCAACGTCGCCGCCGGCAAGAATCCCAACTGATTGGTGCAGGTGCCGCCACCCGCCGGCGCCTCCAGACCTCCGCTGGCAGCAGTAGCCGGACAAGGCAGCCGGCCGTTGGTTTGGGCAAAACCGATCAGCGCCTTTTTTGCGATTTCAAGCTGGCTATCGGTTTGCGCCCGAAAAGTATTTTCACGTTGCGCCTGCAGCGGCATTAGCAACGCTGCCAGGATGAATCCGAGAATGACAAGGACGACCGCAAGTTCGACCAGGGAGAAACCCCGTTGATACCTGATGTTCATGATGACGTTATTCATGGCGCGACGATGTAGACCCTGTCGTTGTAATTGTTGTTTCTGCGCAAATAATGCGCATCGAAGACCAAATCTTCATCCGCATTTTCACTGCTGTCCAGATAATCGTTCACTTCGCAGGACGGCCTGACCTGATCGCCACCCTTGGATGCAGCAACATTAGGCGCCACCAACGATGCCCCACTTCCGATCAACATGGCAGTCACATCGGCTATGGCACCGGTTGTCAGGTTGTCCGCCTCACCGCGTGAAGTGCGATAGTAAAAATACTCATGCCATCGATTGGTGGTTATCCAGGCAGGCAAAGCCGATGTACCGGCGTTAAAAGCTGCGTCGCTGCAACCCAGGCCTCCGGAACCGGAGCCGGTACCCGAACACACCAACTCCCTGCTGAAACTGGTTCCACAAGCATCTGCCAGTGAACACCTTGACGCACTCTGAGAAAATTCGCCATCAATCCTGACGCTAGCGCCTATTACATGGTCATATTCCATTTGTGATTCGCAGTTACCGGAGGCATCGCAAGAAAACACATTACTTCCACGCGCACAGCTGCCTGCTCCAGTACAGGTACACCTTACTCCGCTCCGTGTGCAAGCACCGCTTTGCGATGAAAAGTTGGCATCGGATTTAGTAAACTCAATGCTGTTGATGTGATCAAAACCGTCATCGCAAGAAACGGTAACCTTTAATTCCAAAAATGGAAAATAAGGGATGAATACAACTTGTCGTGTATAAGTACACCCGGAATCCGGTGGGTCAACCGGCAAAAACCCGCCCGAAGACTCTCTGATCAAATCATGCGGGGGTGCTGCAGGCGCCCTGCATCCAAAATTCTTTTCCACCCCCAGTGGAGCTGCATAAGGAAAATAGCCATTCGTAGCCTGATAGTTCAGCAATGCGCGGCTGATTTCGTTAGCCGCGCGCTTTTCCACCGCATGGATCAGTTCGTCTATCGTGATAAAAATCAAGCGGTCGTTAAACGTATTATTTAATGTCACATCACCGCCCATGATGAATTCATGACCATCGCTATCATAGTTAGAATTGGAGTAAGTATTAGCTCCTATCGTTAGGTTATCCAGGAAAGCACTGGGGGGCGGTGCAGAAGTATTGCGATTTTGGCCTGCGAGAGGTGGCCCGGGTGCAATGATCACTACTGCAACTCTATTTGATACAACTTGACCAGCCGCATTTAAAACACTTAGCCAGGGATAAGGGTTCGAAGCCGCAAGACTTGGATTAATTATCGGGTCACTGCTTGCAGCATAATTCCGCACCAAATTCCTTGAGACTGCATACCAAAGATTATTCCCACTGCCATCTATGAAATGCCCTACACCTGAATAAATCTCGCATGGGGCTGTTGAATCGATACGTGGAATCTGCCCCAGAAAATTCGGCTCGCCAAGGCTATTCAAAAGATTGAAATTGACGTTTGAGCAATCACTTTGGCCATCATAATTAGAAGGCGGAGTTACTTCCCTTCTATCCGGCCAAGGCATTTGGCCCGGCTTGTCATAACTTGCTGCCCACCCGATCAATGCTTCCTTTGCCTGCCCCAGTGCCCGCATGGTCTTTTCCTCTTGCTGCAACCTGAGCGAATCCGCATTGTAGGATTTGATTAACAGCGCGGCAGCAGCGAGGCCGATGATGAACATGATGACGATCAGTGCTGCGCCCCGCTGCTTGAATCGGGAATCGTGGTGATACACCCTCTCAGGGACTTGCATCCGGACTTGCTCCGATGCTGCCGGCATCCGCTTCATTTGCTGGCGGCTCACTCATCTGCGCCTTGTCCTCGGCGATGCTATCCGTCTCCGGCACATAGACCTGTCCGGCCTTGAGCTTGAGATCGCGGCCGATGGAGGGGATGCTGATTTGTACCTGGTTGCCGTTTTGCGGCAGTTTTTTCACTTGCACTTCGCCGGCTGCATCATTTTCCTGAACCGGCGTGTTGTTGATCCAGACCGTGCCTTTCTTGCCGTCGCTGCGGGTGATGTAACCCTGCACGGAGACGCTGCGCGGGGCGAGCGGCTCGGGCGCTGCGATTTCCTGCGTCTGGTCGTCTTGCAGTTCCTGCTTGCTCGGCGGTTTGCTGGTCAGCCGAAGCTGATCGAGGCGGGCGCGTTCCGCCGGCGTGGTAAACAGGCGGCCTTCAAACGGCGCAGCGCTGACGTTGCCGACAGCGAGCACTTGCACTGCAACCAGCAGCATGATGAGTTTCAGCTTCATGGCTGCGCCCCCAAAATGGCCGGTTCGCGTACGGTCAGCCAATCCAGTTCGCAATCGGCCTGCAAGTTCGGGGCGAATTTGTCAAAAGCAGTGACTGCCCGTTTGTTGATCTCGCAGCGGCGCACGAGGAATGGCGTGATCTTGCGTGCACGCAGCTCATCCAGCAGCAACAGCAGATCGCCTTCGTGCAGCATGGCCAGCTCCAGTTTCATGACCGAGTGGAACAGTGCCATCGGCCCCGGGTTCAGATTGAACGTGGGCTTGTAGGGCTCCTGCACTCCTATGCTGTAGTTGATGCCGAACAGCTTGTTTTCCTGATGGATGGTGCGCAGGTTGTCGACCCATTCGATACGTCTTTCCTCGCCGATGAAGCCTTCGCTGATCAGTCGCCGGTAAACCGGCAGATAGCGCACGATGGTTTCCTTCTCTTGCCCGGAGGACTGGTAACGTTGCCGGGCCTGACTGAGCTGCATCTCCTGCGCCTGTAGCGCGGCGGCGGTTTCGGTTTTCTGCTGGTGGGCAACATATACCAGCGCCGCCATGCAAAGGACTACCAACACCAATGCGACAAGCGGGATCTGCAGGATGCGCCATTCTTGCGGTGTCAGTTTCATGTGACCGGCTCCTCGCGCTTGAAGATCACCCGCAGCTTGAACAGCGCCTGCGTCTCCTGCGCCGTTCGCTCATCGGTGGTGCTGCCCTGCAAATTGGAATAGGAGCTGACATTGACCGGCGCCTGCAGCACGTCGACCTGCGCCACCGACGGGTCCGCTTTCAGCCTTTCCATCAGGCGATTGACGCTCTCCAGCGCGGCGCGGTAATCACCGCTGAAACGCCGGATCTCGCCGTTGAGGAAAGCGACTTCATAAAGAAAATTGGGGTCTGGCACGAAGGCAGAGGCGACCGGAGCGGCCGTATTGATCGCCACCGGACCGGCGTTGGGGTCGCCGTCCTTGGGGTCAACCTCGTTGCTCAGCACCCATGCCAGCCGCTTGACATCGATCTCCGGTGAATCGCTGACGGCTTTGCCGATCACCTGCATGGCGCGATGCGGCAGGCCCGCGTTCTGAGCGATGGCGGTTTCCATGTCCGCCACGATCTGCAGGTCATTGGCGGGAACCGGGGTAGCCGGAAAATCCTTGGCGACTTCCTCATACAGCTGCTGCTGGTGCACGGTCGCCAGTGCCGCCTGCTCGGTGTGCGTGCGGTTGTCGTAAGCCTGCTTGAACAGCACGGCCGAGGCAATCAAGCCAGCCAGCAGTGCGAGAGCAGAAGCCGCGTTGATCGCGCGGCGGATGACGTTGAGCTGATGATGCTTGCCCAGCGTGCCCGGCGCCAGATTGTCCGGCACGGTGCCGCTCGCCACCAGCTGCATGTGCAGCAACTCCGGGTTATCGCGCAGCAGCACCGGATCGAGCTTGAAGCCTCGAGCCAGCTTGCCGAGGTCGATGGTGTTGCATGCCAGGCCGTGCGCGTGCTCGATGTCGCGGCACAGGGTCAGGCAGTTATCCTGATTGGACGGAATGAGTACGGTCAGCGGCGTATCGCGGCCGATGTAACGCTGGCTCGTCAAATAGAGCCTGGCTTTCTCGGTTTCAGTCACATAGAAATAGCCGAGCGAATTCCTCGCTTCCTCGGTATAGGGCACCAACCGGCTGATACGCAGACGGCCGTTGTGCATATAGGTCTGGCGCAAACCGCAGGACAGGCGCTCGGTCAGCAGCAGATGCGGGTCGCCGATCTTCAGCCGGCGCACGAAATGCTGGCTGATCATGGACAACAGATAGATGCCGACCAGCGGCATCTGCTGCGCCTGCAAGCGCTCTATCCACGGTTGCAACAGCTCGTCGTAAGTCATCGCAACGAACAGAAAGCGGTCGTCCTTGCGCTTCAGCGGTTCGCGGTTGATGAAATGCGCAGCGCGATATGGTGTGCCGCGATAGATCTGGCCCAGCTTGCGAGTGATCATCTCGCGGCGGGCGTTGCCTGCCGTGTGCGGCAGGGATTCGAGCCGGTAGTCTTCTTCCACCACGTCGACCAGCAGGTAGACCTCGGTGCCCGCATGCTTTTGCAGATAGCGGCCGAAATCCTCGTGCCCCTGCGGGTCGTTCCTGAACACCTGATGCGACAACAGCTTGCCGAACTGCCATTTGCCGGCGAGCAGCCTGTTGTTCGTTGCGCAGAGGACGAGTTTTGAGAACATGCCTTTAACTATGCCTAATTTAACTAATGCCTAGATATTCAACTTGCCGAAGGAATCGTACACCGGACCCAGCACCGAGAACATGATAAACGCCAGTATGCCGCCCAGTATCACCGTCAGCGTCGGTTCGATCAACTTCATCATCTTCTCGATCGATTCGTTGACGTCGCGGTCATAAAAATAGCTGATCTTGAGCAGCGACTTATCCAGACCACCGGTGCCTTCGCCCACGCGGATCATGCGCACGACCAGAGGCGGGAACAGGCCAGCGTTGCGGAAGCTCTCGCTCATGCTGTCGCCGGCGTTGATCTGCTGCTGCGCCCGGCTCAGGGCATCCGCCACCACGCGGTTGGCGACGATCTCCTCGCAGGTCTTGATGGCGTCAAGAATCGGAATGCCGGTCTGGTACATCAGCGCGAAATAGCGGGCGAAACGGGCGAGGATGATTTTTTGCAGAATGTCACCCACCACCGGAATACGCAGCTTGACGTAATCGAACTTGTAACGTGCCTCCGCGCTTCTGCGCACCATGATGGCAACGACGATCGCCAGCAGCACAGGCGCTGACACGATGATCCACCAGTAGCTGACAAAGCTGTTCGACATGAAGATCAGCACGCGCGTCTCCAGCGGCAGCTCCTGCCCCATGTTCTGCAGGAACGACACCATCTGCGGCACCAGATAACTCATCAGAAAGGCGACGGCTGCCAGCACCACCACCAGCACGAAAGTAGGATAGGCCAAAAGCCGCTTGGTCTGCGAAACCAGTTCATCCTGCCAGCGGAGTGTCGCTGCCAGGTTGTCGAACACCTCCGGCAAGCGCCCGGTCTGTTCGCCGGCCTGCACCAGGCTGACAAAGACATGGCTGAATACATTCGGATATTCCGCCATCGCCTGCGACAGCATCCGGCCGCCCTCGACTTCGGAAACAAGACCGCCGATGACCTTCTGGAAATGCAGATTGCTGGTGCTGTCGCGCAGGTCGATCAGGCCGTCCAGCAGAGGCACGCCGGAACTGGTCAGCTGTTCGAGCTGAAAACAGAACATCATCAGGTCTTTGTGGCTGACCTTCTTGCGGCTGAACAGCGAGGCACTCTTGGTGACCTGACGGAACGTGATGAGGTCCAGCCCGATCTTTTCCAGCCGCAGTTCAAGGTCGATCTCGTTCAGCGCATCGATCTCGCCCTGCGCCGGACGGCCTGTCTGATCCACCGCCTTGTAGTTATAGGTCGGCAAGGCTTAATGCCTGATCAGGCTGGTGAGGTCGATCACCCGCGTCACTTCGGAGAAGCTGGTGTAACCCTCCAGGATGCGGCGCACACCGTCTTCCGCCAGCGTCACGAAACCCTTCGCCATCGCCACCGCTCGGATCTCGTCCAGCGGCGAACGGCGGGCCACCAGCGCATCGATCTCGTTATCGATACGCAACAATTCGATGATGGCCATGCGGCCGCGATAACCGGTGTAGTTGCAACGCTTGCAACCGACCTGGCGGTAAATCTGTACTTCGGCCTTGGCTTGCAGGCCGAGCAGGCGGCGCTCGTCGGCATCCGGGCTGTAGGCCTCCTTGCAGTGCGGGCACAGTACGCGCACCAGACGCTGGGCGACAACACCGATGATGTTGCCGGCCATGATGTCCGGCGAGACGCCGATATCGAGCAGGCGCGGGAAAGTGCCGAGCGCAGAGTTGGTGTGCAGGGTGCTGAATACCTGGTGGCCGGTCATGGCGGCGCGAAACGCCATGGTGGCGGTGTCCTCGTCGCGGATTTCGCCGACCAGGATGATGTCCGGGTCCTGCCGCATGATGGAACGGATGCCGTTGGCGAAATCCACCTTGTTCACTTCCGCCACCGAGGTCTGGCGCATCATGGTGACCGGATATTCCACAGGGTCTTCCAGCGTCATGATGTTGACGCTTTCGGTATTGAGGTGCGACAGCAGCGAATAGAGCGTGGTGGTCTTGCCGCTGCCGGTCGGACCGGTGACGATGACGATACCTTCCGGCCGCGACATCATCAGCTTCAGTTCTTCCAGCGTTTCGCTGCGCAACCCCATCCGGTCCATCGGGATGATGGATTTTTCGCGATCGAGCACGCGCAAAACGATATTCTCGCCGTGGATGGTCGGGTGGCTGGCGACGCGGAAGTCGATGGGGCGGCCGCCGAGGTTGATGTTCAAACGACCGTCCTGCGGTGAGCGCGTCTCGGCGATATCCATGCCGCTGATGACCTTGAGCCGCACGGCGATGCCGGGCCAGTAGGTCTTGTGCAGACTGCGGATCTGCTGCAGCACGCCGTCGATCCGGTAGCGGATGCGCAGGAATGCGTATTCCGGTTCGAAGTGAATATCCGAAGCGCCGCGCTTGACGGCGTCCATCAGCAGGGAGCCGACCAGCCGCACCACCGGCTGCGTGTACTGGTCGCCCTCTGCCAGCAGGCTCTGGTAGTCGATCTCGCCGGTCTCGATCTCGCGCAGGATACCGTCCACCGATAGCTCGTAACCATAAAACTGGTCGATGTATTCTTCCAGCTGGGCTTCGGCCGCCAGTGTCGGTTTCAGCTGAATCTGGCCACCCAGCATGGCGCGCAGCTGATCCAGCGCCACCACGTTAAACATGTCGGCCATCGCCACCGTCAACAACTTGAGGTTGTCTTCATAAGCGATCGGCAGCAAGTGATAACGCCGCGCGAACTCTTCGGGCACCATCTTCAGCGCGTCCGAATCGGCGATGACCGTAGAAAGGTCGATACTCTCCTGACCGATGGTGTGCGCGACCAGGTCGCGCACCATGGCTTCCGTGACGAAGCCGAGACGCACCAGTTGGCGGCCGAGCGGGATGTTGTTCTGCTCCTGCTCCATCAGTGCAATGCGCAGCTGATCCTGACTGATCAGCCCCTGCTGCACCATGAGTTCGCCTAAGCGTAACTTGCGTCGCTGCTCGGCCATGTTTATCCAACCATCCTCTTCAGTATCTTCTTATTAAAACTTCGGCAACCCTGAAACCGTGCTGCCTTACTGCAGTTGTGCGATGCGCGACTCCAGTGCCGTCCGGTCGATAGCCGCCGTGCTGCGGTTACCGAGCAGACTCAGGGTCTGCCGGTAATATTGCAGCGCCAGCGCCGCCTTGCCGAGCTGATCCAGGCTCACCGCCAGATTGAAGGCGTGCTCAGGATTGGAGGCATCCAGGCGGTGCGCCTCGAAATAGGCCTGCTGCGCCTGCGGCCAGTCATTGCGTTCTGCGTAGATACTGCCGAGCGCGGCGTACAGATGTGCCGCCTCCGGTTGCACGGCGATCAGGTTCTTGATGCGCGATTCGCTGCTGACCGGATCGACCCGCGCCAGCAGATCGGCCATCGCCGCCTGGGCATAACTGTTGCGCGGCTCGATCTCCAGCACCTTGCCGTACCAGCCCATCGCGTCATTATTGCGTTCTTGACGCATTGCGATCGCCGCCATGCCGAGCAAGGCATCGACACTGCGCACGTCCGCCTGCAACACCTTGCGGTAGGCGGCCTGAGCGGCGGCGTCATCCCCGGCTTGAAACGCTCTGTAGCCCGCTGCCAGATCCGGGTTGATCGCCGGTGGCGGATTGTTGATTTTCACCTTTACCTCACGCGGCGGCGCAGATTGCGCCGGCGGCATTACTGCAGCTTGCGGCTGCGGAGCTGCCACTTGTGGGGCTGTCTTGCCGCCGGCCGGTGCCGTGGCTGCCGCTGCCAGCGAAAAACCCTGATCGACCGGTGGCGGTATTGCCTCTGTAATCGGCTCCTCTGTCACGGCTTCCTGCACGAATTCACCCGCGGCGGTCGCATCAGCGGCCACGGCCTCCTCGACCGGTTGCGCTTCAACCGGAGCCGGCGTGGGCGTCACTTCCACCACGCGCGCCGGCATGACGAGTTCCGGCTGCTTCAGCGATTCGAGATAAAAATAGAAGCCGCCGGCTGCCAGCACCAGCAACAAAACGCCACCCGCTATCAGCAGCTTGGTCGAATCGGTTCTGTTGTCCGCCTTGGCGGCGAACACGACGCCAGCCGCCTGCTGCTTGGCCTTGCCGTTGTCTGCATTTCGAACCGGACGCTGCACCGGCTCGTCATCGGAAAAACCCGCCTCGGCCTGAAGGTCCGGTTCCATCGGCGCCAACTCCAGCGATGCAGCAGTCGCCGGAGCGCCTGACTTGGCCTCGGATGTCTTCTCCTGCTCTGCCTTGTGCAGCGCCTTAATAAGCAGACTCATCTAGACTTTGCTGAAGTTGTTGGGATGGCAGATATTGCTTGTAACCTTGCAGCTCGTCGCTTTCGAGACTGGCGTTAGTGATAACGGTAGGCCGCAGGAAGATAACCAGTTCGGTTTTCTTGTTGGAATCATTTATGCCGGTAAAGGCGCGTCCCAAGCCCGGAACACTGGAAAGACCGGGCACCTTGTCCTTATCGCTCTTGATAACGTCTTGCATGAGGCCACCCAGGACCGCCGTATTACCACTACTGATCTGCAACAACGACTCCATCTCGCGCACCTGGATTTCAGGGATGCCCTGATAATTGACCTTGGCCAGATCCAATTGCGGATTCGGGTCTTCAACGTAACGAATCAGGCTGGAGATCGTCGGGCGCACGTTGATATTCACATTGCCGCTGTCATTGATCTGCGGCGTCACGCTCATAACGATACCGACCGGCACCGTGTTCGGCGTGGTAGTGACTGATTGCAAGTTCCCCCCACCTGCCACAGTTGCCTGCGATATCTGGGAATCAATTGTGAAGTACACCAGATTATCGACCACCTTCAACACCGCTGTCTGGTTATTCAGCACCATGAGTTTAGGACTGGAGAGCACCTTAGTTTCACCGAACTGCTTCAGCAAGTTGATAGAAGCAGCAATGTTGCCCAAAGGGCTCACCGGATTGAAGTAGCCCGAAATCAAACCCAAACCAGTTGCAGGCGTTGTTAAATTGCCTGTCGATGTGGGCTGAGGCCCCAGTGTTTGATTGAATGTAAAACCACTACCAGCACCTTCGCGACCGACCCTGCTCCAGTCGATACCCGCTTGGTAGCCGTCACTCAGTTGCACCTCGACGATGGTCGCCTCGATCAGGACTTGCCGTTTGGCGCTGCTCATAACCTGATCTATGAATTCCCGCACCTTTTCATGTTGCTTGTTGGTACCGCGCACCGTGATAACCCCGGCCTCACGATTGGAAATCACTGTCGCTGCGAACAACGTCTTGTATTCTGCCCTGACCTGCTCACGCTCCTGTGCACTGGCTGCAGGCGCGACAGGGGGGGCAAGTGCGGCTGTAATGGCACCAGCAACTCCTTCTGTCCCAGCCTGCTGAGTGGCGGACTGCGGAGTACCCTCGCGTGCGATGATGACTTCCTTGTCGGTCTCGGCCAGCAATTCCTTGATGTTCTTTTCCAGATTCTCCCAGAAGCGGTTCTGCGACTCGCTGGTGACGGAGGTACGCGAACTATTGTTGGCTCCGCCGGAGGCGCTGGTAGTGACGCTAGTCCCACCTGTACTAGTAGTCGCACTTTGACCCGTACTAGAGATCTCAGCCGCCGCGCCGATAAACCCCTTGGTATCGCGCGACATGTTGACGTAATCGATCTTGTAGGTGCGCAGCACCGGATGGTCCGGCGTGATGTTGAGCACGTTGTTCTCGATCTTGTAGGTCAGGTCGACCTGCTTGGCGAGACGCTCCAGGATGGCCGGCAGGGTTTGGTCCACGGCGTTGAGCGTGACCCGGCCCTGGATGGCGGGATGGATGTCGATATTGAGGTTGCTTTCGCGGGCCAGCGCGAAGAGGATTTCCTTCACCGGTACTTCGTTGACCACCACGCTATAGGTCTGTTCCTTGACCTTGGGCGTCGGCGGCGGTAAATAGGTGGCGCTCTTGACCGGCTTGGGGATGTCGGCGGCGGCTGGCACGGCCTGTCTGGTTTGTGGCGAAGCATCGCCATCGATGTGGCCGGTCGACGGGGTGACCTTGCTCTGGTGCGCGCAACCGAACAAAGTCAGGGACACTGAAATCGCAAACCATGTTAACCATGTTCTTTTCATACGCACTCGCACTATCTACCTTGATTTCATTTTTGTAGTTTACCCCATTACCTACTTTAATAGGCAATAGCAAGCTATTGAAACTTCATTGTTTCCTGCAAGATTCCGCCCACGGTTCGCAAATGCGGTCTGTATGCGCGCAAACCTGCCGGCAATTGCCGCATCGCTTCCTGCGCGGCCTGACGGCTGTCGTAGCTGCCGTAAAGCACGGTCAGGAATGGCGCGTTGTTGACCTGCGTGCGGTAAACATAGAGATTATCCAGCTCCATTTCCCGCGCCAACGCCTCCAGCTGCCGGCGCAGCTGATCGTCATTGGCACTGCCCATGAGCTGGATGCTGACGGTCGTGGCAGGCTGTTGACTCAGCCATTGCCGGGTCAGCGCCAGCCTGCGCTCAAGGATATCGACACTGGTCACCTGTGTCTGCGGCTGCGCGGCCGTCTCGACTTCGGCGGGGGCGGGGGCGGCGGCAGACTGCAAATCTGCGGAGACAGCTATCTGTGCCGGTTGCGGTTCCGGCTCTGGTTCAACTGCAGCGCTGGTTTCCGCCGCGCTTTCCAGGGGCGCGGCCGCTTGCAACGATGCATCCACCTGAGAAGGCTCGGCCGTTTGCTGCGGCTCGGTGGCTTCCGTCACGGGCACTGTCGCAGTCGCTGCTGTCGGCGCGGCCGAATCGCGGCTCTGGCTTTGCCAAAGGTTGAGCAGATATCCCAGCACCAGACCCAGCAGCAGGATGGCAGCGGCGCCCAGCGCGAGTTTGCGCGCATTGCCCTTTTTCAGCTGCTCCGCACCGAACTCGCTGTCGCGGATAGCGGCTTTCACATGCTTGGGCGTGACCTGGTAGACGTTTTCAGAAAACGCGGCCAGTAACGCCTTGTCCGCCAGAATGTTGATGCGCCTGACGAGACCGGCGGACGATCTGGCGATCATGCGGATGGCAGATTTTGAAAACAGGTGCGGGCCGAAATAACCTGCCGCGCGCAGGCGGAAGATCAGGTAATCGGCCACGTCCTGCTCCACCAGCGGGCCGAGATTGAAGCTGTGCGTGATGCGTTCGCGCAGCTGACGGATCTGTGTCTGGTTGAGGTTGTCGTCCAGCTCCGGCTGGCCGAACAGCACGATCTGCAAGAGCTTGTCGTGGCGCGTTTCCAGATTGGACAGCAGGCGGATCTCTTCCAATGTCGCCAGCGGCATGCCCTGCGCTTCCTCGACGAAGATGACGACGCGTTTGCCCTCGGCGTGGCGGTCGAGCAGATAGGCCTGTAACACCTGCATGACGCGCAGGCGGTCGGCATCCGCCGGCAGCTCCAGCTGCAACTCAAAGGCGATTGCGTGCAACACGTCTTCCGGCGCCACACTTGGATTGGCGAGATAGACGCTTTCCACCTGCTCCGGCAACAGCGTCTGCAGCATACGGCAGAGCATGGTCTTGCCGCTGCCGACTTCGCCGACGACCTTGATGATGCCTTCGCCGCTGGTAATGGCGTAGGTCAGCGCGTCGAGGATGGCGCCGCGGTTGCCGCCGGAAAAGAAGAATTCCGTGTTCGGCGTGATCTTGTAAGGCGGTTCTTTGAGTCCGAAATGGGCGTAATACATTATTGCTCTTGCATCTGCATGCGGCTGTAAAGTGTTGTGCGGTTGATGCCCAGCAGCTTGGCCGCCTGGCTGAGGTTGCCGTGCGTGATCTTCAGCGCCGCATCGACATAGGCCTTTTCCCAGGTCTTCAGTACCTGGTCCAGATTGACGTTGGCCTGCGTCTGCAAATGGCGCATGGCCTGGTTGGAAAGCGCGGCCTCGTCGTTCAGCGCCGGCATGTCGCCAGGGGCGGTCAACTGCATGAGATCGAGCTCGGCCGCCAGCTGCACATCGCTGACCGACTGGCCCGCGTATTTGGCCATCAGGCGAATGATGATGTTGCGCAGCTCGCGCACGTTGCCCGGGAAGTGGTAATCGAGCCAGCGCTGGCTGGCCTTGTTGTCGAATTTGAACGGCTTTCTGCTGGTCTCGCGCGCGTAGAAATCGCTGTAGTAGTTGAGCAGTTCGTAGCGATCCTCGCCCAGGTCGCGCAGCGGCGGCACGCGCACGGTAAAGACGCTGAGGCGGTGATAGAGGTCGATGCGGAAATTGCCGTTGCGCACTTCTTCGCGCAGGTCGCGGTTGGTGGCGGCGATGATGCGCGCCTTGCTTTTGCGCGTCTGCGTCTCGCCGATGCGCTGGTACTCGCCGTTCTCCAGCACGCGCAGCAGCTTGGACTGCATCTCCAGCGGCAATTCACCGATCTCGTCGAGGAACAGCGTGCCCTCGCCGGCATCCTCGAAATAACCGGTGTGCGAGGTCTGCGCACCGGTAAACGCGCCCTTGCCATGACCGAACAGGATGGATTCCGCCAGCGTCGGCGAAATGGCCGCGCAGTTGACGGACAGATAAGGCTGGCGCGTGCGGCTGCTCAAGCGGTGCAGGCAATTCGCCACCAGCTCCTTGCCACTGCCGGATTCGCCCTCGATCAACACCGGGAACGGCGCGTCAGCGAACTGGGTGATCTGCGTGCGCAGCGTCTGCATCGGCAGACTGTCACCGAGCAAACCGCAGCTTTCCTGTTCCTTGCTGCCTTCGGTCTTTTCCGCTTCCTGCAGCTTCAGCGCGTTCTGCAGGATACCTTTCAGCCGGTCGACATCGCAGGGCTTGGGGATGAAATCCACGGCGCCCAGTGCCATCGCGTGCTTGACGTTCACATCTTCATTCTGACCGGAAAGCACATGGATCTTCATGGTCGGCGAATGCGCCAGCAGTTCGCCGATCAGCTTGAAGCCTTCGTCCGGCTTATGCGGCACCGGCGGCAGACCGAGGTCGACCAGCGCCAGCGCCGGCGGCGTTTCCAGCTGCCTCAAGAGACTTTTGGCCTGCGCCCTCGATTCCGCGACATAAACGTCGAAATGCTTGCTCAGTACATAATGCAGGGTATCGGTAATCAGGGGGTCATCGTCGATGATGATGAGGGTGGGATTTTGTTCAGCCATCTGAGGGTCTTCCCGCGACAATTATTGATTTATTTTTAAAAACAGAAAGTAAGGCGTCGCCCCTAATATAACCGCAACCGCCCCGGGCATCAATCAAATCAGGCATTTCCGCGGGTTCGCGGGCAAGCCCGGCCGGAATTCACAGCAACGGACAACTAGAGGTCGGCCAGACTTTTGATATGCGCCACAGCGCTACGCCCAAGCGCGCTCAGGGCGTAGCCGCCTTCCAGCGCAGAAACGATGCGGCCGCCGGCATGCGCGTCCGCCACCGTCTTGAGCGCCTCGGTCACCCAGCGGTAGTCCGCCTCCTGCAACGCGAGACCACCCATGTCGTCCTCCCGGTGCGCATCGAAACCGGCGGAGATCAGGATGAGTTGCGGCCGAAAGCGCTCCAGCGCCGGTAGCCAGTGCTCACTGACTGCAGCGCGGAATTCGGCGCCGCTGCAGCCCGCCGCCAGCGGCACATTGATGATGTGCGCATTGCCGCTATCGGCGCCGCTGTAAGGGTAATAGGGATGACGGAAAGTGGAACACAGCATCACGCGCGGATCGTCATGAAAGATTTCTTCAGTGCCGTTGCCGTGATGAACGTCGAAATCGGCGATGGCCACCCGCTGCAAACCGTGATGCTGCAGGGCGTGGGCAGCACCGATCGCGATATTGTTGAACAGGCAGAAACCGGATGCACTGGCGCGGCCGGCATGGTGTCCGGGCGGGCGGATGTTGCAAAAGGCATTCTGCGCCTGGCCGGTCATCACCAGATCGACGCCAAGGACGACCGCGCCTGCCGCATGCAAGGCCGCCTGCAGGCTGTGCGGATTCATGCGCGTATCGCCGTCGAGCTCGACAAAACCGGCTGCCGGCGACAAGGCGAACACACGCTCGATATACTCGGACGCATGCACCCGCAGCAACTGCTCGCGACTCGCCGGTTTCGCTTCGAACGGCAGCAAATGATCGAGCACGCCGGAAGCGATCAGCTGGTCATGGATGGCATGGATGCGGGCGGCCTCCTCGGGAAAGATTGCGCCCATATCGTGGCCGAGACAAGCCGGATGGGTGATATATGCGGTATGCATGTTTACAGCATCTTGCGCACTTTTTTGACGCTGTCGTCTTCGGCGCTGTTCTCTATGCTGAAATTGAGGCGCTGCATCAGCTTCAGCATGCTGGTGTTGCTTTTCAGCACCTCGCCCTCCATCAGTTTCAAGCCCTTGGAACGGGCGGCATCCATCAGCGCGGTCATGAGTTTATGCCCGAGACCCTTGCCACGCATGCGGTCCGCGATCACCAGCGCGAAATCGCAGCTTTCACCGTCCGGATTGATGGCAAAGCGCGTGACGCCGAGTTCGACCTCGCGGCCGCTCTCTTCGGCCACAGCCACCAGCGCCATCTCACGGCTGTAGTCGATCTGCGTGAAGCGCACCAGCATCGCCTCGCTCAGCTCCTGCACGCTGTTCATGAAGCGGAAATAACGGGCTTCCTCCGACAGGTTGCGCACGAACTCCTGTTCGATCTCAGCATCCTCCGGCCGGATCGGGCGGATCACCAGATCGGTGCCGTCCGCCAGCTGCCAGTTGGTGACCAGATGGGTCGGATAGGGGTAGATCGCCATATGCGCGTAGCGGTCGGCACTGGGCTGGCGCAGTTCCACCACGACGCGCGCATCGGCCGCCAGCGCGCCGGACTCGTCGACGATCAGCGGATTGATGTCCATTTCCATCAGCATCGGCAACTCGCACACCATCTCCGACACCCGCAGCAGCACACTCTGCAGCGCCTGCATGTCGGCCGGCGGCATATGGCGGAAGGCGCCCAGCATCTTCGCCACGTGCGTGCGCTGGATCAGGTCCTTGACCAGAAAGCCATTGAGCGGCGGTAGCGTCACCGAACGGTCACCCATCACTTCCACGGTGGTGCCGCCGGCGCCGAAAGTGATCAACGGACCGAAGATCGGATCGCTGGTGACGCCGACCATCAGCTCGCGACCGTTTGGCTTGACGATCATGGGTTCGATCGAGATGCCGTCGATACGCGCTTCCGGCCGGTTGCGCCGCAAGTTCTCGATGATCTCGTGATAGGCAGCGCGCACCGCCTGTGCATTCGCCAGATTGAGCATGACGCCACCGGCATCGGTCTTGTGCGTGATATCCGGCGAGTTGACTTTCATCGCCACCGGAAAGCCCAGCTGCTGAGCGATCAGCAGGGCCTCATTGGGCGAATGCGCCACCAGCGTCTTGGCCACCGGAATATGAAAGGCGGACAAGAGTGCCTTGGATTCCATTTCGCTGAGGATCTTGCGCCGCTCCTGCAGGGCGCCCTCGATGATCATGCGCGCGCCTTCGACATCCGGCTCCAGATGATGGGAGAGCGGCCCCGGCATCTGCATCAGCAGTTTTTGGTTCTGGTAGTAGGCACTCAGATAGGAAAACACTTCGACCGCAGGTTCCGGTGTGCGGAAACTCGGCTTTCTGGCACGGTTGAACGCCGCGCGCGATGAATCGACCTGGGCACCGCCCATCCAGCAGGCGAGAAAGGGCTTGCGGTAACGGTCGGAAAGCTCGATGACTGCCGTGGCCGCCTCCAGCGGCTTGGTCATTGCCTGTGGTGTCAGGATGGTCAAGACGCCATCGACTCCGGGGTCCTCGAGACACGCCTGTACCGCATGCCTGTAGCGATCGGCCTGCGCGTCGCCGATGATATCGACCGGATTGCCATGCGACCAGGTCGATGGCAGAGCCTGGTTGAGTTTTTCCAGCGTCTCGGCCGACAGGTCGGCCATCACCAGCCCGAGGTCTGCCGCACAATCGGTAGCCATGACACCGGGGCCGCCGCCGTTGGTAACGATGGCAAGCCGGTTGCCGGTCGGATGGAACCCGCAAGACAACGCCTTGGCGGCAGAAAACAGCTGCGTGATGGTCTGCACGCGGACGACACCGGCACGGCGTACGGCTGCGTCGAAGGCATCGTCGGAGCCGACCAGCGAAGCCGTATGCGACATCGCCGCGCGCGACGCCACGGCGTGACGGCCGACCTTGACCAGTATCACCGGCTTGATGCGGGCGGCTGCGCGGATACCGCTCATGAAACTGCGCGCATCGCGGATGCCTTCGATGTAAAGCAGGATACTCTGGGTCCTGGTATCCGAAATCAGATAATCGAGAATCTCGCCGAAGTCGATATCGAGCGAGGAGCCGAGGGAAACGACGCTGGAAAATCCGACATCGTTGGTCTGCGCCCAGTCCAGAATCGCCGTGCAAAGCGCACCGGATTGCGAGACGAAGGCCAGATTGCCGATATTGGCGCTGCCCTTGTTGAAAGTGGCGTTGAGCCCGATCTCTGGCCGCATGACGCCGAGGCAGTTCGGCCCGATCAAACGTACCCCGTAATGCTGCGCAGTTTCCAGCACTCGCCTTTCCAGCGCCTTGCCGGCTTCGCCGGTTTCGCCGAAACCGGCGGTGATGATGACGGCCGCCTTGACCTGATGCTTGCCGCACTGTTCGATGATGTCAGGCACCGTCGCAGACGGCGTCGCAATCACCGCCAGCTCGACGGTCTCCTCGATCTGCGCCAGCGAGGCATAGGCTTTGACGCCCTGGATTTTCTTGTGCTTGGGATTGATTGGATACAGGCCACCCTGAAAACCGCCCTGCAGCATGTTTTGAAACACGATTTGACCGACCGAATCCTGCCGGTCGCTGGCACCGAACACTGCGACCGATTTGGGCGCAAACAGGGGCTTCAGGTGATGCTGGCTCATGTGGACAGACCGCGATGACTGGATAAGCCCTATCTTAGCCTATTCGCAGAACCGTTGCAGTGCGTGCTGTTGGCCGTCGATCAAATCGATCAACGGCCTGCTTGTCTTACCGGGGAATAAAATGGGGTGGCTGATGGGGCTCGAACCCACGACAACTGGAATCACAATCCAGGGCTCTACCAACTGAGCTACAGCCACCACTGAAACTGATGAACATCAGAAACTTGGCCTGCCCGACAGGAATCGAACCTGTAACCCCCAGCTTAGAAGGCTGGTGCTCTATCCGATTGAGCTACGGGCAGATTGTCGGGCAATCTAGACTAAATACTTCAAAACCTGGTCGGGGTGGAGAGATTCGAACTCCCGACATCCTGCTCCCAAAGCAGGCGCGCTACCAGGCTACGCTACACCCCGAGGG